>Ga0209160_1004840_pt1 | contig 10707 bp, 14 predicted proteins | sample GraSoiAngelo_153_FD_186167 | JGI IMG/M metagenome (GOLD analysis project Ga0209160, IMG submission 186167) | Grasslands soil microbial communities from the Angelo Coastal Reserve, California, USA - 14_1009_12_40cm (SPAdes) (version 2) | ecosystem: Environmental > Terrestrial > Soil > Grasslands ...
AGAATCAGGACGCCGGCGGCGGTCGCCGCGACCGCAAGGTCGGCCTGGACCAGCCGCGGCGCCGGCGTGGCGACCGAGCGCGCCATCAGACCGAGGAGCGCCACGGCTGTGCCGGGGCGCTGCCGAGCGTTGGGGGGGTGGGGGGGGCCATATCGGGGCCCCCACTACCCAGCGGTAAAGCCGCCGTCCACGACCAGCTCGGCGCCGGTCATGAACGAGGACTCGTCGCTGGCCAGGAACAGCGCGACGTTGGCGATCTCCCGCGGCCTCGCGATTCGACCGAGCGGGATGCCGCGCTCGAACTCCTTGCGGATCGCGTCGGTCAGATAGGGCGCCTGTAGCGGCGTGTCGACGATGCCGGGGTGGATGACGTTGCAGCGGATGTTGTCACGCGCGAACTGGATCGCCAGCGACTTCGTCAGCGAGATGAGCGCGCCCTTGGCCGCCGTGTAGGCGTCCTGGGCGCGCGTGAACCCGGCCAGCGCCGAGACCGAGCCCATCATGATGATCGAGCCGCCGCCGGCTGTCCGCAGGTGCGGGATCCCGTGCTTGGTGACCCAGAACACCGACTTGAGGTTGATCGCCATCACGCGATCCCACCACTTGTCGTCCGTCTCCAGCACCGAGCGGTCCCGGTCCTTCCACAGCACGCCGGCGTTGTTGTACAGCACGTGCAGCGCGCCGAACCGCCGGACGCCGTCGGCGATCATCCGTTGCACGTCGGCCTCGAGCGCCACGTCGCCGGTGACCGCCAGCGCCTGCCCACCGGCTCTCTCCACGAGCCCGACCGATTCCTTCGCCGCCTTCTCGTCGATGTCCGCCACGACGACCCGCGCCCCCTCCTCGGCAAAGAGCGAGGCCGCCTCCCGTCCCATCCCCATCCCCGCCCCCGTGATGAACACCACCTTCCCGCGCAGCCGATCAGCCACTTCGACCCCCTCCCGCGTGACCGGGGCGATCAAAACGGTGCCGATGCGAGGCGGCGGATCCATGGGCCCTCAACATCGGCGTCAGATCCTCTCGAAATTGCGGATCAGCTCCCAGTCCGTCACCGCCTGATCAAACGCCTGCTGCTCGAGGCGGGCAGCGTGCAGGTAATGGTCGAGCACGCGATCGCCGAAGGCGGCGCGCGCGACCTTCGAGCGCTCCAGCTCGCCGATCGCCTCGCGCAGGGTCTTCGGCACCTGGGGCAGCGTCGCGTCCTGGTAGGCGTTTCCCTCATAGAGCTTCGGCGCCTTCAGCCGGGCTCCCAGCCCGTGGAGGCCGGCCACGATCGTCGCCGCGAAGGCCAGATACGGATTGGCGTCGGCGCCGGGGATGCGGTTCTCGACGCGGAACGCGCTGCCCTCGCCGCACAGGCGGAAGCCGCAGGTGCGGTTGTCCCAGCCGGCCGCGATCCGCGTCGGCGCGAACGAGCCCGACTGGTAGCGCTTGTAGGAGTTGACGCCGGGCGCGTAGAAGTACGCGAGCTCGCGCGCCATCGCCATCTGGCCGGCCAGCCACTGGCCGAACAGCGGCGGCAGCGGCGCGCGGGCGGCCGGCCCCTTGCCGTTGGCCGCGAACAATGCCTTGCGCCCGGCCTTGTCCCAGAGCGAGGAGTGCAGGTGGAACGACGAGCCGGCCGCCGCCATGTCGGGCTTGGCCATGAACGTGAGCGAGCAGCCCTGCAGGTGGGCGATCTCCTTGGCGCCGTGCTTGTAGAGCACGGCGCGATCGGCCATCTCGAGCGCCTCGGCGTACACGAGATTGATCTCCTCCTGCCCGCGCCCCCACTCGCCCTTGGAGGTCTCCACCGGCACGTCGGCGGCTTCCATCGCGTTGCGGATGGCGCGGACGAGCGGCTCCTCCTTGGTCGTCTGCAATATGTGATAGTCCTCGAGGTACGTCGAGAACGGCGTTAAATTCTGGTAACGCTTGGCGCGCGCCTCCTCGAACGTCTCGCGGAAGCAGTAGAGCTCGAGCTCGGCGGCGGTCTTCACCACGTAGCCCTGCGCCGCCGCCCGGGCGAGCTGGCGCTTGAGGACCCAGCGCGGGGCCTCCTCCACCGGCTCGCCGTCCTCGCCGTAGACGTCGCAGAACACGAGCGCGGTCTTCGGCAGCCACGGAATCAGCCGCAGCGTGGCGAGGTCGGCCACCATCTTCATGTCGCCGTAGCCGCGCTCCCACGAGGTGAGCGTGAAGCCGGGCAGCGGCTCCATCTCCATATCGACGGTGAAGAGATAGATGCAGGCGTGCACGCCGTCGTCCAGCGCGTGCTCGACGAAGTGGCGGGCGGTGAGTCGCTTGCCCAGCAGGCGGCCGTACCCGTCGGGGAACACGGTGAGGACGGTGTCGATCTCGCCTTTCCGGACGAGCGCGTCCAGCGTCTTGCGGTCGAGCCGTCCCGGCATGGGGCGGATAGTAGCGCACCCGTCCGGGCGTGTCACCCCCGCGCTTGCCCGCCGGGGCCCGTTGTGGTACACGTTACGTAACCTGATGAGGAATAAAACTACCAAGCCGCGGGCCGCCCGCGCCTATCGGATCGTTCAGGTCCCGATGGACCTTCGCCTGCTCGAAGCGGTGGACGCCGCCGCCGCGCACGTCGCCGAGAGCCGCGCCGCCTACATCCGGGCGGCGTGCGAGCGACGGCTTCGCAGCGAGGAGGCCCAGGCGCTCGACCGCCGCTACGTCGAGGCGTACCGCCGCCGGCCGGAACGACCCGCGTGGGGCAAGCTCGGCGCGAAGGTCCTGGCGCGCCGACTGCGGGACGATGCCTGGTAGATGAAGCGCGGCGAGGTGTGGTGGGCCGAGCTGCCGGCGCCCGCCGGACGCCGGCCGGTCGTCCTTCTCGGCCGCGACGCCGCCTATGCCGTTCGGGCGTCCATCACCGTCGCCCCGGTGACCCGAACCATCCGGGCGATCCCCGTGGAAGTCCCCCTCGACCGTGAAGACGGCCTTCCCGCCCGCTGCGTGGTCAACGCCGACGACGTGATGACCATCCCGAAGTCGTTGCTGAGTCGGCGAATCACTGCGCTGTCGTCGGGGCGCGTGGCCGAGGTCGAGGCCGCGATCCGTTTCGCGCTCGACCTGCCCTGAGCGGGGCCGCGGGCGGAAGCCGGGTCAGATCGGGATCGGCGGGAGCAGCACGATCACGAGCGCGAGGCAGGCGATCCCCAGCCCTTGCCGGGCCGGCGTGAGCGGAGTGAGATCGTCCAGCGGCGGGCTGTGATCGAAGCCCACCAGGAACAGCAGCAGCGCGGCCCACACGAACCAGTTGACCGAGCCGGTGAGCGCTCCCAGCGTCAGCAGCACCACCCAGCTGGCGACGCCCAGCATGCGGTGCCGGCGCGCCGACAGCGCGTACGCGATGCGGCCGCCGTCGAGCTGGCCGACGGGGACGAGGTTGAGCGCGGTGACGAAGCAACCGACCCAGGCGGCGTCGGCCATCGGGTGGGTGACGATCGATGTGCCGTCGGGCAGCGCTCCGAACCGGAGATAGACGAAGAGGCGCGTCAGCAACGAATAGCCGAAGCCGCCGAAGCCGGCGTTGGCCGGCGTGGTCGCCACCTGTGACCACATGAGTCCGACGACGAGGGCGGGCAGCGCGACGAGCAGGCCGGCCAGCGGCCCGGCCGCGGCGATGTCGAACAGCGCGTTGCGGTCGCGGGCGGGCGAGCGCATCCGGATGACGGCGCCGAACGTGCCGAACAGCATCGGCGCCGGGATGAAGTACGGCAGGCTCACAGCGGCGCCGTAGTAGCGGGCCGTGAAGTAGTGGCCGAACTCGTGGACGCCGAGAATCGTCAGCAGCGTGACGGCGAACGGCGCGCCGCTGAGCAGCGAGGCCGGGAACGGGAGCGCGCGGAGCGCGTCGAACGTCTCCGATCCGGTGAAGAACGCGTAGCCGGCCGCGAACGTGGACAGGACCGTCAGGATGAAGAGCGCGACGGCCAGCCCGGGGCGGGCCGGCTGCGTCAGGTCGCCGAGCGGCCACGCCTGCACCATCACGCCGTGCGGCTCGGCCTTCACGAACGGCGTGTAGCCGAAGGGCTTGAGGCGCACGAGCAGCTCGTCGAGCGCGCGCGAGCGATCGACCTGCAGGTCGCCGCGGAAGACGATGACGCCGCCGCGGATCTGACGCTCGCGAACGCTCAGCACGCCCTCGAGGGCGTGGCGAAGGTTTTCCTCGGTCACCAGGAGGTCGTCGGAGGGCAGCGGCGGCACCACGGTGCGCCGGCGGCGGAGCGGCCAGGCTCGCATGCTCTCAGCCTATCACGCGCAGCGGCGGCCACCCGGCGAGCCGGCCGACCAGTGTGCGCACGACCGGCAGGCCGGCGTCCAGATAGAGCGCGCCCAGCACGGCCTCCAGCGCGGTCGCCAGGATCGAGGGAGTCGCGCGGCCACCGTCCTGCTCCGCCCCCCGCCCCAGCCGCAGCAGCGGCCCCAGCGCGAGCACCGCCGCCCACCGCGCCAGCGTCTCGTCGGCCACCAGCGCCGCCCGCAGCGGCGTCAGCCGCCCCACCGGCGCCGCCGGATCGACGTCGAGAAGATGCTCGGCCACGACGAGGCCGAGCACCGCGTCCCCCAGAAACGCCAGCGGCTCCTGCGAGGCCTCCAGCGGATGCTCCGCCGAGTACGAGGCGTGGGTGAGGGCGCGAATCAGGAGCGGGCGGTCACCGAACCGATGCTCGAGCCGGCGCTCGAGCCCGGCGACGTCAGCGAGCGGCACTGCCGCCGGATCAGCCGCGGTAGCGACGGAAGGCCAGCGTCGCGTTGGTGCCGCCGAAGCCGAACGCGTTCGACAGCGCGTACTCGACGTCGACCTTGCGGGCCTGGTTCGGGACGTAATCGAGGTCGCACTCGGGGTCCGGCGTCTCGTAGTTGATGGTCGGCGGCAGCAGGCCGTGATGCAGCGTCAGCGTCGTGGCAATCGCCTCGATGCCGCCGGCGGCGCCCAGCAAGTGGCCGGTCATCGACTTGGTCGAGGACACCGCCAGCCGGCGGGCGTGCTCGCCGAAGACCCGCTTGATCGCCAGCGTCTCGACCTTGTCGTTGTAGGGCGTCGAGGTGCCGTGGGCGTTGATGTAGCCGATCGCGGCCGCATCGGCCGGGTGGCCCCGTCACCGGCGGGGTCGGGCGCGGTCATGTGATGCGCGTCGCCGGTCATGCCGTAGCCGACCACCTCGGCGTAGATGCGCGCGTCGCGCCGCACCGCGTGCTCGAGCGATTCCAGCACGACGATGCCGGCGCCCTCGCCGCACACGAAGCCGTCGCGGCCGGCGTCGAAGGGCCGCGAGGCCTTCTCCGGCTCGTCGTTGCGCGTGGACATCGCCTTCATCGAGCAGAAGCCGGCGATGGTGAGCGGCACGATGATGGCCTCGGCCCCGCCGGCGATCATGATGTCGGCGTCGCCGCGCTCGATGATCTTGAAGGCGTCGCCGATCGCGTGGTTGCCGGTGGCGCAGGCGGTGACGACCGACGAGTTCGGGCCCTTGGCTCCGAAGCGCATCGAGACCAGGCCGGCCGCCATGTTGACGATGAGCATGGGGATGACGAACGGCGACACCCGATCGGGCCCCTTCGTCTTCCGCACCTCTTCGCCCTCGATCAGCGTGCTGATGCCGCCGATGCCGGAGCCGATGAGCACGCCGAAGCGCGTGCCGTCGATCTTGGCCGGATCGAGGGCGGCGTCCTCGACGGCCATCACGCTGGTGGCGATCGCGTACTGCAGATACGGATCGAGGCGACGCGCCTCCTTCTTGTCGACGTACTTGAGCGGGTCGAAGTTGCGGACCTCGCCGGCGATGCGCGTCGGAAAGTCGGTGGCGTCGAACTTGGAGATCGGGCCGATCCCGGACTTCCCCTGCTTGAGTCCCGACCAGAACTCCTCGGTGCTGTTGCCAAGCGGGGTGAGCGCCCCGAGCCCGGTGATGACGACGCGACGCGCGTCCATCAGGCGGCCCTCAGGAATTGTCCTTGATGTACTGGATGGCGTCGCCGACCGTCACGATCTTCTCGGCGTCCTCGTCAGGGATCTGGATGTCGAAGTGCTCCTCCAGGGCCATGACGAGCTCGACCGTATCGAGGGAGTCGGCGCCCAGGTCCTCGATGAACTTCGCGTTCGGGTTGACGTCTTCCTCGTCGACCCCGAGCTGTTCGACGATGATCTCCTTCACCTTCTCCTCGACTGACTTCGCCATGAACCGGTCTCCTCAAGGGACGAAGATTGGCCCGACCTCGGCTCTCAGATGTAGAGCCCGCCGTTCACGTGGAAGACCTGCCCCGTCACGTAGGCGGCCCCGTCACCGGCGAGGAATCCTACCATCTCGGCCACCTCGCGGGCGGTGCCGATGCGCTTGAGCGGCACCTGGGCGAGCAACGCCTCCCGCGCCTCAACCGGGATGGCCGCCGCCATGTCGGTCTCGATCAGGCCGGGCGCCACCGCGTTGACCAGGATGCCCCAGTGTGCCAGCTCGCGGGCGCTGGCCTTGGTCAGCCCGATCAGGCCGGCCTTGGCGGCCGAGTAGTTGGCCTGACCGGCGTTGCCCATCGCGCCCGCGGTCGAGGCGATGTTGATGATGCGCCCGCCGCTCTTCTGTCGCACCATCAGCTTGGCGGCCGCGCGCGTCATCAGGAACGCGCCGCGCAGGTTGGTCTCCATCACACGGTCCCAGTCCTCGTCCTTCATGCGGATGAGGAGTCCGTCGCGGGTGATCCCGGCGTTGTTGACGAGGATGTCCACACGGCCGAAGCGCTCCTTGGCGGTCTCCACCAGCCGGTCGGCGTCCTCGCGCTTCGCCGCATCGGCGACCATGCCGTGCGCCGAGCCGCCGCGCTCTTCCAGCTCGTGCGCGGCGCGCTGCACGCGGTCGGCGTCGCGGCCCGAGACTACCACGGCCGCTCCGTGCTCTGCCAGCAACGCGGCGGTGGCGTGGCCGATCCCGCGGCTGCCCCCGGTCACGATCGCCACCTTGCCGCCGAGCGGAGGCGTCGTCACGCCGCCGCCAGGGCGGCCAGCGCCTTGTCGAGCCCGGCGGGATCCTCGACGGAGACGGCGCGCGCGTCGTCGACGATCCGCTTCACGAGGCCGGTGAGGACGCGGCCCGGCCCGACCTCCACGAACGCGGTGGCGCCCTCGGCGGCCAGCCGTCGCACGCAGTCGGTCCAGCGGACCGGACTGGCGACCTGGCGCAGCAGGAGGGGCACGACGTCGGCGGCCTTGCGCGTCACGCCGCCGTCGACGTTGCGCACGACCGGGATCGCCGGATCGCTCACGGTCACGCCGGCGAGCTCGGCGGCAAGCCGCTCGGCCGCCGGCGTCATCAGCGCGCAGTGGAACGGCGCGCTCACCGGCAGCAGGACGCTCTTGCGGCCGCCGCGATCCCGGGCGAGCGCCACCGCGCGCTCGACCGCGACGCGGTGGCCGGCGATGACGATCTGCTGCTCGGAATTCACGTTGGCGATGTCGACCACGTCACCCTTGGCGGCGTCGGCGCAGACCTGCTCGACGACGTCCAGGCCGACGCCCATGATGGCGGCCATGGCGCCGGTGCCCACCGGCACGGCCGCCTGCATGAGTTCGCCGCGGCGCCGCACGACGCGGACGGCGTCGCCCAGGTGCAACGCGCCGGCCACGACGAGCGCCGAGTACTCGCCCAGGCTGTGCCCGGCGACGAGCGCCGGCGTGAGGCCGCGCTCGGCGCAGGCGGCGGCCGCCGCCACGCTGGCCGTGAGGACGGCCGGCTGGGTGGTGGCGGTCAGCGCGAGGTCGGCCTCGGGGCCCTCGAACATCACGCGCGTGAGATCGACGCCGAGGGCGTCGTTGGCTTCCTCGAACACCCGCTTGGCGCCCGACGACGACTCGTAGAACGCGCGTCCCATGCCGACGGTCTGCGACCCCTGGCCGGGGAAAACGAAGGCGATCATTGGTAGCGACGTCGCTTACACGGATAGACATGTGGGTGGCCTGTTATAGAAGGCTGCCGGATCCGTCCGGCTCCTGGTACCACCGCTGACGCTGGCATCACCGTTGCTCCGGCCGCCACCGTCCTGCTACCAGCGCATGAGGACGGCGCCCCAGGCGAAGCCGCCGCCGAAGGCGGCCATCAGCACGAGGTCGCCGCGCTTGATGCGCCCGGCGGCGAGCGCTTCCTCGAGGGCCACGTACACCGAGGCGGCGCCCGTGTTGCCGTAGCGGTCGACGTTGACGAAAACGCGCTCCATCGGCAGGCCCGCGCGCTTGCAGGCCGCCTCGATGATCCGGAGATTGGCCTGGTGCGGGATGAAGAGCGACAGGTCGTTGGCCGTGAAGCCGTTACGGGTCAGGATGCGCTCGGCGGACTCCGCGAACATGCGCACGGCCACCTTGAAGACGTCGCTGCCCCGCATCTTCGCGTAGTGCATCCGCTTGTCGACCGTCTCGTGGGTGGCGGGGTGACGCGAGCCGCCGGCCGGCTGATACAGCAGCTCCCAGTACTGGCCGTCGGAGTACAGATCGACGTCGATGATGCCGCGGTCCTCGTCGGTCGCCTCCAGCACGGCGGCGCCGGCGGCGTCGGCCAGCAGGATGCAGGTTCCCCGGTCGGTGAAGTCCGTGATCTTCGACAGCGTCTCGGCGCCGATGCAGAGCACGCGACGGTACTTGCCGGTCTGCACGAACTGGGCGCCGGTCGCCAGGCTGTACACCGAGCCCGCGCAGGCGGCCAGCATGTCGACCGAGCCGATCCGGCGGCAGCCGAGCCGGTGCTGGACGATGTTGCCGACCGAGGGAAAGATCATGTCCGGCGTGGTCGTGCCGACCGCGATGAAGTCGATGTCCTCGGGGACCAGGTTGGCGCGCTCCAGCGCCTGCTGGGCGGCCTTCACGGCGAGGTCGGAGGTGGCCTCGCTGTCGTCGGCGATGCGCCGCTCGCGGATGCCGGTACGCTGTACGATCCACTCGTCGCTCGTGTCGACCAGCTTCTCGAGATCCGCGTTGGTCAGCACGCGCTTGGGTGCGTAGGCTCCGACGCCGATGATCCGTGCCCGCGTCATTCCCGGCCCCCCTCTCGCCCGCCGCGGGCGATCTCCGCCTCCAGCGCCGCCTTGATGTGCTCGTTGAGCCCGGCGGTCGCCCACTCGGCGGCCACCCGCACGGCGTTCTTGATCGCCTTCACCGGCGAGGCGCCGTGACAGATGATGGCGGCGCCGTCGATGCCGAGCAGGGGCGCGCCGCCCATCTCGGTGTAGTCGACGCGCCTGCGGAAGCGGGCAAAGGCCGGGACGGACAGCGCCGCGCCCACCTTGGAGCGCAGGTCGCGCGTCAGCTCCTCCTTGATCATGGCGCCCACCATCTCGGCCAGACTCTCCGAGATCTTCAGCGCCACGTTGCCGGTGAAGCCGTCGGTGACGATGACGTCACACTGCCCGTTGTAGATGTCGCGGCCCTCGATGTTGCCGATGAAGTTCAGCCGCGACTCCTTGAGGAGCTCGTAGGCCTCGCGGGTGAGGTCGTTGCCCTTGCCCTCTTCCTCGCCCACCGACAGGAGGCCGACGCGCGGGCCCTCGAGACCGAGGATGTCGCGCGCGTAGACGTGGCCCATGATGGCGAACTGGAACAGGTGCCAGGGCTTGGGGGTGATGTTGGCGCCGGCGTCGATGAGCACCGTGAAGCCGCGCAGGCTCGGCAGCACGGCGGCGATGGCCGGCCGATCGATGCCGCGCAGCACGCCGATGACGAACATCGAGATCGCCATGGCCGCGCCGGTATTGCCGGCCGAGATGAACGCCGCCGCCTTGTCGTCGCGCACCAGCTCGGCGGCCACCCTCAGCGACGAGTCGCGCTTGCGCCGGAGCGCCAGCGAGGGACTCTCGGCCATGCCGACGACCTCGGACGCATGGCGGATCTCGAGGCCGAGCGAGCGCGCGCCGAGACGCCCGACCTCGGCTTCGATGGCCTGGCGGTCGCCGACGAGGATGACGGAGACTCCGAACTCCCGCACGGCGGCGATGGCGCCCTCGACCACGACGGCCGGGCCGTGGTCGCCGCCCATGGCGTCAACGGCGATCTTCACGGGCGTGTGCCGCCGCCCTTACGCCGACTCGACGGCGCGGACCTCGCGGCCCTTGTAGTACCCGCAGTGGGGACAGATGCGGTGAGGCAGCTTGGCCTCCCGGCACTGCGGGCAGACAGCGCGGGTCGGCACCGCCAGCTTGTAATGCGTCCGGCGCTTGCGGCCCCGCGCTCTCGAGTGACGTCGTTTGGGCAGCGGCATGGAAGCGGGTCCTTTCCTCCGGTCAGGCGTTCAGTGGGCCGGCCGCGCAGCCAGGTCACGCAGCGCGGCGAGGCGGGGGTCGGGCGGGCGCGGCGCGCACGTGCACGGCGCGACGTTGCGGTTGGCTCCGCACGTGGGGCAGAGCCCGCGGCAGTCTTCGCGGCACAGGGGCTTCATCGGCATGGCCAGCGTGGCTTCGTTCTCGACGACGCGGGCCAGGTCCAGCTCGTCGTTCTCGTAGAAGTCGACGTCGAGGTCGTCGGCGCCCAGCTCGACGCTGTCGGCGGCCGCCGGCTTGGGGACGAGCCGCACGTCCATCGGCGTGTCGACGTGTGCCGGAAAGACCTCCAGGCAGCGCCCGCACGTCTGTGGCGCCGTCACCGCGAGCCGGCCGCGCACGAACACCTCGGTGCCGTCGGCCTCGACCTCCAGCGCCACCGACTCGAGCCGCCACGACGGATCTGGCAGCGCGGTG
>Ga0209160_1004845_pt1 | contig 10701 bp, 9 predicted proteins | sample GraSoiAngelo_153_FD_186167 | JGI IMG/M metagenome (GOLD analysis project Ga0209160, IMG submission 186167) | Grasslands soil microbial communities from the Angelo Coastal Reserve, California, USA - 14_1009_12_40cm (SPAdes) (version 2) | ecosystem: Environmental > Terrestrial > Soil > Grasslands ...
AAGACAAGCGCTGCCGCTTGCCACGGAACAACTTGCCACACAGCTGGTCAGTCAGTTGAGCGAAGGTTGGTGAGCGCAATGAAAGGTGAGGAAAAGCTCTGGTCGATTCTTAACGACAAGCTGGACACTCTGCGTGTCGGCAATCGGCTGCCGGAAGCGATCCGCGTCGCCGAAACGGCTCTCGATCTTGCCAAGCGCACGTTTGCTGAGGACGAGAGTTCACTCGCGCTCAGTTACGAAAAACTCGGGCAGCTTCTCGAACAGCACGGCGATCGCGCCACCGCAAAGGCACATCTTCTCAAAGCGCATGCGATCCTCGATAAAGCAAAACCGCTCGACCAACGTGCTCTTTTTCGCTCCGCGCGCCGACTTGCCTTTTTGTGCGATAACCTGGGCCAGCCCGAAGAAGCCATCCGTTTTTACGAGAAAGCGATTGCGGCCGGCACCCAGTTGGAAGATCTGCCCTACTCGGACCTCGGCACCATGTTGAACAATGTTGCCCTCATTTTCCGAAAATCAGGACGCCAAAAGGCGGCAGAACCGTATTATTTGCACGCACTGCAGATTTATGAGAAGCAGCTCGGTCCGAACCATGCGGACGTAGCTTCCGTGCTCAATAATCTGGCCGTCTTTTACACGAACGAGCGTCGCTACGCCGAGGCGGAAAAAATACATCTTCGCGCCCTGGCCATTCGGGAAAAGGTGCATCCCCCGACTCATCCGGACATCGCGCAATCAAAATGCAACCTTGCCGTCGTGTATCACTCGCGCGGCGATTATCCGAAGGCGGAGCAACTCTATCGCGCCTCATTGAAGAGCTGGGAAGAGGCTACCGAAAAGCCGCCCAAGGATTACGAAATTGTCGCGGCGAACTACGCCGACTTGCTCCGTTCGCTCGGCAAGGTCCGCAAGGCCCATCAACTGGAAGTTCGCGCTCGCAAGAAGCGCCAGGGCTGATCGATCACAGGATCGACATCGTGCCTTTAACCTTGCGGCTCTCCTCCGCGCGCGCAATTTAGGAGCCGCTGCTTATTGCTCGCGTGGCGGAATCGGCAGACGCGTACGGCTCAGGACCGTATGGGGCAACCCGTGGAGGTTCGAGTCCTCTCGCGAGCACTTCGACTATTCAACTATTTTGATTTCCCAGCAGCTTTTCTTCTCGCCGCCCACCGAGCTTTCATTAATTGCGAAAGCTTCTTCCGTCCAGCAGCGGTGATTCCGCCTTTTTTCCTCCGAGCAGTACTGCGACCGGCTTGTTTGCCGCCCTTCTGTCTGGCCCAGCGGGCTCGGGCGGCCGCGGCTAACTTGGCACGGGTCGCCGCAGACATTCGTCGTCTGCCAGTGCTAGACGTTGAACTGGGTGAAGTACTGCCCAAAAGTGAAGCAAGGCGTCTTTCCAGACTATCGATTTGCCGCCGGATCGACACGGCTTGTTCCAAAGATCTAAGAGATAAGTCCATACGCCGTCTCATAGCTGGTGTTGAATAAGATAGCAAACAACTTTTTGAGTATTGGAGCTTGGATGTCGACGCCGACCAAACCTAGACGGCTATGCTCATCATGGCTACGGGCCGATTTCTTGCTTGTTAACCACTTCCTAAGATGGAGTGGTACCGCCGCGTTCAGTAACTGGCGGATTACCTCAGGCATCTCGGTCTCTCCGTCAGCCGACTCTTGATGTACTTCGCGCCGTTCTCCAGTCTCACCGTTTCAGTTGCCCTCGCTGCGCGTTGGCCACAACAGACCTAATCCCCCACCCCAACCCGGCGACTTGCGAAAGAGCGGATCTTGAGCGAACACCGGACGTTGAGTTCGCTTGAACAAAACGCACATGATTCCACCGCTGTCCGTCAGATGTTCGGCTCGATCGCGGCGCGATACGATCTTGCCAATCACATCTTAAGTTGCGGCTTTGATTTTTATTGGCGAAAACGCGCCGCCGAAATCGTCGCGCACTGGAGCCCAAATAAGATTGTCGATCTTGCCACCGGCACGGGCGATCTCGCGTTCGCCATTACGAAAAAATCGCCGGACGCGGAAATTGTCGGCATCGATTTTTCGGAAGATATGCTGGCGATTGCGCGCCGAAAAGGATTGCGCAAAACCATCGTGGCCGATGCGATGCGGCTGCCGTTCGCGGATGCTTCATTTGATTGCCTTACCGTCGCGTTCGGTTTACGGAACATGGAAGACTGGGATGCTGCGCTGCGTGAAATGTCGCGTGTTCTCCGGACAAGCGGTCACTTGCTAATCCTTGAGTTTTCCTTGCCGCGATTGTCGATCTTGCGCGCGGTTTATCGTTTCTATTTGCATCGCTGTCTCCCTTTTCTCGGATCTTTTCTCACCCGAAAAAAAACCGCCTACCATTATCTTGGCGATTCAATTGAAAAATTTCCGAGCGATGATGCAATGCGTCGCTTGCTCGAAGCGAACGGCTTCTGCGCTGTGTCCATCGAACCTCTCACTGGTGGCATCGTCACAATTTTCACGGCGGAAAGGTAGGGACGGCTGAAGCGGTCCGTAGAACCGGTTTTTTGAAAACAGTCGGACGCCCTGGAGGTGCGTCCCTACCTTTTCGGACTAGGCATGGCGCTGGGCGATGTTACAACCGATGGAATCGATGACGGCGACGGAGACGATTGACTGACGAGCGGCAGCTTGAGTGCGTTCAAATCCGGAGTGCTGAGGACAAATATGCCTTCATGCTCATCCGCGCGCGCAAACCACATCCCGTCACCGCCTGCTTCTCCGACTGTCAATTTGTGTAAAGCTTTATCGTCGGGTGAAGTCGTGAAAGTGGCAACGAGCTGCGGCTTCTCGAAGGCATGTGGCGGCGTGGTCGCGCCCACCCAGCGCACCGCGTGCAACATCGACAATGTATTGAGCAGCGACTGTGCGTTTACCTGATCGATTGCACCTCTGCCTTCTTGCCAGGTCCACTGATTGTTTGCCCCGCGCACGAGCGACAATTCTTTATCAGTCACCACGCTAAAACTGTGGATTTGTTCCGGCTTGAATTTGAAGATGGCGAGCTCCTGCCACTGTAATGGGTCGGTGAAGATTTGATCGAGTAATCCGCGCCGTACCGTCACAATAAACGGCTCGTCGCCGAGACGCGCGTAGACGTTTTCGCCATCCACTTTTCCAAACGCGATCGTCGCGAAAGGACGCTCGCCCGCTTTGGTTTCGGCCGTGTTCTCAGATGCAAATGAACTGAAAGTCAACTGCAGCTGCGGCTTATCCAGCCCGTACTTCGGCAAATCGGAGGCGACGTCTTCCATAAACTTGGTTACTTGCTCGCCTTGTAATGTGTCGATCAGGCGGTGCACCTCGCTGGAATTTGCCGGCGCGTTATTGCGACTGGCGATGGTCCAGTTTTCTCCTTTGCGCGCCAGCAACGTCTTGCCTTTGCCCGGCGCATCGATCGTCATCCGGTCGAGAATGTTCGTATCGATGCGAACAAGATGTCGGTCGCGCACATCATTCGGCCTGGTATTGAGAATCTCTTCGGTTTTTTTCGGGAGCGTGTAAACAAAAGCGCGCGACGAGAAGCGGACGTAGATCTGGTCCTTTTCTTTTTCCGGCACGGCGCCGATCTGAAGCATCTGGCCTTGCTTGTCGTCCTGAGTGAAGAGCGTGATCGATCCTCGCGGCTCGGCCAGGCCGTACGGATGCAGATCACCGCGGTCGTCGGCCACGAATTGTTGAATGTGCGCGGTCGTGACCTGCGCGATCAGGTCGCCGATTTTTTGATCGTCGCCGCGCGCGCGCAACGGCTTCATGATCTCCCAATGATCGCCTTTTTTCTGCAACTCCATCTCGCCGGCGGCGGTCTTCAGCACGACCCGCGAAACTTGCGCGCTGATTAGGTCGGTCAATTTTTTGTCGCGAAATTCCTCCGGCTTTTTCCCGATTTCCTTTTTGATGGACTGCGCGGTGAGAAATGTTTCCTTCGAATTTTCGAAGCGCACATACATTTTGCCTTCGAGCGCCGCATCTTTGCCGAACAAGATTTCCGGCGGCGCATCGGGTCCGAGCAATTTCAACCGTAGCTTTGGCTTGCTCAGGCCGTATTCATTCAACTTGTTTTTCTCGGCCTCGATTTGCTTGGCCGGAATGGTCGCGTCTTTCTGCCAGCTTTCGAGATCGAAGAGAAGATTCTCGATCAATGAATTATCGGCCTGGTCCTTGATCGGCGTTTCCAGCCGCCATTTATTGTCCCGACGGCGCATATCGATCTTGTCATCGCCGTTTTGAATTACGATCCCGTCGATCTTTTCGCGACTGAAATTGACGACGTTTTGGGCCTGGCGCTTTGCTTCTTCGGTGTTCGGGCGCTTACTTTCGTAGAATTTGATATAGACAGCCAGGGCGAGCGCAATCGTCAGCAAAACGAGCGTTGTCTTCCATTTCATAAGGCGATTAAAGAATCAGGCGCGGCGCCGCCACCACACCGCTGCGCCGATACACGCAGGAATGAGCGGCATCAGGACAAGGATCAGCCAGCGAACATGGCTCAACGCGCTTTCAGTGAGAGTGAACGTGAGTGTCTTGGGAATTTTGGGCGAGATGCCGATAAGCTGTTCTCGACTCAGCAGCCAATTTACGCTGCCGGAGATGAAATCGAGCGCCTGTTGGTCCTGCGTGAGCGCGTTGTCTTGAATAAAAGTCGAATTGCTTACCACCACCATGCGCGACGAATTGACCTGCACGCGCTCGTCGCCACTGCCACCTTTTTCAATCGACCCAGCGATCGTCAACGGAGGACCGGGATTTCGCGCGGCATCGGCCTGAAGTTTAGCCTGATCGCTCGTGTTGTAATCGGTCTCGGCGAAATAACTTTTCTCCGCCTGAGCTAGCGGCTCGAGCCAAACATTGGCTGCACGTACTCGTTCCGGCTCGAGCGTGAGCGATGAGGTCCCGCCAAAAAACAACGCGCTCACATCCGCCAGCCGTTTCGTGATTGGGCTGCCGCCTAGGAAATGTGCTTGCACGTCGCGTGTGAGCGCAACCTCCTGGATTCCCGTCCGCAAAAAAACCATCAAACGATCATCGTTCACCTTCAGGCCGAGCTCGCTTAGAAATGCGTCCAGCTTCGGCGTCTTCGCCGCTGGATCGAGCAGCAGCAGCAGGCGTCCCTGCTTTTCCCAGAACTCACGTAGCAATTTCATTTCCCGATCGGAGAGATCGTACTGCGGCCCGGCGATCACGATCGCCTTCAAATCGGGGGGAATCGCGCCGACATCGAAGAGATTCAACTCTTGGAACTTGATGTTTTCGTTTTCGATGAATGTTTTCAGCACAGAGATCGGGGTATTACCGGAAATCGGCGCTTCCTTGTGTCCGAGCACGTAACCGAGAGTGTTCTTCTTGCCTTCGACCAAATCCATCATCGCAACCGTGATGGCTTGTTCGCCTTTAAAGGCCGTGATGCGCGGGCCTTCGCCGAAGGCCATTCCGCTTTGATCGATATCGGCCATTTCGGAGGCTTTCACCGTTTTATTGCGTCCGCTGTAATCGATCACGAGCAGACTTTCGTCGCTAACCACTTTGTATTTATCGAACATCTCTTTGGCGCGCGAAAGATTGCGCTCCGGATCGATGTTCTCGATGTCGATCTTACCTTTGGCCGCGTATTGATATTCCGTCAGCAGGTTCTGCACGTCCCCGATGATCGGTGTGTTCGGCGAAAAGAAAACGGTGATGCGCAATTTGCCTTTGATCGTATCGAGGAAGCGCTTCGTTTTATCGGAGAGCGCATATTTTTGATCGCGCGAAAAATCCCAGCGTTTGTAATGCTTGAAACCGAGCGAATTCACCATCGTGGCAAGGAAAAGAACGAGCACGACTTGAAGAAGGACGTTCACCCCGATCTGGACGCGGTGAATTTTCTTCGGCCCGGGCTGTTGCGTCTCGTTGGCCACGATCACAGTCTCCATTTGCGCGATTGGAATGCTTGATGGGTAAGCGTCAACATCACCACGGTCATGCTCAGATAGAGAACGATCGGCCGCGTATCGATCACCCCGCGCGAGAACGTGCCCATGTGCTCGAGAGCGGAGAAATAACCGAGTAAGTCGCGCGTCGCCGAACTGACATCGAGCAGAATGAATTGAACAAGGCCGAGAAAAAATAAGAGCGTGATTGCGCAAAAGGAAATGATCGCGGCGATGATTTGGTTCTTCGTCAGGACCGAAGCAAAACAGCCGACCGAGAGATAAAACATCCCCACCAGCAAAAGCATCAAATAAGAGCCCCAATAGGCGCCGATCGACCCGGCCGCCGGCCGACCAGTCGTGTATTGGAAAATTGCGAAATAGAACGCCGTCGGAACCCAGAGAATTATATAGAAAACGAGCGCACCGAAAAATTTCGAAAGAACAACCTGCCAATCGCGCACCGGCGCGGTCATGAGCGGCTCGATCGTGCCGAGCTTAAATTCTTCCGCGAACAGGCGCATCGTGATGAGCGGAAAAATCAAGACGAAGGCAAACCAGAAGAACACAGAATTAAAAAATGCCTCCTGAACCGAGTACGGCACTGGCCGCTGGTTCATGAACGAGATTTGAAAATAAAAATCGACCCCGCTTACGAGCAGGAAAAAAACGAGAACGATGTAGGCGATGGGCGAATAAAAATAGCTGCGCACTTCGCGCGACAGCAGAGTATAAAACTTTCTCATATTCGTTAGATGGAGAATCGTTACACTTCGTCCGCGTGCGTGATCTCGACGAACACGTCTTCGAGCGTGGCGCGGCGTTGTGTCAGTTCGCGCACCGTCCAGTGCCGTGCGGTTGCCAGCCGAAAAACTTCCTCACGCACGTCAGCGCCGGATTCGACGCGCAAGGAAAAGACATGCCACTCCCCATCGACATCCGTCGTGACATCGCGCACAGCCGAGATTTTCTTGAGCTCTTCGGCGCCATTATCTTTTCCCACTTTTGCCTCGAGCACGACACCGCCGGCTTGGCGAAGTTTGCCGAGCAAGTTTTCCGGCGTGTCGCATGCTTCGATTCGCCCCTTGTGAATGATGATGACCCGGCTGCAGGTCATTTCGACTTCCGGGAGTATGTGCGTCGAAAGCAAAATGGTGTGCTGCCGGCCGAGGTTCTTGATCAGCTCGCGCACCTGCCGGATTTGATTCGGATCGAGGCCGATCGTTGGTTCGTCGAGAATTAGAAGATCGGGCTCGTGCAAAAGGGCGTCTGCCAAACCAACGCGCTGCCGATAACCTTTGGAAAGTGCGCCGATTATTTTTCTCTCAACGTCTTTCACGCCGCAAAGTTCCTTCACGTCGCCGACGCGTTCCGCAATGCGACGATGCGGCACGCCTTTGAGTGCGGCGCGGTACTCGAGATATTCAGTCACGCGCATGTCGCTGTAGAGCGGCACATTCTCCGGCATGTAACCGAGACGAGTGCGCGCTTGCAGCGATTGCTCAAAAATATCGAATCCCGCAATTGAGGCGCGACCGGAGGTGGCGGGCATGAAACCAGCCAGAATGCGCATCGTGGTTGTTTTTCCGGCGCCGTTCGGGCCGAGAAATCCCATGACTTCACCTTTGCCAACCTCGAAATTGAGATCGCGAATCGCGGCCTGTCCGGCGTAGCGCTTGGTAAGATTTTCGACTTTAATCATGGCGAATCATTTCATCAGACAATCGAACTGCCAGCGCGTTGCCAAAATTTTTTGCATTGCTTAACGCGCGGCCAAAGTAACCGTCTCGACCCGTTGTCCTCCTCTGTCGGCCCGCACCACGCCCACGGTAAAGTCTACGCTCGTCCCACTCCGCGCGGCGCCAAGCAGGTCCTCCACCTGTCGCATGGAATTAACATCCTGTTTGCCGACGCGATAAATCACAAGGCCGCGCTCAATCCCCGCTTGATCGGCGGGGCTGTTCGGTTCGACTGCGCTGATGAGAACACCGCGGCCTCGAGCGTAACCGAGCGCATCGGTCAGTTCCCCGCTTAGGTCCTGTAATTGCATGCCGAAAAGGCGTTCCGCCAACGATGTCGATGTTTCATTCGCTGCGAGTTGCTTTTTCGGCTCGGGTTGCTTTTCCGCGACTTTCTTGAATTGGGCAACGCTGTCGCGCACGACTTCCGCCGGAATAGCGAACCCGAGTCCCTGCGTCGGGATGCCTTGCGGAGTGAAGGCCATTTTGGCCGAACTGATCCCGACCAGTCGCCCGGAAATATCGATCACTGGCCCGCCGCTGTTGCCAGGATTGATCGCCGCATCCGTCTGCACGAGATTTTTATATTCGATGTTGTCGATGGTGATCTCGCGTTTGGTTGCGCTCAGAACGCCGCGGCTAATGGAGCTGCCATATCCGACGGCATTGCCCACCACGAGGACTGTTTCACCGAGCAAGTTTGGCGAAATATTATCGAGGCTAATAAATGGGAAGGCGGCTTTGGCGTCGATTTTGATGAAGGCCAGGTCCGTATTGTCGTCGCCCGTAATGTAATGCGCGTTGTAAGTCTTGCTATCGTTTGTCGTGACCTGGATCTTCAAGTCGGCGGCGCGCTCAACCACATGCTGGTTGGTTACAATGTATCCCGCGGGATCGACAATGAATCCTGAGCCGAGGCTTTGCACCGTCTGCCGGATTTCGCGTGGCTGGCCCCGATAGTAGCCGAAAAATTGCGCGTAAAAATCTTCGACTGGATCGCGCACCGTCCGCCGCACAACGCGCTCGGTGTTGATGTTGACCACTGCCGGCAAAACTTTTCCCAGCGCCAGGACGGCTGGCTCGGCCGCCGGATCGGCCTGTGCAAATGAAGATGCCGATCTTGCCAGCGCCAGAAGGATGCAACTCGTGATCATCAATCGCGGGGGAACTGTGCCGGCGTGATCGAATCGAAACATTTTCAACCCTTTCTCAATTGTTCGACGATCTCTTTTGGCAACAGCTCGTGCAGGTTAGGGTAAATTTCGCCGATGCGAATCAAATCGAGCTCGTCCTTTTTGCGTTTGCTTAATCTTCTCTCGAGATCGCTCCAGGCCCAAATCTTTCCCTGCAACACATCCTTCAAGCTCGCCACCGGCACTTTTATGCCGAGAACATCCCGCCGTTCCGCGCGAGAAATGAAGTCCTGGTAGCGCGCATCGGTTGTGAATTGAAGATTTAATTTGCTCTTGATTTTTTTGGCATTCATCGAGTGCGGAAACTCGCTGATCGAAAATCCCGGCGCGACCAACTCGTCTTGGATCGCTCCTAGATTTTCCGCAATTACGATTACATCCACGTCTACCGTGTAAACCGGCTCAACATAGCAGTTAACGGCCAGACCTCCGATGAGACACCACGGTCCATGTCGATCCAAAATTGTGGCAACTTCAACAAAGTCGTTGGCGCCGCCGTTTGTCACGAAATTGTAAACTTCAACCGCCGTCATTTCGCCGTGCAAGTAACGGAACACTCTTTGCACTGTCAACTTGCCGCTCGATCTAAAGCTTGCAGATTAATCTTGCAATGCGCACTTCAATCGCCGCTCGTGCAAATCTCGACCTGATTGAGGAGAATTACCGGCGCTGGCGTCAGAACCCGGAAGCGGTCGATTCAGGGTGGTCGGCGTTTTTCGAAGGGTTCGAGCTCGGTAATTTGCCCCAGCGAAACGGCGCTACCGCGGCTGCTGCGCCGCGCGTTGGGGTTCGCGAAGGTCCGCTGCAAACGCGCGTCGACGGGCTGGTTTATGCATACCGTACGCTTGGTCACACGATCGCACGGGTCAATCCGTTGTCGGAAAAGCGCCCGGAAAATCCGCTCCTAACGCTGCGCGAGCTCGGGTTCGGCGAAAAAGATCTCGATCTTCGGGTGTCGTCGAAATTCTTTCTCGACAATCGCGAAATGGCGTTGCGCGAGATGATCGCGCGGCTCGAGAAGATCTACGCGGAGTCGATCGGCGCCGAGTTCATGCACATCCAGAACACGCGCATTCGCAACTGGGTGCTGCATCGTCTCGAATCGCGTCCGGATAAGCGGCACACGCCGCGCGCGGTGCAAATCGCTTTGCTGCGCGCATTGCTTGAAGCCGAATCGTTCGAAGTTTTTTTACATTCCCGCTATGTCGGGCAAAAGCGTTTCTCGTTGCAAGGCGCGGAAGCGTTGATGGTGATTCTGGACACGATTCTGCACAAATGCCCGGGCGCGGGCGTTGAAGAAATTTGCATGGGCATGTCCCATCGCGGGCGCCTCAACGTGCTGGCGAATTTTTTGAAGAAATCGCTTCGTGTCATCTTTACCGAGTTCAGCGAAAACTATGTTCCTGATCTCGTTGCCGGCGATGCCGACGTGAAATATCACCTTGGATATCGCACCATTCGAAAACTTTCCTCGGGCGCGCAAGTGGAGATCCGTCTCTCCGCCAACCCGAGCCATCTCGAAGCGGTTGATCCGGTTGTCGAAGGAACGGCCCGCGCCCGGCAACGAATTCGCGGCGACACCGAACATCGCCGAAAGGTCTTGCCGCTCTTATTACATGGCGACGCCGCCTTCGCGGGGCAGGGGATCGTGGCCGAAACATTGAACATGTCGCAGCTGCACGGTTACGGCACCGGCGGCACCGTGCACATCGTCGTGAACAACCAAATCGGGTTCACCACGCTGCCGGAAGATGCGCGCTCATCGATGTATTGCACCGATATCGCCAAGATGATTGAGGTGCCGATTTTCCATGTGAACGGTGACGATCCGCT
>Ga0209160_1004847_pt1 | contig 10699 bp, 9 predicted proteins | sample GraSoiAngelo_153_FD_186167 | JGI IMG/M metagenome (GOLD analysis project Ga0209160, IMG submission 186167) | Grasslands soil microbial communities from the Angelo Coastal Reserve, California, USA - 14_1009_12_40cm (SPAdes) (version 2) | ecosystem: Environmental > Terrestrial > Soil > Grasslands ...
CATTGGGTGTGGCTCCACGACGCCGCGAACGGGGTGCTGTGGAGCGGCCCCGACACGCCGCTGTTCACGCTGAACGACATCTTCCGGGGGCAGTGGCGCCGCACGCTCGAGCCCGACGGCACGCTGTTCGCGTACGTCCTGAACAACTACTGGCCCACGAACTTCGCGGCGCGCCAGGGCGGTGATCTGACGTTCCGGTTCCGCCTGGCGGCGCTGGCGCCGGGCGGGGATGCGGCGGAGCCGGTGCGACGGGGCTGGGCCGCGTGCGACCCGCTGTACGTGAGCGCCCCCTACGTGAGCGCGGGCTCGGGCCGGCTTCCCCGGAAGGACTCGGGTCTGTTGCTCGCGGATCCGGGCATCGCGGTGGTGGGCGCGAAGCCGGCGGACGACGGCTCGGGCGCCGTGGTGAAGCTGCTCGACGTGGCCGGGGTGGCACGCACGGTGGCCGTGTGGCCGGGGGCGTTTGGGTTCCGCGCCGCCCGCCGCGCGAACGTCGTCGAGATGAACGGCGACCCGATCCCCATCGCACCGGATGGCCACGCCACGCTCGAGCTTCCCGCATGGGGCGTCGGCGCACTGCGACTCTTTACACCGCGGGAGCGGGCCGGTTAACTATGGACCTATGAACAAGCCGACTACGCTGGGCGAGCTGAAACAGACCGAGTGGGCGAGCGACGCCCGCATCCGCCGGACCGTGAAGGACGAGATGCGGGAGAACCTGATCTGCTTACTCGAGAACGGCTCGCCCCTGTTCCCCGGAATCGTGGGCTACGAGGACACCGTGATCCCGCAGCTCGTCAACGCGGTCCTGTCGCGCCACAATTTCATCCTGCTGGGGCTGCGCGGCCAGGCGAAGAGCCGCATCCTGCGCCAGCTCGTCACGCTGCTCGACGAGGAGATCCCGATCGTCGCCGGAAGCGAGGTGAACGACAATCCGTTCGCCCCCATCTCGAAATTCGGCCGTGAGCTCGTGGCCGAGCAGGGCGACCGCACGCCGGTGGCGTGGCTGCCGCGCGATTCACGCTACGTGGAGAAGCTCGCCACGCCGGACGTCACGATCGCCGACATCATCGGGGACGTGGACCCGATCAAGGCGGCGCGTGGCGGGCACCTCTTGTCCGACGAGCTGACGATGCACTTCGGCCTGCTGCCGCGGGCGCACCGCGGGGTGTTCGCGATCAACGAGCTGCCCGACCTCGCGGGGAAGATCCAGGTGGGGCTGTTCAACATCATGCAGGAGGGGGACGTCCAGATCAAAGGCTATCCCGTCCGCCTCAACCTCGACGTGGCGCTGGTGTTCACGGCGAACCCCGAGGACTACACCGCGCGCGGCAAGATCATCACCCCGCTCAAGGACCGGATCGGGTCGGAGATCGGGACGCACTATCCGCACACCGTCGAGCTGGGCGGCGCGATCACGCGGCAGGAGTCGTGGCTCGAGCGCCATGGCCGACCCTTGAAGCTGCCGGACTTCATTCTCGAGCTGATCGAGCGCGTCGCCTTCGAGGCGCGCGAGGACAAGCGGGTGGACCGCCGCAGCGGCGTCTCCCAACGCCTCCCGATCAGCGTGCTCGAAAACGTCGTGTCCAACGCGGAGCGGCGCTGCATCGTCACCAAGGAGAAGACGGTCGTGCCGCGCATCTCCGACATCTACGCCGCGCTCCCCGCCATCACGGGCAAGCTCGAGCTCGAGTACGAAGGTGAGCTCCAGGGCCCCGAGGTCATCGCCAAGGACCTGATCCGACGCGCCGCGGGCAAGACGTTCGAGGCACGCGTCGGCGGCGCCAACGTGGACGACATCGTCCACTGGTTCGACGAGGGCGGCGCCCTCAAGATCTCGATGGACGAGCGATCGGAGACGTGCCTCAAAGGCTTCAGCGTGGTCCCCGGTTTGCTCGACCTGATCGATCAGGTGGGCCTCGCGGCGAAGAAGGACCCCGGCACGATGGTGGCCGCGTCGGAGCTGGTGCTCGAAGGCCTGGTCGCCGAAAAACGCATCTCGCGCAGCGAGGAGCTGGGCTACACCCGCGTGCGCGGCGAGCCGAAGGGGCCGGGCTACGGGAAGACAGGAGGAGGCGGCGGGCCGAACTTGTTCCAGTAAGGGCGGCAAAGACGGTAGGGGCGGCACAGGGCGGCAGGCAACCGGTTGACCCTGCCGTCTTTGCCGTCTTTGCCGTCTTTGCCGCCGTGTTTTTGCAGTATCTTCACTCTCCGGACCCCCTCCGGAGCCCCCATGGCCAAGCTCGTCGCCAGCGCCGTCCTCATCGTCATCGCCTTCTCGCTGCTGCTCTCCGCCGCCACCGTCCGGTCCCAGCGGCCGGGCCCCATCGCCAACCTGCTGCGCTTCGCGGGTTACGCCGTCGCGATCGTCGGCCTGCTCGTGGCGATCGGCTCCGCCATGGTCGTCATCGACCCGGGCGAGGTGGGCGTGCGGCACGCGTTCGGCTACGTGGACCCGTCACCGTTGCTCGCGGGGATCCGCTTCGTGCCGCCCTGGTCGTCGATCGAGCGCTACTCCACCCGTGAGGAGCAGTGGCCGGCGCGGGGCGAGAATGTCGAGACCATCGAGGCGCTCTCGAGCGAGCAGATGGGGATGCACATCGAGGTGTCGATCCGCTGGCAGATCGACCCGATGCAGGCGCCCAAGATCTTCACCGAGATCGGGGATGAAAACCAGATCCGCGGGGCCGTGCTCAACGCGATCCGCAAGGGGGTGCGCGACGGCATGGTGCAGTTCTCGATCAACGACATCTCCAAGCGCACCCAGATCGCCACCACGATGGAAGGGCTCGTCGACTCGGCGCTCGTCACCACGCCGCGCGCCGGGGGGGGCAAGTTCCGCATCGCCACCGTCACCGCGTTTTTCCTGCGGGACCTGCAACCGCCGGCCCAGGTGGTGCAGGCGATCAACAACAAGATCGCCCAGGAGCAGCAGATCGAGACGGAGCGGCACCGCGTCGAGGTCGCCCGCCTCCAGACCGAGCAGCAGCGGCTCCTGAACCAGACGCTCTCGCCCGAGGCCCTCACGAAGCAGTGGATCGAAGTGCTGCACGACATGAAGAGCTCGAGCAACCTGATCATCTTCGTCCCGACCGAGGGCGGGCTGCCGCTGCTCAACATCGGCGACCTGCGCAAGAACCTGAAGCCTTGAGATGCCCGCTCCCGTCATCACCGTCACCCGCCAGTACGCCGCGAGCGGCTCCGACGTCGCGCGCCGCGTGGCCGCCGCCCTCGACTGGACGGTGATCGACAACGAGTTCGTGGACGAGGTCGCGCGGCGCGCGGGTCTCGCCCCCGAGGAGGTCGCCGAGCGCGACGAGCGGGCGCCGGGACTGCTCGAGCGACTCGCCCGGACGCTCGCGGTGGCGTCCCCTGAGATGTTCATGACCGCGACCGCGGTGCCGCGCGTCGAGCCGGACGAAGCCGCGATCGTGAAAATCACCGAGCGCGTGATCGCCGAAGCGGCGGCGCACGGGCGCGCGGTGCTGGTGGGCCGCGGGGCGCAGGCGCTGCTGGCCCAGCGTCCCGACGCGCTGCACGTCTACGTCGTCGCCTCGAAGCCGTGGCGCATGCGGCTCGCCGTGGCGCGCCTCGGCGCGGATCCGGCGACGGTCGAGCGCGTCCTGGACGACACCGATCGGCAGCGCGACCAGTACGTGAAGACGTACTACGGGCGGCAACGGCAGGACCTCGCGAACTACGATCTGGTCGTGAACGCGGAGCGGTTGGGCATCGAAGGGGCGGCCCAGCTGATCGTGGCCGAGGCGCGCCGGAGACAATGGCGCTGAGGGCCGCGGCCCGCGCCACAGCGCTGGCGGCGGGTCTCGTACTGGGATGCTGGCACGGGCCGAGGCTCGCGCCCGAGCTGCCGCTGGCGGTGATCCCGTTCGACCCGTACGGGGGCGCCATCTACGTACCGGGGGTGGTGAACGGCGACTCCGCCTGGCTCATGTTGGACACCGGCCTCTCGCGCACCGGGCTCGACCGGGACTGGGCCGCGACCATCCGTGCCGTTCCCGTCGCGCTGCCGGGGCAGGGCGCGGACACCGCCTCGGCGGCCATTGTGGAGACGATTCGGCTCGGCGATCTCGCGCTGCCGGACCGCCAGCTGGCGCTCTATCCCCTCCGCGGCTTGAGTGAAGCGAGCGGGCGGCTGCAGCGGGGCCTCGTGGGGCACGACGTGCTGCAGCACTTCACGGTCGAGATCGATTATCAGCACCGGCTCGTGCGGTTGTTCGACCCCGCGCGGTACCACTATGCCGGCCCCGGCGCCGCCGTTCCGTTCACGCCGGACGCCGATCGACCGCTGCTCCGCGCGTCCGTAAAGATCCCGGGCCGGCGTCCCATCCCGGCCCGGTTGCTGCTCGACACCGGGGCGTCCGGCCTGTGCATGATCCTGACCGCCCCGTTCGTGGAGCAACACGGGCTCGCCACCCTGTCGCCGGCCATCGAGGCGCCGATCGGTACCGGCCTGGCCGGCGACCTGCACGGAACGATCGTGCGCCTGCAGGAGCTGCGCCTCGGCGACGTGAAGGTTCCCTCCCCCACCACCGGGCTGGGCGGCGAGCGCAAGGGCTTCCTGGCACGGACGGACATCGATGGCGTGATCGGCAACGCCGCGTTCGAGGGCTCGCGCCTGATCGTGGATTATGCCCGGCGCCGCGTCATCATCGAGACCGGAGCCGCCGCCGGTTCACGCTGCGACTACGACACGAGTGGACTGCGACTCGTTGCCCGCGGACCGGGGCTGAGCCGCCTGGTGGTCGACTACGTTGTGCCGCGCAGCCCGAGCGCGGATGCGGGGATCCGCGCGGGCGACGAGGTGCTGCTCATCGATGGACGGGCCGTCGCGGGGGCGAACTTGAGCGACGTGCGCACGGTGCTCCGGGTCAACGGCGCCGTCCGCCGGCTCGTGCTGCGCCGCGACTCGGATACCATGCAGGTGGCGCTCAAGCTGCGGCGCTTGCTGTGAGGCGTGCGCCCGGTCAGCGTCGCGGATAGCCCACGGTCGCCAGGACCGCAGCGATCTCGTCGAGCGTCGTGGGATCGTCGATGGTGGGCGGCACGCGGTACTCCGTCCCGTCGGCGATCTTCTTGACGGTGCCGCGCAGGATCTTGCCGGAACGGGTCTTGGGGAGCCGCTGCACCACCACGGCCATCCGGAACGCCGCGACGGGACCGATCCGCTCCCGCACCATGCCTACGACCTCGTCCGCGATGGCTGCGGGGGGACGCTGCACGCCCGCCTTGAGGACGACGAGTCCCAGCGGGATCTCCCCCTTGATCTCGTCTGCGACGCCCACGACCGCGCACTCGGCCACGTCGGGGTGGGAGGCGAGGACCTCTTCCATGGCGCCGGTGGACAGCCGGTGGCCCGCCACGTTGATGATGTCGTCGGTGCGGCCCATCACCCACAGATAGCCGTCCGCGTCCTTGTAGCCCGCGTCGGCGGTGAGGTAGTAGCCGGGGTACCGGCTCACGTAGGACCGCACGTAGCCCTCGTCGTTGTGCCACAGGGTCGGCAGGCAGCCGGGAGGCAACGGCAGCCGGATCACGATGTTCCCCGTCTGGCCGGGGGGGAGCTCCTGCCCGTCCTCCCCCAGGACGCGCACGTCGTAGCCCACGACGGCCTTGGCGCACGAGCCCGGCTTCACCGGGAGCATCCCCAGCCCGACGCAATTCACGCCGATCGGCCACCCCGTTTCCGTCTGCCACCAGTGGTCGATGACGGGAACGCCGAGCTGCTGCTCCGCCCAGTGGAGCGTGTCGGGATCGCAGCGCTCGCCGGCGAGGAAGAACGTCCGGAAGCGAGCGAGATCGTAGCGCCGCACGTGCTCGCCCTTGGGATCGTCGCGCTTGATGGCGCGGATCGCCGTCGGCGCGGTGAAGAACACGCTGACGCGGTGCTGCGAGATCACCCGCCAGAAGGCGCCGGGATCGGGCGTGCCGACCGGCTTGCCCTCGTACAACACCGTGGTGTTCCCATTGAACAAGGGGCCGTAGACGATGTAGGAGTGGCCGACGGCCCAGCCGAGGTCGGACGCGGCCCAATAGACTTCGCCGGGCTCGACGCCGTAGATGTGCGTCATGCTCCACTTGAGCGCGACGAGGTGACCGCCGTTGTCGCGCACGACGCCCTTGGGCATCCCCGTCGTGCCCGACGTATAGAGGATATAGAGCGGATCGGTCGCGGCGACGGGCACGCACTCCGCGGGCTGCGACGCCGCCATGAGCTCCGCCCAGTCGTAGTCCCGCCCGGCGACGAGCGGCGCCCGCTCCTCGGGGCGCTGGAGGATGATGCAGCAGCGCGGCTTCCCCGAGGCGAGCTCGATCGCCTTGTCGAGCAGCGGCTTGTACGGCACGACGCGGTTCACCTCGATGCCGCACGAGGCGGAGACGATCAGCGTCGGCTCGGCGTGGCTGATGCGGGCCGCCAGCTCGTGCGACGCGAAGCCCCCGAACACGACCGAATGGATCGCGCCGATGCGCGCGCACGCGAGCATCGCGACCACCGCTTCCGGGACCATGGGCATATAGATGATCACCCGGTCGCCGGTTCGGACGCCTCGACCTCTCAGGACCCCGGCAAAGCGCGCGACCTCGTCACGCAGCTCCCGATACGTGAAGGTCTTGATCGTGCCCGTGACCGGACTGTCGTAGAGCAGCGCGGGCTGGTCGGCGCGGCCGTGCTCGACGTGCCGATCGAGCGCGTTGTAGCACGAGTTGACCACGCCGCCCGGAAACCAGCGGTAGAACGGGGCGCGCGAGCCGTCGAGCACGCGATCCCAACGCTTGTACCAATCGATGGCTTCGCCGGCTTCGGCCCAGAACCGTTCCGGGTCCTTGGCCCATTGCGCGTAGACTTGGTCCTGCGTGCTCTGCGTGGCGTGGAGGCTGGGCGTGGCGTGCATGAGTCCCCCCCGGTGGGGTGCCTGACGGGTGGCGTCAAAGCTGCTACGCCTACAGCGTGCGCCGCAACTCCGGCACGCGCCACGCCGCGACCGCGACTGCGAGCGCGGTCAGGGCCCCGCCCAACGCCACCCGCGCGGGGCGTGCCGACGCGCTCGGCGAGCGCGCCCACCAGGAACGCTCCGAGCGGCGCCAGGCCCACGAAGACGAAGGCGTAGAATCCCATCACGCGGCCGCGCAGCTCGTCCGGGACGATCGTCTGGATCGTGACGTTGGCGAGCGCGTTGTTCACGATCATCGTGCCGCCCGTGAGTGCCAGCAGCACGAGCGAGAGCGGGTAGGCGCGCGACAGCGCGAACGCGACCAGCAGCGCCCCGAACGAGCCGCCGGCGAGGAGCAGCGTCGGCCCCTTCCGAATGCGGCGATCGAACAGCGCGACGGCGAGGGCGCCGGTCAGCGCCCCGAGCCCGACGCACGTCATCATCACGCCGTACCCCGCGGCCCCGCGGTGCAGCACGTCGCGCGCGAACACCGGCATCATCACGAGATAGGGAAACCCGCAGATGCTGAACAGCGCCATCAGCACGACCACGGTGGCGATGCGCCGGTCGCCGCCGATGAACGTGACCACCTCGCGTAGATGTGCCCGGACCGAGGCCGCGCGCGTCCGCGGCACGTAGGGCGGCAGCCGCATCGCGAGCAGCCCGCCGATCACCGCGAGATAGCTCACGCCGTTCAGGAAGAAGCAGACCCCGACCCCCAACATCCCGATGACCGCGCCGGCGACGGCGGGCCCGATCACCCGCGCCCCGTTGAAGGCCGACGAGTTGAGCGCGATGGCGCTCACCAGGTCGTCCTTCCCCACCAGCTCCACGATGAACGCCTGCCGGGCCGGGATGTCGAACGCGTTCACGAGGCCGAGGAACGCCGCGAGCGCGGCTACGTGCCAGACGGCCACCCGCCGGGTCCACACGAGCGCCGCGAGCACGAACGCCGGAATCATCGAGAGCGACTGCGTGAGGATCACGAGCCGGTGCTTGTTGGTGCGGTCCGCGACGACGCCGGCGTAGATCGTGAGGAGCAGCACGCCGAGCGAGCCGAGCGCCGACACGAGGCCCACGTAGAAGGGCGAGTTGGTGAGCTCGAGGACCAGCCAGCCCTGGGCCACGTTCTGCATCCAGGTGCCGATCAGCGACACGCCTTGCCCGAGGAAGAACAAGCGGAAGTTGCGGTGGGCGAGCGCTCCGAAGCGAAACCCGCGCGCGGCTTCGTCCATTGCGGGAAAGCTCGCCGCCGCCCGATATTTCGGGTAGGGAGCACGATGAAATACACGACGTACAGCCGCTACCTCCCCGAGCTGGCCGACACGATCAATCTCCAGGCCCTGCTCGATCAGCTCGCCGACTTTCTCCTCCAGTCGGGCTTCGCCGGAGGCGCGTACTCGCACCCGTTCTGGGGCGAGTTCGGCGAGGACGAGGCCGACCGCTCGCTCGACGCGCTGCGCCAGGCGATCCTGCAGGCGCTGATGGAGTCGGGGCAGCTCACGCCCGACATGCTCAAGGTGCTCCGGGGCGATTCGACCGGCGACGCCGCGCGCGACGCCGACCTGCAGCGCCAGCTCTCGGAGCTGCTCGACAAGATCGTCCAGAAGCTGATCGACGAGGGCTACCTGAACGTCACCGAGGCGCCCAAGATGCCCTCCGGCCAGCAGCCGCTGTTCGGCCCCGGCGGCATGGCGAAGGAGGCGGCCCAGCAGGTGCAGTTCAACCTCACCGAGAAAGGCATCGACTTTCTCGGCTACCGGACCCTGAAGCACCTGCTCGGGAGCATTGGCAAGTCGAGCTTCGGGGCCCACGACACAGAGCACCTCGCCACCGGCATCGAAGCCGAGGCCGCGAGCAAGCCCTACGAGTACGGCGACACGCTCAACCTCGACGTCAACGCCACCCTCACCCACGCGCTGCAGCGCGAAGGCCTGGGCGTCCCGATCAATCTCGAGTACGGCGACCTGATGGTGCACCAGGCCGAGTACCGCTCCTCCTCGGCCACGGTGTTGATGCTCGACTGCTCGCACTCGATGATCCTGTACGGCGAGGACCGCTTCACGCCCGCGAAGAAGGTGGCCCTGGCGCTCACCCACCTGATTCGCACGCAGTTCGCGGGTGACACGCTGCGCGTCGTGCTATTCCACGACACGGCCGAGGAGATCCCGCTGGCCCAGCTGGCGCGCGCCCAGGTCGGGCCGTATCACACGAACACCGCGGAGGGACTCAAGCTGTCGCGCCGCATGTTGCTGTCGCAGCGCAAGGACATGCGGCAGATCATCATGATCACCGACGGCAAGCCGTCGGCGCTCACCCTGCCCGACGGCCGCATCTACGTGAACTCGATGGGGCTCGACCCCCAGATCCTCCAGGCCACTTATCGCGAAGTGGCGCTGTGCCGGCGCTCCGGGATCATGATCAACACCTTCATGCTGGCGCGGGACCGGAGTCTCGTCGAGTTCGTGAAGAAGGTGTCCGCGATCTGCCGCGGCAAGGCCTACTTCACGAACACCATGACGCTGGGTCAGTTCATCCTGATGGATTTCATGCGGCGGAAGACGCGGCGGGTGTCGTAGCCCCTACCGCACCGTCCCGGCGTAGACCATCCGCGACACCTCGGCCACGAGATTGTGCGCGACGCTGTCGTCCTTGATACCCCCCGTCAGCACCACCAGCACGTAGCTCCCAGCGTTCGACCGATACACGATGGCCGCGTCGTGATACACCACCTCACCGATCCACCCGGTCTTGTGCGCCACACGCGTCCCGGGCGGCACGCCGACCGGGATGCCTTCGTTGAACTCCTGGCGCGACAGGATCGCGAGCATCGCCGCGCACGAGGTTGGGCTCGCCGCGCGCTGCTGCGCGATGGCCGCCAACAGCGCCCCCAAGTCGCGCGCCGTCGTCGTGTTGTTGAGTCCGGCGCGGTACGCCTTGCCGTCCTCCACGCCGCGCAGCACCTGAATCGACCACGCGCCCAGCGCGCGGGCGGACGCTTGGGCCCGGGGGGCACCGACCCGCTCGATCAGGATGTCGGTCGCGAGGTTGGACGCGAGCCGTCCACCAGCGACGGGAACGTCGTGTGCACGACCAACGAATCGTCCAGCGCGAGGAGCCCGGCGTCCGCGTCGCGGAAGATCTGGATCATCACCGGGACCTTCATCGTGCTCGCGGCGTGGAACCGCAGATTCGCGCCGATGAGCAGCGAGTCGGGCCGTGTTAGGCTCCGGTAATAGAGGCCGACCGCCTGGGCGGGAGCCTGCGCGATGCGCGCCGCCACCCCATCGCGCAGGGATGCACGGTCCTGTGAGCGCGCCGCGACCGGCGCCAGGTTGAGCAGGATCGCCGCGAGGACGGCGGCGTCGCGGACCTTCACGCGGGGAACGTCAGAGAACCTTGAGGCCGATCACGGCGAGAGCCGTTCCGGCCCAGAACGCGAAGCTCCACCGAATCAGCTCGGCCTTGGTCTCGCCCAGACGCCGCTCGAGCATGGCTTCCAATCGTGCGAATCGCCGCTCCATGGCCATGTCGAGCTCGGCGAACCGGCGGTCCACATTCGCGAAGCGATGATCCACCTTCGCTTCGAACTCGGCGAACCTGGCGTCGACTTGGGCGAAGCGCTCCCCCACCCTCGCGTCGAATCTCGCAAAGTTGAGATCGTTCAGCTCGCGCAACTCGCCTCGATACGTCGCGTCCACTTGATTGAACCACTCCACGAGTTCGTTGGCGACCTCGTCGCCCAGCGC
>Ga0209160_1004849_pt1 | contig 10698 bp, 10 predicted proteins | sample GraSoiAngelo_153_FD_186167 | JGI IMG/M metagenome (GOLD analysis project Ga0209160, IMG submission 186167) | Grasslands soil microbial communities from the Angelo Coastal Reserve, California, USA - 14_1009_12_40cm (SPAdes) (version 2) | ecosystem: Environmental > Terrestrial > Soil > Grasslands ...
TTGACGCCCTGGCCGGAGGTGAAGACGAGCATCGTGCTGGACCCGTACATCAGATAGCCGCCCGCCACCTGCTCCGTTCCCTTGCGGACGAGCTCCGGCGCGGACGGCAGCCCGCCTTTGCCCTCGTAACGCAGGATGGAAAAGATCGCGCCCAGCGGCATGTTGACGTCGGTGTTGGACGACCCGTCGAGGGGATCGAACAGCAGCATGTACTTGCCGCGGGGCCAGTTCTCGGGAAGCTGGAGCGGCTTCTCCATCTCCTCCGAGGCCAGCGCGCACACCAGTCCGCTGTCCTGGCAGACTTTGATGAAGGTCTCGTTGGCGATCTCGTCCAGTTTCTTGACGGCTTCGCCCTGGACGTTGACGCCCCCTGTCGTCCCCAGGATGTTGATCAGGCCCGCGCGCCGCAGGTCGTGGGCGATCAGCTTCCCCGCCAGGCCGATCTGGGCCAGCAGGACCGAGAATTCGCCGGTGGCGGCCGGGTCCCCGGCCCGGGTCTCGATGATGAACCGGGTGAGCGTGATGCCGGTGCGTCCCATGTTGAGGATCCTGTGAGGGTCGGATTATATCGGGTTCGAGAGGGCCAGGCAATAAGTGAAAGGCGGGAAAAGGAGGTAAGTCAGGGGCGGGCGGTCAGGGTGATGCCTTCCACCCTGGTCAGCGTGGCGGAGATGGACCCGATGATGACCTTGGATTTCATGAGGACGGGGATTCGCGCCGCATCGTTCGTGACCCACACCCGGATATTGCCCTCGTTCAGGAAGAGGCCCTTGAACGGCATGATGGCGAGGATGCGGATGGTGTCGAACTCGCCGAGTGGGCCCTTGATCCGTTCCGCCCCCTCGATCTTCAGCTCAAGCCGGTAGTTCTTTTTGTCGTGGTTGACATAGATGATCGTGGAAGATCCGACAGCCAGCGCCGGGAGAGTCCGACAGAAATAGAGCACGGAGAGGGTATCCTGGACGCCGGGAGGCACCTCCATCGTCTCGGTAGTCCCGTCTTTCGTCACCGTCGCCCGGTGCGCAGTCTGGTCGAAGAGCACTTCGATATCGTTCTTGCGCCTGCCCTCCCGCCGCTTGAAGAGAAGGTGGTGGGGATAGCCCGCCTCTTCGTCCAGCAGCGACTCGACGCGATTGTTCACCGGATAGAAGGCCGAGATGAACTCATTGGACCGGGCGGTGTGGATGAGCTTCACCACAGGCCGGCCGTCCAGGGTCTGGCGTTCCGCGACCTCCATGACCGCGGTGCCGGCGGCGATGATTCCCCAGTTCAGCGCGTAGGTCAGGCGCTCGCCGACCTTGAAGTGGGCCGAAGGGGGACCGTGCGATGGAACGGCGAGACGCGGCGTGAGGAAGACAAACAGGCCGATCGCGAGGACCGTCAGAAAAGGGGAAAGGCTGCTTTTCAAAGTAGCCTGTCCCCTTAATCAAAGCCGGATGATCTTGTGGCGATCCGCCCTGACTTGGCGCGTGGCGTTACGGCTGTCCACCACCAGGCGCGCATGCTTGACGACAGCGTCCCAGTCGTAGGTCGTGTGGTCGGTGGCGATCACGACGCAGTCCGCGCGCGCGAGGGTCTCGGCGTTCACGACAGGAACGCGGGTAAGTGCCTCAAAGCCCTTGAGCGCCGTCACGTGCGGGTCGTGCCAGCTCACGCTGGCGCCTTTGTCGCAGAGCAGCTTGATGATGTCCAGGGCCGGCGACTCGCGGACATCGTCGATGTCGCGCTTGTAGGCGACCCCGAGCACCAGGATCGAGGAGCCGTTGACGCTCTTCTGGAGCCGGTTCAGGGCTTCGGTGACTTTTCCCACCACGTACTGCGGCATCTCCGCATTGATCTCCCCGGCCAGCTCGATGAACCGAGCCCGGTAGTTCAACGTCTTCAGCTTCCAGGACAGGTAGTGGGGATCCACCGGGATGCAGTGCCCTCCCAGCCCCGGACCCGGGTAGAACGGGATAAACCCGTACGGCTTGCTGGCGGCCGCCTCCACGACTTCCCAGACATTGATCCCGAGCCGGTCGCACATGATGGCGATCTCATTCACCAGCCCGATGTTGATGATCCGGAAGGTGTTCTCCAGGAGCTTCGTCATCTCCGCCGCTTCCGTGGACGACACCGGCACCACCTTGTCCACCACCTGGCTGTAAAGCGCGACAGCCGCTTGCTGGCACGTGGGCGTGATCCCTCCCACCACGCGCGGCGTGTTCTTGAGGCGGTAGGTGGCATTGCCAGGATCGATCCGCTCCGGCGAGAACGCCAGACAGAAGTCCTCGCCGACCTTCAGCCCGCTTTCTTCCAGCATCGGCAGCAGGAGCTCTCGCGTCGTCCCCGGATACGTTGTGCTCTCCAGCACGATCAGTTGGCCGGAACGCAAGCCTGTCTTGACCGCGCGCGCGGCTTGCAGGATGAAGGACACGTCGGGATCTTTGGTCTTGTTCAAGGGCGTCGGCACGCAGATGCAGCAGGCGTCGGCCTCGGCCAGGGGGGCAAACTCCGTGGTGGCGGTGAACCGACCCGCCTCGACGAGCGGGCGCAGGTCGGAGGATGGCACATCCTGGATGTAGCTGTCGCCCTTCTTGAGCCGTCCCACCCGTCCCGCGTCTACGTCAATGCCGGTCACGTGATAGCCTGCCTTGGCAAACCCCACAGCCAGCGGTAGGCCGACGTAGCCCAGCCCGATGACCGCGACGTGCGCGGTGCGATCCGTGATCTTCTTAAGCAGCCGTTCCATTACCGTTCCACCGTAGGGGCACGGCGCGCCGTGCCCCTACAATCAATGGCGCGCCGTGCCCCTACCAAGACGTATTGCTTGACCTGGGACTCGACAATCTCACGGATCCGCTTCAAGGCCGGCTCGGACGTGGCTTCAAAGCGCAGGACCAGCGCCGGTTGGGTGTTCGAGGCGCGGATCAGCCCCCATCCGTCGGGGAAGAGGACTCGAACCCCGTCTATGTCAATGATCTTGTGCTCGCGGGCCAACTGCTTCTTAGCCTCCTCCACCACCTGGAACTTGACGTCATCGGGACAGTCTACGCGGATCTCCGGTGTGGACACCGTGTGCGGCAGATCGGTGAGCAGCGTCGAGAGCGGGCGCCCGGCCTTGGCGAGGATCTCGATCAAGCGGCACGATGCATAGATGGCGTCGTCGTACCCGAAGTACCGGTCGGCGAAAAAGATATGCCCGGACAGCTCGCCTGCCAACGCCGCGCGCTCTTCCTTCAGCTTGGCCTTGATCACGGAGTGGCCGGTCTTCCACATGATGGGCCGGCCGCCGTGCTTGGCGACGTCATCGTAGAAGACCTGGGACGCCTTCACCTCCGAGATGATTGTGGCGCCCGGCTTCTCCTTCAGAATATCACGGGAGAACAGGACCATGAGCTTGTCGCCCCAGAGGATCTGCCCCTTCTCGTCCACCGCGCCGATCCGGTCGGCGTCCCCGTCGTACGCAATCCCGACATCCGCACCGGTCTCGCGCACCGTGCGGATGACATCTTGCAGATTGGCTACCACCGTAGGATCCGGCTGGTGATTCGGGAACCGCCCGTCTACCTCCTCATACAGCCCGGTCACGCGGCAACCGAGCGTCCGCAGGGCATCCGGTCCCACGAGCCCGCCCATGCCGTTGCCGCAATCCACGACGACGTGCAGCCGGTTGGCGCGCACATGCGCGAACGCTTTCTTGATGTAGGCCAGATAGTCCGGAATGATGGCATGCTCGGACACCCGACCCTGGCCGGATTCAAACCGCCCGCGCTCGATGTCGGCCTCCAAGGACTGGATCGCGGCCCCGTGGAGAGAATCCTTGCCGAGGCAGAGCTTGAAGCCGTTGTACTCGGGCGGATTGTGACTGGCGGTGATCATCACCCCGCCGCCCACCGGCAGGGTGAAGAGGGCGAAATAGAGCAAGGGTGTCGGGCAAATCCCGATATCCACCACATCGAGCCCGCACCCCAATAGGCCCCTCAACACAGCCTCCCGCATCACCGGCGCGCTCGTTCGCCCGTCGCGCCCCACGGCGATGGATTTGGCGCCCGCACGCACGGCTCGGGAGCCGTAAGCCCGCCCGATCTTCTCGGCCAGTTCGACCGTCAGGTCTTTTCCGACGATACCTCGGATGTCATATTCTCTAAAAATTGACATACGTATAACGTTTAACGCTTTTGCGCTCTCCCGTAGTCATCCGCGAGGCGCACGATGTCGTCCTCGCCGACATAGTCGCCGCACTGCACCTCGATGATGTCCAGCGGCACAGAGCCGGGATTCTCCAGACGGTGCGGCGTCCCCTTCGAGATGCCAGTGCTCTCGTTGACGTGGAGATCGAAGACGCGATCGCCACAGGTGACCCGCGCGGTGCCGGCCGTGACGACCCAGTGCTCGCTGCGCCGGTGATGGTACTGCAGCGACAGCCTCCCGCCCGGCTTGACCGTCACGCGCTTCACTTTGTACTGCGGTCCCTCCTCCAGCACGGTGTAACTACCCCAGGGCCGATGGACCGTCTTGTGGATCAGGTGCTCCGGGGCCTTCTGCCGGCGAAGCAGTTCCACCACCTGCTTGACGTCCTGGGCCCGATCCTTGGGGCAGACCAGCGTGGCGTCGGGCGTATCCACCACCACCATGTCCTTCAACCCGATGGTGGCTACCAACCGCTGCTCGCCGTAGAGGACGGAGTCGCGGCTGCCGAGGTCTACGATCCGCCCGATGCGGATATTGCCGTCCCGGTCGCTGGCGGCGACGTCGTTGAGACTGCTCCAGTTGCCGACATCGCTCCACCGGAACGGCGCCGGAATGACGGCGGCCTTGCGACTCTTCTGCAGCACGCCGTGGTCGATGGAGATGGACTCGGCCGTTTTGTAAAACTGATCCAGTGCTCTGGTCTCGTCGGCGGTCCCGAACGCTTTATCCATGCGGGTTAACCCGCGCGCCAGCTTGGGAAGCGTGGCGGCCATTTCCTCGAGAATCGTGTCGGCCCGCCAGACGAAGATGCCGCTGTTCCAATAGAACCCGCCGGCGCGCAGGTAGCGCTTCGCGGCGGGCAGGTCTGGCTTCTCCACGAATTGGGCCACCGCCAGCGCCTTGAGCCCGCCCTGCGAGAGCAACGGATGGCGTCCCGCGGCTTTGATGTAGCCATAGCCGGTCTCCGGTCGCGTGGGCTTGATCCCGAACGTCACGAGCTTCCCGGTCTGGGCCACCTGCACCGCCAGGGCGACCGCCCGAAGAAACTTCGGCTCATCGGGAATGACATGGTCGGCCGGCATCACCAGCATGACGCCGTCCGGGTCCAGCCGGCGGAGGGTTTCGGCCGCCCAGCCGATCGCCGCCGCGGTGTTGCGGGCCACCGACTCGATCAGGATATTCTCCTTGGGAACCCCGGCAGCCCCGTCCAGTTGAATGCGGATGCCGTCCACGTGGCCTGCGCCCGTCACTACCAGCGTCCGCTCGGCCGGGACAATCGGCCGCACCCGTAGAACCGTCTGCTGGATCAGCGTCTGGTTGCTGAGGACCTTCAGGAGCTGCTTGGGATAGAGCTCGCGGCTGAGCGGCCAGAACCGGGTCCCGCTCCCTCCGGCCAGCACGACGGCATAGAGATGTGGGATGGGCTTCGTCACAATCCCTTATCGATGAGATCGTGCAGATGGATCATGCCACGGACGATCGAGTCGGAGTCCACGACCGGCAGCACCGCCAGCGGCTTCTGCCGCTCCTCCATGATCTTCAGCGCCTGGATGGCTTTCTCATCCACGTTGACCCGGATCGGGTTGGGATTCATGATCTCTCGGATGGTCATTTTGAAGATGTTCCGTCCCTCGCCGACCGCGCGGCGGATGTCATAGTCGGTCACCAGGCCGACAAGCTTGCCTGCGTCATCTACGATCGACACCGCGCCGGTGTGTTTTGCCGTGATCTCAGAGAACATCTCCTGCACGGACGCGTTCACTTTCACCACCGGGTTCCGCGTGCCCGTCCGCATGAGATCGCGCACGGTCAGGAGCAGGCGCTTGCCGATCTGCCCGCCGGGATGGTACAGGGCGAACTCCTCCGGCTGGAAGTTGCGGAGCTTCATCAAGGCCATCGCCAGCGCGTCGCCCACGACCAGCGCCGCCGTCGTGCTGCAGGTCGGAGCCATGTTCAACGGACAGGCTTCTTCCTCGACGGGAGTCAGCAGGACGATGTCGGAATTGCGCGCGATCGCGGAGTCGGCATTGGCGGTGATCGTGATCAGCCGAGCCCCGATGCGGCGGATAGTCGGCAGCAGGCCGATCAGCTCGTCGCTCTCGCCGGACTTGCTGATGGCGAGGATGACGTCATCCTTGTGTGCGATCCCGATGTCCCCGTGCGCGCCCTCCGCGGGATGGAGGAACATGGCTGGCGTGCCCGTGGAGACCATGGTTGAGGCGATCTTCTGCGCGATAATGCCGGACTTGCCCATGCCGGTCAGGATGACCTTGCCCGGACAGGCATAGATCATCAGGACGGCCTTCTCATATGCCGGCCCGACCGTCTGGCGCAGACGCCCGAGAGCGCGGCTCTCAAGCTCCATGACGCGGTTGATCTCAGCAAGGATGTCCATGGGGCGCCATTCTAGCAGAAAGGCAGGGGGCGATGGAAACAGCAGGGCGGAATGCGGGGCCTGTCGGTATGTCGTAGGGGCAACCCCCCGTGGTTGCCCATCAAAAGGGCGGGCACAGGGGCCCGCCCCTACAACGATGGTCGCCCGTTCGCCGCCACAGGCTGGCATTCTCAACCTAAAATTCTCGTAACGTATGTGGGAAAGGGGGGATGGGGTGGAGGAAGGAGGGAGGGGAGGATTCAGGCCTGTTGGCGGGCAGCGAGGATGAGATCAGCAACTTCGCGCACCGCCCCTTCGCCGCCTTTTTTCGCGCAGATATGAGGAGGGAGAGTGTCAGCCTTTTATGCGATTTTTCTCCGTTTGGCGGCCTGGTCAAGATCATAGGTGGCCTGCAGGTTCATCCAGAGCTTAGCGGATGTTCCCAACGCCTTGGCCAGATCCAAAGCCGAATCAGCCGTCATGTCCCGTTTGCCCTTGATTAGATAATTCAGACGAGTTCGGGTCCAGTCGAGTTTCTTGGCAAAGGCTGCCTGTGTCATGCCAGCCGGCTCCAGAAACTCTTCGTGAAGAATTTCCCCTGGATGAAAGGGGTTTCTGGGCTGTTTCATGGCCTGACCTCCATCCTCGATGACGCGGCTGATCTCAGCAAGGATGTCCATTCACACAGCCTGGCCTATGGGTTTCTCGTTTTTAATGGTGACTGTCGGATTCGGATTGGTCGGCGGGATGGGCAAACCTCGCTCTTTGAGCAGCGCGACATGCTCTTCCATGCCGCCGCGCGCCCGGGACAGGCAATCCTCGATGGAGCGGCCCGTGCCAGTGAACCCGTCGAGGTCCGGCGAATAGAACCCGAAGAAGGCCGGGTCCGCCGTGGCCTCGATGACGAGCGAATACTTCAGGTCAATCACGCTCCGCCCCCCGACGTCTCAAGCCGGCAGCCCTCAAGATCGCTTGGCAGGTGCCGGTCGGAACTTCCTTGGCCCCATGATAATCTATTCGAATCAATCGGTCTATACCCGGCTTCGAATAATAGGGCGGGCACAGGGGCCCGCCCCTACAACGATCGGCGCCCGTTCGCCGCCACCCGCTGGCATTCAAGGCAAAATTTCTTCCCAACTTTGGAAGTGTGAGGAGAACGAGGAAGAAGGGAGGATCAGCCGCTCCGTTTTCGGACACCGGCTGTAGGGCGTCTGGCCGGCCTGCGCGCTCGGGGGAGAGTGGCCCGTTTCATCTCGGCAAGAGAAAGCTTCCTGCCCGCTGCGAACTCACCACGCGCTCTTGCAATAATCTTCAGAAATTCAGGGCGCGAGCTGAGGGACAGGGATTCGCGGTCCACATTTTTCAAAGACACTAAAGCCGCGATTGGTTTGTTCCGCTTGGTCAAAACGACGGCCCCCTCCAAGTTCTTTGCATATTCCGCCAATGGCTTTGAAGCGGCTGACAGTTCGAGGGTTCTCATAGTCGTACCTCTTTGTCGGCGATGCGCAGGATATTTCCTTGTTTCAGTCCGACCGCCAGTACCCGCACAACCCCGGGCTGCCCTTCCGATACCTCGTAAAAGACCCGGAGTGAACCGACCCGCAGTTCCCAGGGCGCCACGGGGTTTGGCTGCAAAGGTTTCCGATTTCGAGTCTCTTTAAGCGGTTCGTGCAGCAATTTCCGTTCGATGGCCTGCACCACTTCCCTGCGTTGACGGCCTGAGAGAGATTTGATCTGCACCCTCACAGACTTGGCGAATTCTACCACATACTTCAAATCTAATCCTATAAAACCGTCGGTAGCTGAATCATGTCAACGACCTCGCGTTCTTCCTCCGCGAAGACAACTCCGCCTGTCTTTCTATGAGACACCTGATCCGATGAAAAAGATTAGTGGAAGAAGAAAGTTTCGGCGGCAGGTCAAATCAGCGGGAACCGGCGGGAGCGTTCAAGGACACACAGCGTTTGGTGTGGGGCTGTGTTCTAAAGCGAAGGAGCGGATCAGTGGGCCTTCGAGAGCCTCAGAGCGGAATGCGGGTCCTGTCGGCGCGCATATTCTGTCATTGCGAGGGGTTAGGCCCCGAAGCAATCCCGAAGTCAGAGATTGCCACGCTCCGCTCGCAATGACAACCAGGCAATGGATAGATTGGAGGAATGAGAGGGGAGAGGATTTAGGCCCGTTGGCGGGCGGCGAGGATGAGAAAGGCCAGTCTTCGTAGCTGAAGCCGGCGTGGGAAACCGGCGGCAGAACCCCGCTCGGTTGGATCAGAAATGTTACGGTTAGCTTTTGCCCCGTTGCTCCAAAAGCAACGCCCGGAGTTCTTCATAGACGCTTCGGCGCGGACCGACATAGACGACATCAACGGTGGTTTCGTCGTCATTGGGACGAAAAATCACGCGATACGTTCTGATCCGAAATGACCAATAGCCGGAAAGCTCGTCATGGAGGGCATAGCCCTAACTTCTTTCTTGATCAGAGGATGGAGCTTGCGAATCCTCGCGGCCGCCTCCGGCGTGTACCGGGCACGACGGGCCTGCGCGCCTCGGCGCGACCAAAGACCCGCTCATGCGTGACCCATCGCCCCCCCTCGGCCTGCTTGAGGGACCGCCTGAGAGAGCGCATGGCTTTCTGATCGCTCAGGATCTCGATCGTCTCCATCAGTCCCTCAAACTGCTCCATGCTGAGCAGCACCGCCAACGGGACACCGTCCCGGGTGATGGCCACGATCTCATGTTTTGCCTTCAGATCGCGAACAAGGTTCAACAATCGCCTTTTGGCCTCTGTCACGGACACGAATTGATCAACGTGCGGCATCGTCTCTTTCCTCAATGACTCGATAAATGGTCGTTGTACTGACCAGACACACAAATTGCAATAAAGAGTGTATGCCGCTAGCCCTTGCCGTGCGCCGCTAGGATCAGGTCAGCCAGTTCGCGCACCGCGCCCTCGCCGCCTTTCTTCTTGCAGACGTACTGGACGGCTTTGAGGACGGATGGCATGGCGTCGGCCGGGGCCGCCGAGAACCCCACGGCGCGGAGGGCTTCGAGATCATTGACGTCGTCGCCAATGTAGGCGACCTGATCGAGAGTAAGTCCATACTTTTTTGCGAGCGTGGTGAGCACCGCCAGCTTGTCATCTACTCCTTGGTGGACCTCAGGGACCGCCAGCTTCTGGCCCCGGCGCTCGACTATGGCGGTCTTCTCCCTGGTGATGAACGCCGTAACCAAGCCAGCCGCCTGGAGCATCTTGATCCCCATCCCATCGCGGGTGTTGAACTTCTTCAGTTCATCACCCGACTCCGTGTAGTACATGCCCGCATCGGTCAGGACGCCATCCACATCCATCGCCAGCAGCCGTACCCGGCGCAGTCTGGCAAGAGGAGCCTTGCCCGAGCTTTGCGTCATATGTTTGCTAATTCGTCGCATCACGAACGTCCGGTTCGTAGGTCGAAACGATTGCCTGGAGCTTGCTGACGATCACGTCCTGGCCGCCGCAGTCGAGCATCTCATCCAGTTCCCGGATCTGGTGATCGAGCTCGTCCGGATCGAGTTGGGCCTGGCTCGCCGCTCGCTTGATTTTGTCATGCGAGGTCGGCTCGACGCGCTCCGTGTGATCGAACAACTCCTCGTAAAGCTTCTCTCCGGGACGGAGCCCGGTGTACACGATCTTGATGTCCTGATCCGGGATACGTCCAGACAGCAGGATCATGTTGCGGGCCATGTCCGCCACGCGGATCTGCTCGCCCATGTCCAGAACGAACACGTCGCCTCCCTGCCCCATCACGCTCGCCTGGAGGACAAGCTGGACTGATTCGGGGATGGTCATGAAGTAGCGCCGGATCTCAGGGTGCGTCACGGTCACTGGCCCGCCTTTGCGGATCTGCTCCGCAAAGAGCGGGACGACGCTGCCATTGCTCCCCAGCACGTTCCCGAACCGGACCACTGTGAAGCACGTGCGGCCTCGCCGATTCATCTTCTCCACGACGTACTCCGCGATCCGCTTCGTCGCGCCCATGACGTTGGTGGGATTGATCGCCTTGTCGGTGGAAATGAGGATAAACCGCTCGACTCCTGACGCGAGGGCTGCTTCCCCGACGATACGGGTGCCCAGGATGTTATTGCGCACCGCCTCTCCCGGATTCTGCTCCATCA
>Ga0209160_1004853_pt1 | contig 10694 bp, 7 predicted proteins | sample GraSoiAngelo_153_FD_186167 | JGI IMG/M metagenome (GOLD analysis project Ga0209160, IMG submission 186167) | Grasslands soil microbial communities from the Angelo Coastal Reserve, California, USA - 14_1009_12_40cm (SPAdes) (version 2) | ecosystem: Environmental > Terrestrial > Soil > Grasslands ...
CACGCGGTGGACGGTCCGGCCCCACAAGACCGAGTCCGGGCGCGCGAAGTAGACGTACTCGAACACGCACTGCAGCCGCTCCGCGGCCGGGAACGGCTTGAACGACCGGAGGCCCGCGGCGGAGATGGCGAGGATCTCGCCGGGCGCGATCTCGCGGACCGTCTCGGCTTCCAGGAGATCGAGCGCGCACGTCTCGGAGGCGACGAGCCAGGCGTCGTGGAGCCGGCCGAGCGTGAGGGGTCGGAAGCCGTGGGGGTCGCGGATCGCGTAGAGGGCGTCGGGCGTGAGGAGCACGAGCGAGTAGGCGCCGGTGACCCGCCCGAGCGCCTGCGCGAGCTGGTCCTCGAGCGGCCCCGCCGGCGCGCGGGCGAGCAGGTGCAGGATGACCTCGGTGTCGGACGTGGACTGGAAGATGGCGCCGTCCTGCTCCATCTCGCGGCGGAGCGCCTCGGCGTTGGTCAGGTTGCCGTTGTGGGCGATCGCGATGGGTCCGCGCGCCGTGGTGGCCGTGATCGGCTGGGCGTTCTTCAGGTTCGAGCTGCCCGCGGTCGAGTAGCGGACGTGGCCGATCGCGGCCGGCCCGGGCAGGCGCCGGAGCCGCTCGGGCCCGAACACGTCGGCCACCCAGCCCATCGCCTTCTCCAGGTGCAGCCCGGCGCCGTCGGCGGCCGCGATGCCGGCCGACTCCTGGCCCCGGTGCTGGAGCGCGTAGAGGCCCAGGTAGACGACGTTCGCGGCCTCCGGATGGTTCCAGATGCCGAAGAGCCCGCACTCGTCGTGGAACTTGTCGTCCGGCGCGCCGCCCGTCCCGCGCGGGAGCCCGTCAGACCAGGGAGCGCTCAAACCCGTTCCTCCACGCGTCGTGGAGCCGCGCGACTGAAAGGCTCACGATGGGCTGGCCCCCGACCTGCACCGACAGGCGGGCGCCGCCCACCGTGCCGATCCAGGTCCAGGGGATCGCCGACTCTGCCATCAGTGCCTCGAACTGCCGCTCGCGCCCGGTCGACACCGTCACCACGATTCGAGAGGGCCCCTCGCCGAAGAGGCTCAGGTCGGCCCGGACGCTCGGGGGGAGGCTCACCTCCGCACCGATCGGCTGCGGCCCGGTCACGGCCGCCTCCGCGAGCGCCACCCCGATGCCCCCCTCGGCGCAGTCGTGGGCGCTCGCCACGAGCCCGGCCTCGATCGCCGCGCGGCAGGCCGTCTGCACCCGTCGCTCCAGCTCGAGGTCGAGCGGCGCCAGGCGCCCCGCCCGGCGTCGGTGGAGGGTCCAGAGATACTCGCTGCCCCCGAGGCTCACCGTCTCGGGCCCCAGGAGCGCGATCCGCTGTCCGTCCGCCTTGAACCACTGCGTGGTGCGGAGCTCGGCGTCCTCGAGGAGCCCCGCCACGCCGACGACCGGCGTCGGGAGGATCGCCTGCCCTGACGTCTCATTGTAGAAGGAAACGTTGCCGCCCACTACGGGTATGTCGAGCGCGCGACAGGCCTCGGCGATTCCTTCCACCGCCTCGGCGAACTGCCAGAGGATCTCGGGCCGCTCGGGTGAGCCGAAGTTCAGGCAGTCGGTCGCCCCGAGCGGCCGGGCGCCGGCGCACGTGACGTTCCGCGCCGCCTCGCAGAGCGCCAGCGCGCCGCCCGCCCGCGGGTCGAGGGCGACCTGGCGACCGTTGCCGTCGGTCGCGACGGCCACGGCCCGCGGCGTGCCCTTGATCCGGAGCACGGCGGCGTCGGAGCCTGGGAGCACGAGCGTGTTGAGGCCGACCTGCTGGTCGTACTGGCGGTAGGCCCACTCCTTCGAGGCGATCGTGGGCGAGCCGAGCAGCGCGGACAGCGCGACCGCGTAGTCGGCGGGCGGCGGCAGCGAGAGCGGATCGAAGCGTGCGAGCTCCGCCAGCTCGGCCGGCGGCTCGGTCGGCTTCGTGTAGACCGGCGCCGCCGCCAGCGCGTCGACCGGCACGCGGGCGACGACCTCGCCGTGCATCCGCACGCAGAGCTCCGGCTCGGCGGTGACGCGGCCGATCTCGACCGCCGCGAGCTCCCACTTGGCGAAGACCCGTCGCACCTCCTCCTCCCGCCCCCGCTCGGCCACGAGCAGCATCCGCTCCTGCGACTCGGACAGGAGGATCTCGTACGGGGTCATCTCCGTCTCGCGCTGGGGCACCCGGGAGAGCTCGACGTCCATCCCGGTGCCGCTCCGCGCCGGCATCTCCGACGTGCAGCAGGCGAGGCCCGCCGCGCCCATGTCCTGGATCCCGACGACCGCCCCCGTCTCCATCGCCTCCAGGCACGCCTCGAGCAGGAGCTTCTCGGTGAAGGGATCGCCGACTTGCACGGTCGGCCGCCGCTCCTCCGCCCCCTCGTCGAACGTCGCGGAGGCCATCGACGCGCCGTGGATCCCGTCGCGCCCGGTCTTGTTGCCGACGTAGAAGACGGGGTTGCCGACCCCCTCGGCGCGGGCGCGGACGACCCGGTCGCGCCGGACGAGCCCGAGACACATGACGTTGACGAGCGGGTTCCGCGCGTAGGAGGGGTCGAAGGCGATCTCACCGCCGATGGTCGGGCAGCCGAAGCAGTTGCCGTACCAGCTGATCCCCGCCACGACGCCGTTGACGAGGTGCTTCGTCTTCTGGTCGTCCGGGTCGCCGAAGCGGAGCGAGTCGAGGATCGCGATGGGGCGGGCGCCCATCGTGAAGATATCGCGGAGGATCCCGCCGACGCCGGTGGCCGCGCCCTGGAACGGTTCGATGAACGATGGGTGGTTGTGGCTCTCGATCTTGAACACGAGGGCCCAGCCGTCGCCGATGTCGACGGCGCCGGCGTTCTCGCCGGGCCCCTGCAGTACCTGCGGCCCCGCCGTGGGCAGCCGGGAGAGGAAGACCCGGGAGTGCTTGTAGGCGCAGTGCTCGGACCAGAGCGCCGAGAAGAGACCGAGTTCCGGGTAGGACGGTTCGCGGCCGAGCCGCCGGATGATGCGATCGTACTCCTCGGCCGTCAGCCCCTGGGCCAGAGCCAGCTCGAGCGTGACCTTGGGCTCAGCCCCCGTTGCCCGTCTCCCTCTCCGTCAATCGGTGCGGGGGAACGGCCCGGCTCAACGCTTCAGGACGCTGCCGTCCTCGACGAGACTGCCCAGGAGAGAGTGGAAGATCATCAGCCCGTCGGTGCCGCCCATCGCGGTCTCGGCCGCGCGTTCCGGGTGCGGCATCAGCCCGAAGACGGTGCCCTCGTCGTTGACGATGCCCGCGATGTTCTCGACGGAGCCATTCGGGTTGGCGGCTCGCGTCACCCCGCCGTCCTCGGTGCAGTAGCGGAGGACGATCTGGTTCTGCTTCTTGAGCGTCGCGAGCACGTGCGGCTCCGCGTGGTACTTGCCCTCGCCGTGCGAGATCGGCATCCGCAGCACCTGCCCCGGCCGGATGCCGCGGGTGAACGCGGTGTCCGTGTTCTCGACGAGGAGGTGGGTCGACTGGCAGCGGTACTGGAGGCACTCGTTCCGCATGAGGGCGCCCGGGAGGAGCCCCGCCTCGCACAGGATCTGGAAGCCGTTGCACGACCCGAGCACGACCCCGCCGCGGGCGACGAACTCGGGCAGGGCTTCGACCACCGGCGACCGGCCGGCGATCGCCCCCGCGCGCAGGTAGTCGCCGTACGAAAAGCCGCCGGGCAGGACGATGCAGTCGAACTCGGCCAGGTTACGGTCGCGATGCCAGACGTACTTGACCGGCTGCTGGAGCACTTCGCCGATGACGTAGTGGAAGTCGCAGTCACTCCACGTGCCCGGGAACACGACCACGCCAAATCTCATGGGGCGGACGGTCTCCTCTCACCCTGCGGATTCACGCGACTCGCCACGCACCCATATCTTAAACGCGGGCGCCGCGTCAAGGCAAGGGACACTCGATGCTGAAGTCCTCGGTGACCGGGTTGGCGAGGAGCTTCCGGCACATTTCCTCGACCCGCGCGGCCGCCGCCGTCGGATCCGCCGCGTCGAGGTCGAGCTCGACCACCTTGCCGACCCGGAGCTCCCTGAGCTCCGGGTAGCCCAGGCCCGCGAGGGCGCGCAGGACCGCGCTGCCCTGGACGTCCAGGATGCCGCGCTTGAGCCGGATGAGCACGCGGGCCTTCACCGCCCCGGGCCCCCGGCGCCGACTAGGCGCCGGTACACCTCCTGGTAGGCCTCCTCGACCGCCCCGAGGTCGCGCCGGAAGCGATCCTTGTCCAGGCGCTCGCGGGTGCGGGCGTCCCAGAGCCGACAGGTGTCCGGGGAGATCTCGTCCCCCAGCACGAGCCGCCGGCCCGCGCGGCCGAACTCGAGCTTGAAGTCGACGAGCCGGAGCCGGCGCCGGGCCAGGTGCGGGCGGAGCACCCCGTTCACGCGGAGGGCGGTTCGCCGGATCCACCGCAGTTCCGGGGGGGTCGCCAGCCCCAGGAGGCGGACGTGGTCGTCGTTGATCATCGGGTCGCCGAGCTCGTCCGACTTGTAGTAGAACTCGACCACCGGGGGCACGACCGGGCCCCCCTCCTCGACGCCGGTCCGCGTGGCGAGGCTGCCCGCGATCACGTTGCGCACGATCACCTCGATCCGGATGATGTCGAGCCGCCGGCAGAGCATCTCGCGCTCGGAGAGGGTCGCCACGTAGTGGGTGGGCACGCCCCGGCGCCCGAGGAGCTCGAACAGCCGGGCCGAGACGCGGTTGTTGACGACGCCCTTGCCGGCGATGGTCCCGCGCTTCTGGGCGTTGAAGGCGGTCGCGTCGTCCTTGAAGAACTGGACGATCAGCTTCGGACTGTCGGTCGCGTAGACGATCTTGGCCTTCCCCTCGTAGAGCTTGCCGCGGATCTCGACGGTCATGGTCCCCCCCGCGGCCTACGGGACGAGCCCGAGCCGCTTGTAGACGGCGTCGACATTGCGCAGGTACCAGGCGGCGTCGAAGCAGCTCCCGAGCGCGGCCGGGCTCAGGGTGGCGGTCACGTCGGGGTCGGCGGCGAGGAACTCGTGGAACGAGCGCCGCTCGCGCCAGGCGCGCATGGCGTTGCGCTGCACGAGCTCGTAGGCGCGCTGCCGGGGGAGCCCCCGCTCGGTGAGCGCCAGGAGCACCCGCTGCGAGAAGATGAGCCCGTGCGTCCGGTCGAGGTTCTCGCGCATGCGGGCCGGGTAGACCTGGAGCCCGGCGAGGATCCGGTCCATCTGGTGGAGCATGTAGTCCACGAGACTGGTCGAGTCCGGGAGGATCACCCGCTCCACGGAGGAGTGGCTGATGTCGCGCTCGTGCCAGAGGGCGACGTCCTCCAGCGCGGCCAGCGCGTTCGCCCGCACGAGGCGCGCCAGGCCGCACACCTGCTCCGCGCCGACCGGGTTGCGCTTGTGCGGCATCGCGCTCGAGCCCGTCTGGCCCTCCGCGAAGGGCTCCTCCGCCTCGAGGACCTCGGTGCGCTGGAGATTCCGGATCTCGAGGGCGATCTTCTCGAGCGAGGCCGCGAGGAGCGCGAGCGCGCCCACGAACTCGGCGTGCCGGTCGCGCTGGACGACCTGGGTGGAGACCGGCTCCGGGACGAGCCCGAGCTCGCGGCAGACCTCCTCCTCGACGTCGGGGTCGACGTGAGCGAAGGTCCCCACCGCGCCCGAGATCTTCCCGACCCGCACGGCCTCCTTGGCCCGCCGCAGGCGCTCGAGGTTTCGGCCCGCCTCGGCGTGCCAGAGGGCCGCCTTGAGCCCGAAGGTGGTCGGCTCGGCGTGGACGCCGTGGGTGCGGCCGACCATCAGCGTCTCCTTGTGGGCGAGGGCGAGCCGGCGGAGCGTTTCGCGGAGGCGCTCGAGGCCCTGGAGCAGCAGGTCGGCGGCCCGCTGGAGCTGGAGCGCGAGCGCGGTGTCGACGACGTCCGACGACGTCAGCCCCAGGTGGACGAACCGGGAGTCCGCGCCGATGGCCTCCTCGAGCTGGGCGAGGAAGGCGACGACGTCGTGGCGCGTGGTGGCCTCGATCTCGTCGATCCGCCGGGCGTCGATCCGCGCCGCGCGGCGGATGCGCTCGACCGCGTCGCTTGGGATCCGGCCTCGCCGCGCGTACACCTCGCAGACGGCCAGCTCCACCTGGAGCCAGCCGGCGTACCTCGCCGCCGGGCTCCAGAGGGCGGCCATCTCGTCGCGCGTGTACCGGGCGATCATGCGGCCGCCCTCAAAATACCCGCGGCCGACGGCGGGGACAAGTCAGATCTGCCGGCCTAGTAGTGGCGGAGGAGCTCGCGCGGCAGGTTCCGGCGGCCGAGCGGACCGAGCGTCACCAGCGTGAGGCGGGCCTCGTCGAGGAGGTCCGAGACCAGGGCCTGCAGCTCCTCGACGCGCACGCCGTCGATGGCCTGGAGCATCGAGTCGATCGTGAAGAAGGAGCCGAAGTGCATTTCCTGCTTGGCGAGACGGTTCATGCGGCTCGAGGTCGATTCGAGCGACAGCATCAGGCTCCCCTTGAGATGGGCCTTGGCGTGCGCGAGCTCCCGGGGCGTGACGCCGTCCTTCTTGACCGCGCGGAGCTCCTTCAGCACGACCTTCACGAGCTTCGAGAAGTTCGGCGGGTCGGTCGCCGCGTAGATGTAGAGGACGCCCGTGTCGCGGTAGGCCTGCGTCCCCGAGTAGATCGAGTAGACGAGCCCCTGGCGCTCGCGAACCTCCTGGAAGAGGCGGGACGACATGCTGCCGCCGATGATGTCGTTGAGCAGGTAGAGGGCGTAGCGCTCCGGCGCGGTGTGATCCAGGCCGGGGAAGCCGACGATCAGGTGCACCTGCTCGAGCGACTTCGTCACGATGTCGATGCCCGCGTGGAGGGCCGGGCGGGAGTCCTCGCGGCGGGCCGCCGGCCGGTCGAAGCCGTCGAAGCACGCGGCGAAGAGGTCGACGACCCGGTCGTGGGTCACGTTGCCGGCGACCGCGACGGTGATGCGGGCGGGCACGTACTCGTCCTCGAAATGGCGGCGCACCGTCTCCGCGCCGTAGCCGCTGACGGCGGCGCGCGTCCCGAGGATCGGCCGGGCGAGCGGATGTCCCTCCCACATCCGCACCGCGAAGAGGTCATGGATCAGGTCGTCGGGCGTGTCCTCCACCATCTTAATCTCCTGGAGGACGACCGACTTCTCGCGCTCGAGCTCGGCGGGGTCGAAGAGGGGGTTGCGGAGAATGTCGGCCAGCAGCTCCACGGCGAGCGCCAGGTGCTCGTCGAGCACCTGGACGTAGAAGCACGTGTGCTCCTTGGTCGTGAAGGCGTCCGTCTGCCCCCCCACCGAGTCCATGACGCGGGCGATCTCCTGGGCGCTGCGGGTGGCCGTGCCCTTGAAGACCAGGTGCTCGATGAGGTGGGAGATGCCCCCGCGCTCCGCCGCCTCGTTGCGAGACCCCGTGTCGACCCAGATGCCGACCGCGACCGAGCGGACCTGTTCCATCCGCTCGGTGACGACGCGGATCCCGTTGGGCAGCACGCTCTTCCGGTAGTCTTCCATCTCGTGTCCGGCCCCGGGGCGGCCGGCCTCTCTCACTCGGGTCTCGCCTCGCCGCGGCGGCGCCGGAGCGCCCGCTCCGTTCGCTCCCCTGCCCCCGGCCCGAGCGGCGACCCTCGAGCCGGCCGGGCGACCCCTACTCGCGCGGCGGGTTGGCCGCGGCGGGGTTCCTCAACTTCTCCTTGTCCGCCAGCGCCGGCTGCTCGCGGAGCGCCATCTTCCGGCTCAGCCGGATCTTGCCGTTCTGGTCGATCTCGATGACCTTCACGAGCACCTCGTCGCCCTCGCTCAGCACGTCGCTGACCGCGCGGATACGGCTCTCGGCAATCTGGGAGATGTGGAGCAGCCCCTCCGTGTTGGGAATCACCTCGACGAACGCGCCGAACTCGACGATCTTCTTCACCCTGCCGACGTAGATGCGGTCGAGCTCGACCTCGCGGCAGATGTCCTGGACGATGGCGAGCGCGCGCTGCACCGAGGTGTTGTCCGGCGAGAAGATCGTCACCCGCCCGTCGTCCTCGACGTCGATCTTGGTGCCGGATCACCTTGCCGCCGGGGCCGATGATCTCGCGGATCTTCTCGGTGCGGATCTTGATCGTCACGAAGCGGGGCGCGTACGGGCTCAGCTCGGTCCGCGGCTTCTCGATCGTCTCGCGCATCTTGGCCAGCACGGCGAGCCGCGCCTCGCGGGCGTTGGCGAGCGCCGCGCGCATGATCTCGACCGAGACGCCGGCGATCTTGATGTCCATCTGGAGGGCGGTGATGCCCTTCTCGGTCCCGGCGACCTTGAAGTCCATGTCGCCGTAGTGATCCTCGGTGCCCATGATGTCGGTCAGGATGCCGACACGGTCCCCCTCCTTGACGAGGCCCATGGCGATGCCGGCCACCGGCGCCCGGAGGGGCACGCCCGCGTCCATGAGGGCCAGCGACGCGCCGCAGACGGTCGCCATCGACGACGAGCCGTTGGACTCGAGAATGTCGGAGACGATCCGGATCGTGTACGGGAACTGCTCCTTCGGCGGCACGACCGGCAGCATGGCCCGCTCGGCGAGCGCGCCGTGGCCGATCTCCCGCCGCCCCGGGGAGCCGAAGCGCCGCACCTCCCCCACCGAGAAGGAGGGGAAGTTGTAGTGCAGCATGAAGGAGCGATACGACTCGCCCTCGAGCGCCTCGATCTTCTGCTCGTCGTTCTTGGTGCCGAGCGTGGCGGCCACCAGGGCCTGCGTCTCGCCGCGCGTGAACAGGGCCGAGCCGTGGGCGCGCGGCAGGTAGCCGACCTCCGCCCAGATCGGGCGGATCTCGCCCACCTTCCGCCCGTCGACGCGGACGCCCTGCTCGACGATCAGGCGTCGCACCTCGGCCTTCTCGACCCGCTCGAACGCCTCGCGGACCTTGGCCCGCTGGGCCTCGTCGGCGCCGAGCGCGTGGACGACCTCTTCGAACGCCCGGGTCAGGGCCTCGGCGCGGGCCTGCTTGTCGTGGGTGCCGAGTGCCGCGAGGACCCGCGGCGCCGCGAGCTCGCGGACGCGGGTCTCGAGCGCGGGGTCGCGCCCGGCGTTCTGATCGAACGGCCAGCGCGGCTTGCCGGCCTTGGCGGCCAGCTCCTTCTGGAGCCGGACCAGCCGCCGGCAGTGCTCGTGACCGAAGGCGATCGCCTCGAGCATCGTCTCCTCGCCGACCTCGCTGGCGCCCGACTCGACCATCAGCACGGCCTCCTCGGTGGCGGCGATCACGAGGTCGAGGCTCGACAGGGACTGCTCGGACGTCGTCGGGTTCACGATGAGCCGGCCGTCGACCCGGCCGACGCGCACCGCACCGACCGGCCCCTGGAAGGGGATGCCCGACAGGCAGAGCGCCGCCGAGGCGCCGTTCAGCGCGAGCACGTCCGGGTCGTTGTCCCGGTCGGCCGAGATCGCGAGGCAGATCACCTGCACCTCGTTGGCGAAGCCCTTCGGGAACAGCGGCCGGATGGGGCGGTCGATCAGGCGGGAGGTCAACACTTCCTTCTCGACCGGTCGGCCCTCGCGCTTGAAGTACCCGCCGGGGATCCGGCCGCCCGCGTAGGCGCGCTCTCGGTACTCGACCGTCAAGGGAAAGAAGTCTTGCTCCTCCTTGGCGGTCTTGGCCGCGACGCACGCGGCGAGCACGAAGGTGCCGCCGTGACGAACGACGACGGCGCCGTCCGCCTGCTTGGCCACCCGTCCGGTTTCGAGGGAGAATGGCTGGCCGTTGACGTCGGTGCGCACAGTGTGAGTCATACGCGTGCTCTGCCTCCTGCGTCGGGTACGTCCTGGCGGGGTGCGCGGCTCGGCCGACCGGCGGCCGCCGTCACCGACGGATACCGAGTTTTTCGGTGACGGCGCGGTACCGCTCGGGGTCCTTCTTGCGCAGGTATTCGATCAACCCGCGGCGCTTCCCGATCAGCATGAGAAGGCCTCGGCGGGAGTGATGGTCCTTCGCGTGGGTCTTGAAGTGCTCCGTGAGGCCGTTGATCCGTTCTGTCAGGAGGGCGATCTGAACCTCTGGCGACCCCGTGTCTGCCTCGTGCGTCCGAAACTGCTCGATCAGGCTCTTCTTCCGGTCGACGGCCAGAGCCATTCCGGTCTCCTTCCGGGGGACGGTTCGTCCGCCCCAATCGCCGCGCCCCGAGCAGAAGCCCTCTGCCCACCGGGCGGGTTCGAATCTCATGTCCCCTGTTAAATTACGGATTTACGGTAGCACGGCGTCAGCCGGAAGTAAAGGTCTGTCAGAGAAGTCCGACGGCGGTCTCGACGTCGGCGCGCACCTGCTTGACCAGCGCGTCGAGGTCCGGGAACTTGCGTTCCTCGCGGATTCGCTCGGCGAGGGCGAGGCTGATCGGTCGGTCGTAGAGATCTCCTGAGAAATCAATGAGATAGGCCTCGACCCAGTACTGGTCTTCGCCGAAGGTCGGCCGGTACCCGACATTCACGACGCACTTGTGGCCACCCTCGCCGGATTGACCGCCCGTCTCCTCCGGACCGATCCGGGCGTAGCCTGCGTAGACGCCGGTCGCCAAGAGCAGCGGGCGGTCGGGCCTGACGTTGGCGGTGGGAAAACCGAGTCGGCGTCCGCGACCGGCGCCACGGACGACGACCCCGCGCACGGTCCAGGGTCGGCCGAGGAGGCGCCGGGCGAGGGCGACGTCGCCCGCCCGCAGTGCCTCGCGGACCGCCGAGGAGGACACGGACGTG
>Ga0209160_1004854_pt1 | contig 10691 bp, 9 predicted proteins | sample GraSoiAngelo_153_FD_186167 | JGI IMG/M metagenome (GOLD analysis project Ga0209160, IMG submission 186167) | Grasslands soil microbial communities from the Angelo Coastal Reserve, California, USA - 14_1009_12_40cm (SPAdes) (version 2) | ecosystem: Environmental > Terrestrial > Soil > Grasslands ...
AAAAACGGCTGCTGAAAGCGCAGAATGCGAGCTTGGCGCGTGCGCACCAAACTCATTTTTCTCTCAGCTCGCAAACTGCTCAGCCCTGACGCGTTCCTCAAGGGAGTGGTCGGGATCAAAGAGCAATTTGACCAGCTTTGACCGATCCTCCAGCACCTTCACAGAAACAATGTCGAAGAACTCTTTAAAATCAGCCGATGCACTCAGCGGCCGTTTGTGCGGGTCGAGGTTTTCGAACTCGATGACCGATGTGTGCGATAGCAAAGCTCCCCTCCAATGTCGCGGCCGGAAAGGACTGACCGGAGTAAGAGCGAGCAGATTGCTCTCGAGAGGAATGACGGGTCCGCGTGCTGAAAGGTTGTAAGCTGTACTGCCGGTGGGGGTTGCCACCATGACTCCGTCGGCCGCAAGCAGAGCGATCCTAACGATCCCGTCAACAGAAATCCGCACGTTCGCCTGCTGCCGCGTACGGCGGAGGATGGATACTTCGTTGAAGGCCAGCGACTCCTCAACCTTGCCGTCCATGGTTTTAGCTGTCATCCGGAGTGGGTGGAGCGTTACCTCCTGGGCTGCCCGAATTCGTTCAATGAGCGTGTCTGACCGATAGACATTCAACAGAAACCCCACAGTTCCACAGTTCATCCCAAAGATCGGGCGTCGTAGGTGCAGGTACTGATGGACTACGTGTAGCACGAATCCGTCCCCGCCTAACGCGACGATCACATCGCTTTCCTCCGGCGCTACGAGCTCGTATAGTCCAGCCAGTTCGTCGCGGCTGGTTCTTGCACGTTCGGAACCGGAATCAACACAGGCGATTCGCGGGGACGAGAAACTGTGCTTGCCGACAGAGTCTGTTTTTGCCATTGCGCTTGCCTCATCTTCACCACTCGCGCCAGACGTGACATTCTGAACGCCGCGGCAGGATATCGTCAGCGCTAGCACGACACTAAACCGTGCGAGCACTTTACAACTCTTTACAACTCTCTCTGCAAGTCCGCTATGGTTTTGACATTCATTCTCCAAAGGACGGGAGCAAGGCTATCGAGTTTCCCGTCAGTGTGGATGGAGGTCGAAAAGAAATGCGTGATGAAGCAACCATTGTGTTTTATGTAGACGATAATGCCAAATCCAGAAGACTACTAACCAGCATTCTAAGAGAAAGTGGTTTCGAAGTGATCACCGCGAGCGATCCGCTCGAAGCCCTTGGAGTTTGCAAGGAGATTTCCTTTGACCTCGCCCTCTTGGACCAGCAAATGCCAAAAATGACAGGTTCGCAACTGGCGCAGGAGATCAAATTCTTGACTCCTGATATTCCAATCGTGCTGATCTCGGGTAGGGAAGCGCTTCCGCCAACGGAATTGGCATTTGTGGATGCTCACTTCGGCTCCGGGACCACTCTGGATGAACTCCTGGACGGGTTGCGCACGCTGGTACGACCGAAACTGCCCCTGGTGCGAATGAGTCGTTCAAATGTACGTTGGGCTGACTCGACCTGATACGCGTTGAACTCGCTGATCCATCGAACACGAACGGCAAGGGAGTGGGAGTGGCAGACGCTAACCTCAGAGCAGACAGGTCTGCCCTCGCCCTCGCAATTTGATGCGCAGGTCCGCGCATTGTTTGTTCATGGACAAGTAAGAGATCTGTAGAACGTTGCGAGCTTCGCGGCCAATTAAAACTGGTCCCTGTACTGTTCCAGTGCAACCCGCACCAGTTGACTGCGCGTGTGCACGCCGGTTTTGGAGAAGAGTTGCTGCAGGGTGGCCTTGACGGAGCTTTCCGAGACGCCAATCTGTTCGGCAATCTCCTTGTTGGCGAGGCCTTCAAAAACGAAAGAAAGAACCTGGCGCTCGCGCTGTGTAAAACGCGGTTGCGGGCGTGGGTTCGCGTTGCCGGCGATCGCGCCTTGTAGCAACTCCTGATCGAACCACACCTTGCCTGCCATGACGTCCCGAATACCCTGGGGAAGCGAAGCGGCCGAGTTGTGTTTCATAAAAATTCCACTGATGCCCGTGCTGATGAGCTCTGTCACGTTACTCTCATCGACTCCGGCAGTCACCACCAGGACTCGGCCATTGAAGCCCTGCCGTTTCGCGAGCCGCATGAATTCCGTCCCGTCTCGTTCTCCCAGATCGAAATCGAGGAGCACGATATCAATGTGCGTGTGGCGAAGTGTTTCCAGAGCTTCTTGAATCGATCCGCAATGCGCCGTTACCTCGAAGCCGGGTTCGGTTGCCAGCAAGCGAGCGACGCTCTCTCGAAAGAGTGCATGATCGTCGAGGATCAGGATCGAAATGGTTTTTTGCGCGGGCTCAGGCATGCACGCTTTCTTCGACCGGGGAATAGGCATGTAACACGATGGCAAAACAACATCCGCGTGGGCGCGGTTCGTACAGCAGCTCACCTCCAAAACTCCTCATAATAGCGCGGGACATGTAAAGACCTAAACCGGTGGATTCCGCTCCCCTCTGGAAGGGCCGGAAGAGGTTCTCTGTGCTGGCAATGCCGTGGCCCGTGTCCTCGAAACGAATCACCACGTTCTTATTCTCTTCCTCGACGACCGTAACATCCAGCCGCTTCGTGCTGGCTGTCCGCATGGCGCGTTGGCTATTTTTGGCGAGATTGAGGAAAACCTGGATGAGGCCGTGCCGGTCCGCCAAGACAACGGGAAGAGTGGATGGAACGTGCCAGCAAACCTCCATCTCGGATTCGCGATACGCGGAGTCAATCAGTACGTGGGACTCGTCCAGCACCGAGGTCAAGTCGACAGGCGTTGCACTTTGCACGGAGGAAGGACGCAACTCGAGGGCAGTCACTTTTTCAAGGCTTTGAATGAGCGTATTGAGCGCATGAAAGTCTTCGTTGTTTCCCAGCTCCGGAACGGCAGAAAGATTCTTGTGAACCACGAGCATCGCGCTGCATATGTTGCGAACCTCGTGAGCGACTGCAGCCATCAGAATGCGGCTGCTCTTCAAAAGATGATCGAGGCTGAGCTCTTCGCGATTGCGCAAGTCTTCCGATAGGTCCACGACGATGGCGGCCAGTCGCGGGCCGGAAGGACCGCTGTAGGTAGAAAACCAAATACCCGCAAGAAACGCCTCACCGTTGCTGCGCTGTCCCCGGCACTCCAAGGTCGTGCGAAACACGCGCGTCGCTTGCGTTTGTATGACAGTTCGCAGCGCGGGCAAGTAGGAGCTGACGTCCTGACCTTGCAAACTGCGGGAGTCGGGTGCGAGCAATTGCTGGGCAGCCTCGTTGGCAAGTAGGATCTGTCCGCTCAGATCGATGGTGACGATGGCCGCCGGGCTGCTCTCCACCAGTGTCTGCATTTGTTCTTCCGCTTCCCGCCGCAGCTTCATCAAGTCGCCAAGATGCTTGCGCGTCATCATGCGGCGATTTCGCAGAAGCTCGGAAATGAACAGGCCCGTACCTACGAATCCCGCCGAACTAAAAATAAGGTGAACGAGAGTCTCATCCTTAGGAAGGTTGGTGAAATCAAGCACGGCACATGCCAGCGCTATGACGACGATCTGCGGCCGGGAAAGAAAGCCTCCCACAATCATGATGGGAAACAGGTAAAGGAAGCCGAGCGAAATGTAGGGCTCGATATACCAATCCACTACGGCGATGGCAATAAACAGGATCCCCGCTACGGCGAGTAGCTTTTTGCGGTGGGCAGGCGCGTAGATGGAGGATAAGGGATCTTTACCCATGAACCTTAATTCTCGCGCAATTTCAGGGTATGTGCGAACTGTCTTTGCATGAACTGCCCAAAAGATAGCCTCGACCGATATGCGATGCTGGCCGTGTAATCCCTTTTGCTGCTTCGTCTAGCGCTCGCGGTGACATTTCCTGCGCGTTACGCTCTTTCCCGGCGCGTCAGTCGCCAAGAGCCCCTCCATCCGCTGCCCCTCAAAAGGGTACCCCAAAGATAGGGAAGCCATATCCGCATGATCTGTTCAGAACTGAAAGATACGATTCCATTCCGTCAAAGAATTGAACATTCTAAGCCATCTCGGATGTGGAGTTTAGCGCAGAATCGCAAAACTTGCGATTTCCCCCTGTCTGCTTACCATGCCGCGAGGGGTGGTCTGTTTGAGCGTTGATTGGGATCAGAAACTGCGCACGCAAACTCGTTTACAGAGAATCAATGTGTCCACATTCAGCACGTCAGCAATCTCTTCCGAACAAGACGCGTTCCGGCCTCTAATCGCAGCCATGCCTCAGAACAACGTGAGTGATTTGTTGACTGCAGGGTTCGGAGCTCTGGACTTGCTGAACATCGGTGTCGTGATATGTGGGTCGTCCGGTGAGATGCTGGTTGCGAATGACACCGCCCAGGAAATCCTCCGTGCCCGCGACGGACTCGAACTGGATGCGCAAGGTGTGCTTTGCGCAACCTGCCAAAGCGGCGCCTCGCTTGCCGGAGTGATACAACAGGTGGCCCGGGCGCGCAATGGCACGGACAATGATAATGTCGATAGTGCTTTCGCTGTGCGGCGGCCCTCCCGCAAACGCGCGCTGACCTTGTTTGTGCGGGCTGTCAATGCAAAGGCCGAACCGCCGGCAGATCACGAAGCGGCAGCCCTGGTGATGATTTTGGATGCCGCACTCCCAGTGGAAGCGACCGAATTAGAGCTGCGCCAGCTCTATGGATTCACATCCACCGAAGCGCAACTGGCGAACCTGCTGATGGAAGGTATGGCTCTGGAAGATTGCGGCGACGAGTTGGGGATTCGTCGCACGACGGTGCGCATGCATCTGCGAAACATTTTTGCTAAAACTGGTGCGCGCCGGCAAGGCGAGCTGGTCGCATTGCTGCTCAAGAGCATTGGACTTGGTCCGCGCGTGAAATAAGAGCGCGCTCCGTCCATTCCGACTGCATCTTGCATTCTGCTCCCATCATGGTCATTACTGTTTGTACGCGCCGGCACACTTACGTGAAACCGTCACTTGCGATTCATTCATGTGAACGTAGACATGCGCCCGGCTCTCTCCTAACCTAGCGACTGTCGATGGCTGTTCGTGTTGATTTGCGTTTAGCATAGTTTTTCCTCCCTCGGGTGGCGCGAGGCATGATTCGAATCTTGCGCCCAACCGCCTACAAGCTGACGACCAGACTCCCCCTGTATTAGAAGGGGACGGGTTTATTCAAAAAACAACTCGATCCATGGCGACCAGCCAGCGTGTTCCCATTTCGGACGAAAGCATCCAGTGCCCGGTCTGTGGCGCTTCGGCGGCAAACGGCGGCTGCAAAGAAGCCGGCGGTTGCATCGCCGCCCATGTGGCGATGGAGAAGGACCTTACGCGGGAAACGGCGGCAGCGGAATCGGTGAACAGAGATGCTCGGGTTCTGGAGGCGGGGTTTGACGCGCTCGCGCTGCTTCACATCGGGCTGGTGTTATGCGCAGCAGACGGAAGAGTCATTGGCGCGAACGAGATTGCCGACGAAATCCTTTCGACGCGCGACGGTCTAGAGGTTAGTCAAGATGGATTCTTGCGAGCGAGTCAGGAAAGCGAACGCCCGCTGCAGCAATTGGTGCAGCAGGTGGGGAATCGTACACGGGATGGTGGCCTCGTAAGCGAGGTTCTCGCCGTCAAAAGGAAGCGTAAGCGCCCGCTGACATTATTAATACGCGCCAGCCATGCGACGGTGGCAGCCGAGGGAGAACGCAATGTTCTCGTCATGGTCATGGATTCTGCGCTGCCGGTGAGGGCCATCGAATCGGAACTCAGACAACTGTTCGGTTTTTCGTCGATGGAAGCTCGCTTGGCGATGCTCCTGATCCAGGGGGATGAACTCGAGGAGTGCTGCCAGGAACTCGCTATTCGTCGTTCCACTGGTTGCACACACCTCAAAAGGCTTTTCAAGAAGACCGGGGTGCATCGGCAGAGCCAACTGGTGACCTTGTTACTAAAGAGTATTGGCCTCGCATACCTTGGCGGTCTGGGCGCGAAGCTCGCGTCTGTGGAGTCGCTGCCGGCGGAAGATCCGGCCGTGCAGCGTGTGGGTAGATCGCAGATTACGTTCTGAGAGCTTTGTATCCAGCACGACCCATAGGCAATGCTTGATATTAGGCATCGGCGCGTAGCAAATGAAGTGGGAGTCAAATTCTCGTATATTTCACGCGAATCTTTGGACCCTATCATTCATCTGAACGTAGACAGCGATTGGTAAGTCGCCTAATCTGCTGCAAGTTCTGAAGACCAGACTCCCCCTAGTCTGAGTCCTCCCCTAAAAGAGAGATGGCAAGCCAGGGCATTTTCTCCCTCGCCCTGGGCGACACAACCTACATTTGCTTCGGAATTCTGTGGAGGATTCCAGTTGGCCCTGAATTGCGCCCGCTTGTCCGACAAACAGGACATCAACGCTCGCCCGCGCGTCTTCGCATGCGCAAGTAGTGCTGTCGCTCAAGAGCGCGATCCTGAATATGGATTTTTCGCAGGCAGCCATCTCCCAACTCCTTCACTTCAACCCTCCCCCAAAGTTCAAAAGGCGCTAACTGCGCCGCCAGGTTCGGAAGGAGACCGTACCGTTATGAAAAGAGCGCACCAAGTCTGGTTGCCAATACTTCTCGTCTGTCTAGTAACCGTCGCCGCGAACGCCCAGTCGTTCCGGGTTCAGTGCCCGACCAGCACGATCACACACCCCCAGGCTCTGCACGACAACAATTCAGAGCCTGCTTACAGTGGCCCGACTGTTTATACCGCGTGTACACCGGGACAGACACTTCCGGACGGGTCGACCTGCTCAGCATGGGGTAGATATGTCAGCTCGAAGGTAAACGGCGCGATCAAGTGCCAACAGATTTCGGGCGGCGACGGCTACGCGACCATGGCCGATGGCACGCAGACTTACATGTTCTCCTTCGGGCCACTCTCCGGCTTGGCAAAAATCGCTAGCGGACAACCGGGCACAGACTTCCCGAGCGAGTTCAACACATTGTATTCCGGTGCGAATCCGTTGCAACCTGGCGACCCCGCCACCACCAATGGGGCGACTGACTCTCCTTATTCTCCGGGGAACCTCGCCACCTTTAGTTTCAATGGTGCAGTCGGATTGGCCAACGACATTGCCAATGCAGTGTCAATCTACGACATCAGCGAATCTGGCCACGTGGTTACGGTGGTCGGCAATGCCCCCTTGGGGGTGGCAATTGGCCAGAAGGTGACGATCGCGGGTCAGGATACAACTGGCTATAACGGCACTTTCACGGTGACTGCTGTCAATGTTCCCAATCCCTTCTTCGCCGCTAACCTTGCCTTCCGGTATTCCGACCCTACTACTGGGCTGGCGGAAGTGTTGGAGTCGACGAGCGCCACAGCTTCCATTCGCGCCGGAATTGACGGGCACGTCGAGACCCGCCCGATCCTGGATGTCGGCGTGATGAACGGCAACATTCCCGCGCCGCTCATGGCGATCGATGAAGACGATGAGTTCTTCCTCACCCTGACCAACGTGGGCATGATCATGCGCCCCGACTTGTTCGAGCAGCACACGGTTCACTTCCACGGATATCCGAATGCTTCTTCCTTCTACGACGGCGTGCCCGACGCTTCCGTCGCCATCAACATCGGCGGCAGCTTCACGTACTACTACCTGGCTCCGGATGCGGGCACTTACTTCTGGCATTGCCACATCACGCCACCGGAACACTTGCAGATGGGCATGGTGGGTCAGATTTATGTCCGCCCGAGACAGGATCGTTACTCAGGAGACCTCTACGCTGGACTTCAGGCGCAGGAGGGGGATCTACGCACGGCCTGCAACTCTGGCGATATTCTCTGCAGCAATCCCTTACCGCTCGTCAAAACCGGCAAGTCTGGACCGGGTCTCTATGCCTACAACGACGGCGACGGATCAACTCAGTACGACGTCGAGTACCCAATTCAGATTCACGGCTTCGATCCTAACTTCCACTTTGTCGGCATGACCTTCAACCCGGAAGGGTTCACTGACATGAAAGACAAGTATTTCCTGCTGAACGGAAGGAGCTATCCCGACACAGTTACATCCGGCCCCATGTTCACGCAGACGGTAGACGGCTCCATGCACTACTCGCAGCCCCTGCCGGCGATTATCAATATTCCGGCTGGCAAGAGAGCGTTGTTGCGTATTTCTGATCTGGACGTGACCGAGTATCAAACCCTCGCTTCGCTCGGCATTCCGATGACGGTGGTTGGCTACAACGCGAAACTGCTTCGGGACCAGGCCGGCAACAACATGTACTACACGACCAACTCGATCACCCTGGGGGGCGGCGAGTCCCTCGATGTGATTCTGGACGCCTCCGACACCTCGAAGTATCCCTCCGGGAGCGTGTTTTACCTCTATACCCCCAATCTTGACCACCTCTCAAACGACGCGGAGAACTTTGGCGGATTGATGACCGAAGTTCACATCAATTAGGAGCGCAGCCATGAGGGCGACGAACATGAAAAAAGCAATCTTGAAGACACGACTTCTGGCGCCGATGGTGGCAGTGGCCTTGCTACTCACCGCTACGGCCTTTGCGGCGGCTCCTGGAATCAAGGCAACGAGCTTCGCGCTCACTGCACAAGCGGCTTACGTCAGTCAGCCCGACGGGCAGATGATTTACTCGTGGGGCTATGGATGTGCCCAGGCCCCGGGAGCGTCGGCCTTTGTCCCGCAAACCACGACGGCTCCGTTCTGCAACACCATGCAGGTGCCTGGGCCGACTTTGATCGTCACCGAGGGCGTTCCCGTTTCCGTTGCATTGACCAACAATCTTCCGGTTGGCGCGGGCAACACCTCGATCCTTTTCCCGGGATTTACGGTGAACGCGACGGGCGGTGTTCAAGGGCTGCTGACACAGGAAGCGGCACCGAACACGACCGTTACCTACACTTTTACGCCGACTTCGCCCGGCACCCGTGCCTACTACAGCGGCACGCAGAGCGACCTGCAGGTTGAGATGGGGATGTACGGCGCCATTATCGTGCTCCCCAAGACGATACCAACCGCCTGCACTACTGGCTTGGCAGCGGCCAACGTCACAGTAGAGGGGAATTTTGGCGAAACCGATTTCCGGTTGGCTCCAGCCGCCTACAACAGCCCCAAGGCATGCTACGACCGTGAGTACTTGTTCCAGTTCTCCGAGATCGATCCCAACATCCACACCCAGGCCCTGGCGCAGATCAACGCTATTGCGGCTTGTAAAGCGGCAAGCACTCCGATATGCCCGAACCTGGATGTTCCGACCGAGCCTTACCACCCTGCTTACTTCATGATCAACGGCCGCTCTATGCCGGATGACATGGACCCGAACTACTCACCCCAGTATCCGCACCAGCCTTACAACGGCAATCCGCACATGCATCCGGGAGAACAGGTCCTGCTGCGCATCATTGGCCAGGGGCGCTGGCAGCATCCCTTCCACGAGCACGGCAACCACGTGCGCATCCTGGGCCGTGACGGCAACCTGATTCAGAGCGCGACTGACGCGAACAGCTTGGCTGGACCCCTTCTCTTCACCACCACAACCACGCCGGGCCTGGCCATGGACGGAATCTTTTACTGGACCGGGAGAGGCCTGAACTGGGACCCGTATGGTCACAATCCGAACTCCACGGATCCCGTCGCGAAGCTTTCCTGTATCCCCGATGCCAATGGATATAACACCGGGGTCGCGGCTCAGAGTCAGATCAACTACTACGAGTGGTGCGCGGATCACAATAAGCCGGTGCAGGGGGCGCCTTTCGGTGACGTCGCCGGCGGCGGCCCGGTGACCTTGCCGGACGCGAACATTCTGACCAATGGCGCCTGGTACGGGGGCAGCCCGTATTTGGGCCCAAACGCTACCCAACGGGCGACCGGATGCAGTTCCGATCCTTACGCAAATCCTAAGACTACCTGCGGCGGAACCGGATCTACTCCGCCCTCGGGCACGATCGCGAACCCGCCCGGGAGCGAAGCTGGCTTTGCCTTCATGTGGCACTCGCACAACGAGCGCGAAATCACCACCAACAATATTTTCCCCGGCGGAATGATGATGATGATGCTGGTTGATTCCCGGGAATTTCAGATCGACGAGTCGAACTAACTGAGGAGAAGAGCACAAATGCGATCCAACTATCTCAAAACTTTGAAGACAGCGGTCCTGGCGATATCTGTTCTCCTCCTCGGAGCCAGCGTCTCCTTCGCCCAGCAAGTCTTTTTGACTGCGGGCGCGGCTAATGCACCTCTGCCGGACGGTTCCTCGGTACCGATGTGGGGCTATACATGCAGCGGAGCTGTGGTTGCTCCCGTTACTTGCGCGGCCTTGAACCCGCTCGCGGCTCCTGGATGGTCCCCGATCGTTATTACGACCCCTCCCGGCAGTCTCACAATTAATCTCACGAATAACCTGACGTTTGCGAGCGGCGCCAATAACATCCCAACGTCGCTCGTGATCGTGGGCCAACTCGGTGGTGGTCTGGGAAAAACTGCAACGAAGGCGCCGAGCCCACAACATCTCCAACAGGGGGCCACGTGGCCCATCGCCGGCGATAATAGCGGTGCTGTTTTCAATCCTCCTCCCCAGCAGGATCGTGTGCAGTCGTTCTCTACCGAGGTTCTGGTAGGCACTCCGCAGAATCTGACCTGGAGCAACCTGCGCCCCGGCACCTACTTGATTGAGTCTGGGACTCATCCTTCGATTCAGGGCCCCATGGGTCTGTACGGAATCCTG
>Ga0209160_1004857_pt1 | contig 10687 bp, 10 predicted proteins | sample GraSoiAngelo_153_FD_186167 | JGI IMG/M metagenome (GOLD analysis project Ga0209160, IMG submission 186167) | Grasslands soil microbial communities from the Angelo Coastal Reserve, California, USA - 14_1009_12_40cm (SPAdes) (version 2) | ecosystem: Environmental > Terrestrial > Soil > Grasslands ...
CGAACGTCTTCGCGAGCGGCGCAACCAGCGCGTCGCGCGGATCCTCGCGCTGGGGAAAAGCGCTGAGCGCGAATCCTAGAGGAAGCGCGTACGGGACGTCCTTCGCGCTGTGCACCGCCAGATCCGCCCTGCCCTCCGACAGCGCCTGCTCCAGCTCCTTGACGAAGAGGCCCTTGCCGCCGATCTCCGCCAGCGACCGGTCGAGGATGCGGTCTCCCTCGGTGTGCATCGGCACGAGCTCGCAGGCCTGCCCGCGCTCGCGCAGCCATCCCTGGACGCGCTCGGCCTGCCAGAGAGCCAGCGCGCTCTTGCGCGTGCCGATCCGGAGCATCTATCGCTTCCTCAGCAGCGGCAGGACGGCCCCTTCCGCCGCGGTCTCCGCCTGCGCTTGTTCGCTCGACGCCTGCTCGCCGGGCTGCTCCGGCTCGGCCTCGAGTCCGAAGAGCGCCGCGGTCGCCTCGCCGAGCGGACCGCGCCCCGCTTCCGTGCGCAGCCTGGAGGTCGGGGTGTGCAGGAGCTTGTTGACGATCGCGCTCGCCATCGCCCGCACGGTCTTCTGCTGCTTCTCGTCGAGGCCCTGCAACGAGGCGAGCGTCTTCTCCACCTCGGCCCGGGCGACCGATTCCGCATGGGCCCGCAGCCGCGCCAGCACCGGCACGGCAGTGCGCTCGCGCGACGCGAGCAGGAACGCTTTCAGCTCCTGCTCGACGATCTCCTCCGCCTTTGCGACCTGGGACGCGCGCAGATCGCTGTTCTGCACGGCCACGCGCTCGAGGTCGTCGAGATCATAGACGTAGACGTTCTCCAGCTCGTTCGCGCTCGGCTCGACATTGCGGGGCAGCGTCAGATCCACGAGGAAGATGGGCCGGTAGCGCCGCGCCTTCAGCGCCCGCGCCATCAGCTCCCGCGTCACGACCGCCTCCATTGCGCCGGTCGAGCAGATGGCCACGTCGGCCCGCTCCAGGAGAGACGGAAGCTCCGCCAGCGAGACCGGCACGCCGCCCACCTCGCGGGCCAGCTCCTCCGCCTGCTGCGGGCTGCGATTCGCCACCAGCAGCTCGTGGGCCCCCTGCGAACGCAGCTCGCGGGCGGCGATCTGGGCCATCTCGCCCGCGCCCAGGAGCAGCACCGTGCGCCCATCGAGGCTGCCGAGGAGCTTGTGCGCGAGCTGCACGGCGATGCTCGACACCGAGACCGCGCCCCGCGCGATCTCGGTCTCGGTGCGCACGCGCTTGGCGGCGGTAGTGGCCCGCGCGAGCACTTTCGTCAGCTCGGGGCCGAGCGCGCCTGCCTGCTGCGCGATGGCGGCCGCCTCTTTCACCTGGCCGAGGATCTGCGCCTCGCCCACCACCATCGAGTCCAGGCTGGCCGTCACCCGGAACAGATGGCGCAGGGCCTCCTCCTCGAAGCGCCGGACGGCATGAGGCGCCGCGACCGGCCCCAAGGTCTCCAGCACGTCCTCGCCGGCGTCGCGGGAGTCCGCCACCGCGAAGATCTCGATGCGGTTGCAGGTGGAGACCAGCATCGCCTCGCGCACGCCGGGCAGCGACTTGAGCTGCCGCAGACGCCCCTCGACCTGTTCCGCCGGAACGGCGATCCGTTCGCGCACCGCGATGGGCGCCTGCTTGTGCGAGAGGCCGACGCAGAGCAGCGTCATGCGGCCGTCCCCCGAAGCGCCGGCGCAGCGGACAGCAGGCCCACGTAGGTCCCGATGAGCAGCACGAATCCGGCGACCACCAGCATCGCGACACGGCGCCCGCGCCAACCGGCGACCAGCCGCGCCTGGATCAGCGAGGCGAAGAGCGCCCAGGCGAGGACGGCGAACCCCTCCTTCGGGGCGAGCGGAAACGGCGAACCGGTGACCTCCCTCGAAACCAGCGAGCCCGTGGCGATCGCCAGCGAGAGGAAGACGAAGCCCCAGACCGCGAGCCGATATCCAGCCCGATCCAGCAAGTCGAGCGAAGGCAGCCGCGCGAAGAGGCGGCCAGGGCGCTTCTCCTTCATCTGCCGCTCGCTGGCCAGGTAGAGGACGGAGAGCCCGAACGCGAGCGCGAGCACCGCAGTGCCGATGGCAGCCGCGCCCACGTGCACGAAGAGTGCGATGCTGTGCGATACCTCCGGTGCGATCGCCCGGGCGTTGGAGTGCACGAGGTGCGCGGGGACCATGACCGCGACGGTGAAGGGGCCGACGAAAGCGCCCGCCACGGGTAGCTCGTATCGGAAGTCGAGCAGCAGGTACCCCGTGACCGTGACCGCCGCGAGCAGGCTGAAGAGCTCTCCGCCCTTCCACGCCTTGACGCCGAGCCCCGCCCCGGCGACGCCGAGCGAGACGCCGAAGGCCGCGAAATGGACCACCACGCCCACGAGCAGCAGCATGCGACCCGCCCGCACGAGCCCCGGCGACGGCCGCACCAGCCAGGTGAGGAAGACCGCTGCGCCCGCCGTATAGGCGAGAAGCGCAATGTGGACGAGGATGGTGGCCATCGGCGCCTGCTCTAGAGGTTATCGAGCAAAAACTGTTCCAGCATGTCCTGCTCGTCACCCTTCTCCTCGCCGCCCTGCGGATTCGGGGCCGGTTTTGCCCCTTCGGCGGGCTTGGCGGCGGGGGTGGACCCGGGCTTCTGTGGCTGCAGCTGCGAAGCGGCGGCGGCACGGCGCAACGCATTGGCGTCGGCGAGGAACCCTTGCTGCACCTGGTAGGCGCTCTCGCCGAGGATCACCGATTCCATGTAGTGCTCGGCGCCCATCTGCTTCAGGGCGTCGGTGGTCTTCACCTTCGCGAGCAGCCCGGCATTGTCCTCGCCCGCCTCCATCTTGATGAACCGGACCGCGCTGGTCAGCGCGAAGCTCTTCTGCTCGCCCAGGATGGTGAGCACGTTCCCGTCCACCTCGATGCGTCCCTGCTCCGACCATTTGTCGAGCACGGACTGGGGTACGAAGAGGTAGTCGGCCATGGGGCGCTGCGCATCCTCGCCGCGCGGTGGTCATCATATCGCGGGCGCGGACTCGTCTCCGACTGATAGCAGCGACGGCGGGTCAGGCGCAACGTATTGACGGCCAGGCGGGCGGGCGGCAGATTTGCCTGACCAGCGAGAGGAGCGGATGGGAATGGCGAGCGCGGACGTGGTGACTTTTACCGACGAGAACTTCCAGAGCGAGGTGCTGGGCTCCAAGGAGCCCGTCCTGGTGGATTTCTGGGCCGCCTGGTGCGGGCCATGCCGGGCGGTTGCGCCGCTCGTCGACCAGCTCGCGGCGGAGCACAAGGGCAAGCTCAAGGTCGGCAAGCTGGACATCGACGCGCACCAGAACGTTCCCCAGAAATATGGGGTGATGAGCATCCCTACCCTGCTCCTGTTCAAGAACGGGCAGGTCGCCGACCAGATCGTCGGCGCGGTACCGAAGGCGAAGCTCGACGCGATGGTCAAGCGGGCCATCTGATGGCGAAGGCCAGCGACGCCGAGGAGGAGTACTTCGCGCGGGAGAACGCAGAGCGCTTGCGCAAGCTGGCCAGCGAGCAGAAGAAGGCCCTCGCCGACACCGAGCGCGAGAAACTGCGTCAGCTGCACCAGATGCGTTGTCCGAAGTGCGGGATGGAGCTGAAGGAAATCGGCGTGCGCGGTGTCCAGGTGGACCGCTGTTTTTCCTGCAACGGCACCTGGCTCGACGCAGGCGAGCTGGAGAAGCTCGGCGTCGGACAGAAGGAAGGGAGCGTCCTCGCTTCCATCCTGCGAGTCTTCGGCGGCGGCGCTGGAAAGAAATAGGAAATTGCGGTCGATCTGAAGCGCCCGCTAGAACATGAACCGGCGGAGCGACACGTTCAGGAGGATCCCGATCCCGAGCATGTCCGCCACCACGCTGCTGCCGCCGTAGCTGAAGAGAGGCAGCGGCACGCCGACCACGGGCAACAGCCCCGTGACCATCCCCATGTTGATGACGGCGTGCCAGAAGAAGAGCGCCGCGATGCCGAGCGAGAGGAAGCTCCCGAACTTGTCGCGCGCGTTCGCCGCCACGTCCAGTGCGGCCAGCACCAGGAACGCATAGAGCGCGATCAGCACCACCCCGCCGAGGAATCCGTGCTCCTCGGCCCAGACCGAAAAGATGAAGTCCGTGTGCTGCTCGGGAAGGAAGGCGAGCTGGTTCTGCGTTCCTTCGCCCCATCCCTTGCCGCTCCATTGCCCGCTTCCCACCGCGATCACGCTCTGGATGGCGTGGTATCCGGCGCCCTTGGCGTACGCTTCCGGATTGAGGAAGGTGAGCAGGCGCTGCTTCTGATAGTCCTTGAGGAACCGGCTCCAGGCGAACACCGCGGCGCCGGCACCGCCCACGAACATGATCGCCACGTCGCGCCACTTGACCTTGGCGAACATCACCATCGTCATCGCGATGGCGAAGGTGACCAGCGCGGTCCCCAGGTCGGGCTGTTTCATCACCAGCGCGACCGGCAGCAGGATGAACGCGAAGGGCCGCAGCAGATCGAGGATGCCGTAATGCCCCTTGCGCAAGCCCGTCTCGTCGCGCGCGAACCACCGCGCGAGCACGATGATCACCGCCAGCTTGACGAATTCGCTGGGCTGCACCTGCATCGAGCCGACCTGAAGCCAGCGCCGGGCCCCGAGCACTTTCTTTCCCGCGAAGGCGACGCCAGCCAGCAGTCCGATGGCCGCGACGTAGCCGGGCCAGGCCGCCGTCTGGAGCCACCGGTAGTCGGCCAGGAGGAGCAGGGCGATGAAGAGGCCGCCCACCAGCATCCAGCGGAACTGCACCAGCGCCATGATCACCGGCGCGTTCTTGGTGGCGGAGGCGAGGTTCCAGACGCCGAGCGAGCAGATGATCAGCGTGCACAGGACCAGCGGCCAGTGCAGGTTGTCGAGCTTCTTCTCGGTCACGCCCAGGGACATGTCACTGCACCATGGAGCTGGTTGCCAGGGGAGGAGGAGGCGGTAGCGCGGGCACCGGCGGCGGCGCGGTTTCCTCGCGCTTCATCTTGAAATAGGCGGAGACGATCTTCGCGGCGGCCGGAGCGGCGGCTTCCGCTCCCCAGCCGCCGTGCTCGTTGAGCACCACCACGACGATCTCGGGATCGTCCGCCGGCGCGAACGCCGCGAACCAGGCATGGTCGCGCGAGAAGTACGCCTGCGTCGTGGGGTCGAGCTTCTGTTTCTGCCCCAGCTTCATCACCTGTGCCGTTCCAGTCTTTCCTGCGAACTCGATGTCCTGCAGGCGCGAGCGGTAGGCCGTGCCGCCCGGCTCGTTCACCACGGCGCGCAGCGCGCCGCGGACGGCCGTCAGCGACGATTCCTTGAGACCGAGCTTGCGCAGGACCTGCGGCTGGAACTCGCGGATCACCTTGCCGTCCGGGGCCTCGATCCGGCGGACGATCTGCGGCAGGACGATGTCCCCGCCGTTCGCCACCGCCGCGTAGGCGACCGCCTGCTGCAGCGGAGTGACGTTGATCTCCCCCTGGCCGATGCCGGCGTTGATGGCGTGGGCGCGCGCGCTGCCGCTCTCGGGCGTGATGGTCGTCGAGTCCGGGACGATTCCGGGGATCTCGCGTCCCAGATCGAGCCCGGTAGGCTGCCCGTAGCCGAACCGCCGGGCCATCTCCGCGATGGCGTCGAGACCGACCCGGTCGCCGACCGTGTAGTAGTAGACGTCGCAGGACCGTGAGAGCGCGTGCTTGAGGTCGAGCGAGCCGTGACCCTCCGGCTTGTCGCAGCGCCAGCGGTGGTTGCCCATGGTGTAGCCGCCGCCGCAGAAGACGGTGCTGCCCGGCGTGATCGCGCTGCTCTCCAGGCCGGCGAAGGAAATGATGGTCTTGAACGTCGACCCCGGGTGGTAGTTCTCGTTCATCACCCGGTTGAGCATCGGCTTGAGGGGGTCCTCGGAGATCGCCTTCAGCTCGGCCCGGCTGATCCGCCCGGACATCTTGTTCGAGTCGAACGACGGCCGGGAGACCATGGCGAGGATGAAGCCCGTCTTCGCCTCCATCGCCACCACCGCTCCGGCCCGGCCAGGGAAGGCGAGGTCGGCTGCCCTCTGCAGCTTCTCGTCGACGGACAGGACGAGGTTGTTGCCGGGCGTCGCGGGCACCAGGCGCTCGTTCTCCGGGATGAGCGCCTCCTGCGTGTCCTTGTCGAGCTCGCGGCCCTTGGCGTCCACCGCGATGTTCTGCTTGCCGTCGGCCCCGCGCAGCTCCTTCTCCCAGCGGCGCTCGAGGCCGCGCCGGCCGATGGTCTGGCCACGGCGGTACTCGGGATGATCGTCCATCTCCTCGGGCGTGACCTCGCTCATGTAGCCGAGCACGTGCCCGAAGCTGGTGGGCGCGTGGTAGGAGCGGTGCGGCGTGGGGATGAGGTTGACGCAGCTCATCTCCGTCTTGTGAGCCTCCAGCACGTCCACCTGGTCGCGGGGGATGTCCAGCATGACCAGGTAGGGCTTGAAGCGCTCCAGCTTGTCCTTGCTGAACCAGCTCTTCTGGTAGTCCGACTTGATCCGCTCGACGTCGTCCTGCCCCAGGTGCAGGTAGTCCTGGAGCTTCTCGATCACCTCGTCGCGCTCCTTGCCCTTGCAGAACGCGGGGGTGAGGAAGACGTCGAACGAGGGGCGGTTGTCGACCAGGGTGCGCCCCTTGCTGTCCTTGATCACCCCGCGGTCCGCGGGAACGAACAGCGACTTGCGGAAGTTCGCGATCGACTGCACGACGTACACGTCGCCGCGGAGGATCTGGAGCTGGTAGAGCCGCACCACCAGCACCAGCATCGTGCACACCACGATCAGCGCGCCCAGCGCCGCGCGCGGACGGATCTCGCGGATGTCGTCGGCATCCCGCCGGACGAGCATCATCGGAGGCCACCCGGCGCTTCTTCGCCGTGCTGGAAGCTCGCGTCCACGCGGCGAAGCGCGGCGAAGACGAACGGCGCCGCGATGGCGGTGCCGAAGGCCGACCACATCATCGGTGCAAGCTCGAAATGCAGGCCGGCCCCGGTGAAGAACCCGAAGATCAGCGTGGCGAGAAGGGAATGTACCAAGCTCGCGCCGAATGCGACGGCCGCGGACTGGATGCCTCCCTCCGTGCGCAGCGCCGCCCCCGCGGTCCGCACCACCACGAAGGTGAGGACAGCGAGGAAGGTGTAGAGAAATGCAGGCGTCGCCGAGGTCAGATCCGAGAGATAACCTGCCGCGGCGGAGAGCGCAGCACCGTGCATCACGTCGTCCCGGAGCGCCAGGTACAGCACGACGATCAGGAGCAGATCCGGCCGCGCCGCGCGCAAGTGCAAGACGTGCGGGATCACCGACTCGAGGATGGTCAGCGCGATGGCCAGCAGCAGGACCAGCGCGGTTCGCAGTGTCACGGTACGCTCCCCGGAGCCGGCCCTCCCGCCGCGACGCGCGAGGCGCCCTCGATCACCACCGCCACCTCATCGAGGCGCGAGAAGTCCACGGCGGGGATCACTTCACCGTCGAGGAAGAGCCCGTGAGGCTTCCTCACCACGTTGACCACCCGGCCGATGCGGAGCCCGTGGGGAAAGAACCCCGGGCCGCCCGCGGTGACCAGGACGTCTTCCTCCTGCAGGTCGTCGGTGCGCAGCGCGTACGTCAGCTTGCACCGGGCGATGTCGCCCGTGCCCTTCACCGTGCTGCGGCTGCGCGTCCGCTGCGATACCGCCGGTACCGCGCTCAGCGGGCTCACGATGAGCTGGACGTCGGCGTAGCTGCCGGTGAGCTGCGAGACGATGCCGACCACTCCCTCCGGCGCGATCACCGGCGCCCCTTTCACCACCCCGTCATCCGAGCCGCGCTCGATCCGCAGCGTGTGCGAATGCGGCGAAGCGCCCACTGCGACCACCCGGGCGAGCATCAGGCGGGCGGGCGCCTGCTTGTCCACGAAGTCGAGCAGGTGACGCAGCCGGTCGTTCTCGAGCCTCAGCTCGGCCGCCTGCTGCTCGAGCTGGCGGGCTTTGAGGTTTTCACGGCGCAGCTGGACGTTGTCCTCGCGCACGTTGCGCAGCGCGACATAGCCGTACCAGGCGTCGATGACCGCGAATGCGCTGAGGCTGATGACCTTCTCTACCGGGGCGATGGCGAAGATCACGGCCCGGTCGAGCGCATTCAGGTCGCGCCCCTTCTTCGCCTTGACGAAGAAGACCGCGAACGGGACCGCCAGCAGGGCGATCACGAAGATCGGCTCGCGAAAGCGCTTGAAAATCGAGTGCACGCAGGCTCACAACCCGGCGGAGGCGCCGGTCTCTTCCCGGGCTTTTCCCCTTGCATCTGTCGCCCGGGTTCTCTAGGGTGTCAAGCTTTCCAAGCAGCCGTGCGGACGGCGATTTTTACGCCCGCCAGCAACCAGAAGACGGAGTGGTTGTCCGATGCTCGACGTAATGCGGTCGAATGCCAAGTCGTCCCTGATCGCGCTCATCTTCGGCGCCATCATCCTCACCTTCATCTTCTCCTTCGGCCGCGGGTCGTCCGGCTTCCGCACCCGCACGCCGGAGACCTGGGCGGCGCGGGTGAACGGCGAGCTGGTGACGGCCAGCGATTTCGCGCAGGCATACTCCAGCCGGTTCCGGCAGATGTCGGCGATGCGGGGCGGCAAGTACACGACCGACAACGCCCGGCAGGACAATCTCAAGGCCGAGACCCTGAAGAGCCTCGTCGATCAGGAGTTGATCGCGCAGCAGGCTGACGACCTCGGCATCCGCGTGAGCGACGCCGAGGTGGCCGACGCCATCGCCCGCAGCCCGCAGTTCCAGCAGGACGGCAAGTTCGACTTCGACTACTACAAGCGCCTCGTCGAGAACGGCTACGGAATGAGCATCAAGCGCTTCGAGGAGACCTATCGCCGCGACCTCGTGCGCGGCAAGGTGGTCCAGGCCGCGATCGCCGGCGCGAACGTCTCCGATGACGAGGTGAAGGCGGCGTATACCGCGCAGCACGAGGGCGCCGCGATCGCCTGGGTGCGCCTCAATCCTTTCATGTTCCGCGACAAGGTGGGCGCGAGCGATGCGGAGGTGGAGGAGTTCGCGAAATCGCACGGCGACGAGATCGCGAAGAGATACGAGGAGGAAAAAGCGGCTCGCTGGACGCAGCCCGCCGCGATGAAGGTCCGCGCCATCACCATCTCCGTGCCGCCGAACGCGAGCGGCGAGCAGGAGAAAGCGGCGCGCGAGAAGATCGATCAGGCGGCTGCGGAGGTGAAGGGCGGAAAAGACTTCGCCGAGGTGGCGAAGGCGCGCAGCGAGGACCAGGCGACGAAGGCGACCGGCGGGGACCTCGGCTTCGTCGCCCGCGGGCAGTCGCCGTACGGAAAGACCTTGGAGGATCAGGCCATCCGGTTGAAGCCGGGCCAGCTCAGCGACGTGTTCAAGGACCGCTCCGGGTTCCACATCCTCAAGGCGGAAGAAGAGCGGCCCGCGCGGCTGCAACCGCTCGACGATGTGCGCAAGCAGATCGCGGCGGACCTGGTGAAGTCGCAGAAGGCGAAGGAGGTGGCGAAGCAGAAGGCCGAGGAGACCCTCGCGCAGCTTCGCACCGGCAAGCGCCTTCAAGACATCTACCCCGTGAAGAAGACGGAGCCGGGGCAGTTCGATTTCAGCGCGTTCACCGCGCCGCAGACCACGGAAACGGAGACGTTCCATCCGATGGGCGGCTACATCCCGGGCATCGGGCGGGCGCCAAAGCTCTCTGCGGCCGTGTTCGCCTTGACCCAGCCGGGCGCGATTCCGGCAGCGCCCGTGGAGGAAGGCGATACCTGGTACGTGTTCCGGCTGAAGTCTCGGGAGCGGGCGGATCCGTCGAAGCTCGAGGCCGAGGAAAGCAAGGCCGTGCGCGACCGCCTGATCGGGCAGAAGCAGGGCGAGCTTTACGCGAAGTGGGTGGAGGGACTGCGGAAGCGAGCAAAGATCGTCGAGAACGAGCACATGCTCTCGTACGACGTCGGGCCCGCGCACGAGGCGTACTCGCCGGACGACTTCTAGCTCTTCGGATCAAGCGCGCGGAGCGCGCCGAGGTCTTCTTTTTTGGAACTGGCGGATGCAGGCGTGAAGGACGTCGAGGGCCGCGATCTGCGGCTCGGCGAGCTCTGGCGGGACAGGCCGGCGGTGTTGGTGTTCGTCCGGCATTACGGGTGAGCGCTCTGCCGGGAACAGGCGGCCGAGTTGCGGCCGCACGCGGAGGAGTTCGCAAACGCCGGCGGGAAGCTGGCCGTCATCGGCAACGGGTGGCCGGCGATGGCGAAATCGTGGGCGGAGCACGTCGGGTTCCCCCCGTCGGTCGCGGTGCTGACGGACCCCGGGCGTCGATCAAAGGTTTCAGGCAGGGTCGGACGGCCGGCGACCTGTGGCAGCAGGGCGGCGCGCTGGTGGTCCGGCCTGACGGCAAGGTGACGTATCGGTACGTCTCGCTCGGGCCCGGCGATCATCCGCCCCCCGCCGCGCTCGTCGAAGCCCTGAAGCGCGCTGCTTGAGCGCTGCTCAGCGACCCTCTACGAGGGCCTGGAGCAGGCCCTCGAGCGAATCGGAGAGGGCCTCGAATTCGTGCGCGCCGGCCGCGATGAGAGGGATCCGGCCGTAGCGCCGCTCGCGCAGCCGCGCGAGGTGACCGTAGGCCTCGGCGCCTCCGTCGGTGCCGAAGAGCAATAGCCCTGGCGTGGCGAGGGAGACTTCCTGCGATTGCGACTCACGCGCGA
>Ga0209160_1004858_pt1 | contig 10686 bp, 5 predicted proteins | sample GraSoiAngelo_153_FD_186167 | JGI IMG/M metagenome (GOLD analysis project Ga0209160, IMG submission 186167) | Grasslands soil microbial communities from the Angelo Coastal Reserve, California, USA - 14_1009_12_40cm (SPAdes) (version 2) | ecosystem: Environmental > Terrestrial > Soil > Grasslands ...
ATCTGATGAAACAACAGAACCAGAAGCTTCCTCTGTGAAACAGCCCGATCAATCCACCCCTCCACCGTCCCCGGAGCTATTGTGTTAGCAACATTGTTCGCAACAATATTGTAAACGTCAGACGAGCCGTCGTAAAGGTAAGCCCTCTGACTGGTTGCGGCCGATCGAGCCCCGAGATAATTCTGCCTAATCAGACGGGTCACGGCCCCGTTCCTCTGACCATGACTGAATGGATAAGCAAAGGTCGTGACGTCGAACCCAAGCTTGGTAAACTCAGTCTTCGACCCAACGATCTCCTGTTGCAACTGTTGCCCCGTCATGCTGTCCAGATTGGGATGAGTGTAAGTGTGATCACCAATCTCCCATCCATAAACATCCTTCAGCTCCCTAAGCTGGGTAAGTGTCATGAAACCTCGACCCTTCGCCAGACTAGAAACATAATCGAAAGCCGTAGCCTGAATACTGTACGAGCCTAGAAGGTCCGCGGCAATCGTCCTCTGACCATCTCTACCATCATCAAACGTGAAACTAACCATTCCAACAGGAAGGCTAGGCGAAGTAAATGGAAAAGCGTATACCGGGATTACGAGAGAGAGAATTCCGAAGGCAAACAGTACTCTAACGTGTCGGATTGCTTTCACCTGAAAGATTAGTTCGGATAAGAGGAGTAGGATGAGACAAGGTCTCTTCCTCAGGATTTGTCCCTTGAGCGGTTCTGGTGATCCATCCTCCCTTCCACGGTGTCAGCCATCCATAGATCAATACTGTCAGAGACAGGAATACTGAGATGAAGACGAATCCAACGGTGTAAGGAATCGCTTCTTTCGGCGCTTTCGACAGCTTCCAAACATTCAGTCCTGAAAGAAACGCGACATACATGTTGCCCGCTAGAAACACAAGGCCAGAAAGAGCATCTCCCTGCAAAGGGCGCACGACCAGCCAGATGACACTTACAATTGTGCTCATGTAAACCAGAAACTGATACAGGTAGAAGGAAGCGGCAGCAGGCAATGGTTTCCTCCACATGAACTTGCTCGCATTAATGCAACCATGAATGTGCGACCTCTTCCATCGAAGCTGTTGCCGTAAGAACTCAGGCAATTTCGTCGGGACGATTGTATATGCTACGGCGTTTGATTGATACACCACCTTCGCATTTCGAGCCGACAATGGCAAGACTGGAATTAGCCTCCCATCGCTGGATGAACGCACAAACTTGCCCTCGGTCCCCTTCAAGACCAGATTTGTCAATTCCCTATCATCACCGATAAGCATCGGTCGTCCCATGAACGTCTGATTCAACCAGTCATCCAGAACAGCAAGGACCATGTTCCTTCGATACGCCGATAACAATCCCGAGCAGCAGGTTACGCTCGCAAATCGTGACTCCATCCCTTTGAAAATCCTGAACATGACCTGATACCAATAGTGCTGGAGCTTCGGCAGCACTCCCTCATCTGTATTGGCCGCTGCACCATGACCACAGACCCCAACCACGGTAGGATCGGTGAATGGTTGAACCAACAGTTTGATTGCGTCTCTATCAACAAAACTATCGCTGTCAATACAAACCAGGATCTCCCCCCTGGCTTTCCTAACCCCAATGGCCATCGCCGCCCGCTTACCCTTGTTCCCCGCATTCCTGATGAGAGTCAATCGATCACCGACGCCCAGACGGTTTCTCACTTTCTGTAGTCGGTCCCACGTTCGATCAGTACTTCCATCGTCTACCGCGATGACTTCTAGTTTCGACACTGGATAATCAGCGCGAAAGACTCTTGCAAGTGTTTCCTCGATCGCCTCCTCCTCATCCTTAGCCGGAATAATCACGCTCACCTCGGGCCGATAGCCCACATCAGGTTTCGGAACGTAACCCTTCGTCATGACATAAGTTAGAATGATGAACCCAGTCATCAAGACGGAATAGAACCAGAATATTGTGCCCTGGGGATCTGTGATTCTGAAGAACAGGATTGGAAAGAGGGAACCGAACGTCAGAATCGAAATTAGGCGACTTGTGGTAGGGTTATTCCTGTCCAATTAATTTTCAATCTCGTACCTCACGAACGAATGTTAAGCGTTGCTGGACAGAAGATGCAAACATATTGAAAATGCAATCTCTGGATACCCGTCGAGTCAAAACCGGTAGATCGCCAACAAGAAGGAAAGATGGGGGTTGGCGACTCATCGCGGTCTACACACCCCTAGAATACAATAGAGCCGGCAACCAGACGTTGACACAGGAGATGATCCAGATACTCAACACAATGTGGGACAATAAGCCCATGATCGACGAGCCCTACGAGACCACTGGGATCTATCAGACATTCAAGACCGTTTTTCTCAGGACATATTTACAGATGAATCAGTCTCGACCGGATATGTCTGTACAAGATCATTACCCGTAATCGTCGGGAATTTTGCTTATGACTCTGTTTTTGGATGGGGAACAATTCATCTCTTAGGTTGAGATCATCTCGCGTAGCAGCCGACCAGATCCTTATGCACGTCTATAATCTAACAGCGATTCAAAGACTACCCGTAATAATCATAATATTCGTCTCCTCCCTGATCCTGATGAATAGAAAACTCTCAATCTTCACACGAGATGATTTCGCGATTGCACACAATGTGTTTCCATGGAAGCTCAGAGGGATGCCTCGACTAGTCGAAATCCTCACAATAGGTAAGCAGAATCCTCTAGCTCAGCAGCCAGGTGTCCCAACAACCCCGCTGTAGAACACTTACAGGAAAGCTGGACTTGACGGCACCAGCAATGACAGAATTCTTCATCCAAAATAACACTGGATCCCTACTAGGACTTTTGGGGTTCGGGTCTTAGGGGCTCAAAGAAGGGTGTCTTTTTGCCTTAAGTGACTGAAGTATAATACGAATCCAACGCCTAATAGGGATAGAATCTTCAGTTCTTAGCAGTCTTTAGCTACATCAATGTCCACACGAATGATCGGTCATAATAACTCAGCCATGCCCACTCATTACTAAGGGATTGACAGATGTCGGATTATTCCCAGGCAATACCTCCTCAGACTACGTCGTCCCAGACTATTTGTCCGAACTGTAAACAAACCGTAGCCTACGGCGTAAGATTCTGTCCAAAATGCGGAAGCCAGCTAATGACAGCGCCTCCGATGAGCTATGGACCACCAATCATGTCCATGCCTGAACAGAAACACCATGCAGAGAAGAGGCTTGCGATAGCAATCGTACTAGTCGTATTAGCACTCACCGGCGTGGGCGGATTCATCTTCTACAGTACTGTTCTGAATGGGAATGGTGGAGTACTTCAAGCCGCGGCCGCTGCAACAGACAAATCGGGAGCCTCAAATGCGGTTGATGGGCTCCAGATCACCTGCACTACAACAAGTACAGATACCTCAGGCTTACCATACAGTGCTAGCATCTACCTCACCTTCGGGGTCTCGAATCCATCCAAATATCAAATCGACTCAACCTGGACGATCACTTACGATTACGCAGCAGCAGGTGTCGTGTTGACAACATCGCAGACGTTCCATGTCCCTGCTCAGGGCGTGGCCTATCCGAGATGGCAACTCACCATGACCTCAGGCCAGCTTTCATCGCTAGGATCATCATCCAACCCAAGTTTCACAGTCTCGCTCGACAGAACATTCATCGTCCACGGATCATACGGAACCTACGACTTCACACGACACGACACATACAACTCGGCAAGCGGCGTATCATCAGGTACCAGCTCAACTGGATCAACTGGCAATCTTCCAGCTTGTTAGGCGACAGTCCCAGAGCCAATCTTTGATGTTGATGGAATTGTTAGGAATCGCCGGAGCTATCGGAACCTGCGGATTTGCCACGATTGCAAACTCTTGCCACGTGGAGGCACAAGTCCATTCCAGAACCATGAGCTGAGGCATTCACACTTGCAAGCGGCCCCGCCAAGACCCATCTGTCCTAATTGCGGCAGCGGTAATCCTCCAACGTTATCTGTCTGCTGGAAATGCGGCGCAACCCTAGCCATCACAACTCCACCACAGCAACCGGGTCTTCCCACTAGTAGCATTCCTGCTTCCATTCTATCTACCCCTGCTACCGTCCAACCACAAGCATCTCCTCCTACCGTCCCTCCCCAGTACACTTACGCTCACACTTCTACCGACACTTTGCGTGAGTGGGCAGATGTCAAGAGGAGGAAAGATACAGGCTCGACAAAGAACGGGCTGGTTATCCTAGCAATAGGTTTCGCAGTCAGCACGATAGGCGTGGTCGCATCTTACTTCACGACCCTTCTCGGACCCGTCGCCCTGATTCTCGGATTTGTCAGTGGTATCGCTGGCCTAGCTAGCCTCGTGGGTGGTCTCCTAGTCGTTCTTGGACGTCAAAGCTTCGGTCCAAAACATTCCAGGAATGCAATCATTAGTGTAGTCCTATTCATCACTTCAATCATTTTGTCCGTGATAGGAGGACTCATATTCACATTCTCGGTGGTTCTCGCAGTCTTCAACGCCGCCTCAAACGCTTCTAGTGTCACATCCGCCTCGATAACTAACGCTTTCAACATATTTCTCGTTACTATCATAGTCGGCGCCGTATTATCGGGAATGGCCTCAGTATTCCTAACCTACGCACTACAACAATCAACAGGCCGCATCATTCTATGGGCCGCTTACATATCCTCCCTGGCTTTAACCATAATGAACTCAATTGTAACCTTCCAAGGAATTGCTGAAGCTATCAACGAGGCGTTCGCCAACGGAAGATACAATCCGGCTCCATTACAAGGATTGCAATCTCAACAGAACCCGCTCCAACTCCTGACGATCATTCCAACATTGGTGTTTGCACTTGCTTTCTACATGGTTTGGGATCGCATCGTCAAAGGAGAGTTACCGGAATCAACCACAGTCCCGACGACACCAGCATACTGAAACGGTCCCGGATCAAACAGGAACTCTCCACGAGAGCACAACACCTTACAATTGTCACGCCTCGTTCCCCAAGACACTCGAAATGATATGGCGCCTCCCATCACTAGGACGGCTGGACATGACAGCATCAGCAATGACAGAATTCTTCCGACTACGTAAGGAAAGCACTTTTATTCGCAAATAGTAAAAGAAGAACAGTTCTCCTTTAATCATCTCCATTCATCCCTCATTACACAATAGAAATTTTTCAGGCCCTGACCATACCGTTAATACACTCTCTCACACCACTGCCGGCTAACTGGTATCATCTTTTGAAAACTAGACTAGTAATCATGACGAGCATAATCATCCTCCTAGCAGCACTTTCAACATCAGTTCTGAATGTTCCACGAGCAAATGCCAACCCTGGGCTCCCAGTAGACGACCCTGGAAACGTTTGGTCAACCCATGGACCCGGAGTACAGAGTCTACTGCTGAAATACTATAGCACAGCGAATGCTGAGTTCAACGATTTCGTCGCCGGCCACCTAGACCTCACCGACGCAGCGCAACCAATATCCAACTGGGGATCATACGATAACAACCCGGATTTCGCGCTAAGCCCCCTGCAAGGGCTGACTGTACCCCAACCTGGGGTTTTCGGTGTGTACTACAATGGTGCCTCCAGCGTATGGGCTTCATGGGGTTGCAACTGGGGCGACGGTGCAGGACACTTCTACCAGCTGGACACCGCCAACCCGAGCTCGGCAGCGAACTGTGGAACCAACATGCGACAGGCTTTCGCTCACCTAGTGAACCGAGTGGACTTCACCAGTCCATCCACATTATTCCCGACAGGAGGCGTACCGGTTGCAGAGTTGAACTCTCCATCACATCTGCCATCAGGGACTCCATTAGGCACCAGCCCCGCCGGTAGCTCGCCGACTGGGACATCATCCTACACGCCCAATTCAGGACCTAGCCCTAACGGTTTGGCACTTGGTACACAATGCACCTGGGATCCATTGATGGTTTCACAAAACACAGCGTGTTACACTGCAACAGGAACTTTGAACATGGCTCCGTCCAGCTGCGTCGGGACAGGTGCAGGTGAGATTCCGGCTTCATCAGAACTTGGTTGCTGGGCATCAGGCAACGTTGGAGCATACACGATAACGGGAAGCGGAACTTGCACAGGGACATCTGGCACGTACAGTCAGGTATGTGCTCAGGGGAACGGATTTCCGCAAGCAGGCAGTCCCGATTTCTGCGCGGCCGCGCAGCATTTCATGAACGCGGGAGTAGCTTCAAGCAAAGACCCGGTTACATGCCAACTGACAAACTTCAACCCTACCTTCCTTGCCAACATTGACTCTTCATGGACAAACAACGGAGGCACTCCTTATCCAAATCATCACCTTCGGTTCATGATCCGTGGCGTCAACCCGAGGTTTGCCTTGGGCAATGGTCTCATGAATGAGCTCAATAACTTGTTCGCCCTGCGGCCGGGAGGCGGACCTGTTGTAGACTCGAGGTACGGAAACATCAACACATTAGGATTCGTCTTCGACGACTCGCCAGGGAACATAGACGACTGGGACATGTACACGTTCGGATACGGACTCCTAGGACCCTACGCTGGAGAATTCTGGGCCAGTCTACTGAGCAGTAGCAGATCCTCGGTCAATGGTCCATGTGCAGGAGCTGCTGATCCCAACAACCTTCCTGGCGACCCGACATTCGTCTGCAATCTCACACTTGACGGCATACTGGCTCAACAGACCCAGACCACCGACTCCCTAGCATACAAGTCCTTCACGTTGGCCGCCATGAATTATTATGGCCAACTAGCGGGTGACCTACCAGTATTCAGTCCAGGGTTACGCATTGCTGCATTGACTTCAGTGGGAGGATTGGTCAATGCAAGAGGACTCGGGTACAACAACCCCTACACTGTCCTGAATGCCCAGCCCAGCGCCGGCTACACTCCAGTATGCCAAGGAGTTGTGACATCCCAATGCCCCTCAGGCATCGACTATAGATTTGGCGGCGGAGACCCCACGACCCTACGCTACGGCCAAGCAGGCACGCCTGATACGTTCAACATATTCAACGCCAACCCATTCGTCCCCGCGGATTTGCAGTTGGTCAATGAAATCTACGATACTCTTTACTCAGCCAGCCCGATCGACCCAACCGCAGTCTTTTGCTGGATGTGCGACTCCACTAGCCAGTCCCTCGTTAATGGCAACACTGTTTTTCACGTAGAGTTACGGCAGAACCTACAATGGCATGACGGTCAGACAGTCGACAACAAAGACGTATGCTTCAGCCTCCTCGCACTGAGAGACTTTTCACAAATTGGTGCGGGTGGTGCGCTACTAAGTTGCACGCCAACGGCTGCCAGTAGCACGCAAATGGACATTACTTTCCATGGACAGAGTCTCTCAACCCTGCTAATGTTCCCGTCCTTGCTGGAAACACCGATCATACCAAGACACGTATGGGAATGTGATGTTGATGGCAGCGGTGGCTATACAAACACCGGAAGCAGTGACTGCACTAACACTCAGAACTTGCTCGGAGCGACACCGTGCCCAGGAGCCTGCTATAGTGACTACACTAACGCAGGAGTAAACGTACCGTCTTATACCAAAATCCAATTTAGCTACGATGTTGTTGCGAGCCCGAACAATGCACTAATCGGCTCTGGACCGTACATGTGCAAGTCGGGCAACGTTATCGGTGGAGGATGCACAAGCTCAGGATCATCACTCATACCCTGCTGCGGCAACTGCAACCCTGTGTGTGGATCCGCCCTATTGACAGCAGTAACCAGTTTCCACCCGGGACTCAGCCTCACAAACACACCAAGCGCGACCGCATCTGGCTCTGGATGGAACGTCGCCTACTCTTACCATGTGTGTAACACTGGAAACACCCCGCTAAACGTGGACGTCACCGACAACGTTCTGGGTTCGATAGCCACCGGAGTGAATCTCCAAGCAGGAGCATGCAATGATTACGTTAAGACCACCTTCCTGACAACTTCCACAACCAATACAGCTACAGCCCATGGATTCGACACTTCTAGCACTGCCCTAGTTGCTACAACCACAGCAACCGCAACATTCACCGCGACCTCGACCGATGCGGCCGGAACAGTCTTTGTGGATCAGACCTCGACAACCGGTGTAGCCACATCGATCAGCGGATCGACTTCAAGCGCACCAGTTAGCGTTACGTCCACGGACACCGGAAGTACTCAACCAGTAGGAACTGGGCAGATCAGCATCGGACTTACTCCCACACAGTTCTTCGATGTTCATGTCAGCGGCGTCACAACCGGAACTGCCAACATATGCGTAACAAACTCAGCAGTCTCCGCAGGAACTATACTACAATACTGGGATCCAACTCTCAACAGTGGAGCAGGCGGCTGGGTAAACGCAGCCAACTTGACCATTTCAGGCAACCAGATATGCGGTGACTTCCCTGTCTCGGCTTTGAACGGAACGCCCATAGCGCTAGTAAAGCCAACAGGACCAGACAATACTAGCGTCGTTGTCAACTGCAACCCTTCCAGCCTAGTTGTCAACCAACCCACTCAGTGCACTGCCACAATTACCGATACTTCTTTTCCCGCCTCACAACCCACTGGAACGGCAAGTTTCAGCTTAACACCGTCCGCGGGCGGTCCGAGCTGTACTCTAACCAGTGGCAAGTGCACGGTTACGCTCACTCCAACGCCAGGGTCTGAAGGAACACAAGTCGTTACCGGAGCCTATACTGGCGACTCAACCCACAAAGGAAGCTCCAGTACATCCAACCTAGTTATAACGAAGCGGTTAACGTCTACCGGTGTCAACTGCTCTCCAAACTTCGTCCTGCCCGGCCACTCTACAACTTGTCAAGCGAGCGTGACAGACACTTCGGCTGGAACCCTGCTTACACCCACAGGGACCGTAACCTGGACTAGCAATGGAGTAGGAACCTTCAATCCGACAAGCTGCAATCTTTCGATCACGGCCACATGTACAGTCAAGTATACCCCAAGCTCAACCGCAACTCCAGCCAACCAGGAAATCACAGCGGCCTATCAGGGCAATACTGATCATTTCGGAAGCTCTAGCAGCACACCACTAGCTGTAGGGATTCCGCCGAAGAGCGCTGTTACCGACTCGTCGTTATGCAGCTTTGACACTGACTCGAACATCTATGGCCAACAGTTCGTTCTAATTTACCCGCAGGACCAGAACGCACCATCCACCTATGACCTAGTGGCCAGCTTCCCAGGACAGTTCGACTACAACGTGTTTTATCAGGGCACTCCTGGAGCAACAGTCAGCCTGCAAGTCCGGATTCCGTATCCCTTCGTAACACAGGGCTCGAGTCCCATCCAGTTATGGGGCAACGTTGGTTTCACATCCCAAGGATGCTTCAGTCCGTCCAACAAGCTAAAGGGATTCACGACAAGCGTAACGAGCATCACTCTCAGTAGCTACAGTTCACAAGTTATGGGCTCTTTTGCAACTTTAACGATTTCTGGAAAAGTCCCCACCACGGGATTGGTCTACACAACCATTCAATTGACCTATGGTCTCAAGCCCACTACGGGCTACACGAACAATAACAACAACGCCGTAAACAGCAACCCTAGCAAGAACATTTCACAATTACAATCTTACACCTTCGGCTTCAACACTGTCACGGGCGCCACTACAGAATCGGACACTCAAACGATCAAGAGCGAAAACTCCTTCTTTACATGTATTCCAGGTTTCTGCGGCATCGTCACAAACAGCCAGGGCAGTCTCGTGCAAGGAGTCAAGGTCCAGATTTACTACGGCACATCAACCACGCAACTGCTCGCTACGGTCTACACCAACCAGTACGGATTCTACTACTATCCTTACACGTTGACCGGCTCAACCTCGGCAAAGTTCACTATTCTACTTCCTACATACAATCTCATGCAAACGGTAACCCTATCACCAGGCGGCTTCACCGTATCCGCCTTCGTCGTTCCTTAGAAACGGTGTGCAAGCGACTTCTTTGTGTGTCCCGCATTATATTTTCTTCACGGGGTCCAGAGCTCCGAGGGACGAACTCGCTCATTTTACCCCCTGATCGCCAATCGGAGCACACTATTTCTGGCCCCCGATGCTGTCCTCGTGAATTTCCGCTATGTTTAAATGAATAAACCCATTTCCGCAAAATGCTATTCTCGCATTTTGAACGAGTTAGAGCAGATCTCTCCCAAAATAGGGCGCTTAAGAAAATAAAGTTGGAAAAAGGGGGGTAGATTGTAGAGTTTCAAGACGTGAAAGAGACTTCTCCGAATGCTTTCGAAGCGGTCCTCGTCCGGTCTCCTGTCCCCCTGAAATCCCCTGGGAAGCGCCTTGAAAACGGCTAGCCCCTCACCAGAATGTCAATATTCACTTTTTGCCTAGACTACGAATATCACCTTCCCCTCGTCCAACCCGTCAAAACAAAGCATAGAAAAACGAATCCCACACTTAGAAAAAAAGGGAGGATTATTCACAACACTCCCAAGACACAAAACACTAGATCCTCCGAGACTCTCCGAATACCCTCGAAGCGATCCTTCTCCCTAGGACGCTCTTCCCCGTCCAATAATCCATCGATCCAGCATTAGCGTCGTCCAAGGTAGCGGATGGTCTTGATGATGAAGAGGAGGAGAATGCTAGACGCGACGCCCCACACGATAAAGATCCATTGCAGCTCCACTGGTCCGGTTATGTAGTAATAGACGCTGAGG
>Ga0209160_1004861_pt1 | contig 10682 bp, 18 predicted proteins | sample GraSoiAngelo_153_FD_186167 | JGI IMG/M metagenome (GOLD analysis project Ga0209160, IMG submission 186167) | Grasslands soil microbial communities from the Angelo Coastal Reserve, California, USA - 14_1009_12_40cm (SPAdes) (version 2) | ecosystem: Environmental > Terrestrial > Soil > Grasslands ...
GGCGCTGAGAGCTCCGGCTGCTGCGACGCTCACCCGAGTCGCTGCATGAGGCGTGCGGGCATCCGGACGGTGGCATCGCCCGCTCGCCACAGGGTTACGACTCCGGTGTCCTCCATCGCGCCGATCTCCCGCACCGATCGTTGGCCCTCGCGATCGCGGACGACGTGCACGAGGATGTCGATCCCGAGTGCGACGTGACGCGCGATCGCGGACGCGCCAAGTTCCGCGGCCCGCGCGAGCAGCAGCGACAGTCGATCGATGGCGCCCGCCGCCGAGCCGGCGTGGATCGTGGTAAGCGAACCCTCATGTCCCGTGCTGAGCGCCTCGAGCAACGCAGAGGCCTCGCGGGGCGTGCGCACCTCGCCGACAAGAATGCGGTCCGGGCGCATCCGCAAGGCGTTCGCGACGAGGTCAGCGATCCCGATGCCTGATCCGTCGCGCGCCGGAACGCATTCGAGATGCACGACGTGCGAGTGCGGGAGAACGAGCTCGTTTGTGTCCTCGATCACGACGAGTCGCTCGTTGTCGGGGATGGCCGCAGCGAGCGAGCGCAGCAGCGTGCTCTTGCCCGATCCGGTAGCTCCGCTCACGAGGATGCTCGCCCGCTCTCGGACGCAAGCTTCGAGTAGAGCCGCCGCGTCGTCATGAAGCCCGTTCGCGACCCAGGATGGAGCTGGACCTCGCAGCGGTACGGAAAGACGCTTGAACTTTCGAATGGAGAGGCTCGGACCGCCGATTGGCGCGATCACCGCGTTGGCCCGACTGCCGTCGCGCATACGCGCATCAACGAATGGTCGTTCGAGCGTCAGCTCTCGGCCGACGCTCCCGGAATGACACATCGACGCGCTCGAGGTGACCCGAACGCTCGCAGAAGACGTCCCGTGGACCGTTCACTAGGACATCCGTAACCTCCGGATCGTCGAGGAGTGGTTGGAGTGGTCCGAAGCCGAACAGCTCGGCGCACATCGCGTCGAGCTCGGCATCGGCGACGGGGACTCGGGCCGCCACCCGCACCCGCTCGCGGAGGAGCGCTCGCCGCGCAGGTTCGGCATAAACCGCCAGCAGGGCAGCGGGATCGATGCCTGCCGCGACCTCGGCCCGCACACGGGCAACAAGCGCCGGATCGGTCACGCGAGGGCGCGGAGCAGAGTGTCGACCGCCCGCAGGGTCGGAGCGCGCGCCGCGAACGCATCGTCCGCGAGATAGGTGTCGTAAGGGATCGCGGCGAGAAGCGGAAAGCCCACGCGCTCCGCGACTCGCGCGGCATCGTCGTCGGCCGCTCCCACCACGACCAACCCGACCGCGCACGGCACGCGCCCGAGAAGCTGCGCCGCGCAGAACGCAGCTTGCAGCTGGGCCGAACGCGTGCCGGCGACGAGACAGAGACGGTCGAGCGACGACAGGATCGCGGGGTCGAGCGAGTCCGCTCCCGCGCCAAGATCAAGGACCGCGGCGTGGCCCGCAGCGCAGGAATTCACGAGACCGACGAGCCGCTCGCCATCGAATGTCGCGTGCAACGAGGGTGCGCCCGGCAGAAACGGGATCGCCGACCAGCGCGAGACAAGCTCCGCTTCGCGTCCCGGTTGCAGCAGTGCATCCACGACGTTCGCCGCGCTGAGCCCGGCTCGCAGCGCGAGCGAGGGGACCCAGCGATCGAGATCGATGAGGAACGGCGCCTCACCGCCAGCCGCGGAGCGATGCGCGAGCAGGGCGGCGACCGTGCTCGACCCCGCCCCGGCCGCCAGCGACCAGAAACCGACGCGCCTTCCTCTCCGCAGGGCCGCGGGCCGCGCCGGCGCGATCGCGACGAGAGGCTCCGTCCGGCCGGTGGCCTCCCGCATGAGAGCGAGCGCGATCTGCGACATCGGCGAAGCATCAAGGAACGCGCGGAGTCGGCTCACGCGAACAACCAGCGTCCGATCGAGCCTTCGCGCGTGCGGGCGCGACGCTCCGGAGGAGCACCGATCGCGGCGACGTCGAAGACGACGGGGCGGAGCACGCGGCGCGCCTCCGCGGTGCGGAGCACGTCCCGGGTCGTCCATGCCCGGCGACGCCATCCGACCAATGCGTCAAAGCCACAGAGGAGCTCACGCACAAGCGCACGTCGCGCGGCGATCTGGCGTTGCCATGGCCAGGCGCGAAGGAGTCGCGCCGTCTCAGGGCCGAGGGCGAGAGAGCGCACGTGGACGAGATCGAGGGCCAGCGATGGAAGCGGCAGCGGCGTGAGGTCGCGGCCGATCGCGGCCCGCGTGCCCAGACGCGGCGCGAGAGTTTCGAGCGAGATTCCCACTCGAACACCCGCGAATGCAAGTGCGCGGCGAGCGCGATCAACGAGCTGGTCCTCGACCTCGACGAAGGCGCCGACCGGAGTCCGCGCGAGCGTCACTGTTCCGAGCGACGCAATCGCCGCGTCGACGTTACCGGTCGCGAGACGCTCGCAGCGCAAGACAGCCACTCAGTGCGATCCGGCCAGCGCGAGAATGAACGTGCTCGTGACGATGCGGTCCGCGAACCGCACCTCGTCGAGCGAGTCGATCGCGACCACAACGCTACCGATCCGCTCACCCACGCTCGAGACCGGTGTCTTCGTCACCGCCGCGCCGTACGGCGAACCGGTCTCCGATCGCACGTCGAGGACCATCGCGCCCTGCAGGAGAAGCTCGGCGGTCCTTCCGCCTGGAGCTCGTCCAGCGACCGGCACCGCGATCACGTCGACGCGTGCGCCGGGCACGATCGCTCCGCCCACAGCCTGCGCCGCGCTGGATACCGGCAAAGCCACGGCACGCATGCCGGTCGGTAGCGCGAGCCCGGTGTGGAACGAGGCTGCATCCATGGACAAAGCCGGTTGGAGGACGACCTGGCCCCGCCAGAGCGGCGCCCGCGGCAGCTTTCCCAGAGCTGCGCTCTCGTCGGCGAGCGCACCCGGCGGAACCGCGTCGGCGGGCACGGACACGATACCGAGGTCGTCGGCGGTGAGCGGGTGGGTCCCGTCAATATCCCGCGCCGCGATAACGACAGAGCTCCGCTGCGCACCCACGTAATAGAGCGTCCCAGCGAGCGCACCGGCCGCGAGAGCAAGCACGATGAGAGCGCGCTGGCCGATCAATCCTGGAGCGCGGGCGACCGCACGACTACCGTGATCGCCCCATCGACTGTGCGGTGACCGGTCTCAGGCGTGTCGACCTCGATCCTGAAAACGACTTCGTAAGCGCCTCCCGGCGGCGCGAGGCGAGACCACGAGCTTCTGAAGGGGACCCCACCCGAGCCGGCGGTCGCGAGCGCGTCTCCTGCTTCGCCGGCAACGACGGTCCACGAACGCACCGGAACCTCGCGACCATCGGCGAACGCGCGCGGCCACAAGGTGACCGCCCGACCGCGGAGGACCTCGACCATCGTCAGCGGGATGCTCACGGGAAGGATCGATATGACCGGACGGACCGGCTTCGTCGGTGCGGGCGGCACGGCAATCAGGACGGGTCGCTCGGCGGCGCAGCATGCCGAAACGAGGGGCCGCGGGGTCGACGGCCGCGCCGCAGGTGAGGGTACCGTCGTCACCGGCGGCTTTGTGGTGGCCTGATGGCGAGCGAGCTCCGCATCGTCCTGGAAGAAGACAATGCTGATCGGGACAAACGCGCCGTCGGCGAAGACGAAGTTTTCGTAGTAGGTGCCCGCCACCGATCGCCCGTCGGTGAGTGCGGCCCGGCCGTTGAAGGCGCTTCCATCGAACGCGCTCGACGCGCCGGTGGGAACGGTGTCGAGGACACGCGCGTAGCTACCCGTCGATTCGTGGACCGTGGCCGTGCTGTACGTCGTGAGCGGCCCGCTCGAGGTCACGACATCCTGGACATAGGTATCGGTCACGTAGTACAGGCCGGGCGGCGTCGCGATGAGTGGCGCGAGATCCGGAGCGGCCTCGAGGACCGGAGGCTCGGAGCGCCCCTCCTCCAGGAACGTGTCCCACGCGAAAGCCGGCGAAGACCACAGCAGGAGCAGCCCGAGCGCAGCGGCGGCGCCACCGCGTTTCATCGTGGCGAGCCCACCGCGAGCACGTGAAGGATCGTTACCGGACGGAGGATCAGAGCCCCGAAGACCGGCGTCCGGACCGGCACGTCCGCCGCGACACGTACGGTCGGCCGGTCGTATCGCGTGCCGGTCCGCGTGTCATACGCCGGTGCCGAGGGATAGGCCGCTATGTCCGCGGCCGCCGCGATCTCGTCGGCCGGACCGTCGAGCAGAGGGGCCGACGATGCCAGCTCGCGGGCGAAATACTCGCGCGCCACGACGGCGGCATCCCACGAAAGTCGCAGAGCACCAGACCTCGCGAGCTCCGCGTCGTCCTGGTCATTGACTGCGACGAGCGTCGCCAGATCGGCCGCGGCGCGAACGCGGGCGGCCACGACACGCAGAGCACCCAGCTGCAGGACGCCGGCGAGCGCGACCAGCAGGAGCGGCGCGAGCACGAGCGTGAGCACCATGGCGCTTCCCCGGTCGTTCCGGATCCAGCTCATCGGTTCACCTCCCCGCGGGAGATCGCGCTCGAACGAAGGGGCACGGTGGTGGAGAAGAGGAACGGCACGGTGACGGGGTAAGCCGACGAGAGCGAAACCCGGATCGGCTCCCGCCAGCCCACGTGAGACGGAGCGACATCGACGGTCACGCGGTCCGGGTCGATTCCCGCGTTGCGCAGCTGGTCAGCGAGAAATTGGCGGAGCTCTGGCGCGTCACCGCCGAGCTCACCCGCGTAGCGCGCGGCCTGGACGGTCGCAGCATCCTGCGCCAGCCATCGCTCGAGCGCGGACCCGAACTCAAGCACTGAGAACAGGAGCGGGACGAGGATCGTGATCGCGAACGTCGTCTCGAGGGTGGCGAGACCGCGTTCGTCGTTCCGAGCCTTCATCGCACCGCTTGCATCTGGCTGACGAGCGCCTGGAGCCGCGCGACAAGACCGTTGTTCCATGCGGTCACACCGATCACGAGTGTCCCGAGCACCACCGCGGCTCCAATGACGTACTCGATCGTGGCGAGGCCCTCACTCGCGGAGTGAAAACGACGAAGCACCGACATCGAACCTCCCTTCGTGAATGCGGCGAGGCTCGCTTCGGTGCTTCGCTTACACGATGGTCAAATCGGCCGGTACCGGAGTACCGGTGTGACGATCAGCGGCGGCCGAGGGCCTTGTTCGCGGCGCGCGCGTCCTTCACCCCGAGCGCGAGCGTCGTGCTCTTCCTCGACGAGCCGAGCATGTACGCGGACTCGATGTTGACCCTCTTCTTGCCGAGACGGTTCGCGGCACGGGCCAGCGTCCCTGGCTTGTTGGCGAGACGCACCTCGACAACTTTGCGGTCGCCTGAGATGCGGTACTTCTTCGCCTTGATGGCCCGGCGGGCCTTCGCCGCGTCCTTGTCATCCACGACGATGTGAATGATTCCGCCTCCGCCGCCCGTCGTCGCGGCGATGCTCCGCATGCTGATCCCGGCGTCGCCAAGGGCGCCAGCGAGCGCTCCCAGCTGACCGGCGCGGTTGGGCAGCTTGACCGTGAGCTCTACCGACATGTCGTTCCCTCCCCGATTTTTCGGCGAGGGCGATTCTAGGTGCGAAGCTTTAGAGCGCGATGTTCCCGCGGCGCGCTGGGATGCGACGACCGTCAACACGGTCAGCCCAGTGCGTCGAGCCAAAGACGGTCAGGAAGTAACGCATCCGGTTGCTACGCTGGCGCTGCGGGTCGGTGTCAGGCTGGGCGTTGGCGCGCGGACGGAACAGTTGAAGTAGGCGTTCCACTGGCGGGTCCTCCTCCCATGACATGGGTGGAGCCTGCGCCCCGGCGGCGACTCGAACGATCACGCAGTACATGAACGGTCTGTGCCGCTCAAGACACTCAGCGGGCTTTCTGAATCCCGGTCCGGATCTGCGCCTCGGTCATCTGCCGGAGCTCGAGATGGCGGATGACGCCGTCCCTGTCTACGAAGAACGTGCTCGGCAGGCCGAGCACGCCAAAGCGGCGCGTCGTGGCGCCGTCGGTGTCCAGGACCGGCTGCAGGCGGTCGAGCCCGAGCGAGTCCAGGAAGGAGCGCGCCTTGTCGCTCGCCTCCATGAGGTCGACTTCGAGGACGACCACGCCGGGCTCGCTCGCCGCGACGCGCTGCAAAGCGGGCATCTCCTCGCGGCATGGCGCGCACCAGGTAGCCCAGAAGTTCACGACGACTGGCCATCCGGACCCGTCCACTCGAAATCTGGGGCGGTCGCTCCGATGCGGCCGGCGGCTCCGTCGGCCTCGATCTGGGCGCGGATGACGCCCGCATCAGTCGGGGTCGCGGGCCTCATGAGGAGTGGCCAGAGCAGGGCGGCGAGCGAGGCGAGCGCGATGGCGCCGATGATGATCGCGGCGATCCACCGCGGTAGCGCGGTCGGCTCGCGGTCGGGTCCCTCGGCGGTCAACACGCTCATCCGACGAGCGGCAGGAAGTTGAACAGCTGCGGAAGCCGCGCGAACTGCCCCGACACTAGGACGAGACCCATCACGATGACGAGGGTACCGCCGGCCAGGTTCACCGCCCGGACGTGAGCGGAGAGCCATCGGGCAACGCGGTGAGCGCCGCCCAGCCCGCCCGCGAGCAGCAGGAACGGGACGCCCAGCCCGAGCGCGTACGCGACAAGGAGCAGCGCTCCCGACGCCAGATCTTCATTCAAGAGCAGGGTCAGGATCGCGCCGAGATAAGGCCCGACGCATGGCGTGAAGCCGATCCCAAACGCGATGCCGATGAGAAAGCTCCGCGGGAGCCCGGTCGTCCCGCCCTCGAGCCGGAGGTCGAGCTCACGGGCCAGGAACGGGATGCGGATGAGACCGATCATCTGCATGCCGAGCACGACGAGGAGGAGGCCGCCGATCCTCTGAAGCCATGAAACCATCTCGCCGGCAAGGGAACCCACGAGCGCGACCGCGATCCAGAGGAGGGTGAACACCGTCGAGAATCCGACCACGAAGGCGGCCGCGTGCGCGAGGGTGCGCGCTCGATGGGTACCCGCAAGCGCGGCTTCCCCGGCCATGTTCACGAGGAACGCGGGCACGAGCGGGAGCACGCACGGCGAGGCAAACGACAGGATCCCCGCGCCGAAGGCGATCGCGATGTTCATCTCACGATCAGCCTAGGGCGCTCCTCCGCGAGTAGACGAGGAGGTCGAGCCCGTAGAAACGCCCCGGCCCCTCGAGGCTCATCCCGCACTTCGCGGCGACGTTTCGCGAACGCGCGTTGTCGGGAAGGATGAGCGCGACGACGCGTGGAAGAGCGAGCTCGCGAAAGCCGTAATCGATAAGCGCGCGAGCCGCCTCCGTGGCATAGCCATGACCCCACACGCGCGGCGCGAGCTCGTATGCCACTTCGACATCCGGCCCCTTGCCCTCGACCGGAAAGAGTCCGACCTGCCCAAGGAAGTCAGCGGGCCCATTGAGTTCGAGCGCCCACAGTCCGAGGCCGGAAGGCTGACGCGCGGTGAACGCCATCGTGCGCGCAAGACGCTGCGTGGTCTCGGCCACGTCCCGCGAAGGCGGGCTCGGCGTCCACCGCATCACGTCGGAAGATCCGAACACGTCGTGCAAGGCGGTGGCGTCGTCGTCGCGGTACGGACGAATGATGAGCCGTTCCGTCTTGAGCGGCAGCGGCACTAGCCGATCGCTTGCCCGAGGTCTCCGATGAGGTCGTCAACCGTCTCGATGCCGACGGAGAGGCGCACCAGCCCGGCCGGAGGCGCGAGCTTGGTGCCGCGGACCGAGTCGTGGGTCATGGCGAGGGGGATCTCGATGAGCGACTCGACCCCGCCGAGCGACTCGGCGAGCGCGAAGATCTTCGTGCGCGCGGCCATGCGTTTCGCCGCGATCTCACCACCGCGGAGCTCGAACGAGAGCATCCCGCCGAAGGCACGCATCTGCCGGCGCGCGAGTGCGTGCTGCGGATGCGTCACCAAGCCGGGGTAGTTGACGCTGGTGACCTTCGGGTTCTCGGTCAGCCACTCCGCGATGGCCTGTGCATTGGCCGAGTGCCGTTCCATCCGCACCGCCAGCGTTTTCGCTCCGCGCAGCACGAGCCACGCGTCGAATGGACCCGGCACGCCTCCGGCCGCGTTTTGGAGGAACGCGATGCGCGCGCGAAGCTCCTCGTCGTTGCCGGCGAGTCCTCCGCCGACGACATCGGAATGCCCGCCCAGGTACTTGGTCGTCGAGTGCAGGACGACGTCCGCCCCAAGCCGCAGCGGTTGCTGCAGGTACGGACTCGCGAACGTGTTGTCGACCACGGCCAGCGCCTTGCCCTGGTGCGCGACCTCCGCGAGAGCCGCGATGTCGAGCACTTTCAGAAGCGGATTCGACGGCGTCTCGATCCAGACGAGCTTCGTGCGCGGGCGCAGCGCGCGCCTCGCGGCTTCGGGCTTGCGCATGTCGACCGCCGTCAGCGTCACGCCCAACCGATCGAAGACTCTGGCGAACAAGCGATACGTCCCGCCGTAGACGTCGTCGGTCATGACGACGTGATCGCCCTTCGAGAGGAGATGTGCGATCGCGTCGGTTGCGGCCATCCCGGAGGCGAAGGCGAGTCCCCAGCGACCACCCTCCAGAGCCGCGAGGCAGGTCTCGAGCGCCGTTCGCGTGGGATTACCGGTGCGGGCGTACTCGTAGCCTTTGTGCTTACCGACCGCTTCCTGCGCGAAGGTCGAGGTCTGAAAGATGGGAACGACCACAGCCCCGGTGACAGCTTCGGGATCCTGCCCGGCGTGTATGGCGAGCGTCTCAAATCCGAGCTTGCGGGGAGCGTCCTTCACGGCAGTTGTCAGTATGCCGAGAACCGCGTGCGAACCCGCCGCGACGACGCGTTCGGCGTGGTTAGTTGGCGCTCTTCTTTGACTCGCGCCCGAGCGCGCGCTCGTGGTCGACCATTGCGTCTAGGCGGGCGCTCTGGTCAAGGGCCGCGCCAACCCGCGTGCGGATCGCATCGACGAGTGGGCCGACATTCGCATCGGCCGGCAGCTCGCGTGCGAGCTTCAACGCGACATTGATCTCGCCGAGTGTCTCGCGAAGAGAGCGCACCTCGGCGGCGAGGTCATTGGTGACCAGAGGCGTATGACCGTTGGTCTGGGCTCGCGGGACGGGTGGGACCGAATGACCGTTGCCGCGGTGCATCTCACCGAAGGACGTGGCGTCCGTGTAGGTCCTGTTCAGGCCCGAGCGGATCGTGGCAATGTCGCCAGAGAGTTCGGCGTAGGCACGCTCGTCGGGTTCTGGCCACGCCCGCGTGATGCTGACGAGCTCGACCCGGTTTTCCGCGCCGTAGCGCTCGAGGAGCCGGGAGATGTGAACTTTGACCCCCTGTTCGGAGATGCCGAGCTCGGCCGCGATGTCCTTGTTGGTCTTTCCGCGCGCGATGCTGCGGAGGATCACGTGCTGCCGGGGGGTGAGCGGCCTCTGGATCGGCACGAACGAAAGTATATGTACTTTCGGTCATTACCCGCGCGCTACGTCGCGCGTATTGGACAGGCCGTTACTTGAGATGACGCGCCGTCATGAGGCAAACAGATGGAGATGGGGACAGCGGGTGCGCGTATCGCGTTCCTCTGCATGAGGTCGGCGCACCTCAACAAGAACGGCGCCCTTGTCGATCACCTCACGGTCCACGAGAAGGCGTGGGCCTATTGCCCGTCCGACGTCCGCAAAGGTGAGCATGAGTGGAAGCCGACGGGTGGAGCGACGTTGGCCGAGCTCGAGATCCTCGTCAGAGGCTTGCGCGAGCGCCTCGCGAGCGACGCGCGCGCGGAGAATCGCTAGCGGGGCGCGACCCTGCGTTGGTGCGCAACGAACTCGAGAAGGTCCGCCTTGGTGATGATCGAAACCGGCCGGTCATCGCGCGCCGCGAGCAGCGCGGGGGCGCCGCCAGAGAGCTCCTGATAGAGCCGCTCGATATCGTCGGTCGCCTGCACCACCGGGAACGGCGGATCCATCACCCGCTCGACACGCTCGTCGACGAGCGCAGGCTCGCGGAACACCCGATCGAGCATCGTCTTCTCCTGAACGCTGCCGACGATATCGGTCACCGCGCTCGCCGCGCCGTCTCCCGTCACCGGGATCTGCGAGATCCCGTAGCGCTGCATCGTGTCGATCGCGCGGCGCACCGTCTCGCCTTTCGAAACGACGATGAGCTCAGGCGTTCCGGCACGATCCTTCACCACGTCGCCAACAGTCGCTGGGACCATCTGCCCGAGGAATCCGTTCTGGCGCATCCACTCGTCGTTGAAGATCTTGGAGAGGTAGCTGCGGCCCGAATCCGCGAAGAGCACGACCACGAGGGCCTTCTCGTCGAGCCCCTTCGCGACCTCGAGAGCCGCGAACATCGCCGTTCCCGAAGACCCACCGACGAGGATCCCTTCTTCGCGCGTGATGCGGCGCGCCGTGAGGAATGCGTCGCGGTCCGAGACACGTACCCACCGGTCGACCAGGGCCGGGTCGAACGTGCCCGGATAGAAGTCCTCGCCGATGCCCTCGGTCTTGTACGGATGAATGTCGCCGGTGTAGAGCGATCCCTCGGGGTCCGCGCCCACGATCTGGATGTTCTTCTTGTGCTCTTTCAGGTAGCGGCCCGCCCCGGTCACCGTCCCGCCCGTGCCGACGCCCGCCACGAGGTGCGTGATGCGGCCCTCGGTCTG
>Ga0209160_1004862_pt1 | contig 10682 bp, 10 predicted proteins | sample GraSoiAngelo_153_FD_186167 | JGI IMG/M metagenome (GOLD analysis project Ga0209160, IMG submission 186167) | Grasslands soil microbial communities from the Angelo Coastal Reserve, California, USA - 14_1009_12_40cm (SPAdes) (version 2) | ecosystem: Environmental > Terrestrial > Soil > Grasslands ...
GGAAGGTCGACGAAGCCGAACCAGCCGTTCCCGTCGGAGACGGCCGAGCGCACGAGGAACCCGGTCGCGTCGTCGAGGAGCGCCAGCTTCGCGCCGCCGAGTGGCGTCCCATCGGCGCCGCGGACCAGGCCCTTGATGTGACCGAAGAGCGGGTTCACCTTCCAGGCCATGCCGGGGACGCCCATTGTCTCGGCGAAGACCGGTGGCGCGACCGCGTCGTACTGGCTCGGCGCGGTGAGCGCCTTGATGAGCTCGACGCGGCTCGCCGCGCCTGAGCGCGTGCCATTGTCCGTGAGGTCATCCGGCGTGCGGTACGAGTACCCGGCCCAGCCGATCGCGCTGTTGCCTGACGGGCTCGGCGCGAGCGCCACGCGCGCTTGGCGGGCGCTCGAGGCGATGTCGTTGATGTACAGGCCCGCGCCGATCACGGCCGATCGGCGGAACTGGTTGTCCTTGGCGAAGTCGCTCCACTCCGCGTACATGCGGCGCTGGTCGTTCCCGCCCGTGGTGAGGGTGTCGCGCTTGTAGTCCATGAGGATCGCGGTGTCGAGGATCCCTTCGCGCAGCCAGCCTCGCCAGTCCTGCAGGACCTCGGCGTAGGTACGCGTGTTCTCGAACGCGCCGGCGGTCTGGGGGCCGAAGCCGTACGTGATGAGGTCCGCGCTCACGCGGATGCGCGGTTTGAGCTCCGTCGATTCGACGTACACGCGGCGCACGATGTCGGTGATCTGATCGCGGCGCCACTGCGTCCACTGCGGATCCGACGGCGCCGGCGTGTCGTTGCGGCCGGTGTCGCCGCGGAAATGATCGAGCGCGGTCGGGTTGTAACCCCACGACGGAACGTTCGTGCCGAGATTGCCATCGGGGTAGCGGATGCGGTCGAGGTTGATGCCATCAACGTCGTAGCTGCGGACGATGCTCGTCGCCACGTTCACGACCCACGCCGCGGCGTCGGGATGTCCCGGATCGAGGTAGACATCGCGGTTGAGCGTCGCGAGGCCGTCGGACCGGGTCATGACCCAGTTCGCGCGCCCGGCGGCGCTCGGGCCATGCACGTTGTAGACGTGGTCCGGTGACGTCGGGGTACCCGGCGTCTGCCACATAGCGTTGGCGATGACCCAGGCGTGCACCTCGATCCCGTTCGCGTGCGCGGTCGCGATGAGCGCGTCGAGGGGATCGAAGGGGAGCGCCGAGATCGGCGCGTCCGTCCGCGGCACCGCGGCGCGGTTGCAGAAGCAGTCGCCGCGCCGCACGACCTGCGCGACGATCGCGTTGAGGTGCGCGGCCTTCGTCGCAGCGACGAGCTGATCGATCTCCGCTTGGGAATTCATGCCCTCGCCGAACGCGTCGGCCCAGAACGCGCGGAGCTCGCCGCTCGCCACCGGCGCGGGCTCGTTCTGCGGCGTCGGGACGGAAGCCGGCGCGATCGCGAGCCAGAAGGCAAGCAGGTAGACGGAGACGTGGATCAGGGTTCCCATTCCTCGACGGAGCTAACGTACCGGCTCAGGTCGCGTTCTGCGGTCTCTCGAGCGTGGCGATGTCGCGCGCGAGCTCGTCCGGCACGAAGAGTGGGATGTCGTGGGGTGATTCGTACCACCTGACCGTTACGTTCGGGGCCGCCCGAACGAGCTTGTCGACGGCACGCTTGGTCGCTTCGAGCATGAGCGCGCTCTTCCGCGTCGCGAATGCGGCGAGCGCGGGCACGCGGACCTCGCGCCAGCGCAGGTCCTGTCGCGCCGCGTGCATGTCGCGCAGGATCGCCCGACGCACCTCCGCACTGAGCGGGAGCACGAGCGCTCCTTCCTCCTCTCGGTATCCGGCGCGCACGAAGTCGACGAGGTCTTCGTCCCAGGCTCCCGCGAGCGCGGCCCTGGCCGAGGCGAGCGCCGCGGGCAGATCGGCGTGCCGCGGAAGCGGCGGCTGCGCGCGGGCCGCGAAGTCCTCCCACGACAGCACCTCCGCCAGCGGCCAGGCGGGCCCGTCGACGAACGCAAGGGCGGCGCAGCGCTCTGGATGCGCGGCCGCGAGCTCGAGCGCGACCGCCGCGCCCCAGGAATGGCCGACGACGAGGGCGGGCGCGGCCACCGCCCGTGCGATGGCGAACGCCGCGTCGGCGACGAACGTGGCGGTCGTGTCCGTCCCTCGCGCCGGATCCGACAGGCCATGGCTGCGCTGATCCAGCGCGATGACGCGCCGCCGCGGGAAGCGCGCCACGAAGCGGGTCCAGAAGCGCGCGTTCGACGAGAGGCCGTGGAGGAGGAACAGCGGCGCTTCGGGGGTCCGAGGGGCAGGGGTAAGGGCCCCTGGGCGCGAAGCGACAGCCCCCTCGACGAGCCACTCGAGGTAATGCAGTCGCGTCCCGTCGCGCTCGAGCCAGCCCTCGCGCGGCTCGCGCCCGCTCAGCGCAGACCTTCGCCGACCAGCAGCGCGACGAGGCCGTCGGGCGCGTCGGCCGAGAGCGAGTCGACGCCGAGCTCGACCATGCGGAGGACCGCGTCGCGCTCGAGGGGCTCGGGAAGGCCGTACGCGTGGACGTGTAGGCCCTCGTCGTGCGCCGCGGCGCAGAGCTCCCGCGAGATCCAGTACCAGCGGACGTGCAGGCCGCTGATCCCGGACACGCTGTGCGCGATCGCGAGCGGATCCGCGAGGTTCGGCCCGCTGTAGAGAAGCGCCGCCGTCGCCTCCGGGGCGAGCGCGAGGACGCGTGCGATCGTCGGGTGGTCGAACGAATGGATGACCGCGCGGTCGAGCAGGCCGCGCTCGCGCAGGAGGCCGATCACTGTGGCCGCGAGCCCGTCGTCCACCGGCAGGCCCTCCCCCGGCGCGGGCTGCTTCAGCTCGACGGAGAGGCCGGCCGCGTTCCGCCCGGCCCACTCGCAGACGGCGGCCAGGGTGGGGACGCGCTCGCCGGCGAACGACGGCCCGAACCAGCTCCCGGCATCGAGCGCGCTCACGGCCGCCGATGTGCGCTCGCGCAGCGGTCCGCTGCCGTCCGTGGTGCGGTCGCAGGTCTCGTCGTGGAGGAGGACGGGCACGCCGTCGGCCGTCCGCTGGACGTCGAACTCGACGTCGTCGGCGCCCTCACGGACGCCCAGCTCGAGTGACGCGATCGTGTTCTCGGGCGCGTGCGCGGCGGCGCCGCGATGCCCGACGACCCGGACGCGTCCGGTCGCCGAGCGGAGGTAGGGGCTGGGACGCGGACCCTTCGCGAGGCGAGCGTATCGTTCGCTGGCCGTGGACACCAAAGTGGTCGCGGACCTGCTCGCGGAGGTCCCGGTGTTCGCCGCGCTCAGCCAGCCGGACCGTGTCGAGGCTGCGACGCACATGCGTGCCCGGCGCTTCGCGCGCGACGAGGTCGTGTTCCACCGCGACGATCCCGCGGCGCACATGTACGTGATCGTCGCCGGCACGGTGAAGGTCGCGATCCCCGACGAGAGCGGACACGAGGTCGTGATCGCGATGGAGCGGGGCGGCGGCATCTTCGGCCAGCTGGCGCTCTTCGACGACGCCCCTCGATCCGCCACCGTCACCGCGATCAACGAGACGCAGGTGCTCGCCCTGTCGCGCGAGGACTTCCTGCGCGTCATCGAGCGGAACCCGAAGGCGATGAAGGAGCTGCTTGCCCTGCTCGCACGGATGATCCGGCGCGCCTCGGGCCGCATCGAGGACCTCGTCTTCCTCGACGTCTCCGGGCGGGTCGCGAAGTGCCTTCTCGACATCTCGACGGCACAGGGGAAGAGCGAGATCGAGATGACGCAGGACGACGTCGCCGCGTTCGTCGGCGCCACGCGCGTCTCGGTGAACCGCGCGCTCGCCGACCTCGAGAGCCAGGGCGCGCTCAGCGTGGGTCGCCGGCACATCGTGGTGAAGGACGTCGACCGGCTCCGCAAGCAGATCCGGTACTAGAGAAAGAGGAAGGAGCGGCCCGTGCCGCTCCTTCGCTCAGAAAAGCCGCGAAGCCCCTCTAGTAGTCCGTGACGTGGTCTCCGCCCGGCGTGATCGTGTTGTGAGCGGCATCGGTGCTGTCGACCTGGGCGCCGGTGTCGACCTGGTTCTCGCCGGTCTGGAGCGATGCGCTGTCGACCGAGCCCGGGTCGATCGTCGCGCCGGAGTCGACCTGCCCGCTCGTCGGCGCGACGAAGTCGGGGTCGCCGCCGATCCGGTTCGGCTGGAGCGCCGCGTGCGCGCTCTCGTCGCCACTCGAGGCGATGTAGTCCGGGTCGCCCCGGTAGTGCGGCGCGGCGAGCGCGTCACGCTCGTCCCGGCCGCTGATGAGGATCGCATCCGGGTCGCCGATGTTGACGGTCTGACCGCCGGCGAGCCTGCCGCCCGTCGAGGTGAGGGCCGCGTGCGAGATACCGACATCGCCCGTCTGGTTCGCTTCGAACGGTGTGCCGGTCGCGCCGCCCGTGACGAAGACCTTCGACATCCGCTGGTCGATGCCGAGCGCGACGAGCTTGGCCGGATCGCCGCTCGTCAGGGCCCGCGTCTCCTCCGGGCTGAGGCTGAAGCCGCGGAGCGCCTTTGCCGGGTCGCTCCGAAGCTGGCTGCGGAACGCCGCGTCGCTGATCGCGCGCTGCACGACGTCGTTGAGCTTCGTCATTCGCACTCTCCTTCCGCCACTCAGAAGTGGTGTCCTCGGCAGCCTGCGCCGGTCAGCGCACCCGCTCGAGCAAACTCGTCACGCATCTTTCGTCAACTGGGCAACAGTCCCGGCCCTTCCTGCCTCCCCTTCTTCGTTCGCGACACCCCGATAGTGCGCCGTTCCGACCGGAAAGGGAACAGCCTGCCGGAAAAGGAACAGCCTCCCGGAATCGGGAGGCTGTTCGGAGCTTCGTCGTGGGCTTTTAGGGCGTGATCTCGTTCGCGTCGGGAGTGCCGGGATCCGTCGCGTCGCCGCCGTAGTGCGTCTCGCCGGCGGAGTGGAAGTCCGGGACGGCGTCCGCGTCCAACGGGGCCGGCGAGACGATCGCCGCGTTGGAGGTATCGCCGAGGACCGGCAGGCTGTCGGTCGCGTCGTGCGGCTCGCCCGGGAGGAAAGTGCTCGCGCTGTCGTCGCCGACTCCCACGAGGAGATCCTCACCGCCCGTTCGGGACAGGCTCGGCTGGAGCGCCGCATGGGCGTCCGCCGTGTCCGGCACGATGATGAACTCACCCTCGTACGGGTTGCTGACGTTCACGCCCGCCGCCGCGCCGCCGGTCGAGGTCAGCGCCGTGTGGACCGCGGGCGACGTGTCGGACTGGGCCGTGCTCACCATGCTGTGCGTGCTCGCGTCGGGGCCGGCCGTGAACATCTTCGACATCCGCTGGTCGACACCCAGGGCGACGAGCCTCGCGGAGTCGCCGCTCGTGAGCGCCCGGGTCTCCTCGGGGCTCAGGCTGAAGCCGCGAAGCGCCTTCGCCGGGTCGGACCGTAGCTGGCTGCGGAATGCCGCGTCACTGATCGCGCGTTGCACGACGTCGTTGATCCTGGACATCCAGTCCCTCCTTCGCCACTTCTGGTCGGTGGTTCGTCGCCACATTCCTCCGGCTTGGCCCGTCGCACGGCCAAATCGGACACCCGCGCACCGTCAACTGGTTAACAGTCCTGGCGCCCCCTTCCCACTCCTCTCCGCTTCACTCGAGCTCGGGCAGCTCGATCGGATCGCCTCGCGGCCGGCAGACCCCGCAGTGGAGGGCATCGTCGACGACGAGCGCGCGCAGCGTCTGGTGCCGCTGGCCGCGGAACACATCCACGATGAACGGGTGGAGCTTCGCGTGGTCGCGGCACACGCCCCGACCGCAGAAGCGACACGCCCCGAGCGCCGTCCGCTCGCACGTCCAGCAGTCCAACCCCCCTAGCCTCCCCCGACCGCCCCGGCCAGGCCGGCCCCGAGATAATGCGCCGTCCTGGCCCGAAACTCACCCACCGTCTCACCCGACGCTCGCACGAGCGCGCCGAAATCGGCGCGGTCGATCGCGGAGAGGACGAGGTCGGTGGCGGCGACCACGGTCGCGCCCCGCGGCCGCCCGTAGAGAAGGCCCATCTCGCCGAAGCCCTCCCCGGGCCCGATGCGCCGGCTGCCGCCGTCCGCCGAGCGGATCTCCGCCTCGCCCGAGCGGATGACGAAGTAGCGGTCGGCGCGCTCGCCCTCGGCGAAGACGGCGTCGCCCGCACTCACCCGCTCGGTCCGCATCCGCGCCGCGATGCGCGTGAGCTCCATCGCGTCGAGCCCGCGGAAGAAGGGAAGGCGGGCGAGCGTGTCACGCTCGTCGACCGACGCGCGGATGCGCCCGGCGACCTCGTAGCGCTCGGCGACCCAGCGATGGAAGTGGCCGCGGTCGAGGGACCAGAGCTCGGTCGGCTCCGTGGCGCGCACCGTCGCGGACCGCGGCACGCGGTCGAGGAGCGCAAGCTCCCCGAAGCCCTCGCCGGGGACGATCATCGCGCCCTTCGGCTCGCCGTCGGCGAGCAGCACCTCGAGGCGCCCCGACCGCACGAGGTAAAAGCGGTCGCCCGGCTCGCCGTAGGTCACGACGATGTCGCCCGCGGCGAACCGCTCCTCGACGAGGTGATCGGCGATCGCGGCGAGCGCGGGGCGCGGCAGGCCGCGAAGAAAGCGGATCCGATCGAGGAGCGCGACGCGCTCGGCGATGACGTTCTCGTGCGCCTGCCGGCGCCGTGCCGCGACGGTCCGCATGGCGGTGCGCCCCAGTCCGACGAGCCGCGCGACGAGAGCAAGGAGCAGCGGGCCGACGAAGACCACGACCAGGAGCGCGAGGACAGCGACACCGAAGACGCCCCCGCGGAGGAGCTCTCGCGCGGCGACCTGTAGCCGCGACTCCCAGATCCACAAGGAGAAACCGAGCGTGACGAGCGAGACCGCGATCGCAAGGACGCCATACAGCGCGAGCCCGAGCTCGGCGCGCGACCAGCGCTCGCGGCGCCGCAGCTTTCGCGTGAGACCGCCTCGGACGAACCCGAGCGCGCGCTGTCGCAGGAGCGGGACGTCGAGCGCGTCGACGAGGACGTGATAGCCGTCGAGCTCGAGGATCGGAAGCAGGTTGATCACGAACTGGAAGACGAGCAGCGTCGCCGCCTTGAACGCGATCGCGCCGGGGAGGGTCTCGGGCTGTGCCGCCGCGACGAGCGCGCAGGCGCCCGCGACGGCGACGCCGGCGAGCGGACCGGCGAGCGACACGACCACGCGCTGGCGCCGTGAGGCGAGCGTCATGTCGGTCGAGTCGACATAGACGCAGGGGAAGAGGTAGTAGAGCGCGACGCCGAGCTGACGCACCCGTCGGCCGTAGTGGCGGATCGCGAGCGCGTGCCCGGCCTCGTGGACCGTGATCGCGAGCACCTGCAGGAGGATCAGGGCGAGGAGGCCGAGCAGGAAGCTGCCCTCGACCGTGAACAGCTGATGGCGCGGCGAGGTGAACTCGCGCAGCCACACCCCGAGGCCGAAGAGGGAGAACGCGAGCACGACCGTCGCGCCGGCGCGCGTGAACGCGAGCCCGCCGCCGGCGCGGTAGAGCACGTCGACGAAGCCTTCCGCGTTGTTCCACGTGGCGATGTTCCAGACGACGAGGCGCCGCAGCCACCCCGACATGCGGACGATCGGATCGCGCCGCGCGCGCCGGATGCGGGGACGGCGGTACGCGTCGAGCCGCTGCTCCCCGAAGAAGCCGTTCACGCCGAGCGCGGCGGTGAGACGCGCGAGACGGTCGAGCGCGAACACGCCCTTTCGCTCGAGGTACGCGACGATGATCTCCGACGTCGTGCGCCTACCGTCCATGAGCTCGTAGAGCTCGACGTCGGGGCCTTCGAGACGGACGTAGGTGCCGGCGCCCGAGTCGCCGGCGGGATTCTTCAGCACCGTGTACGGCGTGCCGTCGCGCTTGCGAAGGTCCGCGCGCTCGATGTCCGTCCGCGGGCGCGGCACCAACGCGGCGTAGTCGGTGCGCGTGCGGACCGCCTCCCAGACCCCGTCCACGGTGGGCGAGTATGGCGCGCCGGGACGTTTGACACGGTCCAGCAGACTTCGCGCGTGCAGCTCGAAGAGCTCCGGCGGATGGCGGCCACCCTCGGCGACGTCCTGCCCATAGACCTGCTGCCCGAGCCTGACCGGCTCGAGCTCGTCTCGCACATGGCCGTCCGCAAGTTCAAGCAGGACGAAGTCGTCTACCACCAGGGCGACCCCGCCGAGCACGCGTACGTCGTGTTCGAGGGGTTGGTGAAGGTGCTGCTCCTCGACGAGCAGGGCCACGAGCTCCTTGTCTCGATCATGCGCCGCGGCGAGTTCTTCGGCGAGCTCGCGCTCTTCGAGAAGGCGCCACGCGACGGGACGGCGATGGCCATCATCCCCACGACCGCTCTGCAGATCGAGCGCGACGGCGCGCTTCGGGTGCTCCGGCGCAATCCGGAAGCGAGCCGGTTCATGTTCGAGCGGCTCAGCCGGACCATCCGCACGCTCGAGGTGAAGGCCGAAGACCTCGCCTTCCTCGACGTGACGAGCCGCCTCGCGAAATACCTGCTCGAGATCGCGAAGACGGGCCTCCCGCTCCCCCTCACGCAGGACGACCTCGCGGCCGCGATCGGGTCGACGCGCATGACGGTGAACAAGCTCCTCGCCGACTTCGAGAAGCGCGGGCTCATCGACGTCGAACGGCGCAACGTCCGCGTCATCGACGAGGCGCTCCTGCTCCGCGAGGTGCGTCCCTAGAAGAGGTTCGTGAGCCAGACCCAGCGCTTGCGCGCGGGCGCGCGTGAGCCCTCTTGCGGCGCGAGCGCGGCCACGTCGGCGTGGAGCGTTCGCGCGACGGCGAGCGTCGCCTCCTTCGTCGGCTTCCCAACGACCTCGCGTGGCTGGCCCACGGTCACGGCGAGCTCGCGTCCAAGGTAGAGCTCCGCCGTTCCCGAGAGCCAGACCGGGACGACCGGAACACCGGCGCGCAGCGCGAGGTAACCCACGCCGCGCCGGAACGGCACGAGCGCGTTTTCGGCGTGCGAGACCTGCCCTTCCGCGAAGACGACGAGTGCGCAGCCCTCGGCGAGAGAGGCGAGCGCGGCGTCGATCGCGCTGCGGTCCGAGCGCGTCGTCCGGTCGATCGGGATGACGAGCCCGATCGTGCGGAGGATCGCACGATGCCACCAGATGCCCATCGTCCCGTCGCGGTCGCCCAGGAAGACGACGCGCGGCTCGGCGGGAAGGAACGCGGACAGGAGGAAGCCGTCCGCCCAGCCCTGATGGTTCGCGACCATGAGGTACGGCCCATCTCGGGGTGGCGCGCCCACGAGCCGCGGCCGGAAGAGGATCCGAAAGAGCGCGCGGATCGCGGCGCGAGCGATCCGCTGCCGCAGTCCCATCCGATTCAGGTGCCCCACGGACGCGAGCGTGCCGTGGGTGTTCCGCCCTCGACGTGCCCGCGGCGACGTTCGGTGGGTCGTGCGTCCGACGTGTCGGGTCGCCAGGCGGTGGCGGTGACCGCGCCGGTCCTGGCTAGCCCATCCTGACGATCGGGACGCCGGGCACGCGGATCCGGAACGCCGAGCCGTCGGCCAGCGCCGTGATCTCGAGATCGACGCTGTCATCCGGCGGCCACTCCGGATAGCCGTTCGCTCCATCGAAGCGATACCACCGGGTCGGTTCGCCCCTCATCATGATGTCGCGACCCGTGACGGCGGGCCGCTCGACGGGCTCGCCGCCGACGCGGCTCTCACATCGCGACGTTCCGGAGCGATTGGCGTGTGCGCCAGAACGCGGCCCACGGGTCGGCCTTCGCGAGCCGGCGGTCGAGCGTGCGGATCGTGAAGCGCGACGGATCGAGTCGCGGGGAGACCTCGTCCCAGGCGAGCGGCGTCGAGACCACCGCATGCGGCCGCCGGCGGACCGAGTACGGCGGCACGATCGTCTGCCCGTAGCCGTTGCGAAACGCGTCGGCGAACACGCGTCCGCCGCGGGCGGACTTGCGGTGCGCGACCGTGACGAGCTTCGGCTCGCGGCGGGCCAGCTCCTCGCCGATCGCGACCGCGACGCGGCGTGCCTCGTCGAGCGACTGCCCGGCCCGGAGCGGCACGAAGACATGGAGGCCGCGGCTCCCCGACGTCTTCGGGAAGGACGTGAGGCGGGCGTCGTCGAGGAGCGGGCGCAGGGCGAGACCGGCTCGCGCCGCGTCGGCGAACTCGCCGCTCGACGGATCGAGGTCAAAGGCGAGCCAGTCCGCGTCGCGCATGTTCGAGGCACGGGTGCTCATGACGTGTATGGCGATGCACCCGAGGTTCACCATCGCGGCGAGCGTCGCGCGCGACCCGCCCACGAGGTAGTGCACGTCTTTGCCGGTGCTCGCCGCACGGAGGCGCAAGCGCGGCGTCCCGGCCGGCGGGCCGTCGGGCGCGAAGTCCTTCTGGTAGAAGCAGCTCCCGAGCATGCCGTCGGGGCAGCGCTCCGCGGTCAGCGGGCGATCGCGAAGCCATGGACGCAGCTTCGTCCAGAGGCCGTCGTAGAACCGCGCCACGTCGAGCTTCGTGATCCCGTCGTCGGGCCACCACACCTTCGTCGGATTGCTGACGAGCACGCCGGCGACACGGGGATCGCGGCTGGCACGGCGCAGTGGGTCTTTCAACCGGGACAGGACCCGCGACTCTCGTCAGATCTCACGCGAGCTCCAGGTGCATTCGGTCGGATCCTTGTCGGTGCGCAGGC
>Ga0209160_1004864_pt1 | contig 10681 bp, 7 predicted proteins | sample GraSoiAngelo_153_FD_186167 | JGI IMG/M metagenome (GOLD analysis project Ga0209160, IMG submission 186167) | Grasslands soil microbial communities from the Angelo Coastal Reserve, California, USA - 14_1009_12_40cm (SPAdes) (version 2) | ecosystem: Environmental > Terrestrial > Soil > Grasslands ...
GCTCCTTTTGCCAACGCGGTCTGGATAGACCGCTCGGCGCCGTTCAAAACGGCACGACAGGGATGGTACCCGTCGCTAGGCGTCGGCGCGCTCACGGTGTTCGACGTACTGCGCTTCGACGTCGCGCGGGGCCTGCGAGACGGGCGATGGACCTTCGGCGTCGATATTGGACGCGATTTCTGGAGCGTTCTCTAAGCCATACAGACGGGGGCGCGGCGACCCGTTATTGAATGGCCCAGGTCGTCGTCCTTGATGAGGGTTATCCCCCGCAGATCCGGGATGATACCCGGATCGACCAACATCAGCAGCAGGTCTTTATGCGCTCAAATCTCAATCTCCGCCGCGCTGGCTTGGCGGTGGCGGCTATCATTTTCATGGCTGGTTGCGCCACGGCGACCAGAAGCACCGCCGGCAATGCTCCGGTCCGGGCTGCCAATCCGGTCCCACCCGGCCCGCGTGCGACACTCGTCCGAGCCGACAGCGCATACCAGGCGGGAGCGTATCCGCTGGCGCAGTCGCTCTTTGCGGAGATCGTCAATCGCGAGTCTGATCCGCCTTCAATCGCCATTTTCCGGCTCGCCACGCTCCGCTCGTGGGACAATCGTCTCGACGAGGCAGACGCGCTGTATCGGCGCTACATCGCCAAGGAGCCGCGCGACGCTGAAGGGAGAATCGCCCTCGCCCGCACGCTGGCTTGGGGTGGTCACTACGCCGAAGCGATAGCGACTTACGATACTTTGGTCGCCACCAATCAGCGCACGCGTGACGCTGCGATAGGCCGCGCGCAAACCCTCGCCTGGTCCGGGCGCTTGAGTGAAGCCCTTGCTGTCTACAAGGTGTGGGTCCGCGATCACCCCACCGATCATGACGCAGCTATGGATTACGCTCGCGCTCTTGCCTGGAATGGCCAGCTGGATCAAGCCGAGGCGATGTACACCCAGCTGTCGAGAACCGGAAATGCCGCGGCGACAAAGGGCCTGGCTCGGGTGATCGGTTGGAGGGGAGAGCTGGACCGCAGCGAACGGACATGGCGTCACGTTCTGGAAACCGATCCGAGAGATCCGGAAGCCCTGACGGGCCTCGCGCAGGTTTTGAGCTGGCAGGGTCGCCAGTACGATGCCGAAGCGGCGTTGGAGCTGGCGCTGCAGACGAATCCGTCCTATGGGGATGCGCGCACTTTGCTGCGCTGGGTGCAGGCGGATCTGCGCCCGAGCATCACCTTGACCGGCCTCGGGATAAACGACAAGGACAACAATCGGTCGACGGTATTCATGGCTGATTACGCGACGCGCACGCTGTGGAACGCCACCATCGGCGCCAGGTACACGGGCCGCATGGCGAATTTTGCCGCGATCGATTCGCGCAGTGATGCAGGCAGCCTTTTCGCGAGGTGGCAGCCCGCCTCCAGCTCCTGGCAAGTGCGCGCAGAGGGAGGCGTGACGCGACATTCCACGACATTCATCGCGCCGAATGCCAAGCGGACGATCGGCAGCGGCGCTCTCAGCGTGTCGGGTAATGTTGGACCGTCACTTCGCGTTGGATTCAGCGGCGCGAGACTGCCCTTCGACGAAACAGCACTCCTCATCGCCAACGGGGTCATAAGCTTGGATATCACCGGCGACGCAGCGATTGCGCTGCCGGCGCGCTTTACACTCTCGGGGGGCGCAAGCCGCACCCGGTTGACTGGCGGGACGCGCGAGAATGCGCGCAATGCGTACAACTCGATTTTGCGCTGGAACTACAACCGAAATTGGAGTCTCGCCGTTGGCGGGCGTCAATACGGGTATGACACCTCCTCGACCGACGGATACTTTGCGCCGCGCCGCTATACCCTGGGTGAGGTTAGCACTCGAGGCCGCGTTGGAGGAAACCTGGGCTGGAACGCCGATGGTGAGGTGGCGCTTGGCAGCCAACACATCGAGTTCTTCGGATCGAATGCTGGATCGCGTGCTACTGAGCGCGGTGCCTTGTCATTCGGCTACCGTTTCGATCCGGCCCGCGAGGTGAGCGTGTCCGGCGCTTATGCGAATGTGGCGGGGCCGGCGCAGGCGAGCGGGAGCGAGTATTACTGGTATACGTTCGCGCTCCGCGCGCGGTTCGGTTTCTAGCGAGCCGGGGGATGCTCCGGGATCGCCGCGAACGTCTTCTGCATCGCGGCAAATAGAGGCTTCACTTCAGCGTACCACTGAGGACTCTCCCACGTCGGCCAGGTCCAGGTGACGGGATTGCCGAACCTGTTACTACTTGCCGCCCCGCGCGGAAGTTTGTCGCCTGGCGACTGCGGCCTGGTCGGATCGTAGCTCTCGACGATGAAACGGAATCCATCTGTCGGAACACCGGCCACTTTTCCGGTCGCCGGGTTGCCGTAGAGTACGCTGCGGGTCGAGGGATCGACGACGTGTAGCATTCCCCACGGAATCCGTACCTCGATCACTCCTGTTGTCGCATCGGCGAACCAATCGGCAAGAGTGTTCTCCGTTTGCCGCGCGTACAGCAGGCGATTGCGGTCGTAGCTGATTGCCGGATAGATCGTTCCATCGCGTCCGATCCGACGCCGGTTGGGAACAACCACCACGGAATCCCACTTCCCTTTACCGTTGGCGACCGTGCGGAACGGGGGATTGTAGACGTATTGGATCGCCGGCGGTTTACTGCCGGGAATGAGGACACCGCGATAAGGATTGTAAGGATGGTCGACGAACAGCTGGCCGTCTTTCGGCCCTCCGAGATCGAGAACGAACTCCAGGCCGTCCGGTGAGCGTGATCCCGTATGCGGCAGCACCGTGTCGCCCAGATCTCGGCGATAGGTGTCGATGCCTATCTGGTAGTGAGCGCGAGTCCAATCGATGCGACCGACATCGAGGCGGAGGTAGACGTAGGCCTCGTCCTGCGCCACGCGCAGCGATTTGAGCTGCAGCGCCGGCGGGACGGACGAAGGGGGCGTCGACGCGGCATACATGATGGGGCGGCCACGCCAATCCGTAGTGTCGCCGTCAATCGTGATTCTCGAGGCCTTTCGTCCGGCTCGCATCGCGATTATACCGTAATTCTCTTCTGCGTCGAGCGGATTGAGCCAAAGCCGCTTGCGGTCGAACGGGTATTCGAAGTCGATCACGATCCAGTTCTTCTTGAACCACTCGTCAATCAGCTCGAACAGTCCCGCGCCAGATGCGCCAGATTCGTAGATGTCCCGGGTCAGACGCGCGTCGATCGACGCTTGCTGCTCGTCCGTCAGCCCGCCGTGATTCCATCCCTGGGGCTGGAAATGACCGATGCCGCGCGATGAAGGAACGCCATACTCACTGATGACGACAGGCATGTCCCCGTGATGCGCCACGAGTGCTCTCAGATAGCCGATATAGTTGCTCGGCCCCTCCGATGAGCGCGCGTTCAGATATCCCGGATCGACGCGCATGAAATCGGGATAGTACGGATACGCGTGATACGAGGCGAAAATGCCTGCCGGAAACGCCGCGGTGGCGTGCATCTTCACTGCGTCGAGGCCGACCGCGTCGTTGTCGTACTCCTTCGACATCTCCACGATCTTCTCACCACGCGCTTTCAACAGCGAAAGCTCCAGCGCCTTCGTTGTTTCGGTCGGATGCGTCAGCGGATCGAGCGTCGGCCAATTCGTGTAGGCGATCGGACGCTGTGAGTTGTATCGCTCCATCTCAAAAGCCACGATGAAGTCGCATTGCTCAGCGAGCCATGCCTCCAGAGCATTGGCGCCGGAAATCGTGATGTACTTGCCTGCAAAGCTTGTTTTGCGGGCCCGTAGGGTATTGTACGCCACGACAGAATACGGCTCCCACTCCCGTCCGATGATGTAACCCAGCGTCCAGGGCGAGACGTCAGCCGTGTAGGCGCCGCTGGCATGACCAGGGCGCGCTGGAATCACCACGTCGCCATGAATGAGCGACGCGACGTGCTGCATCTCCGCGTGAAACTGTGCCGTCCAGTTTGGGTCGTCGTACTTCTCTTCTTTCTTACCTGGAGGCGGTTCGGCCCAAACACCGTGAATCAACCACACCGGGTGCGCCGGGTGCGCGAGATTCCACTTTCTCAGTGCCGCGTAGAAATGGGGCGGGTGGATCGTGTATACACGAATCGCATTGGCCCCCATTTGCGCCATGAGCGTGATCCACTTCTCGTACGTGCTGTCGTTGGGAGGAAACTCCGAGGCGAACTTCCCTGGCAAAGCGGCTCCCAGGTTGACTGCCTTGATCCACATCGGCGACCACTGACCGCTAGCTGCTCTGACTTCTATAACTCGCCGCCCCGTTCTTGCCGCGACAGTTGTCACCGACGGTCGCACATGTGGAGCGAGGGCTACCTCGTGTGTGGTAGCTCCGAGTCGAGCCAGATAGTCCAGTGCGGTTGAATCGCGAGGAACGATCCTGAGGGCGCGCTCAAAGGCCTGACGCGCGGCCTTCGCATCACCAGTCCTGTATGCCGCCATCCCGCCGCCGGCAACGGCATCGTACGAGGTTGAATCCATGGCAATAGCTCGAGCGAAAAAGCCACGCGCTGCGGGCAGTCGGTTTTGTCGCATTGCCGCGTAGCCCGCACCGGTCAGGGCCGCTGGCTCATTCGGACAGAGTGAGAGCGCCCGCTTGAACTCGCTCTCAGCGGCGGCGATGTCGTTTGCGCGGTAAGTGTTCCAACCTCGCTCGATTGCCTGTCTCGCTGCCGGAAGCGTCGGGCAGGGCCTCTGGGCGAGCGCGGGCGCGGATACAGCAGCGGCCAATGCCACGCCGAGGATTAGACGCATGCCTGTTGACGAGGCTTGGCGAGACCGAGTCACCGGATTAGACGACTTGCCCCCGAATGGATTTGACCCTGCGTGCCGGATTGAGCGCCCTAGCTTGCGGCCATGAGCGCTGTTCTCGAACCGCCAACCGATCAGTGGCTCCTTCCTGTGCTCCGGGACATTCTGCCACAGAGCGCCATTGAGCAGGTCGAATCGACTGTAGCCGTCAGTTACTGGCGAGCAATCGTGGAAGGTGGCTTGGCCACCGACGAGGACTTACTGGCGGAGCTGTCGGCGCGTACCCATTTCCGAATTGCGACCGATCTGTTGGTGAGCACCGAGGCTTGCGAACGGGTACCCGAAAAGCTCGCCCGGAAGTTCGGTGTCCTGCCGCTCTCCATCTCCCAAACCATTCTCGACATCGCCACTGCGAACCCGTACGACCTCGATTGCGAGAAGACGCTCGCTTTTGCGACTGGCCGCACTGTAAGGATGTCGCTTGCGCCGCCCCACCGAATCATGGAGCGGATCGAGGAGGTTTACGCCCCCGTCGACCGCGTCAGCAAACTGCTCAACCAGGCCGGCACAAGCTCGATTCAGTCGGTAATCGAAAAAGCCGACGACACCGAGACCGCGCTGGATGAAAAAGAGGCCGAGCGCCCGGTCATCAAGCTGGTCGATCACATCGTGGCGGAAGGAATCGCCGCCGGTGCCAGCGATATCCATCTCGAGGCAGGTGAGACCGGTATAGCCGTCCGATACCGGATAGACGGCATGCTCAAGGAAGTGATGGTCCTCCCGAAAGCCGTCGGCGTACCGCTCGTATCGCGCATCAAGATCATGTCACAGATGGACATCGCCGACCGTTTGCGTCCGCAGGGTGGGCGCGCCCGCGTCTCCATCAACGGCGCTCGAGTCGACCTCCGTGTCTCGACGTTGCCCGCGTCTCACGGTGAGAAGGTCGTCATCAGAATCCTGGACTCGCGCGCAGCTCTGCGTTCAGTGGAGTCGCTCGGCCTCGACCCCGTCGATGGACCGCGCATGCAGAAGCTGCTCGACGTGCGCGAGGGCCTGATTCTCGTCACCGGACCGACGGGATCGGGGAAGACGACGACGCTCTACGCCGCGCTGCGCCTGCTGCTGCGTCGCGGAGTCAACATCATCACCGTCGAGGATCCGGTCGAGTACCGCATTCCCGGAATCGTGCAGGTCCAGATCCATGAAAAGGCGGGGCTGACCTTTGCTTCCGCGCTGCGCTCGGTTCTCCGCCAGGATCCGGACGTCGTGCTGATCGGCGAGATACGCGATCGCGAGACAGCATCTATAGCGATTCAGGCATCGCTTACTGGTCACCTTGTCTTCGCCACTCTGCACACCAACGATGCGTGCAGCTCCATCATCCGCCTCACCGACCTCGGCGTCGACCTGGTCAAGCTGGCGGGTGCCCTCAAGGGAGTAGTGGCGCAGAGACTGATTCGGCGGCTTTGTCGCTCGTGCAGGCTGGTAGCAAACGCTGGTGTCCCGCGGCGCCTGCGCGACTCAGTCCCGGGCGATTCGATGATCTACATTCCCGTCGGCTGCGTTGAATGTTCACTGACCGGCTACTCGGGCCGCGTCGCCGTCACCGAAGTGTTGGTGACGACTCCGGAGATCGAGCGGGCGATCGCCGAGAACGCACCGCCCGAGCGATTGCTCGCCGCTGCGCGCGCGTCCGGTGCGCGGTCTCTTTGGGCATGTGGCTGCGCGCAGCTGATCGCCGGCAATACGAGCGCTGAAGAGTTGGTGCGGGTAATCGAGCCGGAGAGCTCTCGCGGTGCCCAGCTGGACAACACGGCATATAATTCGCCGCGACCGATCGTCTATGAAAAACCTCCGGATCAAGGCATGACGAAAATCACTCCTGGTGTCATCGAGCTGTTCGTGATAAAACACAACGGTGGCGACTGGCGCGTTCTCACCTTGCAGCGCGCTCCCGACGGGAAAAGGCCGGGCTCCTGGGAGACGGTATACGGAAAGATCGACGCGCGCGAGAAGCCGGAAAAGGCGGCAGTCCGTGAGCTGCGCGAAGAGACCGGCCTCGAGGTCGAATCACTCTACAACGTGACGGTGAGCAATTTTTACCTGCACGCCAGCCACACCATCCAGATGTGCATCACTTTCTCCGCATTCGTCGCTGAAGATGCGGCGGTGACGCTGAGCGAGGAACACCAGCGATTCGAGTGGCTCTCGATCGACGAAGCCTGCGATCGCTTCACCTGGCCGCGCGAAGCGCATGCTCTGCGCGACGCACATCATCTCCTCAGCCGCGGCAATGCCGGGTCCGTCGAGGACGTGCTAAGAATCCAGTAGTGTCACTTGCCATAGCTCGCCGCTCCCAGCCGCTCCGCCCACCGCTCCCAGCTGGTAGTCTTCAGTTGCAGTTCTTTACCGGGGTTTGACGGTAGTTAACGCATCCTGCCCGACGGGCGCATTCGGCTTCACCCTCACGCTCTTCGCCGGAATCCCCACGTAGACGTGATACGGCCTCACGTCCTTGGTCGCCACCGCCATCGCCCCCACCATCGCCTGCTCGTTGACGTGCACTCCGGCAAGCACCGTCGCGTGGTAAGTGATGCGCACTCCGTCTTCGAGTCTAGTCAGCGCGTCGGTGACGTCGCGCTGGTCGACAATGCTGTGGGTGTGGCTGTAGATGTTCGCGTAGTCGCTGATCGAGACGTTGTTGCCCAGCGAGATCCCGCCGCGGTCGTCCAGCAGCACGTGTCGATGCACTACGACATTGTTGCCGACCTCCATGTTGTACCCGAACGAGAACTCCACGTACTGAAACGCTTTGAAGTTCTCGCCGCACCGCTTGAAGATGTAGGGCGCCAGGAGCCGCCTGAACTGAACGCCAAGCTCCACGTTTTGGCCGCCAAGCGGAGTGCGATCGAACGAATACCACAGCCAGAGCAGCGGCTTGACCTTCTGAAAGCGCGCGTCATCGCACTCGGCGTAATACTCGGGCTCGAGCGTCACGTTGCGTGGATCGAGTGAGGAAAGCGCAAGCCGCGTCGGTAACGGCAACTTCACATCCTCGACTGCGGTCTCCCAGTTCCCTGCAAACTGAGGATAAGCGATCTCGCACAGAGTACGGCGGCACAGAAGGGCACGGTCGGTCCCGGACTCAAGGTCGCCGCCAAGCTTCTCGAGCCACTGAGACTCGATCCCCGCTATAGGCAGAGACGGCAGCTTGCGCAGAGGGTAGATCGGCATGGCTGGAAAGTTGGCCTTCACCCAGCCGAAAAACCAGTTATTGACTCGGATGCGATGCGCGTGCGCGAACGAGCGCTCTCTCGCGCTCTATTCTGGTCAGAACCTGTTCCCAGGTATCGTCTCGGACGTTCTGGAAAGTGACTGATAAGGGTTGATCGAGATCGATCGCTTCATCGAAGAGATAAATCGCGCTCTGCGCTTCCCGCTGCTTCAATCGCTGCTCTCCAAACCCCCAGCTGAGTGGGAGGACTTCTAGCGGTCGAAAGTCGCGACCGCTGCTCGTGATCACCAGCTCCATCGGACTAAAGTGAACGTCGGGCTGAACTCCGTAAAACGACACGTACCACAGATCGGGAGGTCTGCCACCGGTGCGTCGACTGACCGCGGCAATCGCCTGCTGGTTGCTCTCCTGCAGTTCCCGGAGGGCACGATACGAATCCGGAGTCAATAGCCTGATCAGGTTTTCTTCGAGGGGAATCGCCCTCACTATCAGGCCCGGCAGCTCCATTCTGATGGCGATGTCATCCTGACGCAGTGTTCCGTATCCAACGGGGACGCTGGCGCGGCCGGTTGTGTCCTCTGCGATCGGAGTAAGCGTTTGTTGTTGCGCTGACGCGGAGGACGTCCCGCCGGCGCACGCCGCCAACGCCAGCATTGCAGCGGCCAGAGCAATCGGCTCGGATAGCGATCTCACGTCGAGTCGCCCGGCGCGGCCACCAGATCCGTGATTGCCTCCAGCAGCTCCACCCGTCCCTCTCCCGAATGTGCGCTGAACGGGATGATCTGGTCGGCATCCAAAGCCAGTGCGGCAGAGATCTCGGCCACTCTCTGACCGGCGGCGGCTTTGCTCAACTTGTCGGTCTTCGTCAATGCGACGATCGTCGGGACCTCCATTGCTGCCAGAAAGTCCAGCATAGCCTGATCATCTTCGCTCGGATCGCGCCTGATGTCCAGCAGCAGGACGATACCCCGCAGCTGCCGCGTTTGCCCCAGGTACCTCTCCAGCAAAGGCCGCCACTCGGCACGCCTCTCCTTCGATACCCGCGCATAGCCGTACCCGGGTAGATCGACCAGTACGAAGCCGTTGTTGACGCGAAAGAAGTTGATCTCGCGGGTGCGACCGGGTGTGCGACTGACGCGGGCGAACGATTTGCGGCGCACCAATGTGTTGAGCAGGGAAGACTTTCCGACGTTCGACCGGCCGGCGAAGGCAATCTCAGGCAGCGTCGACTCGGGACGCCAACCGTGCTTTTCTGCCATGCCGCCGATGAACTCCACGTTCCGGATGACCAGCTTCTCCGCGGGCGCGCGCGGGTCCTTCGGCATCAGTGCGTTACTGAATCGTAGAGCGCTTCGCCGGAGGATGTCGTTGCCGCTGGTTGTGGACGCAGAGCGATCGCCAGCACTTCGTCCATCGTCTTCACCGGATGAAAGCGCACTGTCGCCCGCACTTCGTCGGGAAGCTCTTCGATGTCGCGGGCATTGGCGTATGGGACGATGACGTCGGTCACCTTGTTCCGGTGAGCCGCCACGGATTTCTCTTTCAGTCCGCCGATCGGCAGCACCCGGCCGCGCAGCGTGATCTCGCCGGTCATAGCCACATCGCCGCGCACTGGCACTCCAGTCAGGGCGCTGATTACCGCCGTCGCGATGGCGATACCGGCCGACGGTCCGTCCTTTGGCGTCGCGCCAGCAGGCATGTGAATGTGGATGTCCTTCGTCCGGTAGAACTCGGACTCGATGCCAAGCGGACGCGCCCTTGCACGCGCGTACGACAATGCTGCGCTCGCCGATTCTTTCATCACGTCGCCGAGTGTCCCGGTTAGCTGCACTTTGCCGCGTCCTTTGACGACGCTGACTTCGATCTCCAGCACCTCACCGCCCGCCGACGTGTATGCCAGGCCCGATGCGACTCCGACCTTGTCGTCGAGTGAAGTGTCGTCGGGGTCGAATGGTGGCGAACCCAGCAGCTCTTTGAGGTCCTCGACGCCAACCGTCTGCTTTTGCCCCGCTTCGGTTGGTACCTCCGCGCGGCGACGTGCGAGCTTGCGCGCGACCCGGGCAATTCGGCGCTCAAGCTCGCGCACCCCTGCTTCGCGGGTATAGCCGCGCATGATCGCCATCATCACGTCCGGCTGGACTATGACGTCCTCTTTCTTAAGTCCGTTCGCTTCGATTTGCCTCGGCAGCAGATATTGACGCGCGATCGCCAACTTCTCGTGGTCGAGATATCCGGCGATGCGCAGAATCTCCATGCGGTCGCGCAGCGCCTCCGGAATTCCAGCGAGCGAGTTGGCCGTGGTGATGAACAACACCTGCGAGAGATCGTAGTCGACCTCGAGATAATTGTCGTTGAAGGTTGTGTTCTGTTCGGGGTCCAGCACTTCGAGCAGCGCTGCCGCCGGATCACCACGGAAATCCTGGCCCAGCTTGTCGACTTCGTCGAGCAGAATGACCGGATTGATCACCTCGGCCCGTCTCATCGCCTGGACGATCCGTCCGGGCATCGAGCCGATGTACGTTCGGCGGTGGCCGCGGATCTCAGCCTCGTCGCGTACGCCGCCGAGCGACATGAGAGGGCGTCCCATCGGATAGAGACCACGGCGGTAGCGCAGGCTCATCAGATCAGCGTGTGTTCATCCGGGCCAGGAACGTAATCCCAAACCACTCGGCTCGGGT
>Ga0209160_1004865_pt1 | contig 10680 bp, 14 predicted proteins | sample GraSoiAngelo_153_FD_186167 | JGI IMG/M metagenome (GOLD analysis project Ga0209160, IMG submission 186167) | Grasslands soil microbial communities from the Angelo Coastal Reserve, California, USA - 14_1009_12_40cm (SPAdes) (version 2) | ecosystem: Environmental > Terrestrial > Soil > Grasslands ...
GTGACAATTAAACTTTCCGGGCAAACCGGAGGCTATAAATCATGTTATGCCCATCGTGAGATATAGGAAGAGTCTTTAGACGCAATTTTCTCGAATCTCTACTGCCGCATACAAATTTGGATGGTTGCGGGGTTTCCGGAAATGATTGAAAGCGAAGAAATTTTGGTTGCGGAGGGTGGATTTGAACCACCGACCTTTGGGTTATGAGGCCAACCCAAAAAACGACAGCATTATATTTCAACGACTTGACGGCGCCGGGAACGACAGAAAGTCATTGAAAAGACCCCAAAGCAGAGTTATCGGACCACAGTCGGACCACGATTTTTCTTCTGGATTGCCGTTCTGCGGCGGGTCGTATTCTGCAAGTCTCGGCTGCTACGTGCGGTTTCCCTGTGCCTTAAGTGCTCGACGTTTAAGCGATCTCCATATGAATCGGACGGCCAAGAGCAGCGCGAATCATCTCCTTCGCACAGCCCGCCCAACATTTATAAAAGCGAGGGTCCCGAATCAAGATTGCCAAATTGTCCCCACTCCGATCATGCCCCAATTCCGCGCACGATGGACAACGCGTGACATAGTTGCGGCCAACCTTCCGCAGCGGTGCAACGTACTCCAGTATCCGGAATTCTAAGCGCGCAGTTCTGGCTCGGCGCCCGGATGCCGTGCTCCTCTCCTGCGGAAAATTGTCTGGCTTCGGCCTTTCCTTCCCGGCAATGAACATTTCGAGCTCATGCTCGGTGAGCTTCCGAAAACCATTCAGGTATGCGATCTGCGCATCGACGGTGTAGTCCGCGCCATGAAACCAGAACCGACGATTGGCGTCGCGGTGAATACCGAGCGGGCCGCGAAGGGCACTCCCAAACGCGCTAGGCTCGATGGAGTCGTGCTTGGGAAACACCTCGATGCCCTCTCTTAGACCCGAGCCCTTCACCGGTACTCCCAAACGCAACGCAATGTCGTGAATGTAGACACGGCAATCTTTCGCCAACAGTGGCCTCGCAAGAAAAATCCAGAGATGCCCACCTCGCCTGCTCAACTCGAGCGCCGGTTCGACTCCGTCCTGGATTAACCGGTACTGTAGCTTCAGCAGATCCTCCATCGCATTCTGGTAATCGGCATCAATGGCTAGCCATTTGCAGCGCTGGTTGTCGGGATTAATCGCGTACAGGCCAATCGTGATTTCTCCGTCTAGGTGACGGCGGATTGTGGATTCCGTCAGTTCCACGGGTGCCCCTGTCCCCACCTTCTTAGGCGTGAAATAGTAGTGGCGCCCGGTCTCGGGGTGAGGCCGAGCGGATTGCAATGTGTATGCTGGGCGGTTAACGAACAACCGCCGATAGTCTTGAATGATTTGCGGTGATATCACTTCTTTTGTCTCCTTCCCGCGGGCGTATCGCGCGCCTTACCTTTTGTTTGCCTTTTAAGGATCTGAACCGCTTCTCGGACATTCCATGTTGTGTGTAGTCATTGTCCATACTCAGTAAACACTCAAAATATTCTCGCTGTCAACACAAAATGGAATATACTGTCCAGAAACGGAGGCTAACGCCCGCTAATGACTTCTCCCTCATCGAACGCGTCGGCCAGCGGATCAAGGAGTTCAGGACCGCGTATGGAGAGCGCGGAATCTCTCAAGAGGCGCTAGCCACCAAGATGGGCGTCGCAACCAACACCATTTCTCGTTGGGAGACTGCAACTGTCAGGCCGACCATAGAAGACTTGGAGAAGCTTGCGCGTTTCTTTGGGAAATCGATTGAGGAATTCTTTCCCCGGAGCGAAGTTGGCACCCGGCAGGGCCAGAGGATGGAAGCTCTACTCAGAGCGGCGGGAAACCTCGACGACAAGGAACTAGATGAAGTCCGGAAATTTGCCGAATACCGCCGCGCGCGGATGATTTACGAGGCAAAATCCCCTGGTCGCAGGAGATCATGAAAAAATGAACCGCAAGGCCTATTACCGTGACATGCAGGCGCTTGCTCTTGAAATGCGCAAACGGCATGGCCTCACACGCGCGGACATCAGCATCAAGCAAATGTGGAAGGTGTACCGGGCCGAGGGAATCGAGCGTATCGACTTCTGGCCAAATCTCAAACACATTCGGGCAGCATATTTCAATGATGAATGTGGCGTCTCAGTGATGCTTGCCAGGGGGCTGCCAGACGAACCCACCATCTTCAGCATGGCCCACGAGCTCAAGCATCATCTCGTTGATAAGGATCTGATGGTTACGCTCTGCGGACCGGCCGACACCCCACCCATCACCGATGATCGAAGCGCAATAGAGATTGGGGCTGAGGTCTTCGCTGCCGAGTTCATTTATCCAGAAGCGGATTTCGTGTGGGACTTCGAGAAGATCGGTGGCCCATGCAATCCAAGAGCGCTCGTCAGACTGAAAGAGGCCACTTCGACCACTCTCAGTTATCAGGCGATGGTGAAACGGTCGCTCAGGCTTGGGTTACTCCACTACACGGATGAGTTCCGCTTCGAAGTCGTGCATTGGGGATTGCTCGAAAAAAGGCTTTTCGGTCGCAGATTGAGTGATGCCCGAAGACAACAGCGTCTAGCCAAATGAGTCATTGGTGGGGCATGATTCCGACTCGCAATTAGGATAGAGTAGCCGCCTTTTCAGCGAGAGCTCCATCCCTACAGTCCATCGTATCCTTCCCAGCGCCAAGAATTTGCACAAGGTTACCCTTGGCGTGTATCGCATGACGACCGTGCTGTCGGTGCCACTGGGGAAGGGTTGCGGTCCGGTGGAGTTGCTCCACAACCTGGCGCCATCCGACCGAGTTGTAGGCTGAGAACGGGATTTCGCCTTCCTGCGTAGCGACCGGGGTCATACTCGTCTCAATCGCCGCCAAATTCTGGACAACCAGATCCTGGAACCATTGACCGTAGACGATAGTTATCACCCATTCGCCGGCCCCTCGCTCGTCTCTCTCCCAGTTCGGACTTGCGATCCTGGTCCGGGCAGAGCATTGCCGGAACAAGTCCACAAAATCAATCACCGAAAACCCAGATGGCGCTAGATCCGGGCTGTAGTTCCGGAGTATCGCTAGGGCGAGGCGCACATAGGTTAGTGTCTTGCCGCGGCCTGAGTTCGCGATAAGCTGGAGATCCCTATTGAAGCGCTCAAGATTGAAGAATCGCGCAATTGGAACCCAGAACCCGGTTCTTCGGTTGACGATCAGCGGGCTCATGACACCCCAATCCGGATGCTCATTTGGCGCAACAGACCCCTCCGTGGAATCGGATGGCTGCAGCAGGTCCAAGACATCGCTGAATTGGCTGATGGCAGCGGTTGGAAACCAATCGCGCAGCGGTTCCCATTCTGTTGACATCTGACAGCCCAGGTCTGTAGCGAGTTGCGAAAGAGTGTATCGCTGCTCATAGCGCCGGTCGTCCGTCACGTCCTCGTCCCGGCCTGTGAACATGATCGGCTGAAAAACGACGCTGAAGACCTTATCGACGTTCCGGAACGCGAACTCCACAATCGGACCCGCTTGGTCATTGTTGATTCCGTTTGCGACTGTGACTTGCAGGGTTATTCGGAGGCCGGCGTTCGCCAGATTCTCCATCGCCTGTTGTTTCACCCGGAACAGATTTGAGACTCCCCGGTGGCTGTTGCTTTCGTCGGACACTCCATCTAACTGCAAGAACACGCTGTGGAGACCGGCTTCACGGGCTTGTTGTGCAAAGTCGGCGTCCTGAGCGAAACGGATTCCGTTGGTGGCGACATGTAGCCGCTTAAAACCCAGTGCTCTGGCCGACCCGATTGCATCCAGGAAAAATGGCGAGATCGTCGGCTCGCCGCCAGAGAACAAGATGTTTACTTCCCGCTGAGGCTTGAAAGACCGGGCACGCTCCAAGATGCGCTTGATATCGTCGAGATCAAGCTCGTGGACGTGACCGACAGCATTGGCGTCCATAAAACACGGCCAGCACTTCATGTTGCAACGATTCGTCAGATCGAATACCAGGAACGCACCGCGGCCGTAGCGAACACTCGAAACTCCGTGGTCGTGAACGAGATCGTCTTCGGTGCAGGCGAAATCCGGGCCGGGATAGAGACGTTCCATGCGCCGGAAGAACGCCGCGTCCGTCGCTAGCACATCCTCGAAGGGTCCGTGGATTTGGCAGATTTTACGCATGAGGACGTGGCCGGCTTCTTCGATAATCTCCGCATTGATGACTCCGGGACCCCGTTTGAGAACATTGATGTCTGTCCGACCATCCAGCACCGCATTGCGCGTTTCGATTACGCAGTCAGGACAAACGGAACGGATAGTACGCGGAACTCCGAGAGGAATCGCAGAGCGCGATGGGCGGTCCGATGGTTTGCCGGGCGCCCATGATGACGCCCGCTGACCTTTCCGCGCGGTACCAAGCGGAACGCGCCAAGCAATTTCTGAAATTGCGCAGAGCGCTCTTTCAATTAGTCTTTGCGATAAGGCATTGGAAATGCGAGGCATGACATTCTCCTCAGGTTGGACAGGATTTTTGTTTGGGAGTTATTGCAGAAGGTAGGATGGCGGACTCCAGAAACTGCATCGGCCTAACCCAAGCGACTAAGAATTTCCAGTCAGATTAAGGTTGCCGCTGCACACTTGTCAAACGGAAAGCTCTGCCGTGTCATACCACGAAATGTCACCCTGCAATTTGAATTACCATGCCGCTGAAAACAGCGGCGTCTTCAGGTGCTGATAACCGAGTCGCGGGAAATAATCACAGTGCGGCCTGTACGGGTGCCATCGCGAGGGCTCGGGGATGGAGGTGCGGAGGAAGAGGCCTCCTCCGCGTTTCTCTGTAGAAGCCGCCAGTTCGCGGAAGGTAGGCTTAGGTGGTGACGGGACAAGCTCTACCGTCGGTCGCTATGCAGCTCGCGGGTTCTCGGTACTGGCGAGGTCTTCCTGGCTCCTTTTGTCTTTCGTTCCCTGCACATTTCGCCCTAAGAAATAGCAACTTCTTCCTCTGCCTCAGGAAATTCGATTTCTAGAGTTCTCTACGTTGGGGGACATCAAGAAGACTTTGGTACCTGCGGCAGCAATTCGCCGGCCAGTCCTTTCTTTAACCAGCCCGGCTAGCAAATCTGCAAAGGGAACAATGTCCTCGCCGACACTCGCTTTTTCGAGGGCGTTCACATAGGCGTTGCGGTCGCTGACGGGTATGATGGTCCACGGGTATCCGCCCGACGCCATCATCGTGTTCATCAGGAAACGCCCGACCCTACCGTTGCCGTCCATATAAGGATGGATGTAGACGAACAAGAAATGCCCGAGCACAACGCGCACTGCTGGGTGGGTCTCTTCGCGCAGCAGATCGAAGAACGCCGGCATGGCGTCCCTCACCGCCTCGTGGTTCGGCGGCACATGCATGGACTTCCGGATATAAACCTGGCCGTTGCGATAGCCCGCAAGGTCGGCGCGTTCCAGCAGGCCGACGGCGACGCTGGGCGCGAACAGTTCGCGGTACCAAGTCCCGTGATCCTCGTCCGCAACCTGGCCAGCATTCTCGGCATGCAGAACCCTGCCGACGCTTTTCTGTATGGCCTGGTAGGCCTGCCAGTAGCCGCGCGCCGCCATGGCGTTCCGCTGCTCGCGGTCGCCTTTATTGGCGTCCGCATTCCAGGTACTGTTGCGGACGCGTTCAATCAGCTCGGGCGTGACCCGATAGCCCTCGATCGACAATGAATGATAGGCGTCCGTGACGTAGGCGTCGTTGACGCGCTTCATGTACGTTTCGATGTTGCGCGGCATGCCGGGCTCTTTAGGAAAACGATCAATCACCGGTTCCCGCATCTTCTGCCACAGCAACCGTATTCGGTTCACATAGGGGTACGTCTCGCGGGTACGGAAGACCAAGGACGGCTTGTCCGTAAAGGGATCGGTTTCACGCACGTCGTAGTCGGCAGCTGACATGGTCTTTACAATATCGTCTGCGATGCGGTCGCGTCCGATGTTGCGGAAGGCGCCGGCCAATCGTCCGGCGATGACCGTGTGGCTGCCCTCAAGAAGGCGGGCGAGAAGGCCGGAGGCATCACGGATCATCGGCAGCACCGCGCGGACGTCCGTTGAATTATTGGAAAAATAATTAGGGGAACACGCGATCAGGGCCGATTCCGCCGTGAACAGGCGCAGGCCATCTTTTTCCTCCTGGTCCGGAGCAGCCGGCAATGCGATGCGAAGCTCCAGCAGGGAAGTGTCATACGGAAGTTTGGTGACTTTGTTGCCGGCTCCCGGAGACCTCGCCACGAGTTGACGGGGCACTGTCCAGTTGCCGGCGTGCAGCGACAGCGACTGTTCGGGCGAAAGACACCATCTCGTGGCAAACCGCTCGTTCAGATAGGCGGCGCAGAAACGCCAGAACGAGGCATACCAGGCAGTGCTCTCGCCCTTAACCTCGTCCGGACGGCTAGGAATGTACCAGCCTTTTATGACTTCCTGCAAAAAGCCATTCGCAACAAGGCGCTCACGGTGCGTGCGCGAGAGGTCCTTGGCGCGAATGGCACCTGCTCCCTCCGCGGTTCGGAGCTTCCGCAGGATTTCGAGAGATTGTGCGAGTTTTTCAGGCGGCGCAGCCATGAGGCCTCCTCTGACCCGTGTGGTATTGGCGTGCCTTTATTATCTTATTGTGTAGCGCGATTATTATACTATTGCGCTGTTCGGTTATTATCTTATTATGCTGTGCTATTATTATCTTATTGCGTCGAGTAAACATCAACAACCTATCCTCCATCAGTCGTCGGATTTGCAGCTCTCTGACTCATCCTTGCAATTAGGCACGTCATGGCATGATTGCAGCGTTGAAAGTTGAGACCAACCAGCGATTACCTTCGGTGTAGTTGACTTGCCAACCATCACGATGATATCATGATATCATGTACATTAACGGAGGTGGATTGTGGGGCAACTCGTGGTTCGGAACATTGAAAATACGGTAAAGACGCGTTTACAACGTCGCGCCAAGCGCCATGGCCGCAGCATGGAGGAAGAGGTGCGAGACATTCTTCGTAGTGCCGTGCGCGCGGAGGAAACCCCCAGTGGTGGACTTGGGACAGACATCTCCAATTTATTTGTGGGAACCGGTCTCAGGTCGGATGTGACCGAACTCCGCGGACACACAATCACGCCGGCGAAGTTTGAGTCATGATCGTTTTGGATACGAACGTACTTTCGGCACTAATGCGACAACCACCCGATGCGAAGGTGATTACCTGGCTAGACAACCAGTCTCGCACATCCGTGTGGACGACGTCGGTAACAATCCTTGAGATCCGGTTTGGGCTTCAAATCATGGCCGCCGGCAAACGAAGGTCTCTGTTGTTAGCGGCGTTTGACATCCTTCTCGACAAAATAGGTCACCGAATCGCCCCCTTCGACGATGATGCTGCCACGCTGGCCGCGGACTTGACGGCCTCCCGGCAGCGCAAGGGCCGGCCAGGTGAGCTGCGCGACAGTATGATCGCTGGCATCGTGGTTGAGCGCCATGCGACTCTGGCAACTCGCAATGTGGTCCATTTTGAAGACCTCTCCGTACCAGTCGTTAACCCTTGGCTTGCCTGATCGCCCTCAGCGGCGCGTATGATGAACGCAAAGGGGAGTAGAGTCGGGCTTAGCAGCCCGGCGTCCGCCACTTCGTACGCCAGCCGCCGAACCGCCGGGAGCTGCTGGTTGATGGTGTTGGCAGCCAGACCCCGTCCTTCCAGATCCATGCGATATCGGACTACGACACTGCGATTGAAAGCCGGGTGGGGTTCCGAGCAGTACCATGCGACGACCTGCTCGATGGCGTACTGGTAGACACGGCGTGAAGCGGGCGATGTGAGACTGTTAAGTACCGCCGACTTCGAATGGTCCCGGTCTGGCAACCGAAGTACACTGCAACGATAGTTCGCCTTGGCTTTCTTCTTACCGTCTCGGCGGAATTGTCGGCGGCTGTCGAAGAACACATTTCCGGCGACAGGGGATAAAATGCAGCTAAGGAGGACCTGAACATGGCCAGCTCACCCCGTCGCGCAGACCAAGGCGGCTACACCACGACGCGCGACCTGAAGTGGTCACACGCGGAAAAGACGATCGCTCGCAGAGTTTTCACCCGAGCTCTCGAGCGGGAATTCGAGGTGGTCATCCGGGAAGCAAAGGAGATGGCGGGCAAGATCGAACAGCCGTCAGACCTCTGGGACCTGGAAAGCTTTTTGACCCAAAGCCGCAAGGAGATCGACCGCAAATACGATTACCGGTACTCGGTTCTCACGCTCGTCTTCGGGAAGCTTATCCGAGAAGGCCGCCTCCGAGAGGAAGAGTTGCATGGCCTGGCAGACGACAAGATCGCATCCATCCGCTCTTACGTCAATCTTTGGGCTCACTGGGACACTGCGGCCTGAAGCAAGACAGAGTTGCCTAAACTAGGCGGCGATGTGTGCCGGATTACTTCACACATCGCGATCACACCGGCAATTCTCAGCTGGTGAAATCACGGCGGCCGATTTACGCTGACGACCGCGCTGTTTGCGAGTCCGCACGAGGGGTTCGATCACTCGTCCAAGAAAACTATCGGGCTCTACTCGAGCCACGCTCCCGTGAACCCAGCCACTTTTCGAACTCCTTTCCGAAAACCTTTTGGGCCCACTTCGGAACCGCGCGGGCGAGCTTCATGAGTTCGCCGGCGTGAAAATGTGCCACCAGCCGATGCCCGCGGCCATGGGTGGTGTTGTCGAAGAGCATGAGATCGTCCGCTAGTTTCTTGGCCTCCGGGAGATGCTTTAGGCCGTGAGCGGAATCATCCGCTATGCGCGCCAGCGCCGCGAATGGTCCACCGTTGCTGACTCGAAGCAGGACACGCCCCATATTTAGATTCGGATCTTCCGTCCCGACATAGAATACTTTTACGTCGAAACCTCCTTCTTGAGCCTCGCGAATCGCTCCGAAGTCTATCGTTCCCTCCTGATAGACAAACGACTGGCCTTCTTTCATCAGGCGGCTGCGTTCTCGATCCGTTTCGGTTTGTTCGCTTGGGGAAGCGCTCGCCTTCAGAAGAACCGGGAGCATTGTCCTCAGCTGGCTCTCGTACAAAGGTTGTCTTCCCGGCTCCGGCAGCCCCGGCCAGGAGGACGAGTACGGGTTGTGTGCGGTTGGGATTCTCGCTAGCGGAAATCTCTTTGACTGATTTCGGAACCACAGTGCGACGCTCCCGAGCGCATTCTTCGAACATGTCGTCCGGCGTCAATTGACTGAGAATTTTCTCCACATATCCGGTTCAGTGCCTGATAAGTAATTGTTGGCTAATGAGTTAGCCCCGCATATATCCTGAAGCGAGGGTCTTTGCGCGAAGTGCTAGACTTCCGTCCGAAGCCAAAATGCGATATGGAACCCCTTCGGCCCACGTCCGTCGTGCGATTCGGAACATACGAGGTTTCTCTCCAGTCGGGCGAGGTGCGCAAAGCGGGTTTGAGAATCAGAGTGCAGCAGCAACCGATGAAACTGCTGGAGATCTTGCTAGAGCGTCCGGGGGAAGTCGTCGCCGGGGAGGAATTGCGCAGCCATCTGGCCCAACGAAAGTTTCGGTGATTTCGACTAGGCTCTCAACATCGCCATCGCGAAGCTCCGGAGTGCGTTAGGGGACTCGGCTGAGAATCCGCGATTTATTGAGACTCTTCCAAAACGTGGCTATCGCTTCATTGCGGACGTGTCGATTGTCGATGCAGACGCCCGCACAAAAAGGCCCGAATCTGCCTCCGGAGATCTGCCGGTGACAGAGCCTGGGCATGAGCTCCAAGGCGCCGAGTTGACCGCTGTTCCCAAGCGCCGGCTGTGGCCCATGCGTCGGGTCATCTTCATCCTGGCGCTTGTTCTGAGTTTACCGATTCTCGCAGTCTGGCTATTTCGTTCGCGTGGCCGTGCGCCAACGGGCATCCGATCCTTAGCCGTGCTTCCGCTGGATAACCTTTCTGGCGATCCTTCGCAGGATTACTTCGCCGATGGCATGACCGATGAGCTGATATTCTTGAGACCGCCCTGCATGCTCCACAGCCAGAACTGGTCCAGCATTCCCTGCGAGACGCTCGCACCCGGCCGATTGGCGCCATAAAACATGATGGCGAAGTCTTTCCAGAACTGCGAACGATCTTTGGCGAGGCTACTCCGCAATCCGTCAAACACTTCGATCGGGAGCCCCTCGGGATTGGCAGCGGTCTTCACCAACATCGGCGGCACCGCGGCAATCAGTACAGCTGCGGCCACCCGCTTTGTGCCGTGGCGTCCGATGTAGCGGGTAACTTCGCCTCCGCCGGTGGAGTGACCCACAAGAGTGACATCCTTGAGATCAAGTGCCTCAATGACAGCTGCCAGATCGTCGGCGTACCCATTCATGTCGTTCCCGGACCAAGCCTGGCTCGAGCGGCCGTGGCCACGCCGGTCGTGCGCAACCACGCGGAAACCATTCTGGGCGAGGAAAAGCAGTTGGCCGTCCCATGCATCCGAACTCAGCGGCCATCCGTGCGAAAACGTGACGACCGGGCCCTTGCCCCAGTCTTTGTAGTAGATTGTCGTGCCATCTTTTACCGTAATCGTGCTCATATGAATTTTATCCTTAAGTTTGTGCGAGCAGAACTACTCGCAGTTGCTGGTTTTAGTTGGCGGGCACCAGCACCGGAGCGCCTTTGTCCTTCACGAAGACGACAAC
>Ga0209160_1004868_pt1 | contig 10678 bp, 7 predicted proteins | sample GraSoiAngelo_153_FD_186167 | JGI IMG/M metagenome (GOLD analysis project Ga0209160, IMG submission 186167) | Grasslands soil microbial communities from the Angelo Coastal Reserve, California, USA - 14_1009_12_40cm (SPAdes) (version 2) | ecosystem: Environmental > Terrestrial > Soil > Grasslands ...
CCTTGCCCGCAAGCACGACCAGCGGCACAGCTTCGGCCTGGTACTGCACCGACGCGTCGTAGATCGTCTTCGGTGCCTCGTCGGGGAGGTGGACGGTGAACGGGCCCTCGGTGGTGGGCGCGAGCTGGTTCTTGAGTCGCACGTTCGCGAACGTCCCCCGCACCATGACCTCGTGATTGCCGCGGCGTGCGCCGTAGGAGTTGAAGTCCTTCGGCTCGACGCCGTGCGCGATCAGGTACTGGCCCGCCGGGTGGGTCTTCCGGATGGAGCCGGCGGGAGAGATGTGGTCGGTGGTAATGCTGTCGCCCAGCAGGCACAGCACCCGCGCTCCGCGGATGTCCGCGACGGGCGGCGGGGTCTCCGGCATGCCCTCGAAGTAGGGTGGGCGGCGGACGTAGGTGGAGTCCGGCTCCCAGGCGAACCGTTCGCCGGCGGGGACGGGGAGGCTCTTCCAGCGCTCGTCGCCCTCGAACACCTCACCGTACTGCTTGTGGAACATCGCGGACTTGATCGCGCTGCGGACCACCCGATCCACTTCCTGGGCCGTGGGCCAGATGTCCCGCAGGTACACCGGCTTCCCATCCTTGCCGGTGCCGATGGGGTCCTTCTGGATGTCGATGTCCACCCGCCCGGCGAGCGCGTAGGCGACGACGAGCGGCGGCGAGGCGAGGTAGTTCGCCCGCACCTCCGACTGGATCCGCCCCTCGAAGTTGCGGTTGCCGGAGAGGACGGCGCACACGACCAACTCGCCCTCGGCGACGGCGGCCGACACGGCCTCCGGCAGCGGCCCCGAGTTGCCGATGCACGTCGTGCAGCCGTAGCCGACGAGATGGAAGCGCAGTTGCTCGAGGTACGTCATCAGGCCCGCCTCGCGCAGGTAGTCGGTGACCACCTTCGAGCCGGGCGCGAGGCTCGTCTTGACCCACGGCTGAGAGCGCAGGCCCCGCTCGACCGCCTTCTTCGCGGCGAGGGCCGCTGCGACCATCACCGAGGGGTTCGACGTGTTGGTGCAGCTCGTGATCGCCGCGATCACGACCGAGCCGTGCCGCAGCTTGTGCTCCGCGCCGTCGAGCGTGAGGTTCACGTGACCCTGGCGGGCGGGCGGAGCCTCCGTGGCCACGGCGACGTTGCCTCCTTCTTCCTCCCAGCGCCGCGCGTTCGGCGTCGCGGGCGGCGCCACGGGCGAGGTCGGCTTCATGAGCGTGGGGAGCGCGTCGAGGAAGTTCTTCTTCACCTCGCGCAGCGGCACCCGGTCCTGCGGCCGGCGCGGGCCGGCGAGGCTCGGCTCCACGGTCGCGAGGTCGAACGCCAGCGTGTCGGAGAACTCGGGCTCGGGCGCCCCCGGCGTCTGGAAGAGGCCCTGCTCCTTCATGTAGGCCTCGACCAGCGCGACCAGCTCCTTGGGGCGCCCCGTGAACGCGAGGTAGCGCAGCGTCTCCTGGTCCACGGGGAAGATACCCACCGTGGCCCCGTACTCGGGGGCCATGTTGCCGATCGTGGCGCGGTCGGCGAGGGGCAGGCTCGCGACGCCCGGCCCGTAGAACTCCACGAATTTTCCGACGACGCCCTTCTTCCGGAGCATTTCGGTGACCGTGAGCACGAGGTCGGTCGCCGTGGCGCCTTCGGGGAGCCGGCCCGTCAGCCGGAAGCCCACGACCTGCGGGATCAGCATGGAGACGGGCTGGCCGAGCATCGCCGCCTCGGCCTCGATCCCGCCCACGCCCCAGCCCAGCACCCCCAGCCCGTTGATCATCGTGGTGTGCGAGTCCGTCCCCACGAGCGTATCGGGATACGCCTGCGGCTTCCCGCCCTCGCTCGTGAACACCACACGCGCGAGGTATTCCAGATTCACCTGGTGCACGATCCCCGTGTCGGGTGGCACGACGCGGAATCCCTGGAACGCCTGCTGCGCCCAACGCAGCAGCGCGTAGCGCTCGCGGTTGCGCTGGAACTCCATGTCGGCGTTCACCTGGAACGCCGTCGGCGTGCCGAACTCGTCCACGATCACGGAGTGGTCGATCACGAGCTCGGCCGGGAGGAGGGGGTTGACCGTCTTCGGGTCGCCGCCCATCACGGCCATCGCGTCGCGCATCGCCGCGAGATCCACGACCGCCGGGACTCCGGTGAAGTCCTGCATCAGCACGCGCGCCGGCATGAAGGCGATCTCGTCCGCCGGCGCCTTCTTCGGGTCCCAACGGGCGAGCTTCTCGATCTCCGCGGCGCGCACCGTCCGGCCGTCCTCGCGCCGCAGCAGGTTCTCGAGCAGGATCTTGAGCGAGTAGGGGAGGCGCGCGATCCCCAGCCCGCGGCGCTCGAGCGCGTCGAGCCGGAAGATCTCGAAGGTCCGGCCGCCCATGCCCAGCGTGGCGCGGCTCCCGAAGCTGTTCGCCGCCATCAGTCCACGACCTTGACGTTCGTCACGAAGTATTCGGTCTCGCCGAAGCAGCGAGTCGGCAGGCCCTTGTGCTGCTCATAGGCCAGCGCCACCCGCTTGCCGAGCGCCGCGTTGACGGACGCCGCCACCGAGTCGCCTCGCACGGTGAAGTAGAACATCTCCGGCATCGCGCCGGGGAGCGCCACCATCGCGAGCTCGCCCTCCCAGGTCTTGCAGATCCAGCCCTTCTTGGAAAACTTCTGCACGTAGCCGGCGCGCTCGCCCTTGGCGTAGCTCCACGACAGCGCGGACCAGGTGTAGAGGGCGAAACCGAGCAGGGGCGCGATGACCAATCCGGCGATGATGAGCTTCTGCTTCCGCGACAGAGTGAAGTTCACCCGACGGAATCTACAGTGTACACCTCGGTGCGATAAGGCGTAAACCCGCGCGCCTCGTAGTTGGAGAGCGCGTGCGGATGGTCGAGGGTGCACGTGTGGAGCCAAACCCGCGCCGGCCGCAGGGCCCACGCGTCGCGCACGGCGCACGAGAGGAGATGCTTCCCCAAGCCGTGGCCGATCATCCCCGGCGCGAGGCCGAAGTAGGCGATCTCGACTGAATCATCCTCCGGCACGCGGCGCAGCTCGTACCAGCCGGCGAGCGCGCCACCGCGCACGGCAACGAAGAGCGAGATCTCGGGCTGCGCGAGGTGCGCGCGAATCTCGGCGTCGCTCCAGTCCCAGCGGTCGCGCCAGTGGTACTCCGCGCCCACCGTGCGGTAGCAGTGGCGATACAGGCCCGGCGTGGGGTCCGCAACGCGCTCCACGACGACGTCCGGAAAATCGCCGAACGCTGACCGGAATTGGTCGGGATGCCTCAGCTCGAGATACGTTCGCGTCGCTTCCACGTTCACCCACGTGCAACTTGGCGTCTTAGCGTCTTGCCGTCTATCTTTGGCGCATGACGTTCAATCGGATGGGCACTGTCCCGCTGCCGCTGGCCCTGCACCTGGCGAGCCACACGGTGCTCGGGCTGTTCTGCTTCTTCGCTGGCGTGCTGAATCTGGTCGACCCCGTCAAGATTCCGCAGGGCATCCTGTTCCTGCTCGTGTGCGGCTTCAGCTGGGGCTACGTCTTCGGCATCCTGATGGCCCGCAGGGAGGTGGTGGTGCTCGGATACGTGGCGAGCGCCGTGTTCCTGCTGGCCGGTATCGTGGGCGCCGCGCGGTTCGGATTCGACTGGCGGCTCAGCGCCCTCTTGGTCGGGATTGGCGGCTACGGGCTGATCGTGCTGGGCCTTTACCGGAAGCGGATCCTCGAGGCCTAGCGGCCGGCCGTTCAACCCACCGTCGTACCCTCGACGTATTCGGGCGCGGCGGGGAGCTCGACGAAGAACTTCGCGCCGCCCAGCGCCGACTCCTCCAGCCAGATCTTCCCGCCCACCTCGCTCACGACGCGCTGACAGATGGCGAGGCCCAGTCCGGTCCCTTCGTCTGGCCCCTTGGTCGTGAAGAACGGGTCGAAGATCCGGTTCCGGATCGGTGCCGGCACGCCGGGGCCCGAGTCCTCCACGGTGAGGCGGACCCAACCCTCGCGCGCCTGTGTGCCCAGCTCGATGACGGCGGGGTGACGCCCGCGGACCGCATGCTCGGCGTTGGTGACGAGGTTGATCACGACCTGCTGCAGCTCCTGGCCGAGGGCGAGTACGGCGGGCGCGGCATCGTCGAGGCGGACGCGGAACTCCACGTTCTCGGAGCGCAGCACGCGCTGGCGGATCTCGGCGACGTCGTGGACGAGGTCGTTGACCTGCACGCGGGTGGGTGTGGTGTCGGCGCGGCGGGCGAGGCGCAGCAGACTCCGCACGATCCGAGCCGCCCGATCCACCTCGCGGGTCATCGTCGCGGCGGCGGCCGTCACCTCGGGGTCCCTGCTCGCCCGCGCGAGCAGCTCCGCCTCCATCCGGATCGCGGCGAGCGGGTTGTTCACCTCGTGCGCCACGCCGCTCGCGATCTCGCCGACCGTCGCCAGCTTCTCGCGCGCAACGAGCTCCCGCTCGGCTCGCAGCTCGTCCGTCCGGTCGTACAGGGCGACCAGCAGGTTCTTCGAGTCGATCCCGGAGAGCCCGGTGATCGTGCAGTCGCAAATGCGCCGGTCCCCTGACGCCTGCGTCACGAGCACGCGTCCGTGCCACGGCCCCCCGCTGAGCGGCTGGGCGAGCACCAGGCGCAGCGAAATCCCGCTGGGAGAGAGACCCAGGGCTTCGAGGTGCGCGCCGCGGGCCTCACGCTCCGCCGCGATCCCGAAGAGACGGCACCCCGCCTCGTTGAGCTGCTGCACCCGCCCCTCCCCGTCCACGAGCGCGAGCGGGAGCGGGCTGCCGTCCACCATCGCGCGCGCCCGCTCGGCGGCCGCGCGGGCGCCGCTCACGGCCTCGGACAGCTCGAGCCCCCCGGCGATGTAAGCGGCGACCGCCGTGAAGTACTGCAGGTCCACGAGGCCGAACGGTGGCGGCTCGTCCGCGTCGGGGCGCAGGTAGCGGACGACGCCGACCGCCCCCTGCACGCCGCCGGCCGTGCGCAGCGGAGCGATCAGCGCCCCGCGCGCCGTGCCGGAGGGTGACAGCGCAGGCGAGCAGTCGGGCTCGGCGAGGATATTCTGGGTCAGGAGCGCCTCTCCCGTGCGTACCACGCGGCCGGTCGTGCTCGTCGTGAGCCCGATCTCGAACCCGTCGAACTCCACGCAGTGCCCGACCGTCGCCGCTACACGCAGCATCCCGCCTTCACCGCCGCGCAGGGCCACGTATGCCCCCTGCGCATCGACGAGGCTCAGCAGACTCTCCAGCGTGTACCGGAGCAGCAGCTCGCGCTCCGGCGCGGCGAGCAGCCAGCGCGAGAGCTCGACGAGGAAGGTGCCGAGGCGGCGCTCCCGCTCCAGGCTCGCCCGGCGCCCGACCATGACGGCCAGGTGCGTCGCGACCTCGATGGTGGCGCGCACATCGGCCGTGCCCGCGCCGGGGGGTATCGCGGCGAACGCTCCGTGCACGCGCCGGCCGTCCGCGTCCTGCCAGTCGACGGCGACCGGGCTTCCGGATGCCGTGGTGCCTGCCGTCGCTGCTCCAGACTCGTTCAGCCCCCGGTAGTCGAGTTGCACCAGCGCCCCCCCGGCCCACTCGCTCAGGATGCGCGCGGCCGCCTGCCAGAAGGCCTTGGTGCCCTTCGAGGTGCTAGCTTCACTCAGCAGACGCCGGATGGGTTCGAGCATCGCCCGAAACTACGTCTAGGAACGACGTCGAGGAAAGGCGTCGAGGGGAACCGCAGCTGTGGGGCGACGTTTACCGGAGGAAAGGAGGCGGTATGCGAAATTTCTCGAGCGACGCCATCGCCCTGATCGGCGGCCCCGAGGCACCTCGCGGTGAGTCTGCCGAGGCGGCCTCCGCGTCGCACTCATCCGACGAGCTGCTCGACGCCTATTCGGCGGCGGTGGTGGGCGCGGTGGAGCGGGTCGGCCGCGCCGTGGTCAGCGTCGACGTGCGGCAGCCCGTGCGGCGGCGTGGCCGTCCGGAGCGCGAGCTGCCGGGTCACGGATCGGGATTCGTCTTCACGCCCGATGGATTCATTCTGACGAATAGCCACGTCGTCCACGGCGCTACGCACCTGGCCGTGCGGCTGCCCGACGGTCGCGAGCTGCCGGCCGACCTGATCGGCGACGACCCCGACACCGATCTCGCCGTGGTGCGCGTCGGCGGGGATCCGCCCACCGCCGCGCCGCTCGGCGACTCGGCCTCCCTGCGCGTGGGTCAGGTCGTGATCGCGATCGGCAACCCGCTGGGCTTCCAGAGCACCGTCACTGCCGGCGTCGTCAGCGCGCTGGGCCGGTCCTTCCGCTCCGTGAACGGGCGGCTCATCGACGACGTCATCCAGACCGACGCGGCCTTGAACCCGGGCAACTCGGGCGGGCCGCTCGTGGACTCGCGGGGGCGCGTCGTCGGCGTCAACACGGCCGTCATCCTGCCGGCCCAGGGAATCTGCTTCGCGGTGGCCATAAACACGGCGAAGTTCGTGGCTGGACAGCTGATCGCGCACGGCCGGATCCGGCGCGGCCGCATCGGCGTGGCCGGCCAGCACGTGCCGCTGTTGCGCCTCGCGGTGCGCGCGCACGGGCTCGAGGCGAAGAGCGGCGTGCTGGTCACGGGCGTCGAATCGGGCAGCCCCGCCGAGCGGGCAGGCCTCAAGCAGGGCGACATCATCGTCGGGTTCGCGGGTCACATGGTACGCGGCATCGACGATCTGCACCGGCTGCTCGCGACGGATCGCATCGGGACGCCCGCCGTCGTTGCCCTGCTGCGCGGGGCGGACAAGCTCGAGCTGCCGATCGTGCCGGAAGAATCGCGCCCGTCCCGCTAGCCTTCATGGAGGCACACGCCCAGTGAAAGCGATCCGAGTCGAGGCGACCGGCGGGCCCGAGGTACTGCGCTACGCGGACGTGGCCCAGCCCGCCGCCGGCCCGGGGCAGGCGCTCGTGAAGATCGACGCCGCCGGTGTCAACTACGTCGACGTGTATCAGCGCACCGGCCTGTATCCGGTGAAGCCGCCATGCATCCTGGGTCAGGAGGCCGGGGGCACGGTCACGGCGGTGGGCCCGGGCGTGAGCGAAGTGAAGGTCGGCCACAGGGTGGCCTACGCCCACGTGCTGGGCGCTTATGCGGAGTACGCCGCCGTGCCGGCGGAGCGGCTGGTGGTGCTGCCGAACGGGGTGAGCACGAAGCAGGGCGCGGCGGCGATGCTCCAGGGGATGACCGCGCACTACCTCGCCACGACTACCTACCCGCTCAAACCCGGCGACGCGTGCCTCGTGCACGCGGCGGCGGGGGGCGTGGGTCTCTTGCTGTGCCAGATCGCGAAACTGCGCGGCGCGCGCGTGTTCGGAACCGTGTCCACGGAAGAGAAGGCGCAGCTGGCGTGCGACGCAGGTGCGGACGAGGTCATCCTCTACACGCGCGAGGACTTCGAGGCGGCGGTGAAGCGTCTCACCGGCGACGCCGGTATCCAGGTGATCTATGATTCGGTCGGCCAGACGACGTTCGCAAAGGGGCTAAACTGCCTTGCGCCTCGAGGGATGATGGTGCTGTACGGCCAGTCGAGTGGGCCCGTGGGGCCGCTCGACCCGCAGGTGCTCAGCCGGAACGGCTCGCTGTTTCTCACCCGGCCAACGCTGGGGCACTACATCGCCACGCGGGACGAGCTGGTGGCTCGCGCCGGGGAGGTGCTGGACTGGGTGCGGGAGGGCAAGGTCGCGCTCCGGATCGGGCACGAGTTTCCACTCGCGGAGGCGGCGGAGGCTCACCGGCAGCTCGAAGCGCGGCAGACGACGGGGAAGGTGCTGCTGATTCCGTAACGGGGTCACGGTCGGTTCTGACGTCTTCCTCGTGACGCTTTTCCCGTGACGTCTTTAGCCTCTTATCGCCCCCGGGAATCGCGTCGGGTCGGGTGTGAATCCCGGAAAGACTGCGGACAGGTCCGTAGCGCCCAGATGGCGGGAGAGCACTTCGCCGAACAGGTCGCGGAAGTCCGTGGTCACCGCGAGGTCGCGGCCCTCGAAGCGGCTCGCCGGGTCGAGACCCGGCCAGCGCCCGAGGACGCGCCCGCCGCTCACGGGTCCGCCCATCACCAGCATGGCGGTGGCGTGGCCGTGGTCCGTGCCGACGTTGCCGTTCTCGCGGATCGTGCGGCCGAACTCGGACATCGTGAGCACCACGACGTCGCGCAGCTTCTCCCCGAGGTCCTGCGCGAAGGCCGCGAGCCCCTGACCCAGCTCGGCCAGGCGCGCGGCTAGCTGCCCCTCGCTCGAGCCCTGATTGACGTGGGTGTCCCACCCCGTGACGTCCGCGAACGCCACCTGCAGGCCCAGGTTTCCCTTGATGAGCTGCGCGACTTGCTGCAGCGAGCGCCCGAGCCGGCCGCGGGGGTACTCCGCGTTGTTCTCGGGCCGATACTGCATCGGATTCGCCTTTTTCAGCAACTGTACGGCCTCGAAGGCTTCCTGCGAGGACGACGACAGCAGGCCGGTCGCCGAGCCGGCGTACAGCTCCTCGAAGGCACGGGTGAGGCGGTCGCGCGCCGCTCCCTGGGGCGCGCGCAGCCCGAACGCCTGCAGGTCGTCGATGGCGAGCGACGGGGCCGACCCCGCGAGGATGCGGGGGAGCTGAGGTCCGAAGGCGACCGCGCGGAAGGGCGTGTCCTCGTGCTCCCGGTCGTGCCGGCAGTAACGGTTGAGCCAGCCGTCCGCGGTGGACTTCACTCCCGGCGTGCCCGACTCCATGTAGTCCTGCGCGTCGAAGTGGCTGCGCGTGGAGTCGGGCGAGCCCACCGCGTGGATAACGCCGAGGCTCTTGTTGTCCCACAGGGGCTTGAGCGCCGCGAGCCGCGGGTGGAGCCCGAAGTGCCCGTCCAGATCGACCACGTCGCTCGCCGGCACGGCGATGCGAGGCCGTTCCCGGTAGTAGAGCGCCTCGCCGTGCGGCACGATCATGTTGAGGCCGTCCACGGCGCCGCGCTGGAACAGGCAGACGAGAATCGGGCGATCAGAGGCGGTCAGGGGCGGTAAGGGGCGGTAAGAGGCAAACGCGGCCCGCGCGAGGAACAGCGGGTCGAGACCCAGACTGACCAACGCTAGACCTCCCGATTTCACGAATACGCGTCTCGAAACCGACATCTCTGATTCCTCCCAGGCTACCGCCTCTTACCGCCTCCGACCGACCCCTACTGTCTATTGTCTCTGAAACTCCGGCCCGCCGAGCGCCAGCCCCACCGCCAGCGCGCGCGCAGCGACCGGATCTGCCACGTCCGCCAGCTGCTCGCGGAGCACGCGCCTCGTGTTGTCGGACATTGTGCCCCCGAGGATGCCGTCGTTCACCGCGGCGATGAGCTGCTCGGCGTCCGCGGTTGCGGGAGCGATGGAATCGAGGCCGACCGCGACGCCCGGGAGCCTGCCGGCAGCGAGCGCGACGGCCACGTTCATCCGGTCGAGCAACGCGCCGCTGTTCACCCAGGCCTCCTCACGTTCGGGGTACCCGTCGGGCGCGACGTGGCGGTAGAGGGGCTGGCCCAGCCGCGCCACGACCTGCGCCAGCCGGGGCGTGGTGTCCGGGTCGCCGCCCACGGCGCGCACGGCACTCACGACGAACTCGAGCGGGGTCTTCACCTTGGCCCGGATGTTCTCGCGCGCCCAGAAGTCGGGTCCGCGCACGATCGCCCGCACCACGTCTCGCATGTCGCCGCTCGAGCGCTTCCAGGCGGCGACGGCGTCATCCACGCAGCCGTCGGGTGGCTCGTCGTTCACGAGCCGCTGGCACAGCTGGCGACTCACGTGGTGCATGGTGGCCGGGAGGCTTGCGAGCAGCTTCAGCAGCCGGACTCCCTCGTCCATCCCGTGGCCCGCCGGGAACCTAACGCCCAGGACCGTCTTCTCGCCGTAGTCGTGCGCCCACTCGTGGAACTCGAAGCCTCCCCCTTGCTGCGGCCGCTGGATGCTCCACCCGGTGAGGATCCGGGCGACCTCGATCACGTCTTGCTGGGTGTAGCCCCCGTCTACGCCCAGCGTGTGCAGCTCGAGCAGCTCACGCGCGTAGTTTTCGTTGATCCCCTTGGGCATCCGCTCGAGGGCGCGTTGCCGCTGGGAGTCGGCCTGCGACGGCTCCCGCGAAAAGCCCGGCATGTAGCGGCCACGGCCGAACCAGGGACGCGCACGGAGGCGGGGCCGCGTGAGCGCAGGCGGCATGGAGCCGGGGGCCACGCTCTCCCAGTTATCGAGATAGAAGAGCATGGCCGGGCTTCGCGCCGTGGCGAGCAGCAACTCCACGAACTTCCCGAGCGCGCGCGGGCGGAGCGTCTCCTCGATGTAGGACGGCGCGAGCACCCGATCGGCGCCCTTGCCAAAGAACACGTTGAAGTGATTGACCCAGAAATCGACCATGACCTCGTACAGCTGACGTCGGGAGAGCGCGGCACGCACTACGGCGAGCTGCTCCACCTCCCCGGCAAGCCGGCGGCCCATCTGCTCCTCCTTGCCGCCCTGATCGGCTGGCGGGGCCAGGCTGTCCATCGCGGGCTGTCCGGCGCGCTGCCGCTGACGCTCCCGTCGCTCCTCGCTCGCCGCGGCGTACAGGCGGGCAAGGTCCCCCGAGTCGTAGCGCAGGATGCGGAACGTGGCGGCCCGCGCGGCCACCAGTCGATCGTCGACCTGGTCGGGGGAGAGTTGGCGGTCGATCCAGTTCATCACGCCGCCCGCCGCCGCCGCGTCTACCTCTCCC
>Ga0209160_1004871_pt1 | contig 10675 bp, 8 predicted proteins | sample GraSoiAngelo_153_FD_186167 | JGI IMG/M metagenome (GOLD analysis project Ga0209160, IMG submission 186167) | Grasslands soil microbial communities from the Angelo Coastal Reserve, California, USA - 14_1009_12_40cm (SPAdes) (version 2) | ecosystem: Environmental > Terrestrial > Soil > Grasslands ...
TCGGGAGCTTACGCTCCTCGGCGAGGCGCTCGAGGGCCGGAATGTCCACGGTGAGGTTGGGTGCACCGTTGGCGAAGGGCACGTTCTCCATCAGGGCCGCGTAGGCGTAGAGCATGGAGGGCGCGACGGCGGGGTCGTTGCGCTCCATCGCCTGCTCCAGCGCGGCCACGCTCTGATGCGCCGGCCCGGGCGTGAGGAACACCTCGGTCGACGCCGCCCAGATCATCACGACGCGCTCCACGCCGGCCGTCTGCTTGAATTGCCGGATGTCGGCGCGCAGCTGCTCGGCCAGCTCGCGCTTGGTCTTGCCCGGCTTGACGTTGGTGCCGTGCAGCCGCTTGACGTAGTTCTGGTCGAACGCGGCGGGGAGCGGCTTGATCCCCTTCAGGAAGTCCGCGATCGGCTCCAGGTGGTGCGGCTCGAGCACCCCCGCCTTCCGCGCCGCAGTGTAGGCATCGTCGGGGATCGGGTCCCAGGCGGCGAACACGAGATCCGCGACGCCCGCCAGGGGCAGGAAGTCCTTCAACTTGGGGGAGCGGCGATCGGTGCGCTTCCCGAGGCGGATCGTCCCCATCTGGGTGAGCGACCCGATCGGCAGCGCCCCGCCCCGGCGCACGTTCTCCACGCCGGCGATGAAGGTCGTCGAGACGGCCCCCAGGCCCACCAGCAGTACCCCCAGCTTCCCCTTCGGAGGGGCGATGTCCCGGCCGGCCCGCTTTGGCACGATCAGATCCCTTTCCGAGATTGCAGCGCGGCGGCGTGGCCCGGCAGCGTGTCCCGGGGGCGTGCCCGTAGCGCGGGCCGTCCACCCGTCACGCGCGCGACGTGCACGACGCGCTGCACCACCGTCACCGTGGTGGCGAGCGCGAGCACGGCGACGATCCAAAACAACAACGCCCCCTGGTTCCCCGCCCCGAAGACCATGGTCGGCGCCCCGAGCAGCAGCACCCGCTCGGCGCGCTGGGCGATCCCCACTTTGCACTCGATGCCCAACCCTTCGGCCCGCGCGCGCGCGTACGAAACAAGCAGCGAGGCGGTGAGCGCCACGAAGCAGAGCGCGACCCCCAGAGCCATCCGGCTCGGCGCCACGCCGCCTCGCAGGAAGAACACGCCGATCCCCGTAAACAGCGCCGCTTCGCCCACCCGGTCCAGCGTCGAGTCGTAGAACGCTCCGAACGCGCTCTCCCGTCCACCCTCCCGCGCTACGCCGCCGTCCAGCAGATCGAACACGCCGCTCAAGAGCAGCAGGAAGCCGCCCCACTGCACCCAGCCCGCGGCGAACGCGGTCGCGGAGCCCAGGACGACCAGGGTGCCGAGCGTCGTGATCACGTTGGGGTGGACCTGGAGCCGGACGAGGAGGTGCGCGAGGGGAGCGAGCAGCCGCACGAACCCGTCCCGGACCAGCTGAGGGATGACGTTCATAGCGGGGTGAAGGTAATGGAGCCCCACAGGGCGCGGAAGGGCGCGTCGCGCCAAAACTCCTAGTAGAGCAAGTACTTGCCCCGCTCGCGCCGGAACCGCTCGAGCGCCCGCTCCCACGAGCCCCAGATGGCCGCGGGCGCGCGCCCCGCCAACAGCGCCTGGCGCAGCTCCACGCCGCCGGCCAAGCGATCGAAGCGGTTCCCGCGAAACCGCAGCGAGTCTGGGTGCACGCCGCGAATGGCCGCGAGCAGCGCCACCGCGACGCGCGTGGGATCGTAGCCACTGCGGTCGATCACGCGCAGCCGAACGCCGGGTAGCTCGACTCCGTCGTACTTCCCGTCGGTTGGCGCGCGCGGCGTGAAGCGCGTGGCCGTGAGCTCGACCCCCGCCAACCCTGCGGCCGTCCCTCGGCTCCCGTCCCGCACGCGGCGCAGCACCGCGGTGGCGTCGAGCCAGGGAGCGCCCACGACCTGGAAGGCGAGCCCGGTGCCCCGTCCGACCGACAGATTTGTCGCCTCGAACAGACAGGTGCCGGGATAATGGAGCGCGCTCTCGAGGTCGGGCATGTTGGGGGACGGCTTTACCCACGGCAGGCCGGTGGCGTCGTAGTACGCGCCCCGTCGCCACCCCGCTGCGGGCACGACGACGAGCTCGGCGTGAAGCTGGTACCGCTCGTTCGCGAGCCGCAGGATCTCGCCGAGCGTCAGGCCATGGCGCATCGGCAGCGGCAGGAAGTCGAGCCGTTCCGCGTCGAGCGGGCCCGCGGCCTGCACGTTCCCCTGCAGCACCACACCGCCGATCGGGTTGGGCCGGTCCGCCACGACGACCCGCCTGCCGCGACGCGCCGCCTCGCGCATCAGCAGCACGGCGGCCGCCGGATAGCTGTAATACCGGGCGCCGATGTCCTGCAGGTCGATGACGACCACATCGACGCTGTCCAGCACGGCGAAATTGGGCGGGCGCGGCGTGGTGTAGAGGCTGTAAATTGGAAGCCCGGTAGCCGTGTCCACGGCGTCCGGAAGCCTCGGGCGGTCCTCCGTGCCGCGGAACCCGTGCTCCGGGCTGAGCAGCACCAGCAGCCGATAACCGCCGGCTAGCAGGCGGTCGACGTCGCGGCGGCCCTCACGGTCGACCCCGGTCTGGTTCGTGAGTAGGGCCAGCCGCTGGCCGGCAAGCAGGTGCGCCGAGTCGGACAGCAGGACCTCGATGCCCGGGCGCACCTGTCCCGCGGCGGGCGCGGCACAGGTGAGCAACCCCAACAGCGAGAGAAGATGCGGGCGCATAGGCTCCTGGTACTCGCGGCCGTGCTCGGATGTGCCAGCGGTCCGCCGGTCGGGCGGACGGGCGGACCGTCCCCTCACCCCCCGTCCCCAGTCGCCGTCGATTCGCTGCTCCGCGCCCTCACGCCGCGCCAGAAGGTCGGCCAGCTCGTCGTCCCCCGGCTCTCGGGGGCCTACGCCGCGCTCGACGACTCACTGTTCCAAGTGGCGGGGCGGTGGGTCGACTCGCTCGAGGTCGGCGGCCTCACGGTGTTCGCGGGCTCCCCTTTCGACGTGGCGGCCAAGCTCAACGCCCTGCAGCTCCGCGCCCGGCTGCCGCTCCTCGTTTCGGCCGACCTCGAGTGGGGTGCCGGGATGCGGCTCGTCGGCGCCACCGCATTCCCGATGATCATGGCGGTCGGCGCCACGGCGGATCCGGGCGACGCCTACACGATCGGCGCGGCCGCCGCCACCGAGGGGCGGGCGGTCGGCATCCACGTCAATTTCGCGCCCGACGCCGACGTCAACAACAACCCGGCGAACCCCATCATCAATACCCGGTCCTTCGGCGAAGATCCGCGTGCGGTCTCGCGTCTCGTGGCGGAGTACGTGCGCGGGCTGCGCGATCATGGGATGCTCGCCACCCTGAAACATTTTCCCGGTCACGGCGACACCCAGATCGACTCCCACATCGGCCTCCCGCGCATCGCCGCGGGCTACGGACGGCTGGATTCGCTCGAGCTCGTCCCCTTCCGGGCCGGGATCTCCGCCGGGGCGGACGTCGTGATGAGCGCGCACATCGTCGTCCCCGACCTCACCGGCCCCGAGCAGCCGGCGACCCTCGCGGCGGCCGTCCTGACCGGCCTGTTGCGCGACTCCCTCGGGTTTCAGGGCCTCGTCGTCACCGACGCGCTCGACATGGGCGCCATCGTGTCGAAGTACGGCGCGGGCGAAGCCGCCGTGCGTGCCTTCCTCGCGGGGGCGGATCTGCTCGTGATCCCGGCGGACCCCGACTCGGCGGTCAGCGCCCTCGTCGCCGCGGTCGCGAGCGGTCGGATCGCGACGGCGCGGCTCGACGCCTCGGTGCGCCGCCTGCTCCAGATCAAGCAGCGGCTCGGACTGTTCGAGCGGCGCCTGGCGCCGCTCGATTCGATCATGCCCGTCGTGGGGAGCAAGCGCTTCCAGGACGCGGCCAACGACCTGGCGGTGCGCTCCCTCACGCTGGTGCGGGACATCGGCGGGCCGCTGCACGCGCTCCGTGCGAAGCGCTCGCGCTTCGCACTCGTCGCCTACGGGGACGAGCTCAACAGCTTCGTCGGCCAGCGGATCCTCGAGCTGCTCCGCCAGGGCGGGGACACCGTCGAGTTCTTCCGCCTGTGGCCGATGTCCGGAACGCCGTCGTACGACTCGGCGCGCGCCGTGATCGCGCGCGCGCCGGCCGTGGTGTTCGCCGCCAACGTCCGGCCCATCTCGGGGCGGGGCACCATCTCGCTGCCGGACTCGCTCGCCCAGCTCATGATGGCCACGGACACGGCCCGCCCCACGGTGGTCGTATCGCTCGGCAGCCCCTACCTCCTCACCCAGACGCCGACGGTGAGATCGTACCTGATCGCCTGGAGCGGCGTGCGGGCCTCGGAGCGCGCCGTCGCGCTGGCCCTCCTCGGGAAGGTCCCGATCACGGGGCGGCTGCCGATCAGCCTGCCGCCGGCGTACCGCATCGGCGCGAGCGTCATCGTGCCGGACGCCCGGCCGTGAGGGGCGGCTTCGCTGCGCTCGTGGGTGCGCTCGTGCCGTTCCAACTCTCCCCGGCGAACGAGTGCAAACCGTGCCAGTAGCATTGGAAGCCCGTAGCGCCTCCCGTATCTTGGCCCGATTAGTTGGAACGGCACTCGTCGCCTGCCGCGCGAGCGCGCCCTTCCCGGCGAGCGCGGGCGTCCCCGAGGCGTCGCCTCCCGGGCTCGGGTTCGACAGCCTGCGCCTCGCCGGCGTGGTTGATTACCTCCGGGGCCAGGCGGACAGCGGGGCATTTCCCGGAGCCGTGCTCGCGGTGGGCCGCCACGGGCGACTCGCGCTGCTCGCCGCGGTCGGCCGCTACGGCACGGACGACGCGCGCCCGGTGGATCCCGGGACGCTCTACGACCTCGCCTCGCTCACCAAGGTCGTCGGGCTGACGACCGCCTGCATGCAGCTCGTGGATGAAGGAAGGCTGGCCCTCGACGCGCCCGTGCAGCGCTACCTCCCGGAGTTCCACGGGGGCGCCGACAAGGAGCGCGTCACCGTGCGCCACCTCCTCACGCATTCCTCGGGGCTCCCCGCCTGGCGGCCGCTCTACCGGGAGGCGGGCTCCCGCTCCGCGGCCCTCGCCCTCGTGGACACGACGCCGCTCGCCACCGCGCCGGGCGAGCGCTTCGTGTACTCGGACCTCGGCGCGATCGTGCTCACGCAGGTAGTTGAGCGGATCTCCGGCGAGCCGCTCGACCGCCTGCTCGCGCGGCACGTGTTCGGGCCACTGGGCATGGCCGCGACCCGGTACCGTCCGCCCACGGCGTGGCGGAACCGGATCGCGCCCACCGAGACCGACACGGCGTTCCGCCACCGCGCGCTGCGGGGAGAGGTGCACGACGAGAATGCGGGGCGCCTGGGCGGGGTCTCGGGCCACGCCGGCCTGTTCTCCAACGCGCTCGACTTGTCGCGGTTCGCGGCCGTGCTGCTCGCCGGCGGCGCCTGGGACTCGCTGCAACTGATCCGCGCCGAGACCGTCGCCGAGTTCACTCGGCGTCAGGAAGTGCCGCCCGGGTCGAGCCGGGCGCTCGGCTGGGACACGCCGGCCGACTCGGGGTACACCAGCGCCGGCGCGAAGCTGTCGCGCCGGGCGTTCGGGCACACCGGATTCACGGGCACGTCGCTGTGGATGGACCCGGACCGGGATCTGTTCATCATCCTGCTCACCAACCGCGTCAACCCCACGCGCGCCAACACGGCCATCCTGCACGTCCGCCCGCGGGTGGCGGACCTCGTGCTGGACGCCCTCACCCACCCGGAGCTCTGAGGCGCCTCACTGCACGACGCTTTCCCAGCCGCGCCGCGACAGATCGCGATAGATGACCGCTCCGGCGATCGCGCCGAGCCCGAGGAGTACGACGCCGGGAAGCGTCTCGTGCAACACCAGCTTCCCGACGCCGAACAGCACGCCATAGATCAGCACGCACCCGGCCGCCCAGTCGAGCAGGTTCGCGAGCCCGTCCGCCGAGGCCCGGACGTCGGGCGCGAGCGCCGCCACCGGCCCCCACCCCGCCCGGGAGGGTCGCGTGCGGCGGTAGAACGCCACCAACGTGCCCTCGGGCTCGGGGCGCGTGAGGAAGGTGACCGCGAGCCACACGCCGGTGGTGATCGCGACGGTGATGAGCATGATCCAGGCGAAGTCCAGCGGCCGATCGCTGTCGAGGCCCGCCACCGTCTGCAACAGCACCGACACGGCGAACGCCGCGATCATCGCGGACACCTCGCTCCACGCGTTGATGCGCCACCAGTACCAGCGCAGCAGCAGTACGGTGCCCGTGCCCGCCCCCGTGACGATCAGGAGCTTCCAGGCGCCGGCGATCGAGCCCATGTAGAAGGTCGCGATGGCGGAGACCACGGTGAGGATCACGGTCGCGACCTGCGACGCCCGGACGTAATGCCGCTCCGTCGCGTCGCGCCGCAGGAAGCGGCGGTAGCAGTCGTTCACGAGATAGCTCGCGCCCCAGTTCAGCTGCGTGGCGATGGTGGACATGTACGCCGCCGCGAAGGCCGCCACCATCAGCCCACGCAGCGACGAGGGGAGGTAGTCGATCATCACGCGGACGTAGCCCGTCTCCGGGTCGGCGAGACCGGGAAACAGGATGAGCGACGCCAGGGCGACGAGGATCCAGGGCCACGGGCGCACGGCATAGTGCGCGATGTTGAACCACAGCGTCGCCAGGACCGAGTGCTTCTCGTCCTTCGCGCTGAACATGCGCTGCGCGATGTAGCCGCCGCCGCCCGGCTCGGCACCCGGATACCACGTGGCCCACCAGTTCACGCCGATGTAGACGAAGAAGGTGATCAGGGGCATCCACGCCGACCCGACGTCGGGGACGAAGCTCAGGACCGATCCGTGGCCGGGCAGCAGCGCCAGCTTCGCCTTCATCGCATCGATGCCGCCCACCGCGTGCACCGCCACGACGGCGAGCACGATCACCATTCCCATCTTGATCACGAACTGGAACAGGTCGGTCACCAGCACGCCCCACAGACCCGAGAGCGTCGAAATGGCGGACGTCAGCGCGATCAGACCGAGCACCATCGCCAGGGCCTCGAGCTTCCCGACACCAAACAGCAGTTGCAGGATCTTCACCATCGCGAGGTTCACCCATCCCAGGATGATGCAGTTGATCAGCACGCCCAGGTACAGCGCCCGGAAGCCGCGGAGGAAGGCTGCCGGCCGGCCGGCGTAGCGGATCTCCGAGAACTCGATGTCGGTCATCACGCCGGCGCGGCGCCACAGCCGGGCGTAGAAGAACACCGTCAGCATGCCGCTCGCCAGCAGATTCCACCACAGCCAGTTCCCCGCCACGCCGTTCCGCGCCACGAGGCCGGTGACCGCCAGCGGCGTGTCAGCCGCGAACGTCGTCGCCACCATCGACGTGCCGGCCAGCCACCACGGCACGTTGCGCCCCGAGAGAAAGAACTCCGCCGTATCGCGGCTGGCGCGGCGCTTGTAGTACAGGCCCACGGCCACGTTGAACAGGAAATAGAGCGCGACGATCGACCAGTCGGCGAGCGTAAGTCGCATGAGCGCGCGATCCTAGGTGGCGGGAGAGTTGACAGGCGCGACGGGCCTTTCTAAGTTCGCATGTGACTGGAGGATCGCAATGGCGACAACGCAGAAGACGACCCCGATCACGCTGACCCTGACCGACAGAGCGGCGGTCGAAGTGCGGAAGTTCATGGCGGACGAGCACGCCTCCGCCGAGACGGCCGGCCTCCGGGTCGCGGTGCTGCCGGGCGGGTGCTCGGGATTCCGCTACAGCCTCAACATCGAAGAGAAGCCGCTCGACGACGACATCGTCGTGGAAACGGGCGGCGTGCGGTGCTTCGTCGACACCTTCAGCGCCCAGCACCTGAACGGCACGGTGATCGACTTCCGGAGCAACTTCCAGGAGTCGGGGTTCGCCTTCGAGAACCCGAACGCCACCGGCGGCTGCGGCTGCGGATCGTCCTTCACGGTCTGAGCGGTTTGGCCCCTCGTTCGGCAATCCGAGCCCGCGCACGGCGCGGGCTTTTTGCTGCCCTCCTGTGGCACTGCGCCCGGCGGACGTAGCCGTCATCGCGGCCTACTGCGCCGCCGTCGTCGTCGCCGGGCTCGTGCTCGCGGGACGCCAGCGCGACGCGAGCGATTACTTCCTCGGCCACCGCGGCCTGCCCTGGTGGGCGCTGATGCTGTCCATCGTCGCGACGGAGACGTCGGCGCTCACCGTCATTTCCGTTCCCGGGATCGCCGCGCGCGGCGACCTCACGTTCCTCCAGATCGCGTTCGGCTACCTGGTGGGCCGCATCGGCGTGGCGCGCCTCCTCTTGCCAGGCTACTTCGAGGGCACACAGGACACCGCCTACCAGCGACTGGAGCGGCGCTTCGGGACCGCGGCGCGTCGCACCGCGTCGGGCGTCTTCCTTCTCACCCGCGCCCTGGCCGACTGCGTGCGCATCTTCGCCACGGCGATTCCGCTCGCCATCATCACCCACTGGAGCCTCGCCGCCGGCATCCTCGCGATCGGCATCGTGACGCTGATCTACACATGGGTCGGGGGGCTCCGCGCCGTCGTGTGGGTAGACGTGATCCAGTTGGGGGTGTATCTGCTGGGCGGGATCGCGACCCTCGCGGTCGCCACGCAACTCGCGGGGGGACTGGGGGCGTTCGCTCGCGCCTGGGAGCAGGGGAAGCTCGTGACGCTCGACTTTCGGCCGTCGCTCACGGTGCTGTACACCTTCTGGGGCGGGCTCGTGGGCGGGGCGCTGCTCACGGCCGCGTCGCACGGCACCGATCAACTCATCGTGCAGCGGCTGCTCGCGGCCCGCGGCTTGAAGGACGCGCAGCGGGCGCTTGTCGGCTCGGGCGTGTTCATCATCCTGCAGTTCGCGCTGTTCCTGCTCGTGGGCACGAGCCTGTGGTTGGCCGGCGCGGACCAGGCCGGCATGCGAGGCGACGCCATCTACCCGACCTTCGCGATCACCCAGCTGCCGGCCGGGCTCGCCGGGCTCGTGATCGCCGGGATCCTCGCCGCCGCCATGAGCAGCCACGCCTCGGCGGTCAACTCGCTCGCCTCCGCCGCGACGCTCGACTTCTACGCGCCCCTCACGGGCCGGCAGGAGCCGACCCATCTCTTGCGGGTGGGCCGCTGGCTCACCCTGCTCTGGACGGCCGTGCTGGTCGCGGGCGCCATGGCGTTCCGGAATCAGAACACTCCGGTGGTGCAGCTCGCCCTGAGCATCGTCTCCATCACGTATGGCGGCCTGCTCGGGACATATCTGCTGGGAGGCCTCTGGCCGCGGGCCCGGCAGATCGACGTCATCCTCGCCATCATCGTGAGCGTGCTCGCCATGACCCCCGTCGTGCTGGGCACGGTGATTCCGGGTTTCCCGATCCGCTGGCTCTCGGGGCTCGCCTGGCCGTGGTACGTGCCGTTGGGGACGGCGGTGACGGTGGCCGTGGGGATGCTCTCCTCGACGGTCGGTCAGCCGGTTAGGCGGTTGGGCGGTTAGCATGACTCCGAAGGAGCATCCACCCGCCAATCCGCCTAACCGCCTAACCGCGATCCTGCTCGGTGCCGACGCGGGCGGGTCGCACTCTGCGGTGGCCATCGGGCGGGAAGACGGGACGGTGCTGGGCCGTGCCGAGGGCCCCGGGGCCGCGATGCGTCCGGGAGGCGCGGCGGCGTCCGTCGTGGTGCTCGCGGACATAGCGCGCCGGGCGGCTACGCAGGCGGTGGTGTCGCTGCCGGTGGACCGCGCGGTCGTCGGGGCGGCGGGGGCGGGGCGCGCGCAGGAGCAGCAGGAGCTCGCGGCCGCGCTGGTCGCGGCGGGCATCGCGAGGGCGGCGCGGGTGCTCGCCGACGCCGAGGTAGCGCTGGCCACGGCGTTCCGGAGCGCCCCGGGCATCATCATCAACGCCGGCACCGGCTCCATCGCCTACGCGCGCGATGATGCCGGGCGGCTGCACCGCTGCGGGGGCTACGGCTGGCAATTGGGGGACGAGGGTGGCGGCTACTGGCTCGGGCGGCGGGCGCTCGACGCCGCTGCGCGGGCCCGGGACGGTCGCGGCGAAGGATCGACCCTGCTCGCCCGGCTGCTCTCGGGCCTCGGCCTGGAGGGTTTCGACGACCTCGTGCGCTGGACCGCCACGGCGACGCCCGCCCAGGTGGCCGCGCTCGCACCGCACCTGCTGAACGCCGCCCGCGAGGGGGAAGCCGTGGCGCTGCGGATCCTGCGCGACGCGGCGGGGGAGCTCGGGGCGCTGGTCCGCGCCCTCGAGCGCTTTTTCCCGGGCGCGGGCGAGATCCCGGTCGCCCTTGCGGGGGGTCTCCTGTTCGCAACCTCCCCACTGGCCGCGGTGCTGCGGCAGACGCTCGCCGCCGACATGCCGCGAGCCCGCCTGCAGACCGGGCCGGTGGACACTGCGGTGGGCGCGCTGCGGCTCGCCGCGCTCGCCTAGTCCCGTTCCAACCCGTCGCGGATGCCTCGGCCTAAAGCGTGAACCGTTGGAACGGGACTAAGCCGCGGTGGCGAGCGGCGCCTCGGCGTTGAGCGCGGCGGGACTCCATTCGCTCTCCGCGCGCGCCACGTAGACCGCCGCGGTCAGGTCGCCGCACACGTTGATCGTGGTGCGGCACATGTCGAGGATCCGGTCCACGCCGAGGATGATCGCGATCCCCTCCGGCGGCACGCCCACGGTAGCGAGCACCACCATGAGGAGCGGG
>Ga0209160_1004873_pt1 | contig 10674 bp, 6 predicted proteins | sample GraSoiAngelo_153_FD_186167 | JGI IMG/M metagenome (GOLD analysis project Ga0209160, IMG submission 186167) | Grasslands soil microbial communities from the Angelo Coastal Reserve, California, USA - 14_1009_12_40cm (SPAdes) (version 2) | ecosystem: Environmental > Terrestrial > Soil > Grasslands ...
TCATAGGTGGCCAGCAAGCGGTGGCCCTGTGAGCCGACATAAGCCACCTGGAGGAGGGTATTGCCGGGCAGTTCGCGCTTGATCGTCAAGTTGTATTGGTCTTGATATTGAGGCCGCATATTGGGCGGAAATTGTCCAAAATAAACACTGCCGGCGAAGTTGGACCAGTCGAGCGGTTGACCTCGTTTGGGATTCAGAATCCCGGTAAATGGATTGGCAAAGACCGCGCCGGTCTGGTCCACGTAGGGCATCTGAAGGAACGAGGAGCCGATGAAGTTGCTACCACCGAAGGGCGGCTCGGCGCTGAACTGCTCGAGGACCAACTGCTCGATAGGATTATAAAAGATGCCATATCCCATGCTGACGCTGGTTTTGCTGGGACCGCCGGTCAATTTGGCCAGTAACCCATCATGCCAGCCCGGGCTCCAGTTTAGGCCGAGGCGCGGGGCAAAGCCTTTGTAGTACGTGTTAGTCAAGCCGTTGGGAACGCCTTTGTCACCCGGAACAACCAACCCCACGGGAGTGACGCCTGCGGCGTCGCATCCGGCCTCTCCGGGTCCAAACGTTGCGAAAAGAGGATTGCTGGGGTCCAGGCTACAAGGATAGACGGTCGAGCGCTGCCCCGGGTGAAAGGTCTGCACTTTCTGGCCGATGTCAGAGAGCGGCGTATTCATCTCCCAACGCACACCGTAGTTCAGCGTCAGGTTGGATTTGATCTTCCAGCTATCCTGCGCAAAAAGATACGTGGATTTGCTGCGCACCAGTTCGTGCTGCGCCGAGCCTTGGATGTAGCTGTTCGCCAATCCCAGGAAATAATCGGGGTAGGCGCTATCGGATCCTAAGTCACTCCCGGTTGGCCCAGCCGTTGTGGAATTAAAGGTCATCCAGCCATTGACGTCGAAATACAACAGTTGATCGAACTTCTGGTAGCGCACATCGCCGCCAAATTTGAAACTATGGTTCCCCACGATCTTGCTGAAGTTGTCGCTGACCTGGAAGGTGTTGCCCACCTGCGGCAATTGGCCTCCCGCGTTATTTCCGATGGAGAAGCCGCCGTTCACTTGAATAAACGGCACGCCTTCTATCTTGGAGCCTAGTCCGGAATGGATGCCGCAGTCGGCGGGGCTGGTGGCCCCGGCGGCGCAGGCGGCGTTCAATGTGGCGGAATCGCTCACCCCGGTAAAACAAAACGCCGCTGCCGCTCCGCTACCACAGGAGGCCTGAATGGCATTCGTCTTTGTCGGACTATCAAATTTGAGCTGGCCCTCACGGAAAAAGGTAAAGCGGAGCTCGTTGACGCTCCGGGAGCCGATGGTCGAGGAGTGGCTGGCGTTTATTTGCTGCGTGCGCGTTGCGTAAACTCCCGGGAAGTTTCCGAGCGGAGCTCCCTCGGCTTGAAATTTGGCGAACGGATCGAGGGTATTGTCGTCGTCAAAATAGTAGTACACGGCGGTTTTCTGACTGTTATTAAAAGCATGATCGATCTTGATTTGAAATTGATCGCCCCGGTCTCTCTTCTTTGGAACTGTGACTACCGTGGATGCGCTTCCCCCTGCGCCGGGTACGTATTGAAGCAAGCTCAGTGCCACAGGATCAAAACAAGCTGCGGGAATTTGGTTATCCACTCCGGTGTTGAAGTTGGTGAAAATACCGGGAGAAGTTAAATTGCCGTTGGCATCATAGGTACCGCCGTACTTGTTGCCGACGGCTATGGGTAAACCGCCCTGTGCCTGCACGGCTTGAGCGCATCCCGGGCGGTCGTTCAAAACACCCGCCACCGTGGCGTCGGCCAGCGTACCCTGAAATGGTGTCGCCCCCCCGCCAAAAAAGTCGCCGCCGACCTGGGCGGCCGTGGGCACGGTAACGGGTTGAGAGACAATCCCCTGCACAATTCGCCGGCCCTCATAGGAGGCGAAAAAGAAGGTTTTGTCCTTCTTGATTGGCCCTCCGAGCGTGCCCCCAAACTGGTTTTGTTTGAAAGCCGGCTTGGGAGAGGGAGTGAATGTGAAGGGATGGGTATTCAAGTGATCGTTGCGCAAGAACTCGTAAAAGCCGCCATGTACATTGTTGGTGCCGGACTTGGTGACCACGTTGACGACCGCTCCAGAGTTCCGGCCGTATTCGGCATCAAAGGAATTGGAGATGACGCGAAACTCTTCAATACTGTCCGGTGAGGGTTCTACCGCGGGCAGGTTCGCGAATAGATCGTTGCCGTCGCCGCCGTTCACGGTGTAGTTGTTGGAGCGGCCGCGGCCACCATTCACGGTGACCACCCCGGCCCGATCCGATCCGTAGAACAGGTCGTTGCCGAGCTGGGATTGCACTCCCGGTTGCAGCTGGAGCAGTTGATAGACATCGCGTTGATTTAGAGGCAGTTGCGTAGAAGAGCGCTCGTTCACGACGGCGCCAAGCTGAGTCGAGGTGGTATCGACGACCGGCGGCGCGCCGGTGACTTCGACGATATCGGTCGAACCGCCCAGCTGCAGGGCGATGTCCAGAGTGAGGACTTGGTTAAGGTCCAGCACTATTCCCTTACGGACATATTTCTTGAAACCTTGGAGGGTGAGATCGACTTCGTAACTGCCGACCGGCACTTCAATGAAAATGTATTCACCATTCGCGCCCGACAGTGTTTCGCGCGTGGCGTGCGTGCCCTCGTTGATCAGCTGCACGGTGGCGGCCGGTACTGCGCCGCCGCTCGGGTCCATCACCGTGCCGCGGATGCGGCCGCCGGTGCTCTGCGCGCGGGCCAACGGCACGGCCAGGCACAAGGCCATGGCCAAGACGGTTTCGAATAGGATGCTGCGGTAACACCAGGAACGCAGTTGCCGGAATCGTGCGTCAACCTTCATGAACTCACCCCTATGCGGTGAAGAATTTTTGAACAACAATTCTTCGTAGTTGCTGTGTCCCTCGAACCTTACTATAATCCTGTAAACTTAGAGAAAGCCGGGACCGGTGTCAAGCAGAAAGAATTTATCCAACGCCTCGGCCGCGCGCAAGCCGCCGCGCCCGTTGCGCATCAGCGAAGTGGCCCGCCGCGTGGGTATTTCCTCCTCGGCGCTGCGCGCCTGGGAGGCCTTGGGCCTGCTCTCGCCCGAGCGGACCGAGAGCCGCTACCGTCTCTTTACCGAATCCGATGTGCGCCTGCTGCAACGCGCCATTTTCCTGCGCCGGGTCCGCGGCCTCAATCCCGCCGCCATCGTTCACGTGCTCAAACGCCAGGGAGTTGTCTCTGCTCCCCGGGAAAGCTCGCTCCTTCCCGGGCAGCGTTTCCGCCGCTTGCGCACCCGCCGCGACCTTTCGCTAGCTCAGGTGGCTCGCGCCACGGGCGTCTCGGTCGGTTTTCTCAGCGGCCTCGAACGCGGCCAGATGCGTTCCTCGATCGCCACGCTGCGCCGCATCGCCCGCTTCTACCGTACCAACATTCTTTCCCTCTTCGAAACCGCCGGCGATAATCCGCGCCTGGTGCGCCCGCACCAGCGAAAAATCCTGGAGACCACGCCGGACGTGCGCATGGAGCTGCTGGCCTGGGGAAACACGGTGATGGAGCCGCATCTTTTTCGCATCAAACCTGGTGGCGGCAGCGGTGCATCCTACTCGCACGAAGGCGAGGAATTCCTGCATGTCCTTCGCGGAAATTTTGAGATCTGGCTCGGCGCCAAGGAGCATTATCATTTGAAGCCTGGCGACAGCCTGTATTTCGAAAGTTCCCTTCCGCACCGCTGGAAGAATCCCGGACGGACGGAAACTTGGCTATTGTGGATCAACACGCCGCCAACATTCTGATTCCGAGGACTAGGTGCCCATGAAAGTTCGAGCGTTTCGCGTCGTTCTTCAGTCGCTCCCGCTGTTGCTCTCCTCTGCTGGGATGGCGCGCCCGCAAGGCCGGATCGTCGAACCGGCGGATATCATCGTCGTTCACGGTCGCGTTTACACCGAAAACCCCAAGCAGCCGTGGGCCCAGGCCGTGGCCATTCGCCACGGCAAGATCACCGTGGTCGGTGACGACCCGGAAATCGAGCGCCGGCGTGGCATGGGCACAAAAGTCATCAACGCCGGCGGAAAACTTGTGCTCCCGGGTTTCGTCGATTGTCACATCCACTTTATGGACGGCTCTTTGAGTCTCGGCCGGGTGAATCTTGAAGGCGCAAAAGACCCCTCGGAGATTCAAAAACGATTGCGCCAATATGCCGTCGAACATCCGGGGGATGACTGGATTCTTGGCCGCGGATGGAATTACGCCATGTTCGGTCCCGAGGCCCTCCCGCACAAGAAATATCTGGATGAAATCTTTCCCAATCGCCCGGTATTCCTCGAAGGCTATGACGAACATACCTACTGGGTCAATTCCAAGGCCCTGGTGCTGGCCGGGATCACCCGCGATACGCCGGATCCGCCCAACGGCACGATTGTTCGCGACCCCCAAACGGGGGAGGCCACCGGTGCGTTAAAAGAGTCGGCTCAGGACCTGGTCGCCAAGATTATTCCCAAGCCGTCTCGCGCCGAAAAGCTTTTGGCGCTGCGCGCGGGCATGAGATGGGCGAACCAACACGGCATCACGCGGGTCCACAGCGCCGGCCAGGATTTCGAAGATCTCGATCTTTTCGACGAAATGCGCCGCCGCGGCGATCTCAGCGTGCGCTTGTATATCGCTTACTTCCTCAATCCGCCCGAGCTCCGGCCCCAGGACCTCCAGGCCATCGAGCATGCCCGCAAAAAATTCCACGACGACTGGATCGACGCCGAGGCCGTCAAATTCATGGTGGATGGCGTCGTCGAATCGCACACCGCCGCAATGCTTGAACCCTACAGCGACGGTCCCTCCTTGAAAGGCAAGCTCTTCTGGGAACCCTCCAAGTACAAGGCGGCAGTCGTGGAATTGGACAAGCACGGGTTGCAGCTCTTCACCCATGCGATCGGCGACTACGCGGTGCGGACGGCGCTGGATGCCTATGAAAATGCCGAAACGCAAAATCACAAAAAAGGTGATCGCCGGCCGCGCATCGAACACATCGAGACCATCGCCCAGTCCGACATTCCGCGATTCGGCAAGCTGGGGGTTATCGCCAGCATGCAACCGCTCCATGCTTACCCGGATTCCAATACGCTGGACGTCTGGGCGCGCAATGCCGGCCCCGATCGCGCCTCCCGCGCTTGGGCTTGGAAGAGCATCGCCGATGCCGGAGGCCGCCTGGCCTTCGGCAGCGATTGGCCGGTCGTCACTCTCAATCCGTGGGAAGGGATGCAGACCGCGGTAACTCGCCAAACCTCTGACGGAAAACCGGCAGCCGGTTTTGTTCCTGAGCAGCGGTTGACGGTGGCGCAAGTGGTTGAGGGCTACACTCTGGGAGCGGCGTTTGCCGGCCGCCGCGAAAAATCGGAGGGTTCGCTGGAGGTCGACAAGTTGGCCGACCTGATCGTCGTTTCTCAGAATATCTTCGACATAAACCCGCATAACATCGGGCTCACAAAAGTTGTCACCACCATCGTGGGCGGGCATCTGGTGTATCAAGCGGATACCAAGTAACCGGGAGGAGCAATGAGCTCTCGCGCTATTCTTCTGGGAATTCTGGCGCTGGCCCTGGCCGGCAGCGCGTGCAGGAAAAAAGAAGAAGCGCTAAGCCTGCTCGTTTGGGAAGGCTATTCCGACCCCTCCTTCGTCCAGGCTTTCGAGCAGCGTCATCACTGCAAGGTGCAGGCCTCCTACATGGGCTCCAGCGACGAACTGGTCGCCAAACTTCGCGGTGGCAGTGCGTCAAATTATGATGTGATCTCCCCGTCCAGCGATGTGGCCGCCTCCCTTGTGAGTGCTGGCCTGGCCGCACCGCTCGACCTAGGGAAAATCCCGTCGTATTCGCAACTTTCCCCCAAGCTGCGTGAGCTTCGGCTGGTGAAGAGGAATGGCCAGACCTACGGCGTGCCGTTTGTCTGGGGGCCCAACCCGATTCTCTATGACACCACGGCTTTTGCCCGGCCGCCGGATTCCTGGAGCATCTTTTGGGATCCCCGACACAAGGGAAAGATTTCGCTGTGGGATGAGCTTTCCAGCGTGTACATGGCCGCCCAGGTCCTCGGCTACGACCATCCCAATCCCGACCAGATTTACAACCTGAGCGACGACCAGCTGGAAGCCGTCAAGAAAAAACTGATCGAATTGAAACCCAACATCCGTAAATACTGGTCAACCGGCGGTGATTTGACCAACCTGTTCCAAAACCATGAAATCACCCTGGCCATGGGATGGCCGCTCGTGACCAACCAGCTGCGCGCCCTGAACTTTCCTATCGGCGAAGTGATTCCTAAAGAAAACACTACCGGCTGGATCGATCACCTGATGGTCACGGCGGCGAGTTCCCACCAGGAATTGGCGACGCAGTTCTTGGAGTACATGATCGAAGCCGAGACCCAGAAGAAAGTGAGCGACGTCACTCACTACACGCCCGCAAATCCTGGAGCATCCCAATACCTCAGCGAAGACGAAAAGAAGAGCCTGCACCTCGACAATCCGGATGCCTATATGCAAAGGATCTATTTCTGGCGGGATGTTCCGCGTCGAGCCAAGTACACCGAGATATGGAATGAGGTGAAAAACGCCTCGTGAGTTCCGTGGCTGCAAATTCGCTCGACCCGGCTTCGGCAGTACTTCTTGAAATCCGCGGTGTGGCCAAGCGTTTCGGCGCGCGGGAGGTGCTGAGGAACATCTCCTTGAACATTGCCGAGGGAGAATTCCTTGCCCTGCTCGGTGAAAGCGGTTCCGGCAAAACTACTCTTCTTCGTCTCGTGGCCGGATTCGAAGAACCGACAGCCGGAGAAATCTGGATGAGCGGCGAGCGTTTGGACCTGCTTCCGCCGTACCGGCGCCGAGTAAACACGGTGTTCCAAAACTACGCGTTATTCCCGCATTTGAGCGTGCGGGAGAACGTCGCTTACGGCTTACGCGTCAAGAAAACTGCTGCCACCGAGATCGACGGCCGCGTCGATGAAGCTCTGCGCATGGTGAAGATCGAGGAATTCGCGGCTTGGCGTCCGTCCAAACTGAGCGGTGGGCAGCAACAACGTGTGGCGCTGGCACGCGCGCTCGTCAATCGTCCTCGGCTTCTCCTGCTCGACGAGCCACTTTCCGCGTTGGACGCCAATCTGCGCAAGCAGATGCAGAGCGAATTGAAAGCGCTGCAGCGCGAAATTGGCATCACTTTTCTTTTCGTCACCCACGACCAGGAAGAAGCCATGGCGCTGTCCGACCGCATCGCGCTGCTGCGCGACGGAGCGCTGGAGCAGGTCGCCTCGGCCCGTGAAATCTACGCGCATCCCGCCACGGCGTACACCGCCCGGTTCATCGGGCAAACCAATTTATTGCGTGGAGAGATTCTTGACGGCATGGCCAGGTGCGGGGCCATAGCATGGCCCTCGGATGACCCCGGTGGTGCCGCCATTTTCTCGTTGCGCCCGGAGGCCATCCGTCTCGCCTCGGATGCGGTGGCGCGCCCGGGAACCGCGCGGTTTCGCGCCGCCCTCGAGCAGCAGTTCTTCAGTGGCGCGAGTGAATTGCTTGAAGTGAATTGCAGCGGTCAGCTCTTGCGCGTGCGTGTCTCCGCGCGCGGGCCGCTTTCCGGTGAACACGAGTTTGTTTTTTCGACCGCCGACGCCATCCGCGTCCAGGAGTAATTGCCCTTTTCCTGCCATGTACTCAAAGGCGTACAAAAAGCTCGTTGCTCTCCCACCGCTCCTGTGGGTCGGATTGTTCCTCCTCGTTCCTTACGCGCTGATGTTGGCGCACAGTTTCTGGGCCGTTCATGACGGGATGCTGGTCCGACAGCCGGACCTGCACAATTATGTGACCCTCTTTTCCAAGCCCGTCTACGCCGCCGTCCTAGTGCGAACCATGCGCATCGCCGCTGCGGTGACGCTGTGCTCCCTGCTGCTGGGCTACCCGCTGGCCTATTACCTGTCGTTTCATGCCGGTGCTCCTAAAGAGCTGCTCTACCAGCTCGTCATCGTGCCGCTGTGGGTGAGCTACCTGGTGCGCGGCTATGCTTGGAAGACCATTCTCGGCAGCGAAGGCGTGCTCAATGGCTTCTTCGAATACCTGCATCTCACCCATGAGCCCGTCGCGTTCCTTCTTTACAGCCCTTTCGCCGTCGTGGTTATGCTCACGCACATTTACACGCCTTTCGTCTTTCTGCCCGTCTACGCCGCCCTCGAGCACATCCCGCGCGGGCTGGTGGAAGCCTCGGAAGACCTGGGCGCTGGAGCGGCTCAAACATTTCTGCGGGTCATCCTGCCTCTGTCGATTCCCGGCCTACTCGCTGGTGCCACGTTCGCCTTCGTCCTCTCGCTGGGCGATTTCCTGGCGCCGCTCCTTGTGGGTGGCGCTTCCGGCACGATGATCGCCAACGTGGTACAAAGCCTTTTCGGTGCGGCCTATGATTGGCCGCTGGGCGCGGCGATTTCTGTGGGGCTCCTGATCATCACCGTCTCCCTGCTTTTCCTCAGCGAGCGGCTCGAAAAGCGGTGGCGCTACTAATGAGCGGCCACTCTCGAAGCCGCCGCGGTGCGCTGCTCCTCGTTTATGCCGCGCTCGTTTTCGTCTTTATCTATCTGCCGGTCATCGTTCTCATTCTTTATTCCTTCAATCGTGACGGCGTCGGCGGTTTCCCTCCCCGCCATCTCACGCTCGCTTGGTACCGCCAGCTTTTCGCCGATGCCCCCCTCTGGGATGCTGTCCTTAACAGCCTGAAGGTCGCCGCCGGCAGCGTGGCGCTCTCCTTGACCCTGGGATTGCTTGCGGCGCTGGCGCTCGACCGCGCCAGCTTCCCCGGAAAAGCTCTCTTTCGCCGCCTGGTGCTTTTGCCGCTGATTCTTCCCGGCATCATCACCGGGCTCTCCCTGCTCATGTTCCTCGTTTTTGTGGGCGCCCAGCTCAGTTTGTTCACCGTTTTTCTTGGCCATGGCACCGCGCTGATTTCTGTCGCTACCACCGAGCTCTTCGCGGGCCTTCAAAAACTGGACCGCGCCCAGGAGGAAGCCCTGGACCTCGGCGCGACCCCCTGGCAAACCTTCTGGCGCGTCACTGTTCCGAATCTGAAGCTTTCTCTGATTGCCGCCGGCCTCTTGATCTTTACGCTGTCGATGGATGAGATCGCCGTCACTTTTTTCTTGACCGGCCGCGACAATACCTTGCCGCTCGAAATTTGGGGCCGCCTCCGCCGCGGCATCACTCCTGAAATCAACGCCGTATCAGCGCTGATCTTGGCCGTCTCGGTGGCCTTAATCGTCATCTGGCACCGCGTGCGCACCCGCGGCCTCGGTGCCGATGCGCCGGAACTTCTCGAAAGACCCTAGGAGGCTCGGTGACGCCGTCACGCCGTGAGTTCATCAAGTTTGTCGTCGCCGGTTCTGTGGCCGCCGGCGGTCCTATCGACCCGACGCTTCTGGCCGTGCCGGACTCGAAATCGCCATCGGTGCCGCTCGTTCACGGGGAACGCTTCGAAGTCTGCCACCAGATTCGCGACGGGCATCCGTTCAAACACCCGGACACCACCCGCAATGCGGATATCGTTATCGTGGGAGGAGGCCTCGCCGGTCTTTCCGCCGCTTATTTCCTCCGGGGCAAGGACTGGCTGCTTCTTGAGAAAGAACCTCAGTTCGGCGGCAACGCTCTTCAGGAAGAATTCCAAGGCCAGATTTATGGGACCGGCTCCGCATACGCCTATCGAGATGACGAAGGCGATCAGCTTGCTTCGGAAATCGGCCTGCGCATGCCTCTGGTCAACTCGCCCGATCCCACCATCGTCAACCGCACCTATGTCCCCGACACCTGGAAAACCGGCATCGATCAACTTCCCTATCCGAAGGAAGTGCGCGAAAGCTTCAAGAAATTTCGTGACGACACAATGAAAATCAAGGTTGGCGAGAAAATGGCCGAGCTCGACGCGCAGCCGTTTTCGAATTTCACCGCCGCTTACGCGCCCGAAGTTCAGCAATGGTGGGACGGCTTCGGCGCTTCGAATTGGGGCGCGACCACGGAAGAGAGCTCCGCCTATGTCGGGCTCGCCAATGTGCAGGATCTCGCGAGCGGCGGCGACTCGAAGCGCGCCATCCTTCCCGGCGGACTCGGTTGCCTCACCCACAAGCTCGTCGAAGTCCTCCAGCCGAAATACCAGGAGCGCATGCTCGACAATGCCGCTGTCGTTGCCGCCATCCAGGACCACGGCGTCGTCCGCGTCACCTACCTCCACCAAGGAAAACTCATCACCGTCTCGGCCAAAGCTGTCTTGATGTGCGCACCAAAGCACATCGCCTCGCGCATCGTCATGGGTCTCCCCTCTCGACAGAAAACCGCGATGCGCCGCTATCGCTTCGCGCCCTATCCCGTCGTCAACGTCATCTTCCCTAAGCCGGTCTACAACCGCGGCTACGACAATTGGTGCCCCGGAAGCGTGTTTACGGATTTCATCGTGGCCGACTGGACCATGCAGAAAAATCCCGGATACCAGCAGAAGCACAACATCCTTTCGTTCTACACGCCGCTGCGCGAACTGGAGCGCTCCACGCTGCTCGACGAAAACGGCTGCAAGTCTCTGGCGGCCCGGGTGCTCTCCGATTTCCAAAAGCTGCTGCCGGAATTCAACGTAGACCCCGTGGAACTGCGCATCTACCGCCGTGGCCATC
>Ga0209160_1004878_pt1 | contig 10672 bp, 9 predicted proteins | sample GraSoiAngelo_153_FD_186167 | JGI IMG/M metagenome (GOLD analysis project Ga0209160, IMG submission 186167) | Grasslands soil microbial communities from the Angelo Coastal Reserve, California, USA - 14_1009_12_40cm (SPAdes) (version 2) | ecosystem: Environmental > Terrestrial > Soil > Grasslands ...
GTCCTTGTCGATGGTCACGCGCTTGGCCTTGCCGAGGTCCTTGAGCGTCACCGTCTCCAGCTTGACGCCGAGGTCTTCGGCGATCATGCGGCCGGCGGTGAGGGTCGCGATGTCCTCCAGCATGGCCTTGCGGCGATCTCCGAAGCCCGGCGCCTTCACCGCGGCGGCGTTCAGCGTGCCGCGCAGCTTGTTGACCACCAGCGTGGCCAGCGCCTCACCCTCGACCTCCTCAGCGATGATGAGCAGCGGCTTTCCGGACCGGGCCACTTGCTCGAGCAGCGGGAGCAGGTCCTTCATCGACGAGATCTTCTTCTCGTGGATGAGGATGTACGGGTCCTCGAGCACCACCTCCATCCGCTCCGGGTCGGTGACGAAGTAGGGCGAGAGATAGCCGCGATCGAACTGCATGCCCTCGACGACTTCGAGGGTGGTCTCGAGGCCCTTCGCCTCCTCGACCGTGATCACGCCTTCCTTGCCCACCTTGTCCATCGCCTTGCTGATGATGTCGCCGATGGTCGAGTCGCCGTTGGCCGAGATGGTGCCGACCTGGGCGATCTCCTTCGGATCCTTGGTGGACTTGCTCAGCTTCTTCAGCTCCGCCACGACGGCCTCGACGGCCTTGTCGATGCCGCGCTTGATCTCCATCGGGTTGTTGCCCGCGGCGACCAGCTTGGCGCCTTCGCGGAAGATGGCCTGGGCGAGAACGGTGGCGGTGGTGGTGCCGTCGCCGGCCACGTCGGAGGTCTTGGAGGCGACCTCCTTCACCATCTGCGCGCCCATGTTCTCGAACTTGTTCTCCAGCTCGATCTCCTTCGCCACCGTCACGCCGTCCTTGGTGATGGTGGGGGCGCCGAACGACTTCTCCAGCACCACGTTGCGGCCCTTGGGGCCGAGAGTGACCTTCACCGCGTCGGCGAGCGTGTTGACACCCTTGAGGATGGCCTCACGCGCGCGGACGTCGAACAGGATTTCCTTGGCAGCCATTTCGTTTTTCTCCGTGATCGTGAGGGGTTTCTACTTCTCGATGACGCCGAGGATGTCTTCCTCGCGCATCATCAAATGCTCCTGGCCGTCGATCTTGATCTCGGTGCCGGCGTACTTCGAGAACAGCACGCGGTCGCCCGGCTTGATGTCCAGGGCGCGCACCTTTCCGTCCTCGAGGATCTTGCCGTTTCCGACAGCGATGACCTCGCCCTCGATGGGCTTCTCTTTGGCGGTATCCGGGATGATGATGCCACCCTTCGTCTTCTCTTCCTCCTGCACGCGCTTGACGATCACGCGGTCCTGCAGAGGCCGAATCTTCATAGCGTTTTCCTCCGATGGTGAACAGGTTTTGGCACTCCCGTGGGGGGAGTGCCAAAGGCGGGCGCAATGTAACCGGATACAAGGGCGTGTCAAGGCCTGTGGCAACTTGCCGATCCGCCGAATGCCCGTACTATTTTCAGGGAAGGAGGTAGTCCGCTTGGCCGACGCGCCGATTCTCAGCTCTCAGTCCATCCGGGACTTCTTCCGGGACATGCTCGCCAGGGCCATCGAGAACCAGCGCGCCCGGGTCCAGCCTTTCACCGAGCTCTACGTCGCTAATCTGCTCCATGAATTCCTCGCTTCCGAGGCCTTGTACTTGGAGGCCGAAGACGGCACCTTGCAGCAGAAACCGCTCGCCTTCCTGCTCAAGGAGGCGCTGGAGGAGGCAGGGCCCGCCCGGCTGCGGCTCCTCCGTCGGCTGGGGGATACTTCCCTCTTCATCTCCGGGTTCTTCCCCGATTCGCTGGCACGCCGCTCTTCGCTCGTCGACGTCGACTACTACATCGCCATGGGCGGGCGGGCCTACGACGCGGTCGCCCGCCATGCCGCGGAGCGCAGCCTCTGGGAAGAGCTGGCCGACAAATTTCGCCTGCTGGTCGATCTGCTCAACGAGGTGAGCGAGAGGACGCTCGCTTCCACGGACGCCGGCCTGCTCCGCCTCTACGAGCGATGGATGAAGACCGGGAGCGAGCGCCTGGCCACCGTGCTGGTGCGGCAGGGGGTCGTTCCCCGGCGGGGGTTCCTGCAGTGAGGTCCCTGCTCGGGCTCACGCAGCTCCAGCAGCTTCTGCAGTCCATTCATGGCGTCCAGGCCGCCCCCGTGGGCGACTTCCTGGTCGATCGCGCATTCCGCGAGCGCCACGCACCTCTATGCAGCCCTCACGAGGCGCTGCTCCTGCGCGATCGCGGGGAAGAACTGCACGTCGCCCTCTTCCTCGATGATTCGGTGCTGGCGCAGCTCGCGCGGACGGCCGCGGACCCATGGACGCAGGAGAGGCTCTCCGCCTTCTGCGCCGCTACCGAGGGGATCTCGCACTTCCTTTACGTCGCGCACCGGGCCCGCCAGGGCGGCCAGGTCTCGCAGCTCGAGCTGGAGGCGCAGGGAGAGATCGACAAGTATCTCGCGGTGCTGATGCAGCTCTGGGCGACGGGCCGCCGCAGCGCTTCGCGCGAGCTCCGCCGCAGGCTGTTCGAGCGGACCGTCCTGCGGCCGGGGTTGTCGGCACCAGAGCGGGATCGGTATCGATTCGCGTCCGCTCTGGCTGCGGCATGCGCGCGCGCTTGGGAAGCGCGCTACGTCCTGCAGGGTCGGCTCGATGCCTTGCTGCGCGAGGCACGCCGCATGTACCGCCTGGCGGGTGGGGAAAAGTTCTCCGCCCTCGCACATGGGGCGGTGGCCTGGGCGGCCTGACTCGGGTCGTCCGGCCATGAGGCTGCTTTTTGCGGCGCTGGCGACGATTGCGATCGGCTGGGGCGTGGTGCTCGCGGCACCGAAACCCGCTCCGCGCCGGCACGGGTCGAAAGCGGCCGCGCGCCGCGAAACCGCGGAGCAGCTTTGCAAGGCACAGGGACCGAATTGCAGGCTCGTCGTGGGCGCAGGTGCGCCGCGCGATCTGACGGGCGCGGGATGCGTCTGCGAGGCGGAACCAGCGCGGGATTAGCTGCGAATTTAGGAGAGCAGAAGTGTCAGGAATAGAACTTGTCCCGGGGCGGGACGCGCTGCGTCAAGACTGGGTCAGCGGCGCGGAGGCGTCGCCGGCAGCTTCTCGTTGTCGTACTGCCCCTCGAGCGCCGCGCGCACGGGCCGATCGAATCGCACCTTCCCCGTCGCGACCTCCCGCAGCGCCAGCACCGGCGGCTTGTCCTTCGCTTCGATCAGCGGCCGTGCCCCTGCCATGAGCTGCCGGGCGCGCTTGGTCGCGAGCAGGACCAGCGCGAAGCGGTTGTCCACGAGCGGAAGGCAATCTTCGACGGTGACACGGGCCATGCGGGTGCTCCAGAGAAATCGGAAACGGGTGGATACCCGATCCACCCCGGTTGCGCAACGGTTTCCCCGCCTACTTGCTCGCCTGTGGCGGCGCAGGGGAGGCGTCCAACGCGTCGTTCACGGTCCAGGGCCAGTCGTCGACGGTGGACTTCTCGACGCGCACCAGCCTGTCGAAGCCGTCGGCGAGCGCGTAGCGCTTGTTCTCCTTTTCCGCACCCAAGCGTATCCGCGCGAGCACCTTGTCTGCTTCGCCGAGGACGGTGACCGTCTTCGGCTTGTCGAGCCCGTACTTCGCCAGGTCCTTCTGCGCCGGTACCGCGCCTTCGAACGACGCCGCGCGCAGCGAGGCGAGCGAGTACAGCGCCGAGGAGAGCTTCCACTTCTTCGCTGCACCCTGCTGCGGCGCCACCACGGTGAAGACCTCGTCCGGGAACCCGCCGTCAGGCGGCGTGTTCTTCACCCGTGTCACCTCCACCTTTCCAGAGGGCGATTCGAAGACGACCTTGCGGACGGCCTCGCGGTCGAGCTTGACCAGCTCCTTGTTCTGCAGATCGAACGGCTCCTTCTCCAGATCGGAGAGGATCTGCTTGTCGACTTCGTAGACGACGGGGCTTTCGTCGCGTTTCGCGTACGTCTTCTGCACGGCCGCGCCGCTCTTCGTCTGGCCGACCACTACCGCGCGCGTGTAGATGTCCTTGCCCGCGCCCACAGTCAGCCTGGCTGTGAGCCTGGGCTTGTCGAGGCCAAGCTCCTTCAGCGAAGCGGCCTTCTCGGACGCGATCGCGGTCGCGCGCAACGACTTCAGCGCGCTCGCGACGCGATCGGCGGCCGGCCCGTCCGCGGGGGCGCTGTTCACCTTCCAGGTCGTGCCGTCCTTCTCCAGCGTGTAGGGCGCCTTCACGCCGGTGACCTCGATGCGCCTGACTTCCGCCGAATCGTCGAGGTGTGCGACCTTCTTGTCACGCAGGTCGAACGCGGTCTTGTCGAAGGCGTTCTTCTGGTATCCGTCGATCACCCGGACCGTTCCGTCGCCGAGCTTCTTCGCGAACAGCGTGTTGTCGAAGGTGTTGTCGGTCCCGATTTGCAGCCCCTGCTCCTTGCCGTCGTCGAGCACGACCCTGACCTCGAGCTTCGGCTGATCGAGGCCGAATCCCTTCAAGTCCTTCTCCTCCGCCAGGTCCTTCTTCTGCTTCAGGGTGGACAAGGAGGCGACCAGCGAATCGACGGCGCTGTCGTCCCCTTCCGCCTCGACCGGCTGCGCGAGCTTCCAGCCCTTCTCGCCCTTCGTCAGCCGCACCACGAGCTGGCCGTCCTTCGAGAGGCGCAACTCCTTCACGTGGGCCTTGTCGAAGTCGAACAGCTTCTCGCTCTTCTCCTTCGCTTCGGCCTTCTTCTGCTCGTCCTTGCCCGCCCAGAGCGCCAGCCCGGCGATGCCGCCGGCGACGAGCAGCAGCGCCAGCAGGCCAACCAGCGTCTTTGTGGTCTGTTTCATGGCGCGGTCACCGGCTCTTGCGGGTCTGCCAGACCACCAGCCCGGCGAAGAGCAGCCCGAAGGGGAGCAGGTCGAAGGCGAAGAGGGTCATCGTGCGCTTCTGCTCGGCCGAGAGGAACAGGTGGTTGCCCTGGCGCTGCTTTGGCCGGATGGAGATGCGCGACTCTTCCTTGGCTACCCAGGACACCGCGTTCAGGGCGAAGTCCTTGTTTCCGGAGAGGCGGAAGTAGCCGTTGGCGGCGAACAGGGAGTTGCCGATGACGACCACCCGCGATTCGGCGCCCTTGGTCGAGCTGGCGGCGAGCGAGACCGGGCCCTTGAGATCCTGGCCCGGATCGAATTTGACCTGCCCGGAAGAGAGCGAGCCCGTTTCGCCCCAGGCGCGTTCACCGGTCTTGGCGAGCTCCGTCACCGTCCACCCCGAAGGGACGATCGGGGACTTCGACACCGAGCGCGCGACGGGGAAGATGGTGGCGAGGGCGAACGGCGAGCTGCGCGGCTGGGTGATGGGATGCTCGGCGTAGCTCTGCGCGATGGCGACCTCAGGATTCTGCGCTTCTGGATCGATCACCTCGTCCTTGCCGACGTGGATGCCCCAGCCCTCGAATGCGCCCTCCAGCCCGCTCTGCGTTCGCGGGTCCACCATCACCACGAGCTTGCCGCCCTTCTCCACCCAGTCCTTGACCAGCTTGGCCTCGCCGTCGGTGAACGCCGCGACCGGGCCGGCGACCACCAGGGTCTGAGCGTCCGCGGGCATCTCCTTGTGCTCGGCGAGCACGATCTCGTCGGTCTGGTATCCCTCGCCCTTGAGATTGTCGACGAAGAGCTTGAGGCCGCGCTCGGTGTTGTCGGCGACCGCGTGCTCGCCGTGGCCCTTGGTGAAGTAGATCTTCTTGGTCGAACCGCGCGACACCTCGATCAGCGCGTTGGTGAGCGCCTCCTCGCTGATCTCCTTCGCGCGCGACTCCTTGTTCCCGCTCTTCACGATCACCCGCGGTCCCGACTGCGAGATGTTCATCTCCTTGACGCGGCCCGGATGCTTGAACGGATCCACGAACTCGACGCTGAGCTTGTCCGTCTGCGCCTTGTACTGGCGCAGCCGCGAATCCAGCTCCACGTACTCGGGCTCGCTGCCGGCGTAGAACGCCTGCACGGTGACCGGCTCCTTCAAGCCCTTGAGCACGCCGATGGTCTGGTCGGAGAGGGTAAAGATGCGGTCCTTGGTGAGGTCCCAGCTCTTCGGCTTCTTCACTACGATGTAGTTGATTCCGGCGAGCGCAGCGACGAGGACCAGCGCGGACACCGCGCTCACCGCCCCGTAGAACGCCCCCCTGCCGAGCGGGTGTTCCCCACGGTTGGTCACCAGCCAGAGGGCGATCCCGACGGCCCCCAATGCGAAACGCGAGATCACGCCGGCGCTGGCAATGCTGCCGGTGACAAAGAGCCAGTTGAAGACGGCGCTGAACAGCACCACCACACCGAACAGGCCGGCGATGCGGCCCCAGTTCTTCAGACTCATCGGTTCAGCTCCACCGGTGGGCCTCGACCGCGCGATTGGTCGCGAACAGGCCGAGAGCGACGATCGAGAGGAAGTAGACCACGTCCTTCAGCTCCAGCGTGCCCTTGCTGAACGAATCGAGATGGCTGACCGAGGCGAGATAGGTGACGAAATCACGCACCCAGCCCTCGGCCTCGGAAGCCGTCCAGCCGATGATCCAGGTCATCAGCAGCACGACGAAGGTGATCAGCGCCGCCACCACCTGCGACTCGGTCAACGAGGAGATGAACAGCCCGATGGCCATGTACGCGGCGCCCATCAAGAAGAGCCCGAGATAGCCGAGCAGCACGGACCGCCACTCGACGCCATTGGCGTCCTTCGCCACCAGCTGCACGAGCAAGGGATACGTGAACGTGAGCGCGAGCGCGCAGACGAGGATGGCGAGGGCGGCGAGGTACTTGCCCCAGACGATCTCCCCGGGCGTCACCGGCGTCGTGTAGAGCAGCTCGATGGTCTTCTGCCGCTTCTCCTCCGCCACCAGCCGCATGGTGAGGAAGGGCACGATGAAGATCAGGATCACGCCCAGGTTGCCGAACAGGTTGCGGAAGATGGCGTCCTGGAAGTTCAGGCGGTTCGCCATCTCGCCGGCGTTGAACCGCATGTACATCAGCGACGCCTGCTCGTAGGCGCCGAGCAGCCGGAGGAAGAAGTAGGACCCGATGACGACGAACAGCGTGAACATCACGTACGCGATGGGGGTCGCGAAGTAGATGTTCAGCTCCTTCTTGGCGATGGCGATGGCGTTTTTCATGTCCGGTCAGGCGGAGGTGAGCTTGAGGAAGATCTCTTCGAGCGAAGGGGCGGGGCCCATCTGGCCGTCGGCGGTGACGGCGCTGGCATGGGCTTTCTGCAGGCCAGCCAGGGTGTCGTCGGCGACGATCCTGCCCTGGGCGATCATCAGCACGCGCTGGCAGGTGGCGACCACCTCGGGAAGGATGTGCGTCGAGAGCACGATGGTGTGCTTGCCCGCCAGCGACTTGATCAGCTCGCGCACCTCGATGATCTGCGCCGGGTCCAGACCGACGGTGGGCTCGTCCAGGATCAAGACCTCGGGGTCGCCGAGGAGCGATTGCGCGAGGCCGACCCGTTGCCGCTGCCCCTTGGAGAGATTTCCGATCACGCGGTGGATGAACTTGTCGGAGTTCGTCTCGGTGGCGACGCGCTCGACTTCCCGCTCGCGGTTCTTGCGCGGCACGCCCTTGATCTCGGCGACGAAGCGCAGATATGCGCGCACGGTCATGTCGGTGTAGACCGGCGGCGTCTCGGGCAGATACCCGATGCGCTTCTTCACCTCCATCGGCTGCTCGAAGACGTCGAATCCGGCCACCTTCGCCGAGCCGGAGGTCGGAGGCAGGACCCCGGTGATCATCCGCATCGTGGTGGTCTTGCCCGCGCCGTTCGGCCCGAGAAAGCCCACGATCTCGCCCTTTTCGACCTTGAAGGTGACGTCGTTGACGGCCTTCAGGTCGCGGTAGCTCTTTACCAGATGAGAGACTTCAATCATCGATTTTTCCTCACACGTGGCGGCCTTGAGAACAGCGGATGCGCCAAAGGCCTTCCCGGAAAAGCGGCGGCAATCTAGAGCAAGACGATCCTCTGTCAAGCAGACAGTCGGGGAGGCGGGGATCTCGCGCCAGCGGGCTTGCGGCCGCCCGCCTGGGGGCGACACACTGCCGGTGTGACGATCATCGTACAGAAATACGGGGGCTCCTCGGTCGCCGACGTGGAGAAGATCCGGCGAGTGGCGGGCCGGGTGGCGCAGGCGCGCGCGGGCGGCAAGCAGGTCGTGGTCGTGGTCTCGGCGATGGGCGACACCACCGACGAGCTGCTGGCCCTCGCCCGCAAGGTGACCGACGACCCGCACCGCCGCGAGCTGGACATGCTGCTGACGGCCGGCGAGCGGATCTCCATGGCGCTCCTGGGGATGGCGCTGCACGCCTGTGGCGTCGACGCGGTGAGCTTCACCGGATCGCAGAGCGGGATCATCACCGACGGCGCGCACACCAACGCCCGCATCATCGAGGTCCGACCCGTGCGCATCCTGGAGGCGCTCGAGCGCGGGAAGGTGGTGATCGTCGCCGGCTACCAGGGTGTCTCGCGCGAGAAGGAGGTGACCACCCTCGGCCGGGGGGGCAGCGATACCACCGCGGTCGCGCTTGCCGCCGCCCTGGACGCCGAAGTCTGCGAGATCTGCTCCGACGTGGACGGCGTCTTCAGCGCCGACCCGCGGATCGTCGCGAGCGCCCGCCGGCTGTCGGAGCTGTCGCACGAGGAGATGCAGGAGCTGGCGCTGGCCGGCGCGAAGGTGCTGAACGCGCAGGCCGTGGAGTTCGCCCGCGACCGGGGCATCACCATCCACGCGCGCAGCACCTTCCAGAGCGGGCCGGGCTCCCTGGTGAAGAAGGCCGCCGCGCGCGAGCTGCGCATCTCGGGCGTGGCGCTCGATCCGGAGGTTCTGGTGGTGAGCGGCCGCGATCGCGCGGCCCTCCTCGAGGTGCTGGCGGCGCACGGGGCCTGGCCGCGCGAGTGCTGGGACACCCACGCCATCGTGCCACTCGAGAACGTGCACGGTCTGCCGGCGCTCCTGGAGGCCCTGCGGCCGATCGCGTCGGTGGAAGAGGGTCTCGCCCAGGTGAGCGTGGTCGGAACCGGTATCGGGGCTTCGAAGGAACCCCTGGATCGCGCGCGGAGGGCGCTCGGGCTGGAGCCGCGCGGGGTGCTGGTCGCGCCCTTGCGGATCGCCTTGCTGGTGCCGCGCGAGGACGCGAAGGAATGCGTGCGCCGGCTGCACGCGGAGTTCGTGGAAAGGGGCTGAGCGGTGGCCGCGAAGACCGTCCGCAAGAAGAAGCCGTCCGAGCTGGACGAGCTGCGCGCGAGGGCCGCGAAGGCCCTCGGCACCTCCGAGAAGGAAGCGGAGCTGCGCGCCCTGCGCGAGCTTCTCGCATCGCTGCCGGCCGCGCCGGAGAAGAAGCCCGCCCCGCAGGCCGCGCCCGGCAACCCGCTGCCGCAGCGGCTCTATCTCATGCTCGACGGCCGTGGCCTGGACGGGCGGGGGATGCCCGTCGAAGTGATCGATCTGCCCTGCGTCATCGGCAGCGGGCGAAACTGCAACGTCTGGATCAACTCGCCGCAGATCGAGACGCGCCATCTGCAGATCACGCATGGCGACGAGGGCTGGCTGCTGGAGGACCTCGGCAGCGAGCACGGGACCTTCTTCGAGGACCGCAAGATCACCAGGTGCGTGCTCGAGCATGGTGACGAGTTTCGTCTCGCCGGCTACCTGCGCCTCCGTGCCGAGCTCCGGTAGTCGCGGCCGCCGAAGGCGGCTTGGCGACCATATTTTCAGGCTGTACACCTCATCAGCGTTCTACTTGATGGGTCAGAGCGGGATCTCCGCCAGGTCTTGCGCTGCGATGATCCGGGGGTGGATCGCGCGCGCTTCGTCTGCCAGCGCCGCGCCGTCCACGCTCGGCGAGAAGTGCGTCAGCACCAGCCCCGCTGCCTCCGCCTCCGCGGCGATGCGGGCGGCTTCCACGCCGGTCGAATGGCCGCGCTCGTGCGCGAGCGCCGCCCGCGCGTCCTCGTAAGTCGATTCGTGCACCAGTGCATCCACTCCGCGCCCGAGCTCGACGGCGGAGGGACAGGGAACGGTATCCAAGGCGTACGCCATCGCTGGTCCCCTCTGCCGCGGGCCGACCAGGCCTTCGGGGCCCACCACGCGGCCATCCGCCAGCGTCACCGGTCTGCCCGCCTTCAGATCCGCCAGCAGCGGCCCGCGCGGGACGCCGGCGGCGTCCGTCCTCGCCACGTCGAGCGTGCCCGCCCTGTCCGGCAACGCCACGCGAAAGCCGTACGTCGGGACGCGGTGCGCCAGCGGCCGGCTCTCGACCAGGAATTGCGACCCTTCGATGCGGACCTCGCCGCCATTGCCTTGTTGCTCGAGCACCCGCACTTCCATGTCTCCGGTTCCCAGCGATCCAGCTCGCTCGAGGTGCTGCAGGAGCGCCGTGAGGCCGGGCGGGCCGGCGACGACCAGCGGGCGCTGCCGTCCCTCGAGCCCGAGCGTTCCGAGGAGGCCGGGAAGCCCGTTGAAGTGATCGCCGTGCAGATGGGTGATCAATACGGCGTCGAGGCGCGAGAGGCTGAGGCCCGCGCGCAGCGCAGCGATCTGCGCCCCTTCTCCGCAGTCGCAGAGTACCCAGGCCCCCTCCGTCACGACGGCGAGCGCGGACGCCCCGCGCGATAGCGTCGGCCGCCCCGCGCTCGTGCCGAGCGGGATCAGGTTCAGCCTCACCCTTGCTCCAACACCACGGCCCCGCGCCCGCGCAGCC
>Ga0209160_1004879_pt1 | contig 10672 bp, 10 predicted proteins | sample GraSoiAngelo_153_FD_186167 | JGI IMG/M metagenome (GOLD analysis project Ga0209160, IMG submission 186167) | Grasslands soil microbial communities from the Angelo Coastal Reserve, California, USA - 14_1009_12_40cm (SPAdes) (version 2) | ecosystem: Environmental > Terrestrial > Soil > Grasslands ...
ATTGTCGGGTGAGGGCGGGCCATAAAACAACAAGTTATTATGATGCGTTCAACTCTTAATCCGTATTGATATGATCATTTCCACTTACCAGGTTCGCGGCAGCGTTGCGCTCTTGACCGCCGTTGCGGCGACGGTTCTTTCCGCCCCGGCGTTTGCCGCCTGGGAACCCATCAAGACGGTGGAATTCATCGTTCCAGCCGGCACGGGTGGCGGCGCTGATCAAATGGCGCGCTTCATCCAGGGGACGGTCGCGAAGTACAAACTGATGAAGCATGCGATGGTGGTGATCAACAAGGGCGGCGGGGCGGGCGCAGAGGGTTTCCTTGACGTCAAGGATACAAAAGGTGACCCGCACAAGTTGATCATCACCCTCTCGAACCTGTTCACGACCCCGCTCTCGACCAACACGCCGTTCAACTGGCGCGACCTGACCCCGGTACAGATGATGGCGCTCGACGAGTTCGTTCTCTGGGTGAACGCTGAAGCGCCGTACAAGACCCCGAAGGAATACATCGAAGCGGTGAAAAAGGCGGGACCGGGCAAGTTCAAAATGGGGGGCACGGGATCGAAGCAGGAGGATCAGATAATCACGGTTTTAATCGAGAAGCTGACCGGTGCGAAGTTCACCTACATCTCCTACCGAGGCGGCGGCGATGTGGCGGTGCAACTGGCCGGCAAGCACGTCGATTCGACCGTCAACAACCCGATCGAGGCGGTGGCACTATGGCGCGCTGGAACGCTGCGGCCGCTGTGCGTGTTCGACAGCAAGCGCATGCCCTACAAGGCCAAGATCACCAAGACGATGTCGTGGTATGACATTCCCACGTGCAGGGGTACCGGGCTCAGCGTCGAGTATCTGATGCTGCGAGGCATTTTCATGCCCGGCGAAGTTACCCAGGATCAGGTGAACTTCTATATCGACCTGCTCAAGAAGGTACGGGCGGCTCCCGAATGGAAGACGTTCATGGAATTGGGCGCCTTTAACCAGACCGTCATGAGCGGCAAGGATTACGAAGCCTGGGTGGCGCGCGAGGAAGCCAGGCATTTCTTGCTCATGAAGGACGCCGGGTTCCTCGTCCATTGAACTTGTGCGCGCCCGGGGTTCTCCGCGTGTCGCCTTTTTTTTCGCCCGACTCCGCCCCGGCCCGATCCGACCGCAAGCGCGAAATCGTCGTCTGCGGCGACGCTCGCATCGAAGTGATTGCCGAGGGCGCGGGGCCCCTCGTGGTCCTCCTGCCTTCGCGCGGCCGCGACTCGGAGGATTACGACGAGGTCGCCGCCGGGATCGCGAAAGCCGGGTATCGCGTGCTGCGCCCGCAGCCGCGCGGCACGTGCCGCAGCACCGGGCCGATGAAGCGCCTGACGCTGCACGACTACGCCCGCGACGTGGCGGCGGTGATCGGGCACGCGGGCGGCGGCCCCGCGGTCGTCGCCGGGCACGCCTTCGGCAACTGGGTCGCGCGCATGACCGCGGCCGATCATCCCCGGCTCGTTCGCGGCGTGGTCATTCTCGCGGCTGCCGCCAAGACCTATCCCAAGGCGCTCGCCGAAGCCGTCACGAGGAGCGCGGACGTCACGCTTCCGGATGCCGAGCGCCTGAAATACCTGCGCGCGACGTTCTTCGCGCCGGGCCACGACGCGAGCGTGTGGCTAAAAGGCTGGTATCCCGAGGTGAACGAAAGCCAGTTCGCGGCCGGCCTGGCCACGAAGCAGAGCGAATGGTGGTCGGCGGGAAACGCGCCGCTGCTCGACCTCCAGGCGGCGCTCGATCCCTTCAAGCCGCGCGGGACGACGAACGAGCTCAGGGACGAGCTCGGCGAGCGGGTCACGATCGCCGTGATCCCGGGTGCGAGCCACGCCCTCATCCCCGAGCAGCCGGCCGCGGTCGTCGAGGCGATCGTCGTTTGGATGCGGAAACTGACGCGGTAACCGGACAATCGAGGATCTGCGGGTCGGGACCTGGCGTCCGTTTCTTCATTGCGTATTTTCTGCTCGAAGAGTCTTGCGGATTTGCGCGAACGTGTCTTTGATCACCTTGTCCTCGTTGCTGAGAATATTGTCACGACCTTGTCCCGCCGCAAACAGAAAATCATGGGAGTCAAAGTCGAAGAAACGGATCGCGAATAACTTGAACCTGGGCCAGAGATCCCAAAAGCTCACGTAGTCGAGCCTCGCGACCAGCTTCGGCCTCTTTTCCCACTCCTCGGTGACGATTCCCGATCGCACCTTCACCACGGACTTCTGGAGATCGTCGACGCTGTAGCTCTTGTTGAAAACGAGCGATCGGTACAGGTCCTTATCGGCGGCGCCCAGGTATTCGAGCACGACGTCGCCCTTGATCGCGAAGTTGATGTTTTGAGGCAGGGCGCCTCCCGTATCCGCAAGCGTCCTCAGCGGATTGAGAGTCTGCGACACCACTCCCAGGACGATCCCGTCCTTGTCGAACAACGGCCCTCCGCTGTTTCCAGGCTGAATCTGCGCCGAAAACTGAATTTGCTTGGGGTCATCCTTCAGGCCGGTGGTCGAGCTGATGGACCCCTTCGTATATCTGGCACTGTTTCCAAGCAAGTTGCTGAGCGGAAAACCGACCGTGGAAACATCTTCGCCGATGCCGTAGCGTTTGTCGTTTCGGAAGCTGAGAGGCATGAGGGCCGGGACACTTCCCTTTCTGATTTTCAGGAGGGCCAGATCCTTTTCCTTGTCCTTGTTTACGATGTCGGCTTCGTACCTTATGCCGGAGATCCTTACCGTTGCGGTTTGCTCCTCTCCGACGACATGAGCGCATGTGAGAATGTGGCCGTCCGAAGAGATCACGAAGCCGGTGCCCTGCGAACCCACCCCGGGCTTGTCGGGGGCCAAGAGCGAGACTTTGAAACCCATGGTTTCAAACTCGCGGACGATCGTCGGCACGACGTTTCTGGGATCCCTGGGCGGAGGAATCAGGTAGAGATCCGTGGTGTAGCTCTGGATAGGGGTGTTGTTCTTGTTTTTTACCACCTCGGTACTCGATGCACAGCCTTGGAGCACGCCGATACCGATCAGGAGAACGACCACCGAACTCGCGGAATTTGTTTTCATGCGCCCTCTCCGTTCACTGTCAGCCGCAGGCGAACCGGTCAAGGGAGCCGGCGCACCTGCGTTTCCGATCGACACTTATTGTAAGCCGAGTAGCGGGCCCCGGTGACTTCGGATCCGGCCGGGCTGCGCGGCAGGGAGAACGGATGCGAAACCCCTGAATAGTGTTTTTATCGGCCCGGCGGTGACATTCCCTTGAACACCAGCTTCTGAAGCCCGCGGGTCGTCGCGGCGACGTAGATGTCGCCTTTCGAATCGGTCGCGATCTGGTGGCCGCCTCCCAGCATGCCCTTGCCCTGGATGGTCGTCACGATCTCGAGCGTCTTGCGGTTCACGACCACGATATCGTTGCCGCCCCCGACGTAGAGGAACTGCTGCTCCGGATCGGGGGAGAGCGCGAGGTTCCGCGCAAACGGCGCGCTGCCGCGGAGGAGCTGCTTGACGAACCTGCCGTCCGTCGTGAACATCTGCACGCGCCTGTTTTCCCGGTCGGCCACGTACACCGTCCCGTCGTCGGCGACGCGTATCGCGTGCACGATGCTGAATTGATCGGGACCGGGGCCGTCGGGAACGGAGCTCAGGCTGGGTGGCGGACACTCGTCCTTGTCCACCGGCTTGCGGCCGAACGCGCCCCACATGCGCTTGAACTCGCCCGTGTCCGCATCGAACACGGCCACGCGATGATTGCCGTAGCCATCGGCGACAAACAATTCGTTGGTACTGGGAAGCACCCACACATCCGCCGGCTGGTGCAAGTTCTTCGTGTCGGCGTTGCCCTTGCTCTGCGTGCTGCGGCCGATCTGCATCACGAACCTGCCGTCCTGCGTGAATTTCAGCAGCTGGTCGTCCCCGACGGGCTTCAGCCCGGGGAGCTTTCTCCCGGCGCAATTGTTGCCGCCCAGCCAGACGTGGCCCTTGTAGTCGATATGGATGCCGTGCTCTCGTTCGGGCCATTCGTAGCCGCTCGCCGCTCCGCCCCACGCCTTGATGAAGTTGCCCGCAGTATCGAACACGACGATCGGCGGCGCGGCCATCGCTGCCTGATCGGCCGGCAGCGTGCGCGGACGGTGCAGCACCCAGACGTTGCCCTGCGCATCGATGGCGATGCTGGAGGCATCTCCCAGCTTCCACTTTGGCGGCACCTTCGGCCAGGAGGGATCCACCTGGAACGTCGGCACGGAAGCTTCCGCGGCCGCTGCTTGGCCTGCGAGCTGCTGCCCCGCGCCGGCGACGATGACCGCTCCCGCCAGAACGGCACCATCCAGAATCTTTCGCTTCATGTTTTCCTCCTCCGCTGGGGTCGATGGCGCACGCGCTATTGTATGCTTGCGTGCAACGCACGAAACGCGGAGGCAAGGATGTCGCAGGGCACCTGGACCGATCACTTTCCCGGCAATTTCATGTGGTCGAACGCGACGCTCGTATGCAAGGGCATGGCGCCCTACGGTGCGGTCGCGGTCGGGGAGATCGAGCAGATCTGCGAGCGGCTGGCCGCGCGCGGCCCGCAAGACCCCGACGCGTGGTGGCAGGAGTGGTGCGCGATGGCCGAGCGGAACGAGAAGCTCGCCGACGCCGCCGCGGTCGATGGCCGCGACTTCACCGCCGGCGACCATTACCTGCGCGCGGGCAACTACTACTACACCGGCGAGCGCTTCGTTCCGCCGGGCGAGCGCAAGCTCGGCATCTACAAGAAGGCGCTGCGCTGCTATCAGGAGGGCTTGAAGCGGCGGCACAGGAACATCGAGTTCGTCGAGGTCCCCTACGAGGGCAAGGCGCTGCCGGCGTACTTCATGAAGGCCGACGTCAAGGGCCGCGCGCCGACCGTGGTGCTCTTCGACGGCATGGACAACTGCAAGGAGATGAGCGTGCTCTTCGCAGGCTTGGAGTTCGCGCGGCGCGGGATGAACACGCTCGCGATCGACGGGCCGGGGCAGGGCGAAACGCTGCGCCTGCGCAAGATCTACGCGCGCCACGACTACGAGGTGCCGGGCACGGCCGCCTACGAGTTCGTGGCGAAGCGCGCGGACGTCGATCCGGAAAAAGTCGTGATCATGGGCTACAGCTTCGGCGGCTATTACGCGCCGCGCATCGCGGCGTTCGAGAAGCGCTACGCCGCCTGTGTGTGCCTGGGCGCCTTGCACTGGGACCTGCACGCCTGGCAATCGAAAATCAAGGAGCAGCTCAAGTCCGACCCGAAGAAGAGCGCGCAGTCGAATTTCCAGTTCCAGTGGATTCTCGGCTTGAACGACTCGGAGACGGCACTCGGGCGCGCGAGGCTGTTCTCGCTCGACGGGGTCGCGCAGAGAATCACCTGCCCGGTGCTGATCACGCACGGGCAGAACGACCGCGTCGTCCCGGTCGAGGCGGCGCACAAGCTCTACGCCGCGCTCACCACGCCGAAGAAGACGCTGAAGATCTTCACGCCCGAGGAGGGCGGGGCCGAGCACTGCCAGGTGGACAACCGGCCGCTCGGGATCGGCTATATTGCCGACTGGATCGCGGCGAGCCTCTGACAGAAACGACATGAAGCGAACAATTCTTTTTCTCCTCTCCTCGATTTTCGCAACCGGCGCCTTCGCGCAATATCCGGCGAAACCCATCCGCCTCGTCGTCCCCTTTCCCGCGGGCGAGTCGGTGGACGCGACCGCGCGGCTGGTCGGCCAGTCCTGGTCGGCCGCTCTCGGGCAGCAGATCCTGGTCGACAACCGTGGTGGCGCAGGCGGAACGATCGGCAGCGAGGCGGTCGCCAAATCCACGCCCGACGGCTACACGCTCCTCTGGGGCAACAGCGGGCCGCTCGCGATCGGGCCCGGGCTGTACAAGAAGCTCGGCTACGACGTGGCGAAGGATTTCGAGCCGGTGTCGCTCGTCGCGACCCTGCCCTTCGTGCTCTTCGCGAGCCCGTTGCTGCCGGCGAACTCGGTGACCGAGCTCGTCGCCTACGCGAAAGCGCATCCGGGCGAAATCAACTTCGGCTCGACCGGTGTCGGCTCCGGCCTGCATCTCATCGCGGAGCTCTTCAAGAGCGTCGCCGGGATCCAGATCGTGCATGTGCCCTACAAGGGCGTCGCACAGGCGCTCCCCGAAATCATGTCGGGCAAGGTGCAGATCGCCTTCAATACGATCCCGGCGTTCCTGCCGCACGTGAAGGCCGGGCGCCTGAAGGCGCTCGCAATCACGGCTCAATCGCGCTCGCCGCTCCTGCCCGAGGTGCCGACGATGGCGGAAGCCGGTTTTGCCGATGTCCAAGGCACCGGGTGGCACGCGGTGGTCGCGCCCGCCGGCACGCCGCGCGATGTTCTCGCCAAGCTCAACCAGACGCTCGTCGCTACAATCGCGTTACCGGAGCTGCGCACGCAACTCGTAAATCAGGGCGCGCAGCCGGTGGGAAGTTCGCACGAGGAGCTTCGCAAATTCATGCGAACGCGCCGATTAGGAATCAATGCAATGGGAGAAAAGCCATGGACCATCGTTTTCGCAAACTCGCCGTCGCTGCGGTCGCCGTGGCCGCGATGACGGGCGCCGGCATGCACAAAGCTGCGGCACAGGAAAAAACCACCGTCGTGCTCGGCACCGCGACGCCGGGCGGCGGCTTCCAGGTGTATGGCGCCGCGTATTCCGCCGTGCTGAACGAAATGGACAAGACGCTCTCGGTCGAGGAGCGCGGCACCAAGGGCAGCACCGAGAACGTGCCGCTCCTCGCCGAGGGCAAGGTCGACATCGGCCTCGCGACCGGGGAGGTCACCTACGAGGCTCTAACCGGAATCGGGCGCGCGCCGGTGAACCTGAAGATCATCAACGCGATGTATCCCAACTCCGGTATGTTCATGGTGCGCGGGGACAGCCCGTACCGCACGATCGAGGACCTGAAGGGCAAGCCGATCGCCTGGGGCGCGAGCGGCTCGGGGTTCGTCGTGCTCGCACGCTACGTGTTCGACGGCCTCGGCCTGAGCATCGACAAGGATTTCTCGCCGATCTACCTGCAGAGCGCGGGCGACGGCCCGAAGATGGTGCTCGACGGCCGCGCCGCCGCGCAATGGGGCGGCGGCGTCGGCTGGCCGGGGTTCGTCGCGATATCGAAGGGGCCGGCGGGCGCGCGCTTCATCGCGCCCGACGCCGACGGGATCAAGCGCATCATCGCGAAGTACCCGTTCATCAAGCCCGTCACGCTGCCCGCGGGAAGCTATGCCGGGCAGGATGCGCCGGTCCAGGCGCTCGGGTCATGGTCCCTCGTGCTCGCGCGGCCGTCGCTGCCCGACGAGGCCGCGTACAAGCTCGCGCGCGCGCTGCACAAGGGCGAATCCGCTCTCGGGGCGAAGCTCGAGCAGGCGAAAGAATCCACGCTCGCCAACACGCTCGCCGCCGCGCCGCGGCAGGACCTCATCCATCCCGGGGTGCTGCGCTACATGCGCGAGGCCGGCATCCTGCGCTGAAAGCCCGTCGCTCCGGCTGCCAACTGCTTCACGGCATCGGATTTCGATTTCCCCTTACACTACCCGGCGTTTCCTGCGCCGCGTCGAACGCCGGCCGCCGGGACGGATGTTTCGCGGGAACTCGACAGGAGGAGGGGCTGATCGGGAGGAAAGTTTTGTTTCTGGCGCCTTGAAAGGAGTAAATCATGAACAATCGCTTACTTCGATATCTGCCTCTGATACTCGGGGCTTGTCTGTCCAGCTTCACGCTGTGCGGAACCGCAAACGCCGAGCTGGTCGGGACCGACGAAGTCGTCGCCCCGGCGCAGGCAGGCGGAGACCGGGAGCGCGTGCGCGCCTTCATGACCCGCCCCGAGGTCGTCAAGCAATTGCAGGCGGCGGGGGTGTCGCGCGAGGAGGCCGAAGCGCGAGTCCGCGCGATGAGCGACGAGGAAGTGCGCACGATCGCCGGAAAGCTGGACGCGCTTCCCTCGGGGGGCAGGCTCACCGATTTCCAGTTCGTCGTCGTCGTCCTCCTGTTTGTCATCTTGCTGGTTGTGCTGCTGTGAGCGGCTAGCTTTCTTCCCTCTCCCCTTGGAAGGGCTAGGGTGAGGGTCGCGCGCCGCGCGAGCGCCACTGCAGCAACAGCGCGAGGCACGAGGCGCCCACGGCGATCGCGCACACCGCGATCCATCCGGAGTGCGCGAGCGCGGTGCTCGCGAGAAACGCTCCAACCGCGTTCCCGCCCCAGACGTGGGCGCCGAAGACCGTGTTGAAGCGGCTGCGCGCCTCGGGCGCGACCGAAGTAATGAGCGTCTGATTGGCGACGAGCGTCGCGCGTATTCCGCAGTCGAGCAGCACCGCCCCCGCGATCACCGCGATTATCGAGAGCTCGGCGAAACCGAACACGACGTACGCCGCGAGCACCAGGCACGCGCCGGCGGTGACGATAGGAAAAGCGCCGCGCCGGTCCAGCCAGCGGCCCGCGGGCTGGGCGATCAGGATGCCCGCCGCGCCGGGGATCCCCATCAGGCCGGTCTGCGCCGGGCCGAAGCCGTGGAACATGGCGAGCATCGGCGCCACCGTCGCCCAGAAGCCCCCGTAGGAGATGCCGAGCAGGAACTGGATCGTCGAGGCGCGGCGCAGCGTCGCGTTGCCGCGCAGGTATCCGGCGAGCGAGCGCAGCAGCCGCCCGTATCCAAGCTGCGTCCTCGAGGGCGTCGAGGGCAGCCACAACACCAGCGCCGGCGCGAGCGCGAGGAGCATCGCGGCCGCGCCTACATACGTCCATCGCCACCCGAGCGTGGAGGCGACGAGGCCGCCCGCCATGCGCCCGAAGAGGATGCCGAGAAAAAGGCAGGCGAGGATCGCGCCCATGACGCGCCCGCGTTTCTCGGGCGACGCGACCTCGGCGGCGAGCGGGATCACGATCTGGGCGAAGCAGGCGGTGACGCCGGCGACTAGGCCGGCGGCGGCGAGCGCCGCGAGCGAAGGCGCGGCCGCCATCGCGAGCAGGGCGGGGATCAGCACCGCGAGCTGCGCGAGGATCACCCGGCGCTTGTCGAAGCGGTCGCCGAGCGGCACGAGAAAAATCGTCCCGGCGAGAAATCCGCCGAAAGTCAGCGTCGCGACCCAACCCGCCGCCGCCGCGTCGGCTTTGAACTCGGCGGCGAACGCCGCGAGCATCGGCGTCTGGTAGTGAATGGTCCCCGCTCCGGCGAACACCGACACCGCGAGGAGCACCATCAGTCCCCGGCCGGGCGGGTGCGGAGTAGTCACGACTTCATTTCGTTGTTGAGCCCGCCGCATGATATCCGGAAACCCGGCGTACGCGACCGCCTCGCCCCGGATAGAATTCCCTCTTCCCCGCGTGCGCCCGAAGGACGAACCGTGAGCCCGCTCTTTCGACATGTCTGCACCGCTTTCCTTGCGACCGCCCTGCCGGGTCTCGCCACCGCGCAGCCCGTGGAACCGGTGCTCGCGCTCGCGAAGAAGGAGAGGCAGCCGCTCCTCGATACGCTGAAGGAGCTGGTCTCTATCGAGACCGGCAGCCGCGACCTCGAGGGGCTGGACCGGGCCGCCGACCTGATCGCGGAGCGCCTGCGCGCGCTCGGCGGAAAGGTCGAGCTCGTCGACCCGACCGCGGACGCCTACCGGATGGAAGACACGCCTGCGAAGATCGGGAAAATCGTGCACGCGCGCTTCGAGGGGAAAGGAACGAAGAAGATTCTGCTCCTTGCGCACATGGACACCGTTTACCTGCGCGGCATGCTCGCAAGACAGCCGTTCCGCGTCGAGAGCAACCGCGCCTACGGCCTGGGCATCGCCGACGACAAGCACGGCGTGGCGCTCATCCTGCATGCTCTCGCGATGCTGAAGTCGATGGAATTCCGCGGCTACGGCCTCGTCACGGCGCTCATCAACGCCGACGAGGAGATCAGCTCGCCCGGCTCGCGCAAGTTGATCACGCGGCTCGGCGCCGAGCACGACGCCGTGTTCTCCTGCGAGTCCTCGCGGGTGGAAAGCGACAAGCTCGCCCTCGCGACGGCGGGCATCGCCTCCGTGATCCTGAAAGTGAAGGGCCGCGCCTCGCACGCGGGCGAGGCGCCGGAGCAGGGCCGCAACGCCCTCTACGAGCTCGCCCATCAGATGCTCCAGACGCGCAACCTTTCGAATCCGGCGACCGGCCTCAAGATGAACTGGACCCTCGCGAGCGGCGGCAGCGTCCGAAACGCCATTCCCGCCGAAGCGACCGCGACCGCGGACGTGCGCGTGCTGCGCGTGTCGGATTACGACGGCATCGAGCGCGCGGTGCGCGAGCGCATCAGGAACAAGCTCATCCCCGACACGCAGGTCGAGATGACCTTCGAGCGCCGCCGCCCGCCGCTCGAGGCGACCTCCGCGTCGCGCTCGCTTGGCGGCCACGCGCAGCGCATCTACGCCGAGATCGGCAGGAAGCTGGTGGTGGACGCGGTCGCCGAAGGCGGCGGAACCGACGCCGCCTTCGCGTCCTTGAACACCAAGGCGCCCGTCATCGAGCGCTTCGGCCTGCAGGGCTTCGGCGCGCACTCGAACGACGCCGAGTACGTGAATATCGATTCGATCGAGCCGCGCCTGTACCTGCTCGCGCGGATGATCATGGACGTGTCGCTGGGCAGGGATCGCTGAAGGCGCGCTCAGAACTT
>Ga0209160_1004880_pt1 | contig 10672 bp, 8 predicted proteins | sample GraSoiAngelo_153_FD_186167 | JGI IMG/M metagenome (GOLD analysis project Ga0209160, IMG submission 186167) | Grasslands soil microbial communities from the Angelo Coastal Reserve, California, USA - 14_1009_12_40cm (SPAdes) (version 2) | ecosystem: Environmental > Terrestrial > Soil > Grasslands ...
TGAGCAGAAATTCGGGACCGGCCATATCGACTGTGACAAGTTTATCGCTCCACCGATTTGGATTGCCTAAGAGGAATCGAAGGGCTACTCCAGTTCCTAGGGCTCCAGTCAGACCTGTAATCGACGGGCTAACTCCGAGAGTTTCGCAGCTGTCTGCAAATCTGTCGGTAACCTGAGGCATGATGCATTCCAGACATGCTGTTTTGGGAGGGTTTAGCAGTGCTATGTGAGCTTGATCCGCTATCGCGCTCGCAAATAGATACGGAGTTTCGCTCAGAACCGCAAACTGGTTGAGGATATATCTGGTTCGAAAGTTGTCAAGACCATCGAATATTAGATCCACGTCTCTCAGAAGAGCGCTCGCATTTCTATCCGTCACAGTTTCGATCATAGGCTCGATTTTGCACCATGCGGCTTGCTCCGACAATCTATCAGCTATGACCTCTGCCTTGGGATGATAGAGGTCGTTCATTGATGCTGAGTGTAGTCTTTGGAGATTTGTGCTCTCGACGATATCTTGATCGATAAGCTTGAGGTGTCCAACCCCCGATCGCGCCAAGTAATACGCAGCGGCGCTTCCTACCCCTCCAACTCCTGTGATTGCTACCGAGGACTCCTGCAGTTTCTGGAGTCCCGCCGGCCCAATACCCGGAATCGAGATTTCCCTCGAGAAGTAGTCGAGTGATTGCATGCTCAATGTCAGGAAGTGGCCAGTAGGGACCCTTGATGTATCTTATCGAGCCCTCATTCTACGGGAACTTGGGAGACAACGCTCCCGCAGGACAGGCGTCTATGCATGCCATGCACAAGATGCACTCTGAGTCGTTGAACTTTTTCCAGTCCAGATCAAGGATTGGTATTTGCATTGGGCAAGCAGTCTCGCACTCTTTGCATTCTGAGCACTTGATCGGGTCTCGATGCATTCCTAGAAGGCTGTTCTTCTGAGTAACAGCCATGATCGCGCCGACGGGACACACATAGCGACACCAGAATCGAGGAATCCTCCAGGCTGCATAGATGAATCCGACCAACACGACAACGTTGAGCCATGTTAGGGCTGAAATATGTCCAAACCAAGATGATAGATTTCCGAATGTCAAATCGGAACTCTGAGCGGTTCCGAGAAATCTCCAAGAGCCCGCGAGGATCGCGGGAAGGGTTCCGAACAAGGTCCCGTCAGGGGTTATTGCGACGAAGAGCCCGTCGGCAAGAGGACCAAGGCTTGTCCTGTAATCATTTCCTACGCCATAGTAGACGGCGAGTCCCAATGACCCGCTAATCAAGAAGGCGAGGACCACAAGGACATACTTCAGCCGAATCCAGTAGAGATGAGCTCTCTTCTCGACAGAATCGACCCGACCCTTAACGCTGGTAATCACGTCCTGTAGAAAGCCGACGGGGCAGATCCATCCGCACATGAAACGACCAAGGATCGCCCCCACGACGAGCATAATCCCAATCGGGAGCCATGGGAAGAGTCCGTTCTCGAGGAAGAGCGTGATCGCGTCCATCGTGCTGGTTACCTGAGCTTGGGATTTTACACTCGACACGATTGGGAGTACAACCCACGAGCGTGTTCCGTTGAACGCTGGGACGAGGCTCATGATTCCGATGCCGCTGAAGAGCACGAAGAAGCCGAGCTGAACGATTGTTCTCACAGGCCAGTAGTAGCCTCGAACCTTGATTCGTCCGAGCCGAGCGCGAATGCCACTCGTCTGTTCAGTTTTCACGTCAGGAACTTGCGTTTTCTCCATTTGATTGGACCTATCCAAAGAAGGGGAGGAACGGTCGGACGAGCTGTTGCAAGATAACCCATTGCTGACCGTAGACTCCGACCATCATTTCTGCAAGCCCCACGAGCAACGTAAGTGAGGCGATTACTCGATTCACTGATTCTCACTTGGCCGTCCTGATAACCGACTGGGACTCTCGATTCCTTGATAGTTATATCGTTTCCTAAAATTGAAAGTCGCTGAACGGGTCGTAACGTATAGACAAGTCTTTAATACGATTTGGGCGGCTCGACGAAAATTATTGCTGTAGAGCGATAGAGGACATGTCGGACGAGAAGAAGCCAACCCCTCAACCCGGCACGACTCCCTCGCCCTCGGTAAAGCCACCGACTGTTCCTGCACAACCAGCAAAACCGGCAGTTGCAAAGCCTGCAATCTCGCGAAGGGCATTCGTTGTAGGTGCTCTAGGCGCTTCGACTCTGTTGGCCATTGGAGCTTTCGCTCCGCCATCCATGCCATCATGGAATATTCTCAACCCTCTGCCTCCAACCAAAGAGGGCCCTACTCTAGTTACCACATGGAAGACGTTGGATTCAAAATATCAGACCGCCGTTTCAAAAGGTAATCTCTATTCTCCTTCTGAATATTCGGAATTCTTCTATTTTCCTTACCCCGTGACCGCAAGTCCCTATTACAAGAACGTGATCACCCGTCTGCCTGGGCCGCCGGATGTACCAACCGACCTCGTGAATCCGTTTTATCCTAACGATCCCATACTCAAGAAGGTCGCCGCGTTCAACTTAACTTGTGTTCATCTTCGTTGCATTGTGAACCCTGGCTTCGGATCCGGAGAATTCAGGCTCCAGTGTCCCTGTCACGGAAGTCAGTACAGATTGACCGATGCTTTACCTGTGGCCGGACCGGCATTTGACTTGGGACTTCTCCCTTTGCCACGAGTCAAGCTTTCTTACGATTCGGCCACGGGGAACATAACAGCTACGGATTTGGACGGGACAGCCGGAGTTGGCCGGACAGACTAGCGCGAAGAAAGGGGTCTTAGACCCAATCATCGCGCTTCTCAGATGGATATGGGACAGGCTCGAGAGAACCCTTCTTCTCGCAATAAAGCTCGTCTTCCCTTCTCGGTTCATCAGCCCCCTCGGATTCCTAGGAATGCTTACTGTGATAGTGTTCCTAATCCTTGGAGTCACAGGAGCTCTTCTCCTATTTCACTTCCAACCAATCTTTGGGGATTGCCCCCCGGCCGCACCCAACACCACGTATGTGCCCGCTGCGACTTGCAATTCGGCGTTCAATAGTGTATCGTCAATAAACAATCAAGTGAACTGGGGATTTCTGATCAGGAACATTCACTACCAAGCATCCAACGCCATGGTGCTTCTTGCCGTCATGCACATGTTCTATCAGTACTTCGCGGGCCGATACAAGCTCCGTTACGAGATTCTCTGGGTCACCGGGATTATTCTCGGCGTCGTCACGATAATCGAGGCGTATACCGGATATGACCTAATCTTCAACATCCGCGGACAGTTGGCAATCAACATCGGGCAGACCCTTACGTATTACACTCCAGTCTTGGGTGCCAACCTTGCACAGATAATCTTCGGATTTAGTTTCAACGACTTGACAATCAGGTTCTACGCGTTCCACGTTTTCATAATCCCAATAATAATGCTGGCGATAATGTCCATTCATCTTCCCAAGAACCTCGTCTTGGACATTCCAGTAGCCTCAGCGATAACAGGGATGATTCTGATTCTTGGTGGGCTCTTCCCTGTCGAAGTGGGAGTGCGTTATGATCCCAACCAACTGACGCAGATTACTTTTCCAGAGTGGTACTTCACCAGTCTCTACGCATTCATCCGGACCCAAGGCTTGCAGCCCTTCATAGCGGGGGCTATAATCCCGGGAGTCTTCGTGCTCATCTTCACAGTAGTGCCCTTCTTCGACAGGGGAAGAAAAATCGCCATGATCGATAGACCATTCTGGGTCGCACTGGGAGTTGCGGCGCTCGGACAGATAGCGATCGTCACTGTGTGGGGATTCCGAGCAAGCAACCCATTCCAACCACTTCTCACCGAGGGTCAGTTGCTTATCGATCCAGTCCTTTTCGCGGGTTCTCTGCTCATCGCAACAGCACTTTCCTACGGTTTCGTCTACGCATTCGTGAGGTGGAGGAGGGCAAAGCTCGATGCCCTTCGAGCCGCTAAGAAGCCGATTCCTTACCGAAAGGTCCAACCGTACCTCTTGACAAAAGGAGAAGTCTATGCTCTTCTAGGTGGCCTCCTACTCTTGCAGGCATTTCTTGATGTGGCCATCTTCCGGGCATTTCTCGATACTCTCAACAACTTTGCACTACTTGAGATCGGAATGGTTCTGGTCGCGTTCGCCGCGACCGTTCATATATACCGAGTGGGCGCCCAAGTGAAATAATAATGCAATTACCGAAGAAACATCTTCCTGTCGTTGGAATTCTTGGTCTGATAGTGGTTGCTGCTTCTGCTGGAGGAGTGTATTATTACCAGTTCGTCATTTCTCATACATCGGTCACGTACCTCCCTGCGCATCGACTTGTCTTCATGACTGCGATAATCGAGGAGCAAGGAGGATTTCACATCACCAACACGGCTTTCCTTAATCAGACCAACTTGCCCGGATTCGACTCATCGAAGGGATACAATCTCACTGGCGTAAACTACCATAACTACACGGGCGAGAGCGATGGTAAGACAATCGATGCTCATGTTGGAGATACTATCACGTTCTACATCTATGGGCTAAACGCAACCAGCCCGTGCAATACCACTCCAGCTAATCAGTGTTGGCTCTCCACCGCCCACGGCTTCACAATATCGGGACCCGGCACGCCAGACGTGACAAACGGAATCCTGCCTGGAACAATTCCATTCGGCAAGTGGTATACCGTGACGGTGACTTTCAACACTGGCGGCTCATACTCTTACTTCTGTACAATCAACTGCAGCCCAAAGCATACGCAGATGGCCGGCCAGATTGCTGTGACTTAAGGCGACACAGCTGCTAATTCAACGCCAAAAGACAATTTCTGCCAAGGATCAACTTCTCACCTACTATGAGTATACGAAGCCGAAGATATGGTATCTTCTAGTCTTCACCTCTCTCACTGCAACTTTCGTCGCAACTAGAGTACTCTCCATCTCTTTCGGCCCGGTAGGCTGGTTGATGACAGGGATTGCTATCGTAGCAGGAACCGCGGGGTGCAACGCTCTCACAAACTATCACGATCGCGATATCGATGCGTTGATGATGCGGACACGTCATCGTCCTCTCCCTTCAGGACGGATTACGCCTAGGGCCGCCCTCTTGTTTGGGCTCGGACTGATCTCTATCTCTCTAATCCTTGCAGCCCTACTGAACCTCTTCTCTCTTCTCTGGATGGCGCTAGGAATCTTGGACAACGTGGGAGTCTACAGTCTACTCCTGAAGCGACGTAGCTCGCTGAACATTCTCTTGGGAGGTTTCAGCGGCGGACTCCCGGTGCTGTTCGGGTGGTCCTCGGTGACCCCTGGACCCGTAGGGAGTTTGCCACATCCCGTTTTTCCTCTCCTGATGGCCGGTCTAGTCTTTGTCTGGATTCCGGTCCATATCTGGTTCCTAGCCATCTCCTACCGCTCGGACTATTCCAACGCTGGAGTGCCTATGCTTCCTGTCGTATTAGGGTCCACTGCGGCCTTGCGACTGATCACTATTTTCTCAATGATCATGGTGCCTTTCTCGCTCGCGCTTTACTTCCAAGGCCCATTCGGCCAGATATATGGCATAGTCGCCCTGGTCAGCGGTCTTGCGATTCTAGCCGGCAGCCTCTGGGTCCTCTACAAGCCGACTGAGACGAATGCATGGCGTATGTTCAAAGTAACAAGTCCGTATCTCTCTCTCCTCTTCGCAGTGATGATAATCGACGTAGCTCTGAAGCGCTAGGCAAGTAGATGGATGAACGCTCCCATACCGCTTGGGACCTGGCACATTATCACGTCCGCAATTCTTCGTGTGCCCATTATCCTCAGCATCATGTCGAAGACGAATCCGTGACCCATCAACCTGTCGGAGGCCTGTCGCATGGTCTTGGAGTTCTCCATCTCTATCCCGATCTGGTCCTTCCATGCATCCTCGTAGCTTGAGAGCGGAGTTTTATCCTCGAAATACCGGACTGCAGCCTCCGCAGCTAACTGTCCAGTTATCATGGCAGTCTGTATCCCGCCCCCGTTCGTAGGCATCACCATCCCCGCCGCATCACCCACAGCCATCACCCGGTCAGTGTAGGTCCGTGTAAGGGGTCCATCGACTGGAAGGCTGTCTCCGATGAGAGAGGCCGTCCTTCCCCCCTTGAGCCGTTTCGCAGCTACCTTGTTCTTCTCGATGAAACCCGTCAACAAGTCACGAATCTGCCACTCACGACGAACATATGGTTCCCTGATTCCTATGCCGACATTTGCTCTGCCATGTCCTTTCGGAATGATCCAGCCGTAGCCTCCGGGCGAGTATCTCGGGTCCATGTACAATTCTGCTACGTCCTGCTCCACACCCAGATCTGTCATCAAGTACTCGATGTTGGTCGCAACAGCATATGGGCCAGCATATTCCCGTTCTGGAAGTCCCGCCCTCTCCGCCGTCTCGCTAGGATAGCCATCTGCCGCAACAATGATCTCTCCGTAGTCTGCAGTTTCGCGAGTTGGTCCGACCCAGCCACCCTCGTCCTCAGGATAGTAGTGAGCTTGGACCCCAACGTCTATGTCGGCTCCGTTGCCCCGAGCAACGTCCCCCAGGTGGGTTTCGAACACGTGCCTATCGAGGATGTAGGCCTCAAAGGGAAATTCGAATTCGTGTCCTCTAGGGCTTACCATTCTGATCGACTTGCACTTTGAATCGATCGCATCCTCCGGTGAATCGATGATATCGATGCATTTGACGCGAGGAAGCAGCCTGGCCATTTCCTCTTTCACAGGAAAGTACTCCCCGCAGCGGACCGGTTTGCCGAGAAGTTTCTTCTTTTCGAAGACCTTCACTTTCAGACCCTTCTCTGCAAGATGGACGGCCGCTGACAAACCGCCAGGCCCCCCACCTACAATGATAACATCATACTTGCGACCGGACAAGTCTGCAGATCAGCTGTTGAATTCTATCGTCGACTCGGGCGATGACACGATTTATGGGTTTGGCAAAGTAAGAATCGGCGACAGTAAACATGTTTATAATAAAGGCCAAGGCGGCTCGATGGAAATTTCGTAACTTCAGGAAAGTAGGAACCAAAGCTTGGCGTTTGACCCGTTAATTCTTACAACCTCACTAGCCGTTGCCGGGGTGGTCGCCGCAATCTTCCTCGTCCTTTCAGTCAGGAAGTACCCCAAGGGGAACGAGAAGATGATCGTGATCTGGACAGCCATTAGAGAAGGCTCGAACGCATACTTGAAAAGACAATTCCGGACCATCACGATAATCGCCATAATCATCTCACTCGTCATCCTGGCCGCCTTCGGCGCCACAGTCACCTTCACCTACGGAGGCGAGATCGCCCTCAGCTTCCTACTAGGCGTGGCATTCTCATTGTTCGCGGCTTACGTAGCCCTCTACTCTGCTACAAACGCGAACGTTAGATCCACTGCAGCGGCAGAAAAGTCGACTTACGAGGCGTTGAAGGTCGCTACTCTCGGAGGCGGAGCTCTCGGGCTGGTTGTCATTAGCATGAGCCTCCTGGGACTTTCACTCCTATACGCCCTCTTTCGGGATCCTGGGGTCCTAGCCGGTTTTGGATTCGGCGCCTCGCTCGCCGCTCTGTTTGCCCAGCTGGGAGGCGGAATATTTACAAAATCGGCCGATGTTGGGGCGGACTTGGTAGGGAAAGTGGAGGAGAACTTTCCAGAAGACGACCCGAGAAACCCCGCAGCAATAGCGGACAATGTCGGAGACAACGTAGGAGACGAAGCCGGAAGAGGCGCTGACCTGTTCGAGTCCCTCACAGCCGAGAATTTGGGGGGGATGATAATCGGTTTGATCGTTTCCATCATTATCTTCAATGGAGTGATCAACCCGTATTATGTGACTATGCCTCTGATAGTTAGATCCTTAGGAATAATCGCAACTTTCGTTGGTCTCGCCGTCGCGGTTCTAGAGAAGAAGTTCAAGAATCCGATCAAGCCCACTAGAGATGGACTACTCGTCGCGTCATTGATCGCCGCGATTCTAATGTTCGTGGCCACGTGGTATGTTTTCGGACCCTCGGGCTTGACCCCGAGCGGTAGCAGTCAGGCCGCCTACGCACTTTACGGTTGCATGTTATCCGGACTTGCAGCAGGGTTGCTTATCGTCGTCTATACGGAGTACTACACGGGGTCCAATGCGAAGTCTGTAATCACTATCGCAGAGCGGTCCAAGTCTGGGCCCGCGCTAACGATAATGTCCGGCAACGCTGTAGGTATGATATCCAGCGGATTGCCCGTCATCACAGTGGCCGTAGCCCTTCTCATTTCGTTCTGGCTAGGGGAGCAATTTGCTCGCTTCAGCGGGCTATTGCCTGCGCTCAATAACGATCCTTTCCTTGGCGGAGTCTACGGAACTACTATGGCAGCCATGGGGATGCTCTCGACAGCCGGAATTGTGCTAACCATGGATGGATTGGGTCCGATTGTCGACAATGCAGGAGGGATCGCGGAGATGTCTGGTGCTCCAGAAGTAATTCGGGAGCGAATAGAGCCCTTGGACGCTCTAGGCAACACCACCAAAGCTCTCACAAAAGGCTATGCAATGGGCTCTGCAGCCCTAGCATCCCTTTTGCTCTTTCAAGCCTTTGTCTTGGAAGTTGCACGCTACCAGGCAAAGATTGTTGACCTCACGAAAATAACAGTAGATCAGGTCACGGGTCCAAATGGACTCGCAACCAAATTGTCAGTCCTTGGAGGATCCCTAGCACTCAACCATCCAGACGTGGTCATAGGCGCGCTCATCGGAGCCATGCTACCCTTCGTCTTCTCAGGCACAGCCATTAACGCCGTGAGTATCGGGGCGTATCGCATGGTCGAAGAAGTAAGAAGACAACTGCGGGAGATTCCCGGACTTAGAGAGGGAACTGCGAAACCAAACTATGCCGCCGCCGTAGACATTTCCACCAGGACCGCCTTGCGGTTGATGGTCGTACCTGGCGCGATCCCGGTAGTCGCACCCATAATTATCGGTGTGTTCCTAGGGTGGGCCGCCGTAGGAGCCCTAGTGGTCGGCGCAACAATTTCCGCAATACCCTTGGCGATCATGATGATGTGGGGTGGAGCCGCAATGGACAACGCGAAGAAATACGTGGAAATGGGACACTTTGGAGGCAAGAACACCGAAACACACGCTGCCACGGTCGTAGGAGACACCGTGGGTGATCCTTGGAAGGATACCGCCGGTCCGAGTCTACACATACTGATCAAGCTTCTGAACACGATCTCCCTCGTGTTCATTCCTCTCTTCCTAGCTGCTATCATAATCTTCTAAATTGGCGAGAAGGAGTCCCGGAGCGAATCCGGAGCTCAAAGACGATGAGACTAGTCGGGTGAGATGCATCTGAGCAAATCTGACTTTGAAGCGAAAATCACGCCGAAAATCGCAGAGGCCTTTCAAGCTGCTGTGGACAAGATTGGTCGGATGGAATTTCTAGCTACGGCTGAAATCGACGAACAACAGCTCCAGAACATTCTGAATGCCGACGCCGAGTTCGTTTCAGTTGGATTAGTAACTCTTGCTTGCAAGATCAATAAGAGTCACAACGATCCAAATCCTAACCATTCCAGCATAACTGAATGCCTGAAAGGAACCACGATCCGAATCCCGTCGATAGGCAAACCAGTTCCGCCTAAGGCTATTGCAAAGTCGATTAACCGTGGCGAGTTCAAGCGCCTGAAGGACGGAGGGAGTTCGCCCGGCAAGATTTCCGACCAGAAATCGTTCAAGCTGCTAGGGTTCAGTGCAAATACCCTTACCTTTCTCTTACTTGGCTATTTCTTGGGAGGTATTGCTCTGTCACCTCTCATTGGCCAGCAACCTTGCGTTGGAGTCACTACTTCGCCGCTATCGTTGAGTCCCTGCGCAGGTTCAGTTCTTGGCATCATTTTAGGAGCAATCGCAGGACTGGGATACACGTACTATTATTTTGTAAAGAAAGTCTAGGACGAGCGCAGATGCTAGTAGACATTCCTCCCTCGAACTAATTTTCAATCAGTGAGAGCGAGAAGGGAACGAACATCCCCCTGCTGGAGACCAGCTTCTAAGCCGGTCAGAACGGCACTAAGGTTCATGGCTTCATTCTCCTTGAAAACCAAAAAGGCGAGGATGGTTGCCAACGAATAGGGAAATCCGAGGAAGACTCTTTTGCTTAGCTTCAGCTGATATTTTCTGAGAACTATTTCTAAGAAGGATAGCGATTTTGAGTCTTCGTATCTTTGTCGTGCGCCACTTAGGATTCTCCCGTAATAGTGATGGGACGAAAGAGCGTCAAGTGCCTGTGGCACATCTTGGGAAGCTAAGAGCTGTTCGATGGTTCTCGAATCCAGTTTCCAGGATGAGTGAATCAGATGATCTCGTGGGTTGGTCGTTCCAATTAGCTTGCTTCGGAGAATGAGTGTGAGATTGCTGAAGTCAACAGAGGGCCCGGCGATTGGTGAGCACAGTGACTTGTCAGCTCCTGAAAGGTGTTTGATGACGTATTTGTAAAATCGTTCTTCGCCCCATCCTGTGATGATGTCTCGTAGGAGAGATGAGTTGGATCCGTCCATTGATGTCATCGAGAAGCTTTGGGTTCTGGCCTCGAGCGCCCGGTCCCCGGCGAGGGCGATTATCGAATGTAGATCGTCAAGAGAATATACGTGGTGAAGTCGTGCCTCCTTGGATGCAGTCATAGGCTGGCGAGT
>Ga0209160_1004883_pt1 | contig 10668 bp, 9 predicted proteins | sample GraSoiAngelo_153_FD_186167 | JGI IMG/M metagenome (GOLD analysis project Ga0209160, IMG submission 186167) | Grasslands soil microbial communities from the Angelo Coastal Reserve, California, USA - 14_1009_12_40cm (SPAdes) (version 2) | ecosystem: Environmental > Terrestrial > Soil > Grasslands ...
CCCGCTAAAGGCTCGCCAGGCTGAGTTTGACTATGCCATGTCAAATTCCTTCGGATTCGGCGGGACGAATGGAGCGCTACTGTTCCGACGGTGGGATGCGTAGGTGCCGAATTTTCATCGGCAGTCCCACAGACAGTTAACAATTATGGCAAGGCGTGCACCGTAGTGTTGAAGAGAAAAGGATCCTGGAAGTCAGTTTGATCGCCTGCCTTCTTCCCCGGGACAGGCTGCAGTCTTGCTGAGAGAGGTTTGTTCCATTTCGTTGCCAGCGAAGCCACATCGCCGAAGAGGCGCTCCATTTGTTCGGGACTGATGTCACCCGGAAGCGGAATCGTATCCAAACCTGTGCCGCAAACTGCCGAGTATGCGAGCAGTGAGTCAATGTTGTAGGTTGACTCGGCCCAGCGTTGCGCTAGAAGTCTGTCCTCCATGACCGGCACCATCAGCCCGGAGTACCCGACCTGCTTCACTGGCACCTCCTTCACGGCGGTAGTGATAATGCGTGCCGCAGTGAGCGTCCCGCTGGAACCGAACTTCGCGCCGGTGAAAGCCTCGATTGCGGCTGCTATGGATACGTCCCCCAGGGGTGCCGGGGTAGGATCAACTCCCATATAGACCCAGCCAGTTTCTTTAGCGACCTTCTTGCCTATCGCATCAGCTAATAACGCATGTTTTGTGAGCGCAGCCGTCAGGTCGGCAATCGCAGCTTCGGCGTTTCCCTTATCTTTGGCAAAGACATCGCGGACAACGTTGGCTCCTTCGAAACCAATAGAGAATTGTCGGCCAGCGCCGGTGTGATATGAACCGGGAAAGAATGGTGAAAAGGGTTTCAGCATGGCAGTGGCCGTGAAGTTGAAAGTTCCCCGGCTGTGCGGACTGTGCTCGCTGACATACTTCACGAGTTCAGCTGTACGGCGAATTGTTTTCCAATGAATTCCAGCTTCATCGGCGATAATGCTGCTGCCCTCGATGCTTGATAGCGTCGAAAGCGCCCTTTCGAGCAGGTGCATGGTGGCAGGATTGTCGCTGTCGTGCAGCATTGCCGGTCCAACGTTCGGCAGGAAGTTCTCCTTTACGGACAGTTCGTCAAGCTGCCGCAAAAATGTCGACGCTTGGTCCTCCGACATGCCGGCAACGAGTTCAGCCAGCGGTTGAGTTGTCAGACGCACCGTCTCTACTTCATAACCGGAGGATTCGAATTCGGCCTTCACTTTCCGCAGCACGACGAGGGCATCGGCAATTTGCTTTTGATATGCCGATGCGTCCAGCCGCACGAACCCGGTGATTGCCCTGACCTTCGGATTGGGCGATGCGGGAGTGGAGCCGATTTGAGCGGCCAACTGCATCGAAACAACAACGACAAGGAGAAAGCCAACGCGCCTCACTGGGGTCCTCTGATGTGAAATGGGAAAAGCAGTATATCGCACTCAAGATGTAGCGCTGGCCTCTGGCCGGCTGCCTGGCGGGCGTCACGCCCCCCATCGGGCCGCCGAGACGGCGGTGCTACTCTTGGCAACGGCTGCGAACGCAATAACATTGCGATGCTGGGACCGCACAAGTCCATCCTGGTAATGACACTTTTGTACCTACCCCTGCCCATCTAACCTTTTGCCATTGTTAGGCGTACACGCCACAATGGAAATTACATGGCAACCCCCACCAAGCTGATTGATAAGGCTCTGGCCAGTGCCGCCGCGATCCCCAGCAGCAGAAAAAATTCGGCACGGGTTGCGCTCATCAACGTGAAGGATTCCGCCAGGATTGTGTTGTCGGAATGCTTCCGGCAATTCGGGATTGGGACCGTTCTCATGACTGAGCACGCCGCAGAGCGCCTGAGGAAAGAAAAATTCGAGGCCTGTGTGCTGAAGCTAGATGGCGATGCGGAAACCATAATGGAGTCGGCGCGCACGTCCCGCTCTAACAGCCGGATGGTGATCTACGGACTTGGTGGCAGCGCACACGAAGCGATGCGATTCTCCAAGTATGGCATCAATGCCATTTTCAATGAACCACTGGAACGTCCGGCTGCCCTAAAGTTGGTGCGCGCCACGCAAACGTTGGTCTTGCACGAGTTCCGCCGCTATGTTCGCATTCCGGTTATGACTGAAATTGCACTGACCACCGCCGAGAATCACCGGTTCACCGCCACCAGCCATGAGCTCAGTGCCGGCGGCATGTCTATGCGCAGTGATGAGGAAATATCTCCCGGCACGGCCGTGGAAATTTCTTTTGCATTGTTGACTCTTCCGCGCATTTGGGTTCGTGGGGCCGTGAGTTGGCGCAAGCCCAACAAAAGCTTCGGAGTGCGTTTTGATCAGCAGGATGAGCGGCGCGTGCGAATTAAGGAATGGATTGAGGCCTATCTGGAAAATTAACGCGATCGGCCGCAGCTAAATTTTTTAGGCTGCATTCTCCTAGAACTCCTCCACAAGCTTGTGCTCTCCTGATTGTTCCGCTTCGCCCTGGAAATACGCCCGATGGAAATCCTCTAAAAGTGGGCGACTTTCAGGTCGCCCACCACCCTAAGTGACTGGCTTCGCGATGGCATCGGCAACATGTAAAATCAAGCCATAGATGGCCGTTGCCTCACAACTTGTGCAAATCCAGCTGGGACCGCCTGTCCGGCAGCCCAAACCGGCGTGGCTCAAAGCCAAGGCTCCAGTCGGGGAAAACTTCCATAATTTGAAAAAGCTGGCCCGCAGCTTGAGCCTGCACACGGTTTGTGAATCGGCGCAATGCCCGAACATCGGGGAGTGCTGGAATCACCGAACTGCGACATTCATGTTGCTAGGCGATATCTGCACGCGCCGTTGCGGGTTTTGTGCAGTGCCCAAAGGCAAGCCAGGTCCAATCGATACGGATGAACCTCGTCGCGTAGCAGAGGCGGTAGCGACTCTGGGTCTGAGACATGCGGTTGTGACCAGCGTGAATCGTGATGATGATAACTTGGGTGGAGCGCGCATTTTTGCTGAAACCATCCGCCAGATTCGCGAAGTGTCGCCCGAGTGCCGCGTTGAGGTTCTAATTCCAGACTTCCAGGGCCTGGATGACGCCCTGAAAATAGTTCTGGATGCACGGCCTGACGTGCTCAATCACAATACTGAGACGGTGCCGCGGCTTTATCGTCCAGTGCGGTCGGGAGCGCGTTATGAGCGCACGTTGCGATTGCTGGAGAATGCCAAGAAGTTCTCACCGGGAATGATTACCAAATCGGGAGTGATGGTGGGCTTGGGCGAAACCATTACTGAACTGGTGGATGTTTTTCGTGACCTCGGCTCCCGTGCTGTGGACATCCTCACCGTTGGACAGTACTTGCGGCCGTCGCGCGATCACCTGCCAATTGCGCGCTTTTACACGCCCGATGAGTTCGGCTATTTGAAACAAGAGGCCTTGCGCTTCGGCTTCCGGCACGTGGAATCCGGACCGCTGGTGCGGTCAAGCTATCATGCGCACGAGCAGGCCGAGTCGACATCCCTTCCAATGATCTAGGGTTACTGTCGGAAGCTGTCACGAACCTAGGGTTACCCGACTTATGTGCTTGACATATGCACACTATATAGGCACACTCAATATGTACAATCATGAGCACACGCCGAACCCACGTTCTGCTGCCCGAAGACCTGATCCAGGAAATTGATGAACTGGTCGGCCCTCGCGGCCGGAGTGCGTTTCTTGTGGATACCGCCCGCAATGAAGTCCGCCGCCAAAGGCTTCTGCAGTTTTTGCAGAACAAGGAAGCTGTGTGGAAGGACGAAGATCATCCCGAACTGGCGGAGGGCGCTGCGGCTTGGGTACGGCGGTCGAGAGCTGAAGATGAAGCGTCCCGATCGAGAAAGCGCAGGCGCGGCCCGTAAATGCGAATCTTGCTCGACACTTCCGTTCTCATCGACGTTCTTCGTTTACGCAACCGCCGGCGTGAGTTGCTTCTCGAACTCGTGCAGACAGGGCACACTCTAGGTACTTCCGCAATAAACGTCGCCGAACTCTATGCTGGCATGCGTCCGTGGGAAGAACAGCACACTGACGATCTGGTTGCTACGCTGGACTGCTATGAATTGAGCAAGACCACGGGACGCATTGCCGGGACTCTCAAAGGTCAATGGGCGAAAAAGGGGCGGACCCTCGCCTTGACCGACACGATCATCGCCGCGATCGCGCTGGAGCATCGCTGCGCGTTGATGACCGACAACCGGAAAGACTTTCCTATGCCTGAGCTGGACTTGTACCCGCTGAAGTGAATTGCCGATATTGCGAGGCGCGGGCGTGGACGCCTGTGCTAACTCAACACAAGACAGCGACGGATCACCACACTCTGCACGCATTCTGCCGCACCATTGGCGCGTCTGCTTTGCAGTGGTACGCGTCACGAAATTCCGGCATGTTAGAAACGACGCCGTTGATTCGCCACTTACCTGGAGAGTGGGGATCCACAGTGACGAGCATACGTGCCAACTCGTCGCTACGATTCTGACACCAAACGTTGGCCCAGCCCAGGAAGAATCGCTGTTTGGCGCTTAAGCCGTCGATGGACGGAGGTTCTTTCCCGGCAAGAACGTTCATCAGAGCGATGTAGGCGATGCGCACACCGCCGTTGTCCGCGGTGTTTTCTCCCAAAGTTAATTTGCCGTTCACTCTAAGATCATCCACTGAGTTGAAGCCAGAGTATTCGTCGGCAACGCACTGCGTGCGCTGATCGAATTCTTTCCTGTCCTCGGCAGTCCACCAATCACGCAGATTTCCCTGGGCGTCGAACTGGCTGCCTTCGTCATCGAAGCCATGCGTCAGTTCGTGACCGATCACAGCTCCGATGCCGCCGAAGTTCATAGCGTCATCAGCCTGGTTGTCATAAAACGGTGGTTGCAGGATTCCCGCTGGAAATGTGATGTTATTGAGTTGCGGGTTGTAGCTGGCATCAACCGTGCTTGGCGGATAGGGCCAGTCATTCTTGTCCACTGGCTTGCCGATCTTGTTTAATTGCCGCTGGAACTCAAATTCATTCGAGCGCAGCGAGTTGCCTAGAGCATCGCCGCGCACAATCTTCAGACTAGTGTAATCACGCCATTTGTCGGGATATCCAATACGATTTGTGATGGCCGCCAGCTTGACCAGTGCCTGCTTTTTGGTTTCTGGTCCCATCCAGGAGAGATCCTGAATGTCAGATCCCAATGCTTTCTCCAGTGCCTGCACCATGCGCAGTGTGCGATCCTTCCCTTCTGCGCCAAAAGTCAGCTCGACATATTTCTGACCGACAGCTTCGCCCAGATCGCCGTTGGTGTAACGCACGCAGCGTTTCCAGCGCGGACTCAGCTCCTTGGTGCCGACTAATATCGTGGAAAAGAATCTGAAATTCTCGTTCACGAATTTCGCTGGAAGCATGGGTGCGTTGGAGTGAACTACGTGCCATCGCAGATAGGTTTTCCAATCGTCCAGCGAAACCGTCTTCACCGCCGCACCCATCTGCTTGAAAAATTCCGGCTCGGTGACGTTCAGAACCTGAGTCGCAGGGGCGCCGATGCCTCGCAGATAAGCATCCCAGCCAAAATCGGGGCTTAGTGCTGCCAAATCTCTTTCGCTCATCTTGTGGTAGACCTTGTTAGGATCGCGACGGCTTACACGGTCCAACGCGCCCTTGGCCAGACTGGTCTCTATGTCCATTACGGTCTTGGCTTCCGCTGCGGCTTTTTGAGTGGGGTCGCCAAGAAGTTCGAACATTTTCTGTACATGCTCCACATATTGCTGACGCAATTGCACCGATTTTGGATCGTCCTTCAAGTAGTAATCGCGATCAGGAAGAGACATCCCACCCTGGTCGGCTTCCGCGATCACTTGCGTGGCATCTTTAAAATCCTGATCAGAGCTGAAGCTGAACAGCGCGCCAACCCCCTCGCGGTGTAGATGAGTTACTTTTTCCGCCAGGCCTTGTTTGGATTGAAGCGCATCGATGGCCTTGAATTCATCTTGCAGCGGACGCGCGCCGGCGCTCTCAATGGCACTTTCGTCCATGCAGGATTGATAGTAGTCGCCGATTTTCTGTTCAACGGCGCTTCGCCCGGGAGCACCCGGCGCAGACTTCTCCAGAATGTTGCGGATAATCGCCTCGCCGCGCTCTTCCAGTTCATCGAAGCGGCCCCACTCGGAACGGTCCGCGGGGATCGGATTCTGTGCCTTCCATTTGCCGCATGCGTAGGCGTAAAAATCTGTACAGGGGTCGATGTTTTTGTCGAGCATGTCAGCACTGAAGCGCACATTGCCACCCTGCGCCTTCTCGGCGGACGGCGCCGCCTGCGCCAGGCTCAAGCATGCGACGCATACTACAAAACTGGTGGTCTTTAGAATTCGCATAGCACCTCGCACAGAACTATTCAGAGATAGATGAAGCCACGGTAAGGCAGGGCCGAAACTGAGATACGCGGCTGTGGAGAGACAAGTTCCCCAATCCGCAGCAAGCCGATTAGACGCCCAGAAACTGAAAAGGTTATCTGCATGTGGCAGGCTGGCGCGGGCACCATAAGCAGCGAACGCAGCGACACAAAGCTCAGAAAATCTTAAGGTGAATCGTCAGATACTTTTTCGGATTCTCCCGAATCGCCTTAACCAGCCCACGGGTCTCCTGAAGCAACTGATTGGTGTTGTCATACATGGTGGGATCGCGCAGAAATCTGCCCGCCGAGCCTTCGCCCGCCTCCAGCCGGTCGGTTATGGATGAAAGTTTATCCATGGTGTTCTGCAGCTTGGCGGCAAACTGCTCGTCTTTGGCGAGTTTGCCGAGCGCGCCCTTACCCGCGCTCACATCGTCGGTGAGTTTCTTCACATTGGCAATTGTGTCGTTGGCGTTGTTGTACAGGGCGGGGTCTTTCAGGAATTTGCCAGCAGTGCCCTTTCCTGCGTTTAAGTCGTCGATCATCGCATTCAGTTTGTCGACGGTAGCATTTGCCTTCTGATAAAGTTCATCATCGGAAACCAACTTGCCCAATGTACCGTTGCCCTCGGTAACTTCATTCACCAGCTTTTGGAACTCGCTCACCGTAGCATTCAGCCGGTTGTATAAGAGAGGGTCGTAAATGAGTTTGCCTATCGACCCTTCCCCGCTTTCCACGAACGCCACGATGCGGTCGAGGCGCTTCAGCAGCGCATCCATGTTTTGCAATGTGCTCTGACTGGCGCGAACCACATCCTGAAGATCGGGATGCTCGCGAGTAGGCAGTGTGTCTCCATCCACAGCCTCCGGGGCCTTGGCGGTTGAGCTATCGATATCGATGTAGGTTGATCCCAGAACGCCTGCTGTTTCGAGCGAGGTCACTGAGTCTTTGCGCAAACTCTGGTGATATCGCGTATTCACCTTCATGGTGACTTGGACAGGAGTCAGCCTTCTGGTTGGATCAGAGACCACGCGAACGTTAACTACATTGCCGATATCGACTCCGCTGAGCCGGACCGGCGCGCCCTCCTGCAAACCACCAGCATTATCGTAGTAGGCCTTCAGCTTGATCTTGTGGGTAAATATGCCGCCTGTGCCACTCATGAGGAAAATCAAAACGGCGAGCGTGACGCTCGCCACCAGCACCGTAACCCCGACCTTCAGTTGAGACCACTTCAACTGCTTCTGGCTAGGCACATCTTCCCCCGAGCAAGATCATCGCTGCCCATCCTTTGCGCCGCCCGCAAGTGCCCATTTTTTCTGAATCATAGCAGACTGCAGAACATGGTTCATGCGCGGCTGGGGTGGAGGGTTCTAATAAGGAAACAGGCCGTCAGATACGCGGTAGCACCACAGGCCAGCGTTGCATTGAGCCCGAACTGGATGGCGATAACCATGGCCAGCACCGAGCCAAGCACGCTGGAGGCGGCATTCATGGCCCAGGCCCACTCCACGGCGTTCTCATCGGCCGCCTGCCCAGGGAGTGATGGCTTGCTGGAAAAAGCTCGCAGCCCGGTGGGAAATGGCATACCCATGGCGAATCCAAGCGGCACCAAAAGCACGCCGCTGACGATAACCTTTGCCGCGAACGGTAAGCCTACTAGGGCATTTAACAGCGCCGGAAGAATAAACACGTAGAGGAGCAGCGCGGATGCGATCAGCAAAATTGGCAGCCACACGCGCCGCGTTTCTACCAACCAGGTACGCGAAATCAGGCTACCTGCTCCGCTTGATAGCAGCAGAAGGAACACGACAACCGTGAGCGCGTATGTAGGATGCCCAAGGAATAATACAAACCGCTGAATGAAGGCGATCTCAACCAGAATGTATCCGAGCCCCACTGCGATGAAGTAGAACAACTGCAGCGGTTGTTGTGGCTTCGATCGCGCCCGCACGGCCAAAGGAATCACCAGAAATGCGAGCACCGCGAGCAGGGAAATGATCAATACCGTTCCGAGCACGGCCACTCCCAGATTAACCTTCCAGTCGATCCCTTGCTCAAGCGTGTCAGCGTGAAGAAGCTGCCGCATTTTGAGGGTGAAGAAAAAGAATGGCGCGTTGTCGGTGACAGGTGAAACCTCGTAAGGGTACCGTTCTGCGAATGTGCGCGGATTGTTGAGCTGAATAAGATCTGCAAAGGAATCTGAGCTGGGATGGTACTCGGGCAAGCCGGGAGGCCCGAGAATCAGATCCCGATCGACAGCAGAATAGAGCAGGTCGAGCGCAGGGTAGGCTTGCAAGTGCTTCTTTACCTTGCCTTGTTCGGAGATGGTGAAGGGAGTCCGCTTGGCCAATACGAGTACGGGGATGCCGTCTTCGTCCAGGTCTCCTTCGGAAACCACGATGAAATTGTCTTTTGTGTCCGCCACGCCCATTTCATGCAAGGCTTGCATAGCGACCGAAACCACGCGCAGCGCCTCGTGTGGCTGCGCGAATTCCCAGCGTGTGATGGCGATCATGCCATCGGGCTTCAAGTGTTCGAAATATTCGCGGAAGGCCTCAACTGTATAAAGGTTGTTTTCGCTTAAAGCGAATGCCCCTGCGGCAGTCGAAGCCCAGGTGTCCACTAACGTCATCTGCACCACATCAAAAAGCTGCTTGGAATTGCGGATAAAGGAGCGTCCATCGGTGACGCGAATGTGCACATCAGGCCGCTCGTAAAGATGCTGGGCGTAATCCGCGTAGCGGCCGCGCATGATGGTGTTGGCGATGATGGGATTGATTTCAATCCCGGTAACGCTCTGACTTCCATTCGCCACCGCACGAAGCACATCTACACCGCCGCCCGGGCCAATGATGGCGTAGTCCCCGTGTGGCCGGAGCACGTTCACGACTGCCGGTGGCGCGGACATTAAATTCCTTTCCCACTCCGTTCCTCGCCATTGCCTCAGGTCGGCATTCATGATGTAAGTGGAGGCGTCCGCGTCGATAACGATGGCTTTGGTGTCACCCTGCCTATCGACCTCCACACGAGAAATCGCATTCCAGCGGGCGAACTCAACCCAGGAGGGATCGCGCAGCTCACCCTTCGCGTAGACAATGTCGATCAACTTTCCCGAGTGGTTGGCGCTAATGAGCAGGAGTATCGCGCCTGCGAGTACTAAAGTGGCTTTCCTGGCGAAGACAGAATTCGCCCAAACGGCCCCAGCAATGCTGGCGATGGCAGCAGCAAACAAAATCGTATTCGGCCCGCCAATCCAGTTGAGCAGCGGAACAATTCCAATGCAGGCCAGCGCGCCTCCAGCAAGGTCTGCACCATAAAGACGGGGAATGTGTTTCGACTCGCGGGCAAACAGGATAGAGAATTGCAATCCTGTAATGAAGAACGGCATTGCAGAAGCCAGATAAATTTCCGTCAAATTAAGAAAGTTGGCGCCAGTTAATTTCAGTGAAACCGGTACATGCAACACGACCTCGAGCACAACGGGGATGAGCAAAGCATTCAGGGCCGACAACCGGGCAAGGAGCGCGCGGGTTTCCAGGCGTGCGAGTCTCGCTTTTGCCAGATACGCGCATACTCCCCCTGCGCCCAACCCAAGCAGCGCAATCGAGATCGCCAGGAACGCAAAATGATAAAAAAGAACCACTGAGAACAAGCGGGTGAGTGCCAACTCCAGAAGCAGCGCCGCGAAGCTGCTCAGCGCAACTCCCGCGAGCACAGCGCGGTCCCGGGACTGAGCGGAGATCACTTGGGTTGCAATCTCGGTTTGACTCATCTGACGAGAAGAACGCGACAGTCTAGCAGAAAGCTGGCAGCTATCAGCTGTCAGCTTTCAGCCCGAGTTATCCTTGGGCCGGGAGAGTTTTGCATCGCTTCAAAGCTGAGAACTGAGAGCTGATAGCTGACAGCTTTTCTAGCTTTCCAAAATTACTTGCGCAATGGCCTGCTCGGCGGTGTGGGATATTGAGAGCGCGACGTGAGCAGCGCCGAGTTTTGCCGCGAACTCGGCAGCTTTGCCATGAAAAAGAATCGTGGGGCGGCCTCCGGGTTGGCGGCATACCTCCACATCGCGCCAGCGCACTCCATGGTTCCAGCCGGTGCCGAGCGCCTTCATTGCTGCCTCCTTAGCGGCGAATCTGGCAGCGTAGCGCTCCACGCGATTCGCCTTTGAATCGCAGTAGCGAATCTCGCCGTCAGTAAAGACTCGTCGCACGAAGCGCTCACCAAACCGCACAATGGCTTGCGCGATGCGGGGAACCTCCGCTATGTCAATGCCGGAGCCAACAATCATGCGCCTACGTTAGCACGT
>Ga0209160_1004886_pt1 | contig 10664 bp, 9 predicted proteins | sample GraSoiAngelo_153_FD_186167 | JGI IMG/M metagenome (GOLD analysis project Ga0209160, IMG submission 186167) | Grasslands soil microbial communities from the Angelo Coastal Reserve, California, USA - 14_1009_12_40cm (SPAdes) (version 2) | ecosystem: Environmental > Terrestrial > Soil > Grasslands ...
CCACGCCGCGCGTGCGCATCCCACCGAAGAGCATTTCCTGCCGCTGTTTTTCGCGCTGGGCGCGAGCGGCAATCAGGGAAGACCCGAGCGGATCTACGACGGCATCGAGGGCGGCGTGCTGGCGATGGATTCGTACGTCTTCCACTAACCGCCAAGCGCCCGGAACAAGTCCGCCACCGCCGCGCGGTGCGCACGCAGCGCCTCGATGCGCGCGACGTTGGCGGCGAGCAGTCCGCGCTCGGCGTCGATAACGTCGAGCTGGCTGGCGACGCCGTTCTGGTAGCGCAGGCGCGCCAGCCGCAGCGTCTCGCCAAGCGCCGCGGCGCGCGCGCTTTCGGCGTCGTAGCTCTCGCGCGAGCGCGATTGCGCCGAAAGTGCGGCTCGTACTTCGCCGAACGCATTGCGGATCGCCTGCTGGTATTCCGCGAGTGCGGCGCGTTCGCGCGCTTGCGCCGCGGCGCTCTGCGCCTCGAGGCGCCCGCCCGCGAAGATCGGCTGCGCGACGCTCGCCGCCACGGCGCCGATTCCCGCCCCGCTCTTGAACAGATTGGAGAGCGCCGCGCTTTCGCTGCCGAGCGACGCGGTGAGCGCGATCGACGGGAACATCTCCGCGCGGGCAACGGCCAACCTTGCGTTGGCAGCCGCGAGGCTGCGCTCGGCTTGAACCAGGTCGGGCCGGCGCAGCAGCAGTTCGGAGGGCAGCCCGGAGGGCACGACGGCGGCTTCCGGCTTTTCGTCAAACGATAATCTGACGGCGACGCCGCTTTCAAAAACCTGCTTGGGCGTGCGGCCGAGCAGAACCGACAGCGCCGCCTCTTCGCGCTCCCGCTCGCGCTGGAGCGGCGGCAGCTGCGCGCGCACCGCTGCCGTCTCGGCCTCGAGCTGGCGTAGATCGAATTCGGAGATCACGCCAGCGTCACGGCGCTTGCGCTGCAGGTCCAGCGCCTCCTCGCGCAGCAGCACCGTGCGGCGCGTGAGCTCGATCTGCTCGTCGAGCGCGCGCAACGCGAAATAGGACTTCACCACCTGCGCGGCAAGCGCCAGGCGTACCGCCTCGCGCGCGGCCTCGTCCGCGGCGAGCTCGGCCCTCGCGGCCTGCGCACCGGCACGCAGGCGCCCGAAGAGGTCGACTTCGTAGGACAGGTTGAGCGTCGCCCGGTAATCGCTGTACTGGCGCGGAATGCCGGGAAACGAGGTGGCGGTGCGCGTCGAGATCTGCTGGCGGCTGGCGCTGGCCTGCGCGTCGACCCGCGGGAAGAAAAAGGATTCGGCTTCGGCCAGCAGGGCACGTGCCTCGTCCACGCGCGCGGCGGCAATGACGAGATCGGCATTCCCCGCGAACGCCTCTTCGATGACTTTCTCCAGCTCCTGATCCCGATAGATGCGCCACCAGCGCCCGTCCTCGGCAAACCGCGGCGCCGCTTCCTTCCAGTCCGCGGGAAGCTCGACCGGGGGCCGCTCATAGCGCGGCTGCGTCGAGCAGGCCGCTAAAAGCAAAACCAGACTACTCGTGAGGATGCGGCGCATGATGCGGGTGCTGAACCTGCGAGTGCGTAACCGTGCGCGCGCGTTCGACTTCGTCCTTGAGCTCGGCGGTGCTGCGGTGTTCGCGCAGTCGTCGATCAGCGAGCAGCTTGAAGAACATCGGCACGAAGAAGATGGCGAGGAAGGTCGCCGCCATCATTCCGCCCATGACGCCGGTGCCGACCGAGCGGCGCGCGCCGGCGCCCGCGCCGGTCGAGAAGGCGAGCGGCATCACGCCGAAGATGAAGGCGAGCGAGGTCATCAGGATCGGGCGAAACCTGAGGCGGGCGGCCTCGAGCGCCGATGCCGCGGCCGACAAGCCCTCGCGTTCTTTCAGCTCGGCGAACTGCACGATCAGGATCGCGTTCTTCGCCGCGAGCCCTAGCAGCGTGACCAGGCCGATCTGGAAGTACACGTCGTTGGTGTAGCCGCGCAGATAGACCGCAGCGAGCGCGCCGAAGGTGCCGAAAGGCAGCGCGAGCAGCACCGAGAGCGGCAGCGACCAGCGCTCGTACTGCGCGGCGAGGATCAGGAACACCATGATCACCGCCAGCCCGAGCGCGAGCACCGAGGTGCCGCCGGATTTCTTCTCCTGGTAGGAGGCGCCGCCCCAGTCGAAGCTGAAATCGGCGGGCAGCACTTCTTTCGCGATGCGCTCGACCTCGTCGATCGCCTGGCCCGACGAGATGCCCGGCGCCGCCGCGCCGAAGAGCTTCACCGCGGGCAGGTTGTTGAAGCGCGCGAGCGAGTCGGGGCCGGAGGCGTAGCGAACGTTGGCGAGCGAGCGCAGCGGGATCATCTCGCCCTTGTCGGAGCGCACGTAGATGTCGCCGACCGAGTCCGGGCTCTTGCGGTATTCCGGCTCGGCGGACATCAGCACCTGCCAGGTGCGGCCGAACTTGTTGAAGTCGTTGACGTAGTAGTTGCCGAGCGTCGCGGCGAGCGCGCCGTAGAGCTCGTTGAGCGGCACGCCGAGCGCCTTCGCCTTCTCGCGGTCGACATCGACGTAGAGCTGCGGCGCCGCCGGGCGCCAGAGCGTCTGCACGAAGGCGAACTTGGGATCGCTTCCGGTCCGCTGCATGAACTGGCCCATCGCCTGCGCCATGCGCCGCGCGCCGCCCTCGCCGCGGTCCTGCAGATAAAGCTCGAAGCCGCCCGCCGTCCCGAGGCCGAAGATCGGCGGCGGGCCGAAGGCGAGCACCAGGCCTTCCTTGATGCCGCCGGTCTTCATGAAGAGGTCTCCGACTACCTGCTTGGTGTCGACCTTGCGCTCGTCCCAGGGCTTTTGCGTGACGAAGATCGTCGCGGCGTTGTTGCGGAAATAGCCGCCGAGGAAATCGAAGCCGGTGAAGGCGACCGCATCCTGGTTGTTCGGGTTCGACTTGATCGCTTCCAGCACCTGCGCGACCACCTTGTCGGTGCGCTCGAGCGTCGCGCCATCCGGCAGGATCACTGCGCTGATGTAGAAACCCTGATCCTCGTCGGGCACCAGGCTTCCCGGCGTGAACTTCCACAGCCCGACCGCGATCGCCACCATGCCGGCGAAGACGACGACGCCGATCGCGGCGCGCCGGATCATCCACGCCACGCCGTTGGAATAGCGCGTGGTGACGCTCTGAAACGCGTCGTTGAACCACCGGAAGAAGCCCCCGGGAAGCTTGTGCTCGCGCTTGAGGATCAGAACGCAGAGCGACGGCGTGAGCGTGAGCGCGACGATGCCCGAGATCACCACCGCGATGGCGATGGTCACCGCGAACTGGCGATAGAGCTCCCCCGCCAGGCCGCCGAGGAAGGCGATCGGCACGAACACCGAGCAGAGCACCAGCACGATCGCCACCACCGGCCCCGCCACCTCGCGCATCGCCTTGATCGCCGCCTCGCGCGCGGCGAGGTGCTCCTCGTGCATGATGCGCTCGATGTTCTCGAGCACCACGATCGCGTCGTCGACCACGATGCCGATCGCGAGCACCATGCCGAAAAGCGTCAGCGTGTTGATCGAGTAGCCGAGCATGTACAGGCCGGCGAAGCTGCCGATCAGGGACACCGGCACGGCTGCGATCGGGATCAGGGTGGCGCGCCAGTTCTGCAGGAACAGGAACACCACCAGGACAACGAGCAGCATCGCTTCGCCCAGCGTGAACAGCACCTCGCGGATCGACACGCGCACGAACTTCGTCGTGTCGTAGGGCACCGAGTACACCATGCCCGGCGGGAAGCGCGGCACGATCTCGTTCACCGTCTTCACCACGTTGTCCGCTACGTCGAGCGCGTTGGCGCCGGGCAGGAGGAACACGCCGACGAGCGTCGCCTCCCGGCCGTTGATGCGCCCGATGAACTCGTAGTCCTTGGAAGCGAGCTCGACGCGTGCGACGTCCTTCAGGCGCAGGTTCGAGCCGTCGGGGTTGGCGCGCACGATGATGTTCTCGAACTCCTTCGCATCGGCGAGCCGGCCCTTGGTAGTGATGGTGTAGACGAGCTCCTGGGGGCCCGAGCTCGGCGACTGGCCCACCTTGCCGGCGGCGAACTGCGCGTTCTGCTCGTTCAGCGCGCGAATCAGGTCGGTCGGCGTCAGGCGCAGCTGCGTCAGGCGATCGGGCCTCACCCAGATGCGCATCGCGTAGTCCTTGGCGCCGAAGATCTGCACGTTGGTCGTGCCGGGCACGCGCTTCAGCGCATCGAGCACGTTCAGCGTGACGAAGTTGCTGATGGCGAGGTTGTCGTAGCGCCCGTCGGGAGAATAGAAGGCGAGCACCTGCAGGAAAGCCGAAGAACCTTTCTGCACCGTCACGCCCTGGCGGCGCACTTCCTCAGGCAGGCGCGGCTCGGCCTGCTTGACGCGGTTGTTGACGTTGAGCGCGGCCTGGTCGGCGTCCGCGCCGATGTCGAAAGTGACCTGGATCTGCACGATGCCGTTCGAGCCCGAGGTCGAGCTCATGTAGATCATCTTCTCGACGCCGGTGATCTGGTTCTCGAGCGGCGCCGCCACCGTCTGCTCGAGCGTCTCGGCCGAGGCCCCCGGATACACCGCCTGCACCGTGACCACCGGCGGCGCGATCTCGGGATACTGCGCGATCGGCAGGTTGCGCATCGCCGCAAGCCCGGCGAGCACGATGAAGATGGATACGACGGCCGCAAAAATGGGCCGGTCGATGAAAAACCGAGAGAACATGGGATTACTTCTTGGCTGCGGGTTTGGCTGCTTCGGGCTTTGCTTCGGCAATCCGCACCGGGGCGCCCGGCCCGAGGCGCATCACGCCGTCGACGATCACGCGCTCACCCGGCTTGAGCCCGCTGGTGATGATCCAGGACTGCCCCGCCCATTCGCCGGCCTCGACCGGGCGCGGCTCGGCCTGGCTTTTTTCATTGACGACGTAGACGAACTTTCCTTGCGGCCCTTCGAGCACCGCGCGCTGCGGCACGGTGACCGCGTTGGGGCGCGTCGCGCCGCGCAGGACGACGCGCACGAACTCGCCGGGCTTGAGCGCGCCGCCGGGGTTGGGAAGCTCGGCGCGCGTCTCGCGCGTGCCGGTGACAGCCGAGACCCGCACGTCGGTGAAGTTGAGCCTCCCGGTCTTGCCGTACATCGACCCGTCGGCAAGGCGCAGCGCCACCTCGAAATTGCCGTCTTTCGGCAGCGCGAGCTGCCCGGCCTGCACTTCTTTCTGGATCTGCGCCTGCTCGTTGTCGGGAATGCCGAAGTTGACCCAGATCGGGTCGACTTTGGTGATCGTAGTGAGCAGGGCATCCGGGCCTGAAATGAGCGAGCCTTCCTGGCGCATCGAGCGCCCGGTGATTCCCGAGACCGGGGATTCCACTTTCGTATAGCTGAGATTCAATTTTGCCTCGGTGAGGCGCGCGCGCGCTGCCTTGACGTCGGCCGCGCCGATCTCCTCGGCCGACACCGTGTCGTCGTAGTCCTTCTGGCTGACCGCTTTCTCGGCGTAGAGCGGCTTGAGACGCGCCGCGTTCTTGCGCGCCTGCTCGAAGCGCGCCTCCGCAGCGCCGACGTCCGCCTCGGCGCGCGCGAGCGCGGCCTCGAACGGCGCCGGATCGATGGTGTAGAGCGATTGGCCCTGCCTGACCGGCGCGCCCTCGGCGAAGTTTCTCTTCAGCAGGATCCCCGCGACGCGCGCGCGCACATCGACCTCGCGCGAGCCCGCGGTCTGGCCGACGTATTCGAACGTCGCCGGCAGCGCCTGCGGCGCGACCGTGGCCACCGTGACTTCCGGCGGCGGCATGCCGGCGCCCGGGCCGCCCTTGTGGCCGCCTTTGTCGGGTGCACCGTTCGAAGGACTGCATGCCGCGAGCGCGAGAGCAAGGCCTGCCAGGAAACTGGCGCGCAAAACGAGATCGGTCATTGGGAGCAGAGGATTATTGCGGCGCAAAAGGAGAGCGATTCTATCAAGTCTTCACCGACACGGGCTTCACGGCGGCGCGGTTCTTGCTCGAAAGCAGGCTGATCAGCCCGTCGATGCCGCGGTTGCGCACCTCCTCGGCGAAAGCGCTGCGGTAGGTGGCGGCCAGGCTGATTCCAGCGACCCTGATATCGAAGACCTTCCACGCCGGGCCGGTCCTCTCCAGGTCGTATTCGATCGCAATCGGCTCGGCTCCCGAGCGCCTCACCTGGGAGCGGACCGTTACCTCGGTGTCCCCGGGCTGGGTGCGCAACGGCCTGAACTCCATGACCTGGTCGCTGTAGCCCGCTAACGCACCGGAATAGGTGCGCACCAGCAGCGCCCTGAATTCCCGCGTCAGCTGCTCCTGCTGCTCGGGGGTGGCGCGCCGCCAGTTGACCCCCATCGCGATCTGAGTGGTGTGCCTGAAATCGAAGTGCGGCATGATCTTCGCCTCGACCAGCTCGGCGATTTTCCTGGGATCGCCGGCCTGGATGGCCTTGCCCTGCCGGATTGCGGCGATGACCTCCTCGGAGATGCTCTTCACCAGCACATCAGGGACAATTTCTTCGGCCCGGGCGAGCGGCGCCGCGAGCAGAGCCAAAACCAGCAGCAAGCGGAGGTTCATGAATGATCCTTTCTCTGCTGAATAGTGCATATATGCATGATTTGCCGAAAAAAACTCAATCCAGATCGGACAGCGCGCGCTTCAGGGCGGCGTGGTCGATCGCACCGAGCGCCTTGCCGAGCTTCCTGCGAACCTCGTCGACTTTCTTCGCTCCCGCGGCCTGGCGCTCGCGGGCCGAGCGGCGTAATGGCGGCCCGCAGGCTGCGCCGGTCCGCGGCATCGTCTACGCGCCGGACCAGTCTGTCGGCCTCGAGGCGATCGACGAGCTGGGTGATGTTGGATCGCACGCACGAGCATCGCGCGGCCAGCTCGCCGAGCGGCACCGGCTCGTCGGCCTCCACCAGCTGGGTCAGGGCGGCGAGCTTGGCGCCCGACAGCTCCACCTGCGCCAGGGCCTCTTCGAGCTGACTCTCGACCGCCTGAGCCGCTTGCATCAGCGACCACATCACGTCGTCCGAGGCGGACACGGGGCTGCGGCGGCGCGGAGCACGGCGTTTATTCATATATGAATAATGCAGCCTTGGAAAGCGGCGCGTCAAGGGGTCAAGCGGGGCTTTTGCTTGGCTAGTGAAAAAGATAGCCGAAGCAAATCAGGCCCTTGAGAGGGGCGATTGCCGGATGCGCAGACTGGAGATATTTTTTGCTCCATGGCGACAAAGCGTTTCGCACGGCGCGAGGACCTCGGCCTGACGCCGGCCGAGTTCGCGCTTCTCAGGCGCCTCGACTCGCCGCGCAAGATCCAGGCCTATCTCTACGGTTTAAAGCAGAACTTCGAAGTCGGCGGCGACACCTGCCGCCCGGTGCGCGCGGTTCTGCGCACCGAAAGCGCGCACTGCATCGAGGGCGCCATGCTGGCGGCCTGCGCGATGTGGATACAAGGCGAGCCGCCGTTGCTCCTCGATATGCGCGCGGTGCGCGACTTCGACCACGTGGTGGCGCTCTTCAAGCGACGCCGCCTCTGGGGTGCGATCTCGAAGACCAACGGGATCGGCCTGCGCTGGCGCGACCCGGTCTATCGCAGCTTGCGCGAGCTCGCGATGTCGTACTTTCACGAATATTACAACCAGCGCGATCACAAGACGCTGCGCGAATATTCCGTGCCGTTCGACCTGCGGCGCTTCGATCCGAAGCTGTGGATTTCGGGCGAGAAGAACGCGTGGCCGGTCGCCGAGGAGCTCGACGCGATCCGCCACTTCCCGCTGCTCAACGGCCATCACCTGAAGGCGGTGGCGCGCCGCGACCCGTTCGAGCGCCGCGTCGGCGTGCTGTTGCAGTACCGGCGTCCGCGCGCGCTGCTCGAGAAGCTGGCGCGATTGAAGAAGAAGCGGAAAAATAAAATCGGGCTCTGACCCCGATTTCCTATTTCTCCTCGACCTTGCCGATTTTCTCCAGCGCCAGCTTGAGGCGCGCGGCGTCACGCTCCCAGTATTTCTGGAACTCCGGCGCGTCGAGGTAGCGCACCGGCGTTTCCACCTTCTCCATGGCCGATCTGAACTCGGCGGAGTGCACCACCTCGCGCACCGCGTCGCGCAGCTGCGCGACGATCGGCGCCGGCGTCGCTGCCGGCACGAACACGCCGGACCAGATGTAGAACTCGGCGTCGTAGCCGAGCTCCTTGAAGGTCGGGATCTCGGGCAGCAGCTGGAGGCGCTTGTCGCTCCAGCTGGCGAGCGCGCGCATCTTGCCGCCCTTGATCTGGCCGATGGCCGCCGCGGGACCCGAGGCAAGCGCCTCGACCTGGCCGCCGAGCAGCGCGGTCACCGCCGGTCCTCCGCCCTGGTAGGGCACGTGGAACAGCCGGATGCCGGCGGCGTTGGCGAAGATTTCCATCGCCACGTGCAGCGTGCCGTACACGCCGGAGGAGGAGTAGTTGATCTTGCCCGGGTTCGCCCGCGCGGCGTCGACGAAGTCCTTGAGCGTTTTGTACCTGCTGTCGGCGCGCACTAGCAGCACCGTCGGGTCCGCGGTCACCAGAGCGATCGGCGCGAAATCCTTCAGCTCGTACGCTGGCGGCTTGCCGCTGATGCGGTCCGACACGGGGAAGATGGAGATGGACGACAGGCTCATCAGGAGCGTGTAGCCGTCGGCCGCGGCCCTCGCCACGGACGCCATGCCGACTGCGCCGCCGGCGCCGGTGCGGTTGACGACCACGACTGGCTGCTTCAGCGCATGGTGCATCCCTGCCGCCAGCGGTCTTCCAACGATGTCCGCGACGCCGCCGGGGGGAAACGGCACCACCATGGTCAGCGGCTTCGACGGGTAGGCCTCCTGCGCCGACGCGCCCGCAGCGCAAAACGCAATAAAGAAGGCAATGTGAATCCGAGGCATTGCGTGCTCCCAGGGGCGCGAAATTTAACACGCTGTTACAGATGTTGCACTTTGTGGGTTCCCTGCAAGAGCGGCTCCGCGTCAAATGGCTAGGCCAACCAAAAAGGAGGTTGCCATGTTGATGAAGAAACTGACTGTCGCCGCCGCCGCGCTTGCCATTTCCGCGACCGCGTTTGCCGAGCCCCCACGCTGGGCGCCGGCGCACGGGTACCGCGGGGACCACTACGCACCGCACTACGTCGTGCGCCCGGCGTATCGTCACTATTACTACCAGCCTTACTACTACCGGCCGGCGCCCCGTGTTGTGGTGGTGCAAAGGCCCCTGCCGGTATACCCGGCGTACCCCGCATACCCTGCGAGCGTCGACGTGAATACCGGGCTGGCGATCGTCGCAGGCGCGCTCATCGGCGGAGTCATCGCGCACGAACTCGTGCGGTAGCCGCGCGTCGCTCCTGTAGTATCGTATTTGTCAGGACCGGCCGGTTGGCGCGACTAACCGGCCGACCTGCCAAACCGAAAGGAGACGAGGATGCAGCGGCGTACTTTGTTGAAGGCCTTGGTGGCGAGCGCCTTTGCCTCCCGGGCGGCGTACGCTGCGCCCCCTGCCAACATGAAAGGCATCGAGGAGCTGCAGAAAGACTGGAAGACTTTCCTGCCGGCCGGCGCGACGGTACCCTCCCCCGGCGAGCCGCTCAAGCTGTCGAAGGACGAGTGGCGCAAGCGCCTGCCCGCCGACGCGTTCCGCGTGCTGCGCGAGGAAGGCACCGAGCGCGCCGGCACGAGCGCGCTCAACGAGGAGAAACGCGCCGGCGTGTTCGCCTGCGCCGGCTGCGGCCTGCCCCTGTACACCTCGGAAATGAAGTACGAATCGGGCACCGGCTGGCCGAGCTTCTTCACCAGCATCCCGGGAGCCTTCGAGACGAAGAAGGACTACTTCCTGATCTACCCGCGCACCGAGTACCACTGCGCGCGCTGCGGCGGGCACCACGGCCACCTCTTCGACGACGGGCCGCCGCCGACCGGCCAGCGCTGGTGCAATAACGGCGTGGCGCTGCGCTTCCTGCCGCGCCAGCCCGCCTAGCCGGGGATCTTCAGCTCGTCCTCGAGCGGCGGCGCCGGGAAGTGGAAGCGCACCGGGCCGTCGGGAAGCGCGTGGAGGAACTGCTTGACGTAGGGATCCTGCGAGGCCTCGATCTCGCGGGGGCTGCCCTTGCCGAGCACCACGCCGTCGCAGATCATGTAAACGTAGCTGGCGACCTTCAGCGCCTCCTTCACGTCGTAGGTCACCACGATCGAGGTGAGGCCAAGCGCCTGGTTCAGCGAGCGGATCAGCTCGACGATGTGGCTGAGCGAGATCGGGTCCAGACCGGCGAACGGCTCGTCGTACATCATCAGCTTGGGATCGGTGGCGATGCCGCGCGCAAGCGCCACGCGGCGAGTCATGCCGCCCGAGAGGTCGCCCGGCATCACGTCGCGCGCGCCGCGCAGGCCGACTGCGTGGAGCTTCATCAGCACGATACGCCGCAGGAGCTCCTCGGGCAGGTCGAAGTTCTCGCGCAGGGGAAACGCGATGTTCTCGAACACCGACAGGTCGCTGAACAGGCCCGAGTTCTGGAACATCATCCCCATCTCGAGGCGCAGCGCGTAGAGCTCGTCGGGCTCGAGCGCGTGCACCTCCCTGCCCTCGACCTTGATGGAGCCCTGCTGCGGGGCGAGCTGGCCGCCGATCAGCTTGAGCAGCGTCGACTTGCCGCAGCCGCTGCCGCCGAGAATCGCGACCACTTGGCCGC
>Ga0209160_1004889_pt1 | contig 10660 bp, 7 predicted proteins | sample GraSoiAngelo_153_FD_186167 | JGI IMG/M metagenome (GOLD analysis project Ga0209160, IMG submission 186167) | Grasslands soil microbial communities from the Angelo Coastal Reserve, California, USA - 14_1009_12_40cm (SPAdes) (version 2) | ecosystem: Environmental > Terrestrial > Soil > Grasslands ...
AGGAACACGGTTGTGCCGCGGCCTTCCGTGCTCACCACCTCGAGCCTGCCGCCGATGCCCGCCGCCCGCTCCCGCATCCCCATCAAGCCGTAGCCTGCGGCGCCGCCGGCGGTGAATCCCCTTCCCTCGTCGGACACCTCGATCAGGAAAGGCCTCGCGGCAAAACCCATCTTCACGCGGCAGATCGCCGAGCCCGAATGGCGGCGCACATTGGTCAGCGCCTCGCGCACGATCTGCGCCACGACCTCGCGTTGCTGTGCCGTGATCATGTCCTCGCTGCCGTTGCTCGACAGCTCGACGCGGATGCTGTAGAGGCGCGAGAACTCCTCTGCCTGGTGGCGAAGGTCACCGACCAAGCCTTCCGGGCCAATCGCCAGCGGGCGGAGGTCGGCGAGCGATTCGCGAACGCGCTTCAACGACCCCTCGATGAGGTCGAAAACGTTTTGCAGCGTCTCGTCGGGCGGGCCTTTGTGTCTTTCGAGGTAGACCTTGAACAGGGAGACCGCACCGGCCAGCTCGGTGGCGATGCCGTCGTGCAGCTCCCTCGCGATGCGGGCGTGCTCCCGCGCCACCGCGTCCTCGACGGCCTGGTGGGCGAAGCCCTCCCTCACCGAGCCGCGGCTCGACGCCGTGCGAACGACTGCATAAGAGCGATGGTGAGCGGATGCTGGAGCCAGCGCAAGAGGTGGCGGTACGGCTGCCACAAGACCTGCATCTCGGCCAGAGACTCGTTCAACCTCGCGACGGCGGCTCGGAGCTCGCTTTGTTCAGACACCAGCCGTCCCCGCAACACCAGCGCACGTCTGGAGATCCGCAGGCTGAGCAATGCAGCGACGAGTCCCTCGAGCAGGATTGCGGCCACGCTGACGACCAGCAGCCAGACCCCGATCCAGCCGACGTCCGTCATTCCTTGGCGTCGCCCTCTTCGATCCCGGCCACCGGCGCGATCGCGACCACCTGGTCGTCAGGGGAAAGACGCATCACGATCACGCCCTGGGTTTGCCGCCCGATCTGGGAGATCGCCCCAACCTGGGTCCGCAGCACCATTCCACTGGCGCTGATCACGAGCACCTCTTCTTCCGGATCGCTCACCACGCGTACCGCGACGAGCTTGCCCACGCGGTCGGTGACTTTCAACGTGAAGACTCCCTGGCCCGCGCGATGGTGCATCGGATACTCGGACAGCGGGGTGCGCTTGCCGTAGCCACGCTGGGTGATGACGAGCAGGTCGCCGCCCTCGATGACGGTCGCCATTCCCGCGACTGCGTCTCCCTTGCCGAGCTTGATGCCGATGACGCCCTGCGTGTCGCGGCCCATGGCCCGGACCTCGGTCTCACTGAACCGAATCGCCTTGCCGAGCTCGGTCGCGATGATCACCTCGTCCGACCCGGTGGTCGGCGTGACCCAGTCCAGCTCATCGCCGTCCTGTAGGTTGATGGCGATCAGGCCATTGCGCCGCACGTTGGCGTACTCCGCCATCGCCGTCTTCTTTATGTATCCGTTCTTGGTGACCATGAGCATGTAGTGCGCCTCGGTCTCGGTCTCAGGGCGCACGAAAACCGCCGTGATCCGCTCGTTGGACCCGATGTCGATCAGGTTGTTGATCGGCATGCCCTTGGCCTGGCGCTCGCGCTCCGGCACCTCGTGCACGCGGAGCTGGAACACCCGTCCGCTCTGCGTGAAGAAAAGCATCGACGCGTGGGTGTGGGTCGTCAGCAGGTGGAGGGCGTAGTCCTCCTCGCGCGTCCCGCTGGGCGCATCGCTTCCCGCGGTCGGCTTCGCACCCTTCAGTCCGACGCCGCCCCGCTTCTGCGCCCTGAACACGCGCAGCGGCTGCCTTTTCACGTAGCCGCGGTGCGTGAGCGTCACGACGACGTCTTCCTTCGGCACCAGGTCTTCGGCTGACAGCTCGGTCGCTTCCTGGTCCGTGATCTCGCTCCGGCGGTCGTCGCCGTACTTCTTGACCACGTCGTCCATCTCGTCCTTGATCAGCAACCGGACCTTCTGGTCGCTGGCCAGGACGCTTTCCAGGTAGGCGATCGTCTTGATCACCTGCTCGTACTCCTCGTCGATCTTGCCGCGCTCGAGCCGGGTGAGCCGGCCGAGCGTGAGGGCGAGCACAGCCTTCGCCTGGCGCTCGCTCAAACCGAATTTGCTCTGCAGCTCCGACGACGCGACGTCCTGGTCCGACGCCGCGCGGATGGTCTTGATCACCTCGTCGAGGTGGTCGAGACAGATCTTGAGACCCTCGAGGATGTGCGCACGTTCCTGCGCGCGCTCGAGGTCGTAACGCGTGCGCCGGACGATCACGTTCCGGCGGTGATCGATGAACAGCTGCAGCGCCTGCTTGAGGCTCAGCACGACTGGACGTCCGTCCACGATCGCCAGCATGATCACGCCGAAAGTGGTTTGAAGCGTGGTGTGTTTGTAGAGGTTGTTCAGGACGCTGAACACCTGCGCCTCGCGCTTAAGCTCGATCACCATCCTCATGCCGTTGCGGTCGGACTCGTCGCGCAGGTCGGCGATGCCCTCGAGCTTGCGTTCGGCCACGAGCTCGGCGATCTTGGCCACCAGCGCCGCCTTGTTCACGGCGTACGGGAGCTCGTACACGATGATGCGCTCCCGACCGTTGGCCGCCTGCTCGAGCGAGTGCCTGGCGCGGACGACGATCCGCCCATGGCCGGTCGAGTAAGCGGCCTTGATGCCGGTTGTGCCCATGATCAGCCCACCGGTCGGGAAGTCGGGCCCCTTGACGAAGGTGAGCAGGTCCTCCGCGGTCGCTTCGGGATTGTCGACCAGGTGCCTGACCGCCCCCGCCACCTCGCGCAAGTTGTGTGGCGGAATGTTGGTCGTCATGCCGACTGCGATGCCCGAGGCACCGTTGATGAGAAGGTTCGGAATCCGCGCGGGCAGCACCGACGGCTCCTCTTCCGAGCCGTCGTAGCTGGCGACCATGTCGACGGTTTGCTTTTCGATGTCCGCCATCAGCTCGCCGGTGATCGCGGACAGCCTTGCCTCGGTGTACCGCATGGCCGCCGGCGGGTCGCCGTCGACGCTGCCGAAGTTTCCCTGGCCGTCGATCAGCGGATAGCGCAAGGAGAACGGCTGAGCCATGCGCACCAATGCGTCGTAGATCGCGCTATCGCCGTGGGGGTGGTAGAGCTTCATCACGTCACCCACGAACGCAGCGCACTTCTTGGTCTTGGTGCCGCTCGTCGCTCCGGCACGGTGCATGGCATAGAGGATTCGGCGCTGCACGGGCTTGAGCCCGTCACGCACGTCGGGCAGGGCCCGGCTGATGATGACGGACATCGCGTACTCCATGTAGGAGGTCTGCATCTCCTCCTGGAGGTTGCGAGTCAGAACAGTGCCGCGCCCGTCGTCTGCCAAAGCGTTACTCCTCGTATCTCGCCAGGACTACAACCGCGTTGTGCCCACCGAATCCGAATCCGTTCGAGATGGCGAAGCGCACGTCCTTGCGGCGCGCGGTGTTGGGCACGTAGTCGAGGTCGCACTCCGGGTCCGGGTTTTCGTAGTTGATGGTGGGGTGGATCATGCCGCGATTGATCGTGAGCAGCGTTGCGATCGCCTCCACCGCGCCCGCGGCGCCGAGCAGGTGACCGATCATCGACTTGGTGCTGCTGATCGCGACCTTATATGCGTGGTCTCCTAGCGCGCGCTTCAGGGCCTTCGTCTCACCGGCGTCGTTGAGCTGCGTTGAAGTCCCGTGTGCGTTGACGTAGTCGATGTCATGCGGCTCCAGTCCGGCATCCTTCAGCGCCAGGGTCACCGCCTTGGCCGGCGCCTCGCCCGTCTCGTCGGGCGCGACCTGGTGGTACGCGTCATTCGTCGTCGCGTAGCCGAGGATCTCGCCGTAGATGCGTGCTCCGCGATTGATCGCGTGCTCGCGCGATTCAAGGACCAACGTCCCCGCGCCCTCGCCCGGCACGAAGCCGTCACGGTCGCGGTCGAATGGTCGGCTGGCTTTCTCGGGCGCATCGTTGCGAGTCGAAAGGGCGCGGATGGCATTGAAGGACGCGATGCCCACCTCGCAGAGCGAGGCTTCGGTGCCTCCCGCCAGCATGACGTCCACGTCGCCGCGCTGGATCATTCGCGTGGCATCGCCAATGGTTTGCGTCGAGGCTGCGCACGCCGTGGTGACGGTGGTGTTCGGACCACGGACATGGAACTGCATCGCGACCGATGCGCCGGCCATGTTGGGGATGATCGTCGGCGCATAAAGAGGGTTCAGCCGGCCCTTGTTGATGAAAGCCGCCGCGCCTTCGGTCATGTCGTCGAATGCGCCGACTCCCGTTCCCATCGCGACCCCGACGCGAAAGCTGTCCTCCTTGGCGAGGTCGAGTGCCGAGTCAGCCAGCGCCAGTCCAGAGGCCGCCACCGCCATCTGCGAGAACCGGGCCATGCGCTGCGCCGCCTTGCGGTCGAGGTAGTCCTTGGGGTCGAATGAGTTGACCTGGCAGGCAAATTTCGTGGCCAGCCGGTCGGTGCGAAAGCGCTCGATCGGGCTCGCGCCGCTGCGACCCTCGATCAGACCGTGCCAGTACTCCTCGAGATCTTTACCCAGCGGGTTGACCGTCCCCATCCCCGTCACGACCACACGCATGCGGCCGTTTTTGCCGGCAGGCCGGTCCAGTTTGGGACGTGCTGAACTCATGGCTTCCCCACCTCGGCCCGAATCTTACCGACGAGCTGGTTTTCGACCGCGTCGCGGGTCACCCGGATGGCGTTCTTCATCGCCCTTGCGTCGGAGCGCCCATGCGCGACCACGGCCACACCGTCGATGCCGAGCAACGGTGCACCGCCAAACTCTCGCCAGTCGATCCGGTCCCGGAGGTGACGCACGCCGGGGCGGATCAACAGCCCGCCCAGCTTGCCGGTCATCGTCCTGGGGATCTCCTCGCGCAGGCTGCGAAACAGGAACTCGGCTGTCGCCTCCGCCATCTTGATCGCAACGTTGCCGACGAAACCGTCGGCCACCACGACGTCCGCGCGCGCGCCGTAGATGTCCTTCGGCTCCACGTTGCCGATGAAACCGGGGAGCGAACCTTTCAGGCGGCGAGCCGTCTCGCGCACACGCTCGTCTCCCTTGCCTTCCTCCTCGCCGTTGCTGAGCAGCCCGATGCGGGGTTGCGGCCGGCCGAGCATCTCCCGCGCGTAAACCGCGCCCATCACGGCGAACTGCGTCATGTAGTCGGGCCTCGAGTCGACGTTGGCGCCGACGTCGAGAAAGTAGGCAAAGCCGTCCTGCGTCGGCACGATGGAGCCAAGCGCCGGCCGGTCCACGCCGCGAATCCGGCCCTGGATGAGAATGGCAGCCGCCATGATCGCGCCGGAATTCCCGGCCGAGGTCCAGCCGTCCGCCCTTCCTTCTTTGCACATCCGCGCGCAGACGTTCATGGAAGAGTCGGGCTTGGAGCGGACCGCCTGGGCCGGATGCTCGTCCATCGCGATCACCTGGGTGCAGGGGACGATCTGCAGGCGCGGGTGGCTGTCGAGCAGCGGCTGCACGGCCTGGGGCAGGCCGACGAGCGAGATGTCGATGCCGTACTCCTGCGCCGCCATCGCCGCACCCTTGACGATTTCGCCCGGCGCGTGGTCGCCGCCCATGGCGTCCACCGCGATTCGCATATGCGCCGCCTCTTAGATGTCGAGGTTCCGGACGCTCTTGGCGTGCGCCTGGATGAACTTCTTACGCGGCTCGACGTCAGGGCCCATCAATTTTTCGAACGTGTCGTTCACCGCTGCGACGTCGTCGACGGTCACCTGGAGCAGGACACGGCTCGCGGGATTCATCGTCGTGTCCCATAGCTCCTCGGCGTTCATCTCGCCCAGTCCCTTCATGCGCGCCGCCTCAGCGCCCTTGCCGAGCTCGCGCAGCGCTTTGTCACGGGCGGCCTCGGACTGGCACCAGATGACTTTCATGTTCTTGCCCGTGCCCTTGGAGACCTTGAAGAGCGGCGGCTGCGCCATGTACAGGTAGCCCTTGTCTATCACCTGCGGGAAATAGCGGAAGAAGAATGTGAGCAAGAGAGTGCGGATGTGACTGCCGTCGACGTCCGCATCGGTCATCGTCACAATGCGGTGGTAGCGCATCTTCTCGATGTTGAAGTTGTCGCCGACGCCGGCGCCCATCGCAGTGATCAGGTTGCGAATCTCGTCTGATGTGAGCACCTTGTCGAGGCGCGCCTTTTCGACGTTGAGGATCTTTCCGCGCAGCGGGAGGATCGCCTGGGTGCGCCGGTCGCGTCCACCTTTCGCCGTGCCACCGGCGGAGTCGCCCTCGACGATGTAGAGCTCCGACAGCGCGGGATCGCGCTCCGAGCAGTCGGCGAGCTTGCCCGGCAGCATGCTGGATTCGAGCAGGCTCTTGCGCTGCACCAGGTCGCGAGCCTTTCGCGCAGCCTCGCGCGCGCGGGCCGCGGTCAGCGACTTCTCGATGATGCGCCGCCCTTCGGATGGATTCTCCTCGAGGTACTGGGTGAGACCCTCGGTCAGGGCGAGCGACACGTGACCCTGCACCTCGGCGTTGCCGAGCTTGCCCTTGGTCTGGCCTTCGAACTGTGGCTCGAGCACTTTGACGCTGATGACAGCGGTCAACCCTTCGCGCACGTCCTCGCCGGTGAGGTTGGGGTCCTGCTCTTTGAGGATCCCGGCCTTGCGCGCGTAGCGGTTGAGCACGTTAGTCAGGGCGGAGCGAAAGCCCGTCATGTGCGTGCCGCCTTCGATCGTGTGGATCGTGTTGGCGAACGCGATCACGTTCTCGACGAACGTGTCGTTGTACTGGAGCGCGATCTCGACCTGCGTCCCCTCGAGCTCCCGGTCGACGTAGAAGGGCGGCACGTTGACCACCGCCTTGTCGCGGTTGAGCGCGCGGACGAAGGAGACGATGCCGCCCTGGAAATAGAACGTGCTCGTGTAGCCGAGCGACTCGTCGGTCAGCGCGATCTCGAGACGCTTGTTCAGGTAGGCCATCTCGCGCAGCCGGTGCTGGATGACCTCGCGGTCGAACTTGGTTTCGGGGAAGATCTGGGGGTCGGGCCAGAAGCGCACGATCGTGCCTGTGTGGTCGGTCTTGCCGGTCGCCTTGACCTGTGACTTCGGCACTCCGCGCTCGTACTCCTGGTGGTAGACCTTGCCCCCGCGGTGCACCCAGACCTGGAGCCTCTGGCTCAGGAAGTTCACCGCCGACACCCCCACGCCGTGCAGCCCGGACGAGACCTTGTAGCCGCCGCCGCCGAACTTGCCGCCGGCGTTCAGCCTGGTCATCACGAGCTCGAGGGCGGAAAGGCCCTCCTTCTTGTGGACGTCGACCGGGATGCCGCGGCCGTCGTCGTCCACCTGGACGCTGCCGTCCGCAAACAGGGTGACGATGATCCGCCTCGCGTAGCCGGCCAGGGCCTCGTCGACCGCGTTGTCGACGACCTCGTAGACGAGGTGGTGGAGGCCCGTCGTGCTCGTCGAGCCGATGTACATGCTCGGACGCCGCCGAACGTGCTCCCGGCCCTCCAGGACCTGGATCTGCTCGGCGGTATAGGCCACGTCCGCGCCTAGGGGTTGGGGCCCGCGCCGCTCGCGCTCTGGAAGCGGCTTTCTAACCGCCATCAGGAATGCGCACCGTGCGCTTCCGGCGGCTGTTTTGGCCCTCCCAGCGTGGAGAACTCATGGGGATCAACTGGGCAGAACTTCAGGGCTCTAATTCTACCGGATTTTGAATACGAAAAAGGCCTGTGAAGGGGCCTTAACAAGCCTGTTTAAGAGGGGCCCTCGGAGGGCGCTTTCCAGCGCAGCACGGGGTCGTCGCTCTGGCCCTGGAGGTAGGCGTTGATCCGCCGTGCGGCAGCCACCTCGTCGAGCCTGCCGACGGGCAGGTTCTTGGGCTCGTCGCGGAGGCCCTGGGGGTCGGTCTTCGCCTGGGCGACGATCTCCTTGATGGCCTGGGCGAAAGAGTCCAGCGTGGCCCTGCTCTCGGTCTCCGTCGGCTCCACCATGATCGCCTCGGGGACCACGAGCGGAAAGTAGACCGTCGGGGCGTAGAAGTTCCGGTCCAGGAGCGCTTTCGCGACGTCCAGGGCCCGGACGCCGTCATCGTGGAGGTTGTGGGCGCTGGCGACGAACTCGTGCATGCAGGGCCCCTCGTGGGGCATCTCGAGGTCGGTTTCCACCAGCTTGCGGAGGTAGTTGGCCGACAGCACCGCGTCCTGCGAGGCCTGGCTCAACCCATCCCCGCCCATGGCCAGGATGTAGGTATAGGCCCGCACGAGCATGCCGAAGTTGCCGTAGAAGCTCCGGACCCGTCCGATCGACTGGGGCCGCTTGTGGTCGAGCACGAGGTGGCCGTTGCTGCGCTCCACGGTGGGACTCGGTAGGAACGGGGCCAGCTCGGATTTGACTCCGACCGGGCCGGCTCCCGGACCCCCGCCGCCATGGGGCGTGGTGAAGGTCTTGTGCAGGTTCATGTGCACGGCGTCGAAGCCCATGTCGCCCGGCCGGCAGATGCCCATGAACGCGTTGAGGTTGGCGCCGTCGTAGTAGAGCATGGCCCCCGTCGCGTGGACCATCTCGGCTATATCCAGTATCTCGCGTTCGAACAGGCCCAAGGTGTTGGGGTTGGTCAGCATGAGTGCCGCCGTTCGGGGGGACAGCTTGGACTCCAGGTCCGCGAGGCTGATTCGCCCATCTGGCCCTGAGCGCACCTCGACGACGTGAAATCCGCTGAGGGCGGCGCTGGCTGGGTTGGTGCCGTGCGCCGAGTCGGGCACGAGGACCTCGGTGCGGTTTTCCTTCCGCGAATTGTGGAAGGCCGCGATCATGCGAAGCGCCGTCCACTCGCCGTGCGCGCCGGCCGCCGGCTGCAGGGTGACCCGGTCGACGCCCACCACCGCGCACAGCGCCTGCTCCAGCCGCCACATCAGCTCGAGCGCCCCCTGCACCGAGTCCTCGTCCTGGTAGGGATGGAGACCCGCGAAGCCGGGGAGCGCGGCGGCCGCCTCGTTGACGACCGGGTTGTACTTCATGGTGCAGCTGCCGAGCGGATAGAAGTTCTCGCTGATCGAATAGTTGAGCGAGGCGAGGCGGCTGTAGTGACGCATGATCTCCGGCTCGCTCAGCCGCGGCAGGCTCGGCGGCCTGGAGCGAAGGGCGTCCCTCGGTAGGACGTCTGCGGGGTTGGGTCCCGAGACGTCAGCCTCGGGCAGCCGCGGCGGATCGACGGCGGGGCGGCTCAGCTCGAAGCTAAGGGCCTCCGTCATGAGCGGAGCGCCTCCACGAGCTCGTCCAGCGCCCTGGCGTCGTTGACCTCGGTGCAGGTGAAGGTGACCACGCCCTTGAGCTCGCGAAACCACCGGCCGACCTCCAGGCCGCCGAGGATGCCCTTGCGCGAGAGCTTCCGCAGGACCGCCGGCGCCTTCGGGACGCGGAGGGGGAACTCGTTGACGAACTGCCGCTCTGGAAACGCGCGCTCCCAACCGGGCAGCGCCGCGAGGCGCTCGGCGAGGTTGTGCGCCCGCTTGAAGCTGACCTCGGCCACCTGGCGCAGGCCGTAGGGGCCCATGTAGGTCAGGTAGACGGCGGCGGCGAGCGCGCAGAGCGAGTGGTTGGTGCAGATGTTGGAAGTCGCCTTCTCGCGCCGGATGTGCTGCTCGCGTGCCGCCAGGGCCAGGACGAAACCCCTGCGGCCGCGGGCGTCGTGGGCGATGCCGACGAGTCGCCCCGGCAGCTTGCGGACGAGATCTTTCTTGCAGGCGATGAAACCCACGTGCGGTCCCCCGAAGCTGGGCGCCAGCCCGAGCTGCTGGCCCTCGCCGACCGCGATGTCCGCGCCGTACTCGCCGGGCGGCGCCAGGATGGCGAGGCTGATCGGGTCGACGCACGCGATCGCCAGCGCGCCGGCGTCGTGCGCCGCGGTCGTGATCGCGCGCGGATCCACCAACAGGCCAAGGAAATCCGGCTGCTGGAAGATGACGGCAGCTGTCTTCTTGTTCGGCTCGCCGTCTTTGCGGACCTTGATTCCTCGGCCATCACCGAACGCTTTCAAGACCTGCACGTACTCGGGGTGGACGTAACCGGAGACGATGACCTCGTTGCGCCCGGTATGGACGTGGGCCATCATCGCGGCTTCGGCCACGGCCGTGGCCCCGTCGTAGAGGGAAGCGTTCGACACGTCCAGCGCCGTCAGCTCGGCGATCAGGGACTGGTATTCGAAGATGGCTTGCAGCGTGCCCTGGCTCGCCTCCGCCTGGTAGGGCGTGTAGGCGGTGTAGAACTCGGGCTTCGACGTGACCGCCGCCACCGCGGCCGGGATGAACCGCCGGTAGACGCCGCCACCGCGGAAGGTCAGGCGATCCGGGTAGACGCGGTTGCGGCCGGCCAGGGCCGAGACCTGAGCCATGGTCTCGAGCTCCGACAGCCCATCGGGAAGCTGCAGCCCGTCGAGGCGCAGCGACTGGGGGATGTCGACCAGCAGGTCGTCCATCGACCTCACCCCGATGGTCTCCAGCATCGCTGCCCGGTCTTCGGGCGAATGGACGAGGTACGGCACCTAGCTTGCGGCCGCCCCGGACACTTTCTTGTATTCGGCCTCGTCCATGAGGTCGGGCGGCAGCTCGCCGCCCAGCTCCAGCTTGAGGATCCAGCCTTCGCC
>Ga0209160_1004891_pt1 | contig 10658 bp, 13 predicted proteins | sample GraSoiAngelo_153_FD_186167 | JGI IMG/M metagenome (GOLD analysis project Ga0209160, IMG submission 186167) | Grasslands soil microbial communities from the Angelo Coastal Reserve, California, USA - 14_1009_12_40cm (SPAdes) (version 2) | ecosystem: Environmental > Terrestrial > Soil > Grasslands ...
CGGTAGTCCTTCCAGCCCACTTCTTGTTCTTTTGGGAGATCGTCAATTATTGATGGAATCTTTTCTAACTTTTTTTCAAATTTATGAGCTAGCTGTCTTAGAGTTTTATTTGAAAAGAGAATAGAACAATCACTATATTTTATTTGATGTTCCAGATTCATTACAATGTTTATTGCTGCAGCTTCAAAGATGATAGGATCCCAACCAAACTCTGGTAAAAGTCCTAGCGTTGCAATTGTTGCATGCTCTTTGGTATCTTTTTTTATGTATTGAATGAATCCACTTGCAAAAGAACTGCCAGTACCACCTCCCATTGCAAACGGAATACAGAATCCTCTAACTGGTTCTGGTGAAAGAGCCGCGATTTGTTTTTGCATATCAAACTTGGTACTGACTTCTTTTATGAATCGCGTTCTGCCTTCTGCCCAATTTCTTGCTGCCCCTCCTGAACCATGTATGACGTGTTTGTCTCGTAAAGCAAAAAGATCAGGATACGATTGTAAAATGAGATTGGCAGCTCTTGGATCCAAATCTATTAGCAATGCCCTTGGGATAAGCGGTATCTCACTACTTCCATAAGAAGGTGGGAATCTCAGAATGGTACTGCCATATCTTTTCAGTACTCGTGACTCTTCTTTTTCACCTTTAAGAGCAGGTCTGAGCGGATCTGCCCCAACATCAAGCAGTAATCTTCTGTACGCCTCTGCACCCAATCCTATACCACAATGCCCAAAACATGTCATAAGCACTGGGGCTGGGGGTAGTGGAGTAACCTTTGACAAACCTAATCACCATTATGAAGAATGGTTTGTCTCTTTAACCAACAAGTGCAACAATGTAAAGTGTCAACTTGACTGTTATAGACATCAAACTGTGATAATTGCAATACTGGTCGGCCTACGACAATTTTGATATGATTACATTTAAGATTTAAGAAGAAATGATTCATCTAGAACCAAAACTCATTAGGTTTCTTTTAAGATCTTCTTTAGAGCTTGGAATTCCTCGATGGTTATCTCTCCTGCAGCAAGTCGATTTTTTAAAATTTTAAGAGCGCTGTCGCCTTTTGATTGAATTTTTTCTGATTTTTTGATCGTTTCAGATTTTTTATTTTGTTTTTTATTTTTTGACTTATCTTTTTCAAACTCTGAAATTTGCTTCTGTTCCTCAATTGCCTTGGTCAGACTCTGTAGATATTTGTAATCCGATATGTAGAGGGGCGTTCCTTGTTTTAAGACATTGAAAATCTCATGCAGTCTTTTACTGTCGCCTTTTCCTGAATCTATTAGTTTTTGAACAGTTTTTATTAAATCTTCAGACAATTTTTTCACCTATCTTACAAGAGCTCTAAATCGTAAATCATCTTTTAGGTTCTTAAATGATTTGTCCTTTATTGCCCAATTCTTAATAGTCTTGCCATGATGTGATATAGCTTCTGCAAGTAGGATCAACGAGTCGTCAATTTCACCAATCTCTGCCTTGCTGCGAGATTTGGCATATATCACGTTGCCATTTTTTGGATGCTCTTTTAAAACTAAATCAAATGTAGATATAGCATCTAAATGTCTTCCAAGCTCAGCTAGTTCAGTCCCTTTGTAAAATAAGACTTCATAATGGTAAGGTTCAATGCTTAGAACTCTGTCAAAACAGGCAAGTGACTCTTCATGTTTTTTCTGTTTGCCAAGAACTAATCCTTTGTAAAACAATGTATCAATATTTTCGGGTTCTAATTCTAGTGAACGGTCAAGACAAGCTATTGCTTCTTCATACTGATCAAGCTTATTTTTTGCAATTGCTTTATTGTACAATGCTGCAGCATAATCTGGTTTGATTTGTAAAGCTTTGTCATATGATGTTATGGCCTGTTCATAATGCCCAAGATCTGCAAGTGAGTTTCCTATGTTATTGAGAGCCGCAACATGTTTTGGATCTACTTCTAAAATCTTTTCAAAGCATGATATTGCGTCTCTGTTTTTACCAAGATTAGTTAACGCAAGTCCTTTGTTGTATAACGCATCAACATTTTGAGAATCTGTTTTTAGGACTTTATCAAAAAACGAAATCGCGTCTTTATGTTTACTAAGCTTGATAAGTGAAATTCCTTCAGAGATTAATACGTCAATGCTCTTTGTTGGCCCAGAAAACTTCATTAAAATCAATTTATCTTGTGTTTGAGATTAATATTGCGATATATTCTTCCGACATTTTCTCTGGAAATGCTTTTTTGATGTACCTTGCTAGCACTGAATACTGGATTATCAAAGATGCGAGAACCACACCAAAAGTTATTGTCTGTAAAGTTTCCTTAAACTCACTTTCTGGAAGTGTTGCTACTAATGCTACCGAGAGGGCTCCTCTCATGCCACCCATCATCACAACATTTCTCCACGTCTTTGGAGTGTTTTCTTTAGTAAATTTGTTAGTTAAACCAAGTATTGGATATGTGGACGCAGCTCTTGCAGCCAACACAACAACAAATGCTAAGGCTATCAATGGTAGATTTTGACCAATCCTTATCAAGTCCATACTTAATCCTAGGTAGAGAAAGGCTAGGGAATTGGCAAAAAAGGCAATCATTTCCCAAAAATTAGAAGTAAATGTCCTCACCTTTGGGCTGATGATTTTTTCAAATCTCATGGTTATATTTCCAAAGTATAACCCAGCCACAGCTGCTGCTATTAGACCTGATACCCCTAATGAATTTGCAACTACTACTGAACCGAACATTACTGCCACTGAAAGAGCTGTATCCGAAAATGGATCATCTAATAACTTGTGCAATCTATGTGCTGCTGCAGAAATAGCTAATCCGATCGCTATTCCACCAAAAAATACTAGTGCAAAATGTTCTATTTCTTCAATTATGTTTACATTAATCTTGTCAACAAGATTTTCTGTTCCAAGTGAGGAACCCTGAGCTGCGGCAATAGCAATTATTGATGAAAATATTATGACACCAGTAGCATCGTTGAAACTTGCTTCAGACTCCATTAACGTGGCGAGCAATTTTGGAACCCTCACTCTCTTGAATACCTCAATTACGATAGCTGCATCTGTCGGTGCAATTAAAGCTGCAAAAGCAAAAGATACGAGAAATGGTAAACCTGCCACATAGACTAAAAGAAATCCTCCCACCAAGGTAGCAAGAAGGATTCCAACAGTCGATAACAAAAGTGCTGATATTTGAATCTGCTTGAATTCTTCATGTTTGATTTTCATCATAGCTTCAAAAATTAACGGTGGTACTATGAAATACAGAATTAGCTTTGGATCAACCTTAAACTGGGCAATATTGGCAAGGTTAAATCCTGTAAAATGAGACAGAGATATTGCAATTCCTACTCCAACAAGAACCATCGTATATGGAATTTTTATTTTGGAGGAGATCAATGATGCAATAAATATTGTTCCAAGAAAAATTGGAATCAAATACTCTATTCTCAAAAGTTGTGTGAAAACCACATCAGCCATAATGATTATACTTTTCAAGTCTCCAAGTTATAAAAAGGGTTCCAAGTTGTCTTTTGTCTTGAATTTTAATTTGTACAAGGATTGAAACTAAATTATCTGAAAACTTATGCGTCGAATTCTTGCCTTGTAGTTTCTAGAAAATTTGAATTAATTCTAATTCGCTCTAAAGTCTGAGCAAGCTTCATCTCGGTTCCCGCTGTTTTGTGTTTCTTGAAGAAACGCTTCATTTCTTGTTCTTTTTTGATATCAGATTCTGTAGACATGGTACCGATGATTTTGTTCAGTAATGGATTGCCTACTCCAAACCTTATTACTATTTTTCTCCAATTCTTTTTTATCCATGGCCATACCAATTCCCTTCCATAGGGATTGGAAATCATTTTTGAAATCGGTACAAACAAGTTTTGAGAACGCACCTCCTTTGATAAAGCGAACTGTAATGATTTTGAAAGCAGCGTTTTATCTTGAAAGTTAGACAAGGTGCCAAGGAATCTTACTTTTTCTTCTTGGGTTGCCGCTTTTTTGTACAGTTTTCTTAAAAGTTGGTAGGTTTTCTTATTGCCATTCCAAGCCACAAGAGAATACACAGCACTGCGCAAGTCTGGATTAAGTGAGCCAGATTTTAAGAAATTAGCAAATCTTTTTTGAGCCTCTTCTAAAATCTCATCATCGCCAAGCTTACCAATAGAGCCAATTATAGAATTTCTAAGAAGGGCATCTGTAGATTTTTCTCCCTTTCTTGGTTCCCATCCTAATCTCTCAAATATTCTCCTAAAGTATTCCTTGTTGTATTCCTTGATCTCATCTCCAAATCTTTCCTTAGATAACAGCCCGTAAATGAAATTCAAGTTGCTTACAATGTCTGCAGAAACAAGATAATCATCTTCTTCAAGGTAGAATTTCACAAACTCAAGATATTTCTTTAGGGAAATTTGATTGGAAAGACAAAGAGCAAACAGATCATGTTGGAGACTCCAACGGTCTACATTGTTTAGTTTCTTTTCTTGCACAAGCTCTCCAAGTTTCTCTAGTGTCAAGTCATCATATTTGACTCTGTAGAAACCTTTCTGACCTGAATTTATCTTAAACCAACCAAACTCAGTATCGATTGGAATTGTTATGGGCTTGGTCATCAACTTGGAAACAAGTTTGTCTCCTGTTTTTACAGACACCGGTATTATCCAATTTCCATTTCTTGAATTTCCGTTCTCAAGCAAGAATCTTTTTTGTTGTAGTCTTATTTTAGAATCATTCACAGTTGCCTGAATTAACGGATATCCTACTTGCCTTATCCAGCTGTTCATCATCTGCTTTACAGGTTTTCTTGATACTAATGCTAGTGAATTCCAGAGGTCTTCGCCTTTGGCATTGTTATACCTGTGTTTTAAAAGGTAATTGTGTAACCCAATGCGGAAATTTTTTTCTCCAAGAAAGTTTTCTAGCATCATAAGTACACATCCTCCTTTGTTATAGCTTATTTCATCAAAAATTTGTCTTACTTCGGCAGGACTTTTTACTTTAACATCAATTGGGTGAGAAGTTTTAAGTGAATCAAGACTCAGACCGCCAGTCATCTCTGAGATTAAGAATTGATCCCAGAAATCCCACTCTGGATAATATTTGTCTACGGCTTTTGTAGCCATAAAAGTAGCAAAGCTTTCATTGAGCCAAAGATCATTCCACCATTTCATAGTAACAAGATTGCCAAACCACTGATGGGCGATTTCATGAGAAATTACTTCTGCAATATGCTGTTTAGTTTCAGTCGAGGATGTTTTTGGATCATAAAGCAATACTGTTTCTCTGAATGTTATAGCCCCCCAATTTTCCATCGCACCTGAGGCAAAGTCTGGAATTGCTATCATGTCTAGTTTTGGGAGTGGGTACTTTATTCCAAAATAATCCTGATGAAATGAAAGAAATTGTTTTGTAAACTGAAGTGCAATTTTACCCAACATTTTTTTTCCTTTTGTTGTAACTATTCTAATCAAAGTCTTGCCAAGTCTCCCCTCTAAAAACTCGAATTCGCCTACGCCAAAATACAAAAGATATGTTGACATTATAGGTGAACGTGTAAACCTGAATATTGTTTTCTTACCTGTTTTCTTTTTGGATATTACAGGCATGTTAGAAATTGCAGTTAAATTATTATCAACAATAAGGGAGACATCAAAGGTTGCCTTTGCTTCTGGTTCATCCCAGCATGGAAAAGCTCGTCTTGCATCTGCGGCTTCAAATTGTGTGGTGGCAAGAAGTTTTTCTTTACCCCTGTATTCGTATTTGCTTCTGTAAAAGCCAACTAGTTTGTCATTTAAGGTACCTATAAAATCGATCAAAAGCATGGCCTTTCCTGAGATCTTTTCAGGTAAAGAAAGAATCAGCTTCTCATTTTTAACATCAAGTCTTACTTTGGGTCTGATGGTCTTTTTATTTATAATAATCTGGCAGTCTTTGATTTCCAATTCTGCAGAGTTTAGAACTATCTGCCTTGTGGGTTTTGTTTGTATGAGAACCTTCTCTTTTCCTCTGAACTTGAATTTATCAAAATCTGGTTCAAATTGCAGATCATAGTTAATTGGGAAAACTGGTTTCACGATATTCTGGTTCTAAAAAACGAGTAATATACCTTTGATCTAATGTAGAATGTTAACTAGCCAATTTAAGAAATGGGAGCTAAGAAATACTATTGCAGCTGCTTTTACCGTCTTGCCAGTTGTCATCGCAATTGTATATTTTACAATATCGTATCTTTTGGTCCCAGCTACAATAGATACAACATCTCCAAGTATGGGAATCCAAGGAGAAAAGAAAACTATTGTAGCCCAACCATACTTGGTCATGATGCTCATGCTTTTTTGTTCATATTTTTGAGGAGGTTTTCGAAGTTTTCTTAGCAACCTTCCATTATAACCTATATAGTATGCAATATAGCCGCCAATTATAGAACCAATGGTTAGCACCAAAAAGACATGCCATGAGTTTACTCCACCCAAAAGTAAAGCAGAGATAGTTACCTCAGTTGGAATTGGAACAAAACTTGAAAACATTCCGTTAAAAAAAAGTCCCATAAGGCCATATTTTATGAATAAAGTATCATGTAATATGGAATTGATGACATCGCTTAGCATTGTCTGACTTTCTTTCTAGCTTATTTTAAATGAACTGCCATGTTTCTCATCATAATCATAAATTGCAATGGCAATCTGCGATAACAATTTCATTTTTGATTTTTGTGCTTTGGGATTGTTGCTGTAATCTTTTTGTTCTACAAGAACTTGGAGACGTTCTAACTGCACTCGCGTAAGGCCCTTGACACCTCTTTGTGATACAATATCCAAAAGTTGTAGTCGTTCAAGATCGTCATTAGAGTTGGACAATATGATAGATAGAAAACAAGTTGTTTAATATTTATCTTATATCTAGATTAATTATGATTTACAAAGTCTATGTCACATTTCATAAGGATTTCATTGAAGTTAACAATGATGAGATATCTGTAGGAATAAAGTCCAAACCACAAAAAGGAGAAGCTAATCGAGAATTGATTCAGAAAATTTCAAAACCCTAAAAAGTGGTGCGTTGTTTGAATAATATCAATTGAAAATTAAAACAATTTTGACAGCCATTTCTTTGCTTGTAATTCTTCTATTGCCAATAACACACGGTGCTTTTGCTCTTCAAGGAGAAAAATATTCTGCCACTCTCAAAAATGGAGTATGGGAAACCAAAGTAAACAAACAAGTTCAGATAACATCTGACGTAACAAACAATCAGGATAGATCTCAACCTTTTGCGTACCTAGTACAAATTCAGAGTCAAGATGGGGTGGTAGTATCTTTATCGTGGCTCACGGGTTCGTTAGATCCTGGTCAGTCTTTGAATCCTTCCCAATCATGGATACCTACCTTACCAGGAAATTATAATGCTCAAATCTTTGTATGGGCTGGTATCAATAATCCGGATGCATTATCTGTACCATTGACCATGAAAATTACTGTAACCTAAACTTATACCATTTTCAAAAATTGTAGAAATTTGTAATTATTGAAGAGACTATTTTTGTGATTCTGCAAGAAAAGTACTCATGTTTTTGTGTACTAGGGGAATAACTTTTTTTGTTATGATTTCGTGGAAGTTTGGTGTATCTGCGTCAAAGGATAGTAATAAAACATAAGAAAGTCTACTGCTTTCATCTGCAATTGGAATGGTAGCACGAGTTATTTTGGAATAGTGAGAGCTTGCATACAAAATTCTCCCTAGCAGATATTCCCATCTTAGTCTGGTATATTGACGTGTTGCTGCAGTGATTGCATATTGAGCCCTTTCTTCTGAGGTAAGCAACGCATTCAGGCCTTTTCGTTCTGCAGTTGCCTCTAACTTTCCATCTTCATCTGCTATTCCTGCAAAGCGAATCGACGGATCTAGTGCTACTACCTTATCGCAAAATTCCTGAAAGAACTTTTTCATCAATTAGGGTATTTTGTGCAGGTATATTTATCATTACAAATCCTAAGACCTGTTCCTGAATTTTAGATAACATAAATTAAGAAAATAATTAAAAATCATGTTATTTATCCCTGAGTTACTTGTTTTGGTCTAAAGGCTTGAAATAGAAAGTTACAAAATAACATAAGTGAAATCCATATGGCTAACATCAGAAGTGGTGTCCAGTGACCTATACAATCATGACAAAGAAATCTATTCACCAAAAAAACCACTAGTCCACCCACAAAAACCCCTACTGCATAATCTAAAAACCTCCACCAAAAATACTTCATCGGCTTTGTATAATATGACCAAAATATAAAATTGTGACAATTACCCTTATTAGATATCAATTGAACAAAACTACTGAACATTCGATTCATTGTGAGCATCGTATCCGCAATGGATATCGTCATGATCTATGTTCGTGTTGGTGCCACAAAGAAGAAAAGCAAAAGAATCAAAAATAAAGTTCCGCTTATTAAGGAGAACTGGATAGAAAATGGCTCTGAAACCAAAAAGCCCAAACGAATCAAAGGCTGAGATGACAGTCCGAATGTTTCCAACAGACGCAAATCCCAACGGTAACGTCTTTGGAGGCGAGATTTTAAAGCAAATTGATCTTATTGCAGGTTTGGTGGCACAAAGACATGCAAGAATGAATACAGTGACAGCCAGTATAGACAGAGTTAATTTCCACAAGCCTGTTTTTGTAGGAAATGCTATCATACTTAATGCAAGGATAAACTACGTTCACAGATCATCTATGGAAATTGAAATCAAAGTTGAAGCCGAAGATTTGATGAATGGAAATATAACACTTACAAATACCGCCTTTGTTACTGCAGTAGCGCTTGGCACAGATGGTAACACAAGAGAAGTGCCTCCACTCCTTTTAGAAACTCAGGAAGACAAGAGAAGATTTGCAGAAGGGGAGGCAAGAATGATTCAAAGACTCAAGGAACGAAATAAAAAATAAAATCAGGATTATATTAATTCAACTCAAAACCATATTTAATGGAGCGTAGATAATACAACATGTCCAAGATCAAAACTGTTGCAAAGACAATCGTGATGATAATTAGCGGTGTTGCAATAGTTGTGATTGGGGGATTTATGATGGGTGCTATTGCAAGACTATGGGCAGGTAAAGAACCAAAAAACCACAAGGATTCTAAAACCAAAGAAAAATGATTTTAGAAAAATAAATATAAAATAGGAATCTAAATTTTGAAAAATAATGTCACAATCAGACAAACAATGCCTATATCAGCGGTCTAAATCATCCAGAGAACTTAAGTATTTGATCTTTTTAATGGATTTCATGTGTGAAATGATTGATGAAATAGAAATTGAACATCTAAGAATGGCACTTGCACGCACAAGAAAAGAAGCAAATCCTCAACCAAAAGAGGAAAAACCACTCACCGTTGTAGCGCAATAGAAACCACCAGAACAATCTAATGATTTGTGGAAGAAAACATTATGAAAGATTATGATTTTGAAGGGAAAATAGTCCTAATTACGGGAGGAACTGGTGCGTTAGGTAGAGAAGTCAGCTTGGCATTTCTTAAATCAAATGCTGTTGCTGCAATGACCTATGTTGTCGATAAAGAACTTCCACAACTAGAATCAAAGATTGGAGATCTAATTAAGAAAGTGATGCTAATCAAAGCAGACATTGGTGACGAACAACAAATAAAAAAAACTGTATCTGATGTTGTCAAAAAATATGGTCATATCGATGTCCTAGTTAACCTAGTAGGTGGATATCTTGGTGGAAAAAAAGTAACAGAGATGGATGAAAAGGAATGGGACTTGATGATGAATCTTAATTTGAAAACTGCCTTTTTGGTTAGCAAACATGTAGTGGCGCAAATGATAAGGCAAAGATCCGGTAAAGTTATTCACGTTGCCGCTAGATTAGGACTCAAAGGAATTGGCGGTAATTCCGCTTATTGTGCATCAAAATCTGGTCTCATCAGACTTGTTGAATCTCTGTCAGACGAAATCAAAGACAATAACATTAATGTAAATTGTATAATGCCAAGTATCATAGATACTGATGCAAACAGAAAAGACATGCCGGATGCAGATTTTTCCAAGTGGGTCAAACCATCAGAAATTGCTAGAGTTGTACTTTTTCTTGCATCCGAAGATTCAAGACTTATCCACGGGGCATCTATACCAGTTTATGGCCTGATCTGAATTTTGCAAATGTGATTGTTGCAATTATAGAAATAATCAAAACTAGTCCTGCTATTGGACCAAATTCTGGAACAACAGAACTACCTGCAATGCTGACTTGTTCTGTTAGTGGGGTGATAGGGATTGTTACAACAGTGATGCCACTCTGAGATTCTACTGCAAAGTTTTTTGTTTGTAAATTATCTAGCCAAACTCCAAGAAATGGAGCATTTACTAGCCCAGTTGGAATTTTGAGCACTAGATTACTGTTAGTATCTACCTTGCCTACCAAAGTAAAAGTAACTGATTTGTCCTTTGGATGAACTGCTGAACTAATAATGTCTTTTGGGGATGAATACTGGACACTGAATGTTGTCTTACCGTCTCCAGCATCTGCACCAACATTGTTTATTACCTTAAAACCTGTTGGGGCACCTTGAACATTTAGTACTCCTGTCATCCATGGATATGTTTTGTCATAGAAATGAATGACACCGATATCTGTTATGGTTAAT
>Ga0209160_1004896_pt1 | contig 10649 bp, 10 predicted proteins | sample GraSoiAngelo_153_FD_186167 | JGI IMG/M metagenome (GOLD analysis project Ga0209160, IMG submission 186167) | Grasslands soil microbial communities from the Angelo Coastal Reserve, California, USA - 14_1009_12_40cm (SPAdes) (version 2) | ecosystem: Environmental > Terrestrial > Soil > Grasslands ...
AGATCGAGCACGGTGCCATCCCAATCCATCAGCAGCGTGTTGACGGTGAAGTCACGGCGCATGACATCGTCTTTGAGCGTGCCCGGGCTTACCTGCGGTTTACGGCTCGATGGATCGTAGGTCTCGACGCGGCTGGAGACGAATTCCAGCGCGCGATGATCGAAGTCGAGATGGGCGGTCCCGAATCGCTCGAAGACGACCGGCGGGTGGAGCTTCATCGCGGCGGCGACATCGGTCGCCAGCTGGATCGCGCCTTTCCCTTCCACCAGGATGTCGACTTCGCGAATCTGATTTTCTCGGTCCCCACCCAGCAGGCGGTCGCGCACGTAGCCGCCGACCACCAGCGCCCGCAGTCCGCGCTTGCGGGCTTGCTCCCGCACGGCGGCGAACGCCGGCTCCCATCCCGGGAGCGCCGGCGGATCAAGCCGAACGGGCATGCCCGGCGCGGAGGCGCGCGAACTCGACGGCACCGATGAGTCCCACGTCGTCGCCCAACGCGGGCGGGACGATGCGAAGACCGCGCCGCGCCGCCTTCCATGAGGACGCGAGCATCGAGCGACGCATCGGTGCCAGCAGCGGCACCCCAGCCTTGAGGACACTGCCGCCGAGCACGATCAACTGTGGATTGAAGAGGTTGATGAGCGTCCCCATCGCGATCCCAAGATAGGTGCCGGCTGAGTCGAGAATGCTCATCGCCAGCTGATCGCCTGCGCGAGCGGCCCGCACCACATCTTCGGCCGTTGGCGCTGGCAGTTCATGAAGCGCGCTCGCGGGGCTTCGCGCCCCCAGCTCACGCGCGGCCCGGGCAATGCCGGTGCCGCTGGCGAGTGCCTCGACGCAGCCGCGATTGCCGCAGGTGCAGAGGGGCCCGTCGCGCTGGACCACGATGTGGCCGATCTCCCCGGCGCTCCCATGCGCGCCGGCGTAGAGCTCGCCCCGAATCAGCAGCCCGGCCCCGATGCCGGTGGAAACCGTGACGTAGATCAGCTCGCTGGCGCCGCGACCGGCGCCGCGCCGGTGCTCGCCAAGGGCCGCCAGGTGCGCGTCGTGATGGAGGTAGCTGCGAATACCCGTGGCGCGGGTGAGGATCCGGTTCAGCGGCACATTCCGGAATCCCGGCAGGTTCGCGGGGCTGATGACCAGGCCGGCGGACGGGTCCACCGGCCCAGGCAGGCCGATTCCCAGCGCTCGCACTCGGCGCGCCGGTGTCCCGTCCTCCGCCAGGCCGTCCGCGACCGCCGCCACGATGCGATTGATGACATGTTGCCGTCCGCGGGCGGCCTCGGTCGGACGGCGCACGATCGTACGCAGACGGCCGCGGTCGTCCGCGACCGCCACGCGCAGCTGCGTACCGCCGAGATCGATCCCGACCAGGGCCATGGGTGTCGCGGCTCAGAATAGACCCGCTATCGCCAGCGCGGTCGAGCCAGCGGCCGCAGGGTCGCCGCGGCCACCGCGGCGCCAACCAGCAGAGCGATCGCGGTCGCGCGGAAGATCAGGTGGTATTCGTCGAAAATCGCCTGCTTGACCTTCAGCGTGTAGATGGCGAACTGGGCCGCGAAGTTTGGATTGAGACCGGGCAGTGGCGGCAAGAGGTGGGCGGTGGCGCGATGAAATTCCCAGAGCCCAAATCCCGCGACCAGCGAGAAGCCGACCAGCATCCCGACCAGTCGCATGACGATCAGGAACGATGCGCCCGCGCCTCGCTCCGCCTCCCCCACCGCGTCCAGCAACGCCGCGCTGACCGGCGCGATCTCCATGCCAAGCCCTAGCCCGGTGAGAAACAGCTCGCCGTCCGCGAGCGTCAGGGGTCCAATCAGGTGCGGTTTGAGTGATCCCTCGTTCCAACCCGACAGCATGAAGAATCCCACGGCCGCCAGGACCAGACCGAGCGCGGCGACGAATCGGTAACTCCGCAGCCGGTGCGCGAGCCAGCCGCCAAGCAAGGCGCCGATGGGAATGCCAAGCATCAGCCGCACCAGCAAAAGGGCTGACCCGCTCGCATTCATCGAGAAGACCGCGTTGGCGAGCACCGGGATATAGACGAGGGCGACCATCAGACCAGCGCCCGCGATCGCGTTCGTGAGCGCCGACCCGCTGAATGACGAATCACGGAACCGGCTGACATTGATCAACGGTTGCGCCGCGCGCCGCTCGTACCAGACAAAGAGGGCTAAAAACACGATCGCCAGCGGCGCCTGCCAGATGAATCCGGCACCCACCGGACTTTGCTCAGGATTGGCCGCGTACAGCGCCAGCGTCAAGAGGGCGAGTCCCGCGGTGGCCAGCAAGGCGCCGATCCAATCGAGGTGCGTGGGACGGCGCTCCTCACGCCGCGAGCGAATCTCAGGCCAGAGGGCCCAAATGATCGCGGCGGCGGCGGGGATGTTGAGCCAGAAAATCCAGGTCCAGCCGAAGGATGATGCCGTGACGAGACCGCCCCAGAGCGGCCCCAGGACGCTGCCGATCTCCTGGAGAGCACTGACTGCCCCCAGCACCGGGCTGCGGTCGCCAGCCGGGTACAGATCGGCGGCCAGCGCCAGCACGGCGGGCACGAGCGCGCCCCCACCGGCGCCCTGCAGCAGCCGGCCGGTGACGAGCTGCGAGAGCGATGGTGCGCTGGCCGTCAAAAACGATCCGAAGGCGAAGAGGGCGAGGCAGGCGGCGAAAATCCGGATCCGCCCGAACCGATCGCTGAGCCCGCCCGCAATCGGCATGACGGCGAGGTAGCCGAGGAGAAACCCGGTGATGATCGGCGTCGCCTGTTCGGGCCGGTTGACCGCGATGTGAACCGAGGTCAGCATGGGCAGCAGGGCGGTGACGACGACGTAGGCGTCGAGGGAGGCCAGGAACAGCCCGGCGCCCGTCAGCGCGAGCAGGGCCGGGCGGTTAACCGAGCGGAGGCGGGCTGACCGAAACGGGGTGATCATGATTGGAGAAGTCGAAAACGATCGTTGCCGGCTGTGACGCATCGAAGAGATTACCGCTGACCCGGGCGCGCCAGAGGTTGCTGCTCGAACTCTCGATCCAATAGGTGGCGTGGTACGCACCCTGCTCGCGAATCAACGGAAGCAATTGATTGACCCGGGGCCCCTGCAGGACGCCGTCGACCGGATAGGCGTCATGCCCGTTCACCTTTTCGCTGTTGCCGCGGTATGGCGCCGTGGTATCACGCATCGCGGCGAACAGGCCGGCCTGTGGATCGAAAAGCAGCCGCGCATCGAAGAACTCCGCGACCTGCGCGGCCGTGAGCTGCTGCCAGCCGCCGGTGAACGATTTCAGATAGATCTTGTCGGCGTTGAAGATGACCTCGACCTCCAGCAGAATTCCGCCCTCCTTGAGATTCACCTTCGCGTGCAAGTCCGGCGGGTGCGCATCACCCTGGGCGCTTTGCACCGGCTCGGCGGGACCGGTGAAGCCAGTGATCTGCATCTGAAAATGAAAGCCCTTCAGACCGAGCATGCGCTGACTCGACTGCTTGAGCAATGTCGCGGCGTCTGGAGGTTGGGGCCCGCAGGCCGCCAGCGCCATGACGAGCGCCAGACCGGCCGCCACGACACGGAGCGGCGACGCCGCGCGCATCAACTTCTCAGGATACGGTCGTCTCCGACCCGGCGCGTGATCTTCTGCGCGTCCATCCACTCGAGCAAGGGAAGAACGTAACGGCGGCTCGAACCCAGCAGGTCGCGGGCGGCCGCCACGGTCAGCGTCCGATGCGCGGTCAGATGGGCGCGCAACAGCCTGACCGCCTCGTCATAGGCGGATCGGGCAAACACCGTGTCCTCGTTGAGGCGCACGATCCGCCCGTCGACGACCACGTATTGCAGAAGCGCCGGCGTCAGCGGGTGCCGGCGCAAGAGGTCGGCCAGCGGCGGAGGGTTGAACGGCTGCGACTCGAGCTCGGCCAGAAACTCGCCGATTAGGGTTTCCTGCTCGCGGCTCAGCAACTGCTTATGGCTGGCCACCGCGACCTCGCCTCCTCGTTCCACGATCCGACCCTCGTCCGCCAGCAGGCCAAGCACCTCCGCGAACACCTCGGCCGGGATGCTGGTCCGGCTGCGGAGCTCTTCTTTGGGCATCCCGCGACGGAGCGGTTGCGCCTCGTGGTAGGCCTCGAGCGAGGTGGTGACGCGTGACTGCAAGCCGTCCCATTGGTCCCGGGCCAACCAGCCCGACGGCATGCGGCGCACGACGCCACCCTCCGTGAGTGGGGCGAGGACCTCCGCCAACTGTCCACTGGGGACGCCCAGAAAGCGAGCGAGCTCCTTGTCACGCAGACCCCAGGGATGCTTGCCCAGCTCGAGGACCGCCGCCGTTGCCGGGTCGGCACGCTCGCGAGCGGCGAGATTGATGAGCAGCGCGGGATCGCGACGGCGGTGACGGCGCGGCGCGCGGTCGACGATGACGCCACCGGCGACCGTGGCCGCCGGAGAGGGGACGCGCAGGATGAAGCGATCGCCGTCCAGGGCGACCAGCGGTCCGGCCGCAAACAGCTGCGCCCAGCCGGTGTCTCCGGGGGCGAGCTCATCGCGTTCGAGCAGGCTGATCTCCACCATCACCTCGGCCGTCTCGTGATACATCAGCAGCCGCTGGCGATGACGCAGCGGTTGAGCAGCTCCCGACAGAACGTGGAGGCGCGCGTCCAGGCGTCGGCTGGGCGCCAGGGTCCCGGGTAGCGCCAGCACGTCACCACGGTGCACGTCGGAATGGTCGAGGCCGCTGAGGTTCACCGCGGTGCGACTCCCCGGTCGCGCTTCTTCGACCGGCTGGTTGTGCTGCTGCAGGCCGCGGATCCTTACCCGGCGCCCGGCAGGCAGCACCGAGACCTCCGCGCCCTGGCGGAGGGCCCCACCCACCAGCGTCCCTGTCACCACCGTGCCGAAGCCCGACATGGCGAACGATCGGTCGACCGGTAGGCGCGGGCGGCCGACGTCCGGTCGCGCCACGGTGTTGGCGAGCTCGCCGTCCAGCGCCGCCCGCAGTTCCGTCAGCCCCGCGCCGGTAACGCTGGAGGCGGCGACGATCGGCGCCCGCTGGAGCGACGTTCCGGCGAGCACGCCGGCCACCTCCTCGCGAACCAGCGCGAGCCAGGCGTCGTCCACCAGGTCCACCTTGGTGAGGACCACCAGACCGTGCTCGATTCCCAGGAGATCGATGATGGCGAGGTGCTCGCGCGTCTGTGGCCGCGGACCCTCGTCCGCCGCGATCACGAGCAGCACGGCATCCATGCCATGGACGCCGGCCAGCATGTTCTTGAGAAAGCGTTGATGCCCCGGCACGTCGATGAACCCCACCCGGCGGCCGCTGGGCAGCGTCATGTAGGCGAAACCGAGGTCGATCGTCATGCCACGGCGCTTCTCCTCCTCCAACCGGTCGGGGTCGATCTGCGTCAAGGCCTTGACCAGCGCCGACTTCCCGTGATCGATGTGGCCGGCGGTCCCGACGACGAAGGACGCGCCGCTGGATTCGGTCATGCGAGCGCGGCAACCACCGCGTCGATGAGGGCATCGTCTTCGCCGGGCAGCACGGTTCGCGGGTCGAGCAGCACGCGCTCCTGCTCGATGCGGCCGATGACGGGCGGCTCGTGCTCGCGCAGGCGGCGGAGGAGATCTGCTGCGCGGCCGGGGCGTGGCGTGATGGCCAGCGCGGACGTGGGCAGCCGCTCACCGGGCAGCGAACCACCGCCCACTGTCGACTCCGTCGGGACGACCTCCACCGCGATGCCACGCTGCAGGAGCGAGCGTTGCCAGCTCTGTGCGCGGGCGGCAATCGCATCGGCGGAGGTACCGAGCATGTTCCAGATCGGAAGCTCGGCCATCGACTGGGTCAGGTACAGGTCCAGGGTCGCCGTCAGCGCCGCGAGCGTGAGCTTGTCGATGCGCACCGCGCGCGCGAGCGGATGTTTCATCACTCGATCGACCACCTCGGCGCGGCCGAGTAGCAACCCGGCTTGCGGCCCACCCAGCAATTTGTCGCCGCTGCACGCAAGCAGGTCGGTTCCGGCTCGCAGGCTGTCCTGGATCCGCGGCTCCACCGCAAGTCCATAGGCGGCGGTGTCGAGCAGCGACCCGCTGCCCAGGTCATGCAGCAGTAGCACACCCTGATGGCGGGCCACCCGAGCCAGCGCCTCGATCTCAACGCTCTCCGTAAAGCCGACCACCTGGAAGTTGCTCGCATGCACCTTCAAGATGGCGGCCGTTTTCGGCGTGATGACGGCGGCGTAATCCTCGGCTCGGGTGCGATTGGTGGTGCCCACCTCGACCAGGCGAGCACCCGAGAGGCGCATGACGTCGGGCATCCGGAACCCACCGCCGATCTCGACCAGCTCTCCACGCCCGACGATGACCTCCTTACCCTTGGCGAGGGCCGTCAACATCAAGAGCACCGCCGCGGCGCAATTGTTGACAACCGCCGCCTCTTCGGCGCCGGTCAGGTAGCGGAGGAGGTCGGCCACCAGGTCGTGACGGCGTCCCCGCCGCCCCGTCCGGGGGTCGAACTCCAGCGTGGAATAGCGACCCGCGATATTCGCGGCGGCCTGCGCCGCCGCGCTGGCCATCGGGGCTCGGCCCAGGTTGGTATGAAGAACAACCCCCGTCGCGTTGATCACGGGACGCAGGCGCGGCCGTCGCAACTCGCCAGCCAGCGCCTCGATCCGTGCCATACGGGCGGCTGGGTCGGCGATCGTGCCGGTGGTGCGCTCCTCATCGAGGGCCCGCTGCACCGCGAACAGAACCAGTGCCCGGCCGTGGACGGCAACCAGGGCCTGTGCCTCGGCGAGCTCGAGAACCTGATGCACACTCGGCAGGGCGCGAAGCGCATCCATCGTCAGGACCCTACCGCGAAGGGCGGCAAACGAAGGATGAGTCGTGCCACCGGGAGGTATAGAAAACTCAGGATCCCGGTCAGCAACACGAGGAGAACGAACACCAGCTGGATGAGCTGCCGCTGGGCGTCGATCCGGGCAAACTGCCGGCCGTAGCGCCGGCGGAAGAGTCTCTCAAGGAAGAGGTAGCCGTCCAGCGGAGGGATCGGCACCAGGCTGATGACGCCGAGCGCGACGTTGAAATAGAAGGCCACCAGCAGCAGGCGCCAGGGCGGCCCCGCGGGGTCGAATGAGCCTGCCGCCAGCGCCAGCTTGATGGGGATCGACAGCACGATGGCGATCAGCAGGTTGGCGACCGGCCCGGCCAGCGCGACGAGCGCAGGATCCAACGTGCTCCGCATGCGATAGGGGTTGATCCGGACCTCCTTGGCCCAACCGAAGTTGATGAAGAACGCGGCAATCGTGCCCAGCGGGTCGAGATGGCGACTCGGGTCCAGCGAAAGCCGACCGTCGACGCGTGGCGTCTGATCGCCGCGGGCGACGGCGAAGGCTGCCTGCGCCAGCCCGTGTCCGATCAGCCCGACGAGCAGGCCTGGCACGAGATAGATCGCGTTGATGACGAACTGGACGGGATCGCTGAACATGACGTTAGTAAGTATCGGCAAAAAGAAAAAGGCCCCGATCGCTCGGAGCCTTTGAACGAATGAAACCCGGCGGCTACGCGGCGGCGGGCTCGGGACGCATACCGACCGAGACGGTGGACGCGGCCGACTCTTCCGAGTGAACCGCGCTCTTGCCGCGGAGGATGCCGCCCTCGTCAATGATGAGCGAGCCGACGACGATGTCGCCAAAGACCTTACCGGTGGCCAGGATCTCGAGGCGGCCCGTGGTGTTCACGTTGCCCTGGATGCTGCCACCCACGACCACGTTGCGGCCAGTGACGTTGCCTTTGACGCGGCCGGCCTCGCCCACCGACAGGTCGCCTTCCGTGGTCAGGTCACCGTTCATTTCGCCATCGAACCGGATGTTGGACGTCGACTGCAGCCGGCCTTCGAGCTTGATCTGGTTGCTCAGCACCGTCTCGGCAACGATCGGAGCAGCTTCTCGCGGGGATCTCTTATCGAACACGCAAACCTCCTGGCAAGTTGTTGGACCTTTGTGCCAGAACGGTTACACGATCGGCTTTCTTGCTTGCCTGTTAAAAGGTCACGCTTGGAGCAAACCGCGAAGCACGATCGACCCCACGATCAGCAGGGCGAACATCAGGCCGGCTGTGATCGCGATCCGCCGCAGGTCCGATCGGAAGTAGGGCACCCGCTCGAGTGGGATCGCGGCGTCCTGTGTGGGCAGCGGCCCGGCCATCTGACGACCCCGTGTCGCGCGCGGCAGGGGACGAACGGCGGGCGTCCCAGATTTGGCCGGCTGGGCCGCAGGCGCGGTAGGATTGCTCTCGGCCGAGGCCGCCGGCGACGCTGGCGGGATGCCCGCAGGCCGGGCTGCTCGCCCACCACCGGACGATCCGCGCTGGGGCTTCCTGAGTTGGTTACGTTTGTTCTTTCGCGCCATCGGGATTCCTGAGCCGAGTGGAGTTTACCGCGAACGTGGAAAAGCGCTTGACACGTTCAACGGGCTGTGGTACAAACTCACCCGGGTACTACATATAGCGTGTACCCGAAGCCGCGAGCCAACAAGGGCCAGATCCCTGCAGCCGTCCTGCCATCGCCGCTGCAATGCCCCTCCTCATCTGGTCCTTGTTGTATTTCTAGCCAGGAGTGGGGCCGGCCGCTCGGTCCAGGCGACCGACTGGTACTTCGAGGCCGCCAGGCCCTCGGCGGCCTGCCGCTCGGCCGACCGTAGGGGACTGGGGACCAGCCGGGCGCCGAACTCCTCAGCGAAGGCGTCCGCCAGTGCATGGGCGATCTGCGCGGCCTCGAAGTCGCCCACCTCGCCCAGGCCGGCGACGCCGTCTTCGAGACGGCCTGGCGGGCCGTCGGGGAGCCGCAGACAGGCCAGGAGCCGGTCGGTCCGGGGCTCGATCAAGATGCTGCCGTGCTGCAGGATGGCCGTCGCCCGACGCACCTGGGCGCTGCCAACCAGCTTGCGGCCGTCGAGCAGGATCTCGTGCGCGGACGGCCGGTCGAAGCAGGCCGGACCATGATCCGGGGCCGCTGGCGCCGCGGTCTCAGCGGCTAACACCACCGGCGCCCCGAGCCGCTTGAGTCCACGTTCCAACGCCAGGCTCAGGCGGTGGTAGGACGGCAGGACCCCGCCGTCCAGGCCCAGCAGGCTCAGCGGCAGCGCCACACTATAAGTCAGCTCGCGATCGTGCAGGATGGCGCGGCCGCCAGTCGGCCGGCGGACCACGTCGACGCCAAGGCTGCGGCATCCGGCGACGTCCACCACCTCGAAGGCTTGAAAGTAGCCGAGCGAGAGGCAGGGCGGCGCCCATTCGTAAAAGCGAAGGGTGGGCGGGGTATCGCCCGCAGCCACGCCATCGAGCAGGCCCTCGTCGACCGCCATATTCCAGGCGCCCGTCGCCGGTGGATCGAGCAGCAGACGCCAGGTGGCGTCAGACGTTGAAGCGGAAGAGGGAGACATCCCCGTCCTTCATGACATAGTCGCGCCCTTCGAGCCGCACCTTGCCTCGGTCCCGGGCGGCCGCGTACGATCCGGCCGCCACCAGGTCGTCGTAGGCGACGATCTCCGCCTTTATGAAGCCACGTTCGATGTCGCTGTGGATCACACCGGCGGCCTCGGGGGCCTTGGCCCCCTGACGAACCGTCCAGGCTCGCACCTCCGGATCGCCGGCCGTGAGGAAAGTGACCAGGTTCAACAATCGGTAAGCCGCGTGGATGAAGGTCGGGAGCGCCGCCTCCTTCAGACCCGCGTCTTCGAGGAAGACGGCGGCCTCGTCGTCGGGTAGTTCACGAATCTCGGCTTCCAGCCGCGCCGATAGGGCGATCACGTCGGCATGCTCCGCCATGGCCTCGGCCCGAAGTGCCTGCAGCTCGGGGGTCTCCTTGCCTATCTGGTCTTCTCCGATGTTGGCGACGTAGAGCACCGGCTTAGCGGTGAGGAAGGAAAAGCTTTTGAGAAGTTTCGCCTGCTCTGGCTCGAAGCTCAGGGTGCGAATCGGTTTCCCCTCGTCGAGGTGGGCCGCCAGCCGGTCGAGGAGCTCGAGCTCCTCCTTCTCCTTGGCGCCGGGCTTGAGTCGCGCGGCGGAGCCGATCCTCTCCCGCCGTTTGTTGACCACATCGAGGTCGGCCAGCGCCAACTCGAGGTTAACCATCCCCATATCACGGCGTGGGTCGAGCTTGCTATCGACGTGTTGAACGTTCGGATCCTGGAAGGAGCGGACCACCATCGCCAGCGCGTCGAGCTCGCGGATATTCGAGAGAAATTGGTTGCCCATTCCCTCGCCGCGGCTGGCTCCTGCCACCAGGCCGGCGACGTCGACAAACTTCATCACGGTCGGCGTGACCTTCTTCGGCTTGTACATCTGCGCCAGCACGTCGAGCCGCTTGTCCGGCACTTCGACCATGGCGGTATTCGGTTCGACCGTGCTGAATGCGTAGGAGGCAACCCCGGCGCCAGCGCGGGTGAGCGCGTTGAACAGTGTGGTCTTGCCAACGTTGGGCAGGCCAACGATGCCGACGCCGAGGGTAATCAGCCACCTCCTGAAACTTGAGCAGACGCCCACGCCGGAGCGTCCGGTGTGGGCAAATGCTATCGGGTCGCGAGCGATGAACGGCGGCGATCAGTAGTTGGATGGATCGTCGAGGCTCACGAGGTCGTAGGGATTCGAGCGGTCCGGGAAGAGGTAGGC
>Ga0209160_1004901_pt1 | contig 10648 bp, 11 predicted proteins | sample GraSoiAngelo_153_FD_186167 | JGI IMG/M metagenome (GOLD analysis project Ga0209160, IMG submission 186167) | Grasslands soil microbial communities from the Angelo Coastal Reserve, California, USA - 14_1009_12_40cm (SPAdes) (version 2) | ecosystem: Environmental > Terrestrial > Soil > Grasslands ...
ATTGGTGCGACGATGCGGCGAATCCACATGTCCTTTCGATGAGGCGGCGCCGACCAAGTCAAGAACTTATCCAAGCGATCGACATTTCCGGACTATGTTCCCGCTATCGAAGGGCCGCCGATTCGAGCACGGACTGTCTTTCCTGGCGACTCTCGCGTTCCTGGGCGGCTTCTTCGGAGCCCGGCTCTTCCATCTCGCGTTCCCGAGTCTCATGGTCATCACCCAGGGAATCCACTTCCATCATTTCTGGTACGGGCTCACGATGATGGGTGTTGCCGGCTGGTTGGGCATCGTCGATAACGACGAAAAGTTCGCTCGGGTCTACGCGGTCGTGTTTGGGGTCGGGGCCGGGTTCGTCGGCGATGAGGTCGGGCTCCTCCTGACGTTCGACGATTACTATTCCGAGCTCACCCTCGAGTTCCTAGTCGCCGCGGTCGCCTTCCTCATCCTCGTCGCGTTGATGATCCGATACCGCAAGCAAATCCTCGAGGAGGTCTTCCACCTGAGCCGAGGGGAGCGGCTGACCCACGTGGGCGTGTTCCTCATCGGGTTCTCGGCCATCTCGTTCGCGTTTGGCACGTTCGAACTCGGCATACCTCTGGTCGCCATTGGCATTGCCCTATTCATTCTCGGATACTCGCGCGAGCGCAGAATGGCACGAAGGAACGTCTCCTGACGAAGTATTGGGCGGAGCTACCCGATCAGGAATGAGAGTTCGAGCCTCACCCGGGGAATTGTGAAAGAAGCGCCTCCGTAAGACAACTCTCGAGGACCTTCTCTCGCACGAATGGCAATAGCCTTGGGGAAGGCGCAGCGAGGATGGGACTGCGAACGCGCCCCTGGTCATCGACCGCGAGGAGTCCAACCCCTTCCGACAGGAAAGTCCAACGTTGGCGATAGGCGCGACATGCTGCCCCGAGAGGCATCGCGACCCAGACGCGATCGGCGGCGAGCTGGTAGGCGATCGCTTGTCGAAGGGCTTCGGCCCATCGATGCATTTTCATTTCAATCGCCGTCACGCTCGTTCCGCGCGAGCCGACAACGTCCGCTCGCCGACCGAGAATCGGGACCTCGATCCGAACGTCGAATCCGGCATCTCGGAGCCATGTCGCCACCGGCTCACGAAGGTCGGACTCAAAACGAAATGCCACAATCCGTGAGTGTGTCTCCAATGGAAAACCCTAATCCCCGGTCGAGCGAAACCCACCCACCCCAGAGCCGCCTAACGAGAACCCGGGCCCCAATCGAGCTTACGGTGCCAGCGTTGCAATGTCCAGTAGAGAAGGAGAGGGCAGCGATGATGGCGATCACCCAAAATCCTCCAAATTGAACGTCGACCGGGAGGAGGCTCGCGGCTGCGAGTCCGACCGCGAACCCGAGGAGGGCGGAGAAATGGCCGAGCACGGCCAAGTTGAACGAGGCGGCATCCCGATCCTGCAACGCGCCGAGATACGCGAGCGCGGCCGCAAAACAGGAAGACGACGAGGAGCAAGGAGAAATACGCACGCACGGTCGCGGACGAGGCGGAGCCGACCTGGAATTGGCTGACGCCCACCACGATTCCGAGCAGGCCGGCGAGCGTCGCCAAGAACCCGAGCAGGTGGAGTTCGTCCTCCTGGTCGAGCATGCTACCGACTTCTCCCTGTGGATTCGAGAACCGGACTGTCTCTGGTAAGCATGCCCGTTTCGGCTTTCGGACCTAGCTCGGAGGCTTTCAGGAGGTCCGGGAGGCCTTCCGCCTTCCCCATGAAGTCGGGGTCACACCGCCGACCCGCCAATCCGCGCCTCGCGCGGAATCGCACTATGGCCCCCCGGAACAAGCCCGCGGACGACCTAACTATATAACGGACTACCTGCGTCCGGTCGAAGCCGGCGCGCCGGAGCGCCGCTTCCGGCCCTCGGTGGTGTGTCTTTGGCGAAAATCAAGATCGAAAACGTCGTCGCTTCGACTTCCCTCGGGGAGGAACTCGACCTCCAGGCGATCGCTCGCGTCCTCGGCGGGGCCGAGTATGAGCCGGAGCAGTTCCCCGGGCTGATCTATCGGCTCAAGGAACCGAAGACGGCAATCCTCCTGTTCCGAAGCGGGAAGGTCGTGTGCACGGGCGCGAAGAGCCTTGAGAACGTCAAGACGGCGATCGACCTCGTCGCGAAGCAAATCGGGGCCGCGGGTATCCAGGTCCACAAGAACCCGGAGATTGTGGTCCAGAACATCGTTGCGACCTCGGACCTCGGTGCGCAAATCGACCTGAATGCGATTGCGATCTCCCTCGGCGCGGGAAAGGTCGAGTACGAGCCGGAGCAGTTCCCCGGCCTGGTCTATCGGATCGATGAGCCGAAGGTCGTCGTCCTCCTGTTCGGCAGCGGCAAGCTCGTCTGCACGGGGGCGCGCAAGCCGCAGGACGTCGAGCAGGCGGTCGAGAGGATCACGGGCGAGCTGAAAGCGGCCGGACTCCTCCGTTGATTCGTTGGGCGGCAGCTCCGAGAGGTCGGTACGCCCGTCGAGACGCTGCGAAGCGCTTATGCGTCCGGGGGCAGTGGCGGTGCAGGTATGGCGAAAACCGAATTGTCTGGAACGGTGACCGCGTTCCGCCAAAGCAAGTTCAAACAGGACAGCTACCAAACCATCGTTCAGATGGCCAGCGTGGACGTTGCTGCAAAGGCCGTCGGAGCCCGCGCGGTGTGGCTTCGCGAGGACGGGCTTCGGATTCAGGGCCGCGTCGTGGCACGCCACGGTTCGAAGGGGGCGGTCCGGGTTCGGTGGAACCGGGGCTTTCCGCCGCAGGCCTTGGGGTCCCAAGTCAAGATCCTTCCTTGACGCGACGAAGCTCGGCGTTCACGACCTGGGCATGGAAGCGAAGGCGACGTCGGACTCGCTCGCCAAAGCGAGCCGGCGAAGAAAAGGACCTGGTCCCGCCTCTTCCGTGGCCAGCCTCTGCAACTCAGGCCAGGTGCAGACGTACGCCCGCCCGTCGATGACGATCGCGATCTCTACCGCGTCGCCGCCCCGAGTGGCCATGCGGCGGACCTGATCCAGACGATGACCGACGACGACAATCGTGCCACCCTGGCCATGGAAGCCCTGGGCCAAAGACTCCAGCAAGTCTTCGTGGGCCGGATCTTGATGGTTCGTAAACTCGTCCAAGAACAAGACGTCCGGTTCGATTGCGCAGGCCCTCGCCATCGCGAGACGTTGACGCTCCCCGCCGGAGAGACTCAAAGCAGGCTCTTGTTCATACCCGGAAAGGCCGACGGAGGCCATTGCCGTTCTACCGCGCCGGTCCGCGACTTCTCGGGAAACGCCACGCCATCGGAGGGGCAGTGTGACGTTGTACAAGACCGGCGCCTTCAGAAGCCCGACGTGTTGTTGAACGTACCCGATCTGCTGCCGAAGGTGTGCGCGTCCGGCGCGATTTAGCGTGGACCACTCTCTCCCATCCACGAGGGCCTTCCCAGCGCTGGGTGGTTGCAGCCCGAGCAAGAGGCGCAGGATGGTCGTCTTTCCCGCCCCGGTCGGTCCGAGGACGACGACGAAGGAGCCGCGCGGCAAGCCGAGGTCCACCCCCTGAAGGAGCGGACGGCCTTCCAGGGCCACCCCGACCTGAGCCAAGGCGAATTCCGGCGGATTGCAGGCGCGATCGACTGGGAGCTCGGCCAACCGGTCATCCCTCCGCACCGGTCTTCTTGGATGTCGGTCGTTTCGGCCGTCGATGCGACGTGTCGATACGATGCGCAAACGCTCGCTCCGCGCGCTGGAGCCGACGAAGCAGGAACGCCATGAAGAGCGCCTGGACGAGGATGAGGGCCGACAACGCCAGGGCGAATTCGAAGTCGCCTTGGTTGACTTCGAGCAGAATCGCGGTGCCGAGGGTCCGCGTCTCCCCTCGGATGTTCCCGCCCAAGATGAGCGCCGCGGCCACCTCCGCAAGGGAACGCCCGTACCCCACGAGGACGGCCGCCGTCACGCCGAATCGGGCCTCCCGGAGAAGGGCGATCGCCCGCTGGGGGAGCGACGGTCCGCCCGAGTCGACGATCTCGACGACCTCCGGCGGAAGCTCTGCCACGGCGGAGACGGTCAGACCGGCGATCAAGGGCGTCGTGAGAAGCGTCTCCCCCAAGAGGATGGCCACCGGTGTAAAGAGGAGGCCGAGGTCCCCGAGGGGACCCTCCCGACGGAGGAGAAGGTAGAGGAGGACGCCGGCAACGATCGGTGGAAAGGCGTAGAGCGCATAGACGATGGTTCGGATCGCACCGCGTCCGGGAAACCGCTCGAGGACCAGCAGCAAACCCAAGGGCACGCCGAGCAAGGAGCCCAGGGCCGTCGCACCGACCGTGACGGCGACGGTCAGCAAGGTGATGTTCACGAGTTCATCGAGCGGGATGGCCATCGTTCGAGCTCCGTCGGATCGTGCGTCCTAGGCGTTCGGGTCACCTGCGTCCGGGTAGAAGGCCGGCTTGCCGGCGACCTGAAAGTTCGCGACGACCGCCTGCCCGGCCGCTCCCGTCAGCCACGCCGCGAACGCCAACGCGCCCTCCTCGTAGGCCTTTGGGTGGACGCCGGCGTTGATCGGGATGACCCCGTACAGATTCTTCATCCGCGCCGAATCACGGACGACCACGGTCAGGTTCCCCGTGAGCCCCTGCGACTGCAAGAGGTTCCAGGTCGCCTCGTCCGTCAAGGCGTAGCCGGCGAACTGCGCCGCCACCCGCAACGTATTCGCTTGCCCGGAGCCCGTCTCCTTGTACCACGAACCGCTGAGGAGAGACGCGTTGACGCCCGCCGCGGCCCACAAGGCGAGTTCTTTGGCATACGTCCCGCTACCGTCCCCTCGGCTGACGAACGTAATCTCGTTTCGATGCTCGTACAGCAGGGCCAGAAAAGCGGACGCATTTTGCGCGAGCTGTTCCGCGGACAGAGAGCTGTTCCATGTGCGGATGCCGGGACCTACAAGGACGAACCAGTTGTACATCACGGGCTTCCGCCAAAGTCCTTGCTGATCGGCGACGAACGTCAGCTCGCGCGCCCGATCGTGGGTCAGGAGGACATCGAGGTCCCCATTCCGGCCTTGCTGAAGGATCGCGCCCGTCCCCGCCACGACGATTCGCAGGGGCACTCCGGTCTGCCGAGTGTATTCCCCTTGTAGCACGTCGAGCAGGCCGGTGTCCTGTGTCGTCGTCGTGCTCCCGACGATCAGGACCCGGGGCTCTGGACCCAACCAGAGGAACCAAAGCGCGAGTGTCGACGCGATGACGGCCGTCCCGATGGCGACGGTCATCCATTTCAGTCGTGTCGTCATGACAACACGCCCGAATCCCGCGTCACCTTATGAAGTCGATGACCTGGGTGACGGGCGAGCGGCAAGGATTATTAGCGGCTCGCGGCATCGAAGGTCAATGGTCTCCCCTCGCTCGAGGCGGGAACCGCCCTCCTCCTCGAAACCGCGAGATTTTCGGTACTCGGAAGACCGGTTGGCCCGTCTGCTCAAGGAAGTCCAAGAGACCGGTAGCCTGCGGGCGGCCGCGCGGCGCTTGGGAATGGATCCCGGCAATGGCCTGCGCATGATCCGGAGTGCGGAGGCCGTGCTCGGAACCGCGTTGGTCCGGGGCAAGACGGGAGGTCGGAGGGGCGGGCATACAATGCTGACGGCGAGGGGAACGAGGATCGCCATCAAACCGGTAGACCAAGATCCGCCAAGCAGCACGCGATGGCGTTGCTTCCTCGTCGGCTCCCTGTTGCCACGCGCCCCTGTGGTCGTTGCGGTCCCAGATGCGGGCGTCCAGGTTCTCGTCGCGTCGGCTCCGGGACCCGGACGTTCGCAGGGCCGACGTCACATCCCGGGGGACGAACTTGAGCTGGAGATTCCTGCCTCGGCAGTGACCCTTGGCGAACTTGGCGAGAGGACGGCGAGAACCAGCGCACGAAACCACTGGACCGCGCGCGTGATTCGTGTGGGTCGAGAGGGCCGCTGGGGGATTCGGCGGATTGACTTGCGGGTCGGGGCGGCAACGCTCGTTGCGGCAATCACGGGTTCTGCCATCCGCGACCTCGGGCTCGAAAAAGGATCCGCGGTCCTCGCACAAGTCAAAGCCACAGCGTTGCGCCTCCGAAGGCCCCGGGTCCACGGGATTTCAGGTCGAACCGCTGACCGCGAGAGACGAAGACCCGCCCGCTAATCGGGTCCTGCGAGGTGGAAACCCGAGAGAGGGACGCCCGAGTTAGCCGTGCCGCACTCGACTGCCTTTGGCTTCTCGCGCTCTAAGAGCGAGGCCAGCAACAATCGAGAGAAGTCCGATGGCGATGAAGACCTCGGCGATCCTGATCACGGGAAGGTCAAACCTCGTCGTGCGAAGGAGGATGGCAACGAGAGAACCAAGCCCGAAGAGGATGCTGCAGGCGCCTCCCCAGAACAGCACTCGGCTCGCCGGGATCGGGTCGGCTGCCTTCTCCATGACTGTCAGCTGTGGCTTCGTGTTGGCCATCCCGAAACCTCCATCCCTCCATATCGGCATATCTCTTCTGCTACCGAGATCCGCGAGATTGAACCCGATTCTAAGGAATTGAGACGGACCCGGAGGGATTCGCCATTTCTCCATGTAGACATGTAAGTGCCCGACGGACCAGCGGACCAATTGAGGTACGCCAAGAGCAGAAAGGTCGTCCCGTCCCAGCATGAGGAGGACCAAACGGTTTTCCTCCCCTTCCCCTTTGTGCGACATCCATCCCAGCCCGATTCACTTTAGCCAACGCGGAGGAACTGAACTCTTCTTGCGAAACCACCAGGGGGTTAGTGAAAAAGAGTTGGATTCCCATCGGTTCCACCGATAGAGGGAACGTTCCTCGCCCGCACGCGATTCTGCCTGGGTGAAATGCCCCGGTCGGGATTCGAACCGGATCGCGTTGGGGTCCGGACGGACCCTCTGCGGCTGAGGCTGACTCCAGCACTTTAATCGGTTCCGCTGTGCGAAGCCCCCGCGAGGGCTGCGATTCCCTCGAGTGGAATCGGAAAGTTCGCGACCCGATGCTTCAGCTCATATTCGAGTTCGTAGAGGGCTTTCTCCATCGCCCACCCGCGGATGAGGCGACCGGCCTCCTTGGCGTCGTGGGTGTGATGAAGCGTAGAATGAGAGAGGTAGGTGCCCGTAAACCGTCCGACCATGTCCTCTTCCCACCCCCTCATTCGGTCCATCGCGGCCTCCTGTGGACCCAAGAGGACCCCCGGTTCGGGGGGCAATGTCGGATTGGCGACGTCTCTGACGAGATCCCTAATCACGTAGTTCCGGACGTAGGCAAAGGATCGGACCATGCTCCCGACATCCCGGAGGGGAGGTAGTTTCCTACCGCGCTCACCCAGCACCCGCTCGGGCTCCCCTTCGAAGTCGATGAAAAGAAGCACCCCGTCCGCCCGTCGTCGCAGCACTTGGGCCAGGTGCAAGTCCGAATGGATGACGCTTTTCACACCGCCCACGTGGGCCTCGAGATGCCGCAACGTCTCCTCGATTGGCGCACGAAGTTCGAGGAGTCGGGTCCGGGCCATTCGGGCGGATTCGGCGAGGATCGGTTCCTCGGCATGAGCGAGTTGACCGAGTCGCCGGAGAGCGGCTCCGAGGGATCGGGTCGCAGATTTGAACACGCCGCGGAAATCTTCCTCGGTGAACGGCTCGGGGTGCCAGAACCCCGGATGGCGGTCGATGAGAGCGTCATGCAACGCCGCCGTCGCCTCCCCGAGATCGGCTGCGACATCGAGAGTCGACTCCTCGAAATCCTCGTTCGGGTTTACCTCCCGATCCAAGGTGTGACGCCAACCGTCGCAGAGCCACGCGAACAGGTCGTCCGCCTCGATGTGCTCGGTCGCCACTCCAAGGACGAGGCGGTCCACCCCATGTGCGAGTGCGACCTCCCCGAGAAATCGGGCCACGTGCGGGAACTTACGGGCATGGAGCCGAGCCAGGATGTCGGGCTCCCGATTCCCGGTGTCGAGAAACTTATACGACTTCAGGACGACGTCTCCCGAGCCGGTCGTGATCCGAAGCACGACGTTCGAGGTGTCCCCGCCCGGAATCGGAGAGGCCCCTCGAAAGGCACTCATCCCTTCCCCGTGGAAATTCAGGGAGTCCCCTGACTCGGTCGGAACCTTCGCCGCCCGTCGGAACGCGTCCACCACGAAACGCGCGAAGCTCTCCCTACGCTCGGCTTCCATCACATAGAAGCTGTGGCGGTCCGCCTCGAGCTCGAACGCGGTCGGATCGAGTCGGGCCGACGCGATGGAGAGCGGGAGGTGGATGGGCCGTGCGCCCGTGTCCGCATCCGTCGCTTGGAGGAGAAAGAAGACGATCGCCTCGATTCCCGTTTCCGAGAGGAGGGCACGATCTTTCACGGCAAGCCGCGTCGTCCCGCGGATCGAGTCGCCGCACCAGCGGAGGGACCCCAGCCATGTCCTCATCGGACGGGAGGCACGCAGCGCCCGGTCCGTGGCTGCGATCGCGTCGTCGAATCGCGTGGCCATCACGTCAACGACCGATATAATTCCAGGGTCCTGGCCGCGATTCGGTCCCACGTGAAGTTCCGGAGGACATGCCGCCGGCCCGCCTTCCCCATCTTCGCGCCGGTCTGGGGATCCTCCAAGATTCGGGTGATCGCCCGGCCCAGTTTCGCAGGCTCTCCCGGTGGGACGAGCAGCCCGGTCTCCTCGTTCACGACGACTTCCTTGATGCCCCCGACCCGGGTGGCCACGACCGGCGTCTCGCAGGCCATCGCCTCGAGGTTGATGATCCCGAACGGCTCGTAGACGGAAGGACAGGCGAACACGGCCGCTTCGTTGTACAGATTCACGAGGTCGTGGTCTTCGAGCATGTCTCGAATCCAGACCACATCGTTCCGGGACTTGATGGCCGACCGAAGGTCCGCTTCGATTTCCGGGGTATCCGGCTTGCCCGTGGCCAGGACCAGGGTGGTCCCCTCCGGAACATGGTCCATGGCGGCGACCAGATCGAAGATCCCCTTCTGGTGGGAGAGTCGACCGACGAAGAAGACATACGGCCTACGAATCGAGAACTTCTTCACGCTCTCCAGGCCATCCCGCGGATAATACTTCTGCGGGTCCACGCCGTTGTGGATCACCGCGACCCTCGACGCCGGGATCGGATACGCCTTCTGGATGTCCGCCTTCATGTCCCGCGAGACGGCGATCACGGCGTCACAGGCGAGGAGTCCGTCCCTCTCCATCCACAGGCTCAGCTCGTAGCCCGCGCCCAATTGCTCCCGCTTCCAAGGCCTCAACGGTTCCAGCGAATGGACCGTCGCGACGAGCTTCGCCCCGTAGATCCGCTTCGCCATCGCCCCCGCGAAATTCGTGTACCAGGTGTGCGTGTGCACGATCGCGGCGTCGATCGGATCCGCGACCATGTTCATGTTGAAGGAGAGGACTTGGAGCGCCTTGAGAATCCTCGGATCGCCCGTCGCGAGGCCCCGCAGGGTCGATTGATATCGCAGGACGTTCACTCCTTCGATCTCCGGTTTCGGGCCGACTTCGAGGGTGCGGACCTCCACCTTGATCCGTTTCGCCAGCGCCGTGGTAATGTACTTCGCGTGGACGCCCGCGCCTCCATAAATGGCCGGCGGATACTCCCACGTGAAGACCGACGCCTTCATGTCTGCAGCGAAGTACGTAGCGGCGACGATGAAGGTTCCGGTGTCGGGTCAGCCAGGTCCGTGCTCGCACCAGCGGGGATTCTTCCACTCGCCGTGCGCCTCGCCTACGATGTGTCCCGTATCCGCGACGGTCTCTTCGACGGACAGGACCGGTTCTCCGCCCGGCCATTCGCCACCAGGCGCCAATGCAAACATGGTCGCCCGTTTGATCACGTCGGCCGGAGAACGCTCCGACACCTCAGACTCGAGGGACGAATACCAGGCGGCTTCTGTCGTTTCCCATGCGGGGACGGTCTGCAGCGCCGCGAACTCCCCGCGCGCATGCCAGTCCAAGAATTCGAGGAACGTTGCACGGAGGAGACGCCCGAGCCCCGCCGCGTGACCGAGGTCCTTCGCGCGAACGCTCGCCTCCGCGAGATCCCGGAGCGCCTGCACGAGGAGGACGACATTCTGGAACGTGACCCGCGTGTCGGGATTGTCCCAAAACCTCGGGTCGGAGCGCGTCCCCATGAGCATCAGCATGTAGCCGCGAGCGAGGAAACCGGCGACCTCGACGTCCATCCTCCCTCCGACGAGGTCCTCGGCGGATGCGGCGAAGTCGGTCCCGCTCGTTGACAACCCCTGAGCCAGATAGTGATCGCGGAACCAGTGACGGCCATAGGAGACCGCGAGGCGACGCAACACGGGGGCACGCCGGGTCACACCGGCCGATTGGAGCAGCTGGAGGGACTGTCGGCGAACCGCCGTTTCGACGCGTTCGGTCGCCAGGGTGAAGGCGTGCTTCCATAGCTGGGACATCGACCGATCCCGATGGATGCGAGACACCACGAGTCCATCGGATCGCCGAAGCCCGGTCCAGCGCGTGTCCGATGTGATTCCTCCAGAGAGCATGTCGTCGTAATCCGACCAGCTCGAATGATCGACCAACGCCAAGGTCGGCGCATCCCTCGGTGGGATGGGAGGGACGACCTGGACGCCGCCTTCTCGGAGGGAATGGACGAT
>Ga0209160_1004902_pt1 | contig 10646 bp, 9 predicted proteins | sample GraSoiAngelo_153_FD_186167 | JGI IMG/M metagenome (GOLD analysis project Ga0209160, IMG submission 186167) | Grasslands soil microbial communities from the Angelo Coastal Reserve, California, USA - 14_1009_12_40cm (SPAdes) (version 2) | ecosystem: Environmental > Terrestrial > Soil > Grasslands ...
ATAGATTTCGGCTTGCGACTCGCGAATCTTGTAGGTTGAGTACGCCGAGAGAACGAACAGCGCGGCAGCACCAGCCCACAACCAGAACGAAATCCGGAGCAAGGAGGGTCCAGCGCGCTTGGTACCGGCGGCTTCAGTACAGACGATTTGCATAAGGTGGCCTTTGAGTATGTCGGAAGGCGCGGCCTCGGAAGCGAGCTTCCGCGAGCGCCTTGGCGCAATCCTCACATCTTATCGTTCCAACTGCATTCTTACTTCTTCAGCGACTGCCAGCGCCTGCTCGACGCACGAGCCGATGGCCGGGCCACGCAGGTAGTTGCCCGTCAGGAAGAGGCCCGGGAAGCGCGCCAAATTCCCGGCGATCGCCGCAAGACGTTCGCCATGGCCGAGATTGTACTGCGGAAGCGCACGCGGCCAAATGGTGACATTCGAAAACGTGGGGCTGGCTTTGATGGAGAGCACAGGGCCGATTTCGCGATGAACGAGGCTCGAAAGCTCTTCGGACTTCAGTGTCGCAGCAGACGGATCGGTTGCGCCACCGACGAAGGTCGTGAGAAGCACTTGGCCTTCGGGAGCGCGACCGGGGAAGAGCGAGGAATTCCAGACCGTGCCGAGAACGCGGAGGCCGGAGGAGCGCGGCACCAGAAAGCCGAAGCCGTCGAGCCTATGGCCGACGTCAATTTTGCGATAGCCAAGGGAGACCACGACGGCGGCCGCGTATTCGACCGAAGTGAGAAGCGATTCGAACGAAGGATTGAGTTGCGCGAGGAGCTTTCCCGTCACGTCGGTAGGCGCCGCAAAGATCACAGATTTGGCAGAAATCGATTCGTTGCCGCTGCCGTCGAGAGCAACCTGAAAGGAGCCATCATTTTGCCTGTAGATGTTCATCGCGCTCGTTTTGGTAAGAACTGACGAACCAAGTTGGTTTGCCAGAGCCCGAACGAACGTTTCGTTGCCATCCCGAAACGTGTTCAGCGTGGGGCGTTCGCGCGGGCCTTTCTTTGATTTGGCCAGGCGCAGCATGCCGCGAACAATGCTGCCTAGGGCTTTTTCGGCTTCATGAAGCTGAGGAAAGGCACTGCGCATGCTCAGTTTTTCCGGGTCGCCGGCGTAGACGCCCGAGACGAAGGGACCGACGAGGCGATCAAGGAGCTGGTCCGAAAATTTTCTGCGAACAAAAGCGGCGACGGATTCATCGGTGTCGGGTGGAACGCTTTTGCCGAAAATGTCGCGAAGGAGAGCCCATTTCGTGGAGCTATTGATGAGCCGGCTCAAGAAGAATGCAGGCGGGCTCAGGGGCACGGGCTGTAGCGCGCCATTGACCAGGACATAGCGTGGAGCGCGTGGCGGAGCTTCGAGGAGCTGGTCCGCAATGCCAAGCTCCGCGCACAGGCTCCTCAATTGAGCAGTGCCGGCGAAACTCTGCGGCCCGAGTTCGAGCAAAAAGCCGTCGCGGACGACCGAGTGAATGACGCCGCCCGTGCGTGGGGAAGCTTCGACGAGAAGAACCTCGATGCCGGCTTTCTGGAGAGCGTGAGCGCAGACGAGGCCCGAGATGCCACCGCCAACCACCAGAGCTGGGACGTGACGAGTCACGGAGAAGTGCGCATCCTCGTGCGATCAGAGAGTTTTCGAAAAGAGCGGCTTGGCGGCGAGCTGCTGTTTTTCGAGATAGGGATCGAAGACCATAGCCAGGTTACGGATGAAAATGCGGCCAAGCCAGGTGGCGCGAATTTCACCCCGGTTGAGGAGGATAAGGCCATCCTCGCGGAACGGTTCGAGACGGCGGAGCTCTTCCGCGAAGCATTCGTCGAAGTCAATCACAAATTCGCGGGAAATTTCGTCCTTGATGACCACGGTGTGGCAGAGCAACCGGCTGATGACGGCGCGGCGGAGAAGGTCTTCTTCGGAAAGATGATAGCCGCGCATGGTGGCGAGGCCGCGTTCCGCCACAGCTTTTTGCCAGGAAGGGATGTCGCGGTGATTTTGCGCGTAGGCAGCTTGAATTCCGCTGATAGCGGTGATGCCCATGCCGTAGAGATCAGCGCCAGCCTTGGTGGTGTAGCCTTGAAAATTGCGGTGGAGCGTGCGGTTCTGCTGGGAAACGGCAAGTTCGTCGCCGGGCTTGGCGAAATGGTCCATACCGATGTACAGGTAGCCGGCCTCGACAAATTGGAGCAGGCCGGTGCGAAAGATCTCGAATTTCACCATGCCTTCGGGGAGATGGGCAACGAACGAGCCTTGCTGTTTTTTCAGCCACGGCACATGGGCGTAGCTGAAGAGCGCGATACGGTCGGGGCTGAGGCTGATGATCTGCTCCACGGTGTGGGCAAAGGTTTCGGGCGTCTGATAAGGCAGGCCATAGATGAGGTCGACATTGATGCTTTCGAAGCCCAGTTCGCGCGCGGCGAAAAGCAGATCGCGCGTCATCTCGAAGGGTTGAATGCGATGAACGGCCTTCTGCACGTCGGGATGGAAATCCTGAATTCCCATGCTCAGGCGGTTGAAGCCCATTTTGCGAATGGCTTCGAGATGCGCGCGTGAGGTGACGCGGGGATCGACTTCAATGCCGATTTCGCTGTCGGGAGCAAACTTGAAATGCTCGCGCGTGAAGCCGAAAAGATCTTCAATCTGCTCCGGGGTCAGATAGGTAGGCGTGCCCCCGCCCCAATGGAATTGGACGACGCGGCGGCTCTTTGAAATGCTGTGGCTGATGCGTTCCATCTCGCGCTTGAGCACATCGAGATATGGCGGGGCCACGTTTTTATTTTTCTGGATGACGACGTTGCAGGCGCAGAACAGGCACAGGCTTTCGCAAAAAGGGATGTGCATGTAGAGCGAAACCGGGGTCTTCGCGCTCTCCGCCTCTCCGAAAACTCTTTCCAGATCTCCCGGGCCGAACGTATCGTTCCAAACGGGCGCGGTCGGGTAGCTGGTGTAACGAGGCCCGGGACGATTGTATTTGGCGAGAAATTCTTCGCCGACGCGCAATTCGCCGCGCATTTGCTGGAGTGTGGGATAGGCGAGCGTCATCGCGACGGCCTCTTACCGTGATTGTGCCGCAGGCCGGACATCCTGCCGCAAGGCTTGCTGGCCAGTTTCAATGAAAAGCTGAGCATTCTCGACCGGCGTACTTGGCAGTATGCCATGACCGAGATTGAGAATGTGACCATGTCCGGCCAGAGAGTTGATCGTATCCTGCGTAACTTCCCTGATTTTCGCTGGCGGACCGAGCAGTACAGCAGGATCAACATTTCCCTGCAAAGCGATTTTCGGGCCAAGCATCCTGCGAATTTCCGCCAAGTCCACGCGCCAATCCACGCTCAGAACGTTTGCCCCCGAACGCGCCACGGCTGAGAGCAGGTGCTGCGACCCTTTTGTATAGTAAATGACCGGGGCGGAGCCGGAGATTCCCGAAGCGATTTCTTGCACGGCGGGAAGAGCAAATTCCTGATAGTCCTGCAGATTCAGCTCGCCGCACCAGGTGTCGAATAACTGGATCGCGGCCACACCGGCCGCGATCTGCGCCCTAAGATAAGGAATCGTGGCCAGAGCAATGCGATGAAGCAGTTCGCGGAAGGTTTTCGGCTCGTGGTAAAGGAATTGCTTGGTGGTGACGAATCCCTCCGCCGCCTTGCCTTCGACCATATAGCAGGCCAGGGTCCACGGAGCAGCGGCGAAACCCAACACGGGGACATCGGGTCCGAGGGACTTCCCGATGCGGCGGATGGCTTCCGGGAGAAAGCCGGTTTCACTTTCCGGATCGAAGATCCTTAGCTTTTCGACGTCTGCTTTGGTGCGCACGGGGCTCGGCAAAGTCGGACCGCCATCGCCAAGTTCGAGTGGCAGGCCCATGGCCTCGGCGGGAATCAGAATATCGGAGAAAACGATGACGGCATCGACGCCCAAACGGCGAAAAGGCTGAATCGAAACTTCCACGGCCAGTTGCGGCGTCTTGCAAACTTCCAGAAACCCGTGCTTGGCACGAATCTCGCGGTATTCGGGCAGGTACCGCCCTGCTTGCCGCATCATCCATACCGGGACTCGGGAGACGGCCTCCCCGCGGCAAGCGCGAAGAAACAGTTCTTTTCGGTTGATGGATGCGGTTTGGATGGGCATGTCTTGTCCGGCGAATTAAGAATAGCAAATCCGCGCCACTCGTGCCGGTGGGAGTCAGAGCAAGAGAGCCTGCTGTGCATGCGCGCATGGCCGTAGGCTATACTCGGAGTGACGGAACGGGCGAGGCTAGTTGCTCCGTAGGCAGGGTGTTCGATGCAGGGCAGATGGGGTCATCTCCACGGATACAGACCGTGAATCACGCGCTTTTCATTTCGACGGTTGTCGCTTACGCGCTGAGTTTCTCGCTGTATTTGTTTTTCCTGAATACCGGGAAAGTGCTTAGCGGGCGGCTGGGAACGTTGCTGCTGGCCACGGGACTGGTGACGCATTATTTCGTGTTGCTCGAAAGATCCCGCGGGTTACATACGGTTCCTTACCACGACCTTTACGGATCGATGTCGCTTTTCGGCTGGCTGCTGGCGCTGACGTATCTGAGCCTGGAGTTCTATCACCGGCAGCGCTCAGTTGGGGCCCTCGTTCTTCCATTTATTTTGGTTTTTTTTCTGGCGGCACATCTTGCGCCTGCGGATAAGCTCTCGCCGCCTGACGCCCACGGCCCAACGTTTGCCTTTCACGTGGCCCTGAGCATTCTGGCGTATTCGGCGTTTGCGCTTTCCTTTGTGCTCAGTGTGATTTTTCTGGGGGAGGAACGGCTGCTGCGCAGCCACAAGCTGGGCGATATCGTCTGGCGGCTGCCGCCGCTCGAATTATTGGAGCGCATGAGCCGGTCGAGCGTGCTCGTGGGTTTGGTTTCCATCACCATCGGAACAGCCTTCGGATTTCTGTGGGTCGATCGGCTGAGCGACAAGTATTCGTTCTACGACCCGAAATACGCCATCACGCTGCTGGTGCTGCTCCTCTACGCGGTTTATTTCCGGCTGGCGCGCGCAACCGCATGGCGCGGGGCGCGTGCTTCCAAACTATGCGTCTTCAATTTTGTGGTCGTCTTTTTTAGCTTTACGGTGGTGAATCTGTATCTTTCGCACAGTCACCGCTACTTCTAGGAGCGTCTGGACCGCGGCATGGAGATCGTTCTCGTCGGACTGAATCACCGCACGGCGCCCGTTGAGGTGCGTGAAAGGGTATCATTCACCGCCGAGCAAGCCCGGAGAGCCGCGGAACAACTTCGCACCAGGGGAATTCTCGAAGAGACGCTGGTTCTCTCCACCTGCAATCGCAGCGAAGTGTACGGAGTTCCGCCGGAATCGGCCCATGAATGCGCGCCGGGACTTTCCACTTTTCTCAGCGAGTTTCACGCCGTGCGGCCCGACGTTCTCGGGGAATCGCTGTACCACCACTACGACCGGCAAGCGGTGCGGCACCTCTTCCGGGTTTCGGCGGGTCTGGATTCCATGATGCTGGGCGAGGCAGAGATTCTCGGGCAGGTGCGCGAGGCCTACCGCTTTGCACACCAGCAAGGCGCGACCGGGCCTGTGTTGAACCGGCTGTTCCAGGGCGCGTTGGAAGTTGGCAAGCGAGTGCGCTCGGAAACCGAACTCGGTGCGCGGCCGATGTCCGTGGCATCAGCCGGAGTCAAGCTAGCGGAACGCATTTTCGGAAAACTGAGCGAGCGCAGCGCGCTCGTGCTGGGAGCGGGGACCATCAGCGAGCAGGTTCTTTCCCAACTGCGGGATCGCGGGATCGCACATCTGTATGTGATGAACCGCTCGCGGGATCGTGCGAACGGCCTGGCGAAACAATACACGGGAGAAGTTCTTGGTTGGGGCGAGTGGGAGAACGCTTTGCAATTGCCGGATGTCATCGTGTCGTCCGTCGCAACAGAAGAACTGGTTCTGCGCCGGGAGATCGTCGAGCAGGCCATGGACGGACGGGGGAATCGCGCATTGTTTCTGATGGACTTGGGCTTGCCGCGGAATATCGATGCCAGCGTGGGAAAGCTCTACAACGTGTACGTCTACAATATCGATGACCTCAGCGACATCGTGGAGCAGAACCGGCATGCGCGTGAAAATGAAATTCCCAAGGCCGAAGTCATTGTCGAAGAACACGTCGGGAAATTTCTTTCTTGGCAGGCAAGCGTCGAGCTTGTGGGACTGGTCAATGCCCTGCGTTCGAAGATGCGCGAGGAACGCGCTCAATTTATCCGTTCGCGCGTGGAGTCGATCCGGCACCTAACCGAAGAGGACCGGGCTTACGTGGAAAAATTGATGGATGAAATGCTGGAAAGTCTGCTGCTGGAGCCCGCACAACGGCTGCGAGGCGAGAAAGATTTGCGCCGGAAGATTCAAAACGTCGAGGCGCTGCGCGACCTGTTCCTTTCGAACCGGGAGAAACCTTGAGGACTTTGCGCATCGGCACGCGCGCGAGCTTGCTGGCCAAGTGGCAGGCGGAGTTCATTCGCAAACAGCTTTTTGCCGCCACCGGGATGGAGCCGGAAGTCATCGTCATCAAGACCGCAGGCGACAAGATGCAGCACGCGCCGGTCACGCAGATTGGCGGAAAAGGAATTTTCATCAAAGAGCTGGAAGAGGCGCTGCTGGAGGAAACCATTGACCTCGCCGTGCACAGCGTCAAGGACATTCCGACGGATGTTCCGTCGCGGTTGATGTTCCCTGCGGTTTGCCGGCGCGATGACGTGCGCGATTGCCTGGTGGGTTCGACGCTGGCTAATTTGCGAAAAGGGGCGCGCGTGGGAACGAGTAGTTTGCGGCGCCAGGCGCAGTTGAGGCACCTCCGGCCAGACCTTGATTTGCGCGATTTGCGCGGAAATGTGGACACGCGACTGCGCAAAGTGGAAAGCGGGGAGTACGAGGCCATCATGGTTGCGAAAGCGGGATTAGACCGCCTGGGACTGAGCCAGCGGATTTCCGAGATTCTTTCTCCTGAAGTGTGTATGCCGGCGGTGGGACAGGGCGCCATTGCGGTAGAATGCCGGTTGAGGGATACGGAAGCGGGGGATTTATTGGCACCCTTGGACGACGCGGAGACACGCAGTGCTGTCATCGCGGAGCGCGCGCTGTTGGCCGCACTGCACGGGGGATGTCAAGTACCCATGGGCGCGTGGGCGCGCGTCGAACGCGGCGAACTTCTCATGGATGCTTGTGTTTGCTCGGTGGATGGTTCGCAATGCGTGAAGCAGCGTGCCACAGCCCCGCCGGATCAAGCTGCGCCGCTCGGCGAGCACATGGCACGATTGCTGATAGAAGCAGGGGCGCAGTCGATCCTGGAAGAAGTGAGCCGGCAACGTGCCTGAACGTCTTCCAAGTTCGCTGGTGGGAAAGCGCATCGTGCTTACCCGTGCCGCGGCGCAGAGCGAGATGCTGGTGGGGGAACTCTCCGAGCGAGGCGCAATTCCCGTGGTGCTGCCGCTCGTGTCCTTCGCGGAGCCAGAAGATTTTGCACCGTTCGATCAAGCCGTTGCTCAGATTGACCAATTTGACTGGCTCATCTTGACCAGCGCGCAAACCGTACGCGCGGTGATCCAAAGGACTGCGGATTTGCAGCTTCCCATCGTAAAAACGGGCAGCCGGTTGCGAGTTGCTTGTGTGGGACCGGTTACCGCGGAAGAAGCGCGGAAGGCGAATCTTCCGGTGGAGTATGTTGCGGCAACTCACAATGGTGTGGCCCTGGCGAACGAACTGGGAAGCAGGGTTCAAGGGGCAAAGGTGTTGCTGCCGCGGAGCGATCGTGCCAAGCCGGATTTGCCGGCGGCGTTGAAGGGCCATGGCGCGCAAGTCACCGAAGTAATCGCTTACTGCACACTGCGGCCGGCCGAAGTGGATCAGAACGCATTGAAAAAGATCTCCGGAGGCCAATCGGACGCGGTCTTGTTTTTCAGTCCTTCGGCAGTGCAACATTTCAAGGAACTAGTCGGAGCCGAGGAGTTGCGATTGCTTCCGGATAAACTGGCAATTCTGGCAGTTGGGCCAGTTACGGCCACGGCATTGCGCGAGGTAGGCGTGCTGCACTTTGCTGTTGCGCTTGATACGAATGTGGCCTCAGTCGTCGAAGCACTGGAGCACTATTTTAGCGACACGCCGAAGGTAGCGGGAGTCAAACGAGCATGAGTTTTCCCACGCATCGGCCGAGACGTTTGCGGCGGAACGAAGCGCTGCGCAGCCTCGTTCGTGAGACGCGGCTAACCACATCCGGCCTGATTTATCCCATGTTCGTGTGTCCGGGAACGAAGGTGCGGCAGGAAGTCGGTTCGATGCCGGGCATTTATCAACAGTCGGCTGACCAGATCCTTGAGGAATGCCGGGAGGTGGAGTCGCTTGGGATTCCCGGAATCATTCTGTTTGGCTTGCCGGAAACCAAAGATCCGCGAGGCGCGAGTTCTCTCAGCTCGCAAGGCGTGGTGCAACGAGCCATAGAAGGGATCCGGAAAGCCAACCTGAAGTTGCTGGTGATTACCGACGTTTGTCTCTGCGAGTACACGAATCACGGCCACTGTGGGGTCATCGAAAATGGGGAAGTGGCGAATGATCCGACGCTTGCGATTCTGGCGCAGCAGGCGCTTTCGCATGCGCGGGCGGGCGCGGACATTGTGGCGCCCTCGGACATGATGGATGGTCGCGTGGGCGCGATCCGCGAGATGCTTGATGAACATAAATTTGAGAATATCGCGATCCTTTCGTACGCCGCGAAGTATTGTTCCGGATTTTACGGGCCGTTCCGCGAGGCCGCGCAATCCGCGCCGCAGTTCGGCGACCGGCGTAGCTACCAGATGGATCCAGCCAATGCGCGAGAAGCTCTAAGGGAAGTGAGCCTGGATCTGGAAGAAGGCGCGGATATGGTGATGGTCAAGCCCGCGCTACCGTATCTGGACGTCATTCACCGTGTACGCGAAGCCTTTGACGTTCCCGTCGGCGCGTACAACGTGAGCGGCGAGTATGCGATGGTGAAAGCGGCGGCGCAAAACGGTTGGCTGGACGAAAAACAGGTGGTACTGGAAATCCTGACGGCCATTCAGCGCGCCGGTGCGGACAACATCCTGACCTACCATGCCAAGGACGTCGCACGCTGGCTGAAGGCGTGCTAATTTATTCCAGAAAGAGATGAGTACAGCGCAAACCCAGGTGAAGCGCGAGCACCGGCGTTCGCGTGAAATCTTCGAGCGCGCCGAACAGGTTCTGGTCGGCGGCGTGAGCAGCCCCGTGCGGGCGTTTCGGTCCGTGGGCGGGGAACCGCTGGTGATCGAGCGCGGCAGCGGTCAATACCTCTATGATGCGGACGGAAACGAACTGCTCGACTTTGTCTGCTCGTGGGGAGCGATCATCCTGGGGCACGCCAACCCGGCGATCGCCGAAGCGATAGCCGACCAGGCGCGTCGCGGCACCAGTTTTGGCGTGACCACGGAACTGGAGCTGGAACTCGCCACGCTGATCACGCGAGTCATCCCGTTCATCGAAAAGATTCGCTTTGTGTCGAGCGGCACGGAAGCAACGATGAGCGCGGTGCGCTTGGCGCGCGGGATCACGAAGCGCGATTTCATCGTTAAATTCGAAGGCTGTTATCACGGGCACGCGGATAGTTTTCTTTCGCATGCGGGTTCGGGTTTAGCGACGCTCGGAATCGCGGAGTGTCCCGGGGTGCCTCAGGCACTGGCGGGATTGACTCTGAACGTGCCGTTCAACGACCTGCGTGCGGTCGAGCAGGTCTTCTCACGACACAAAGATAAGATCGCGGCGGTGATTGTCGAGCCCGTTGCCGCGAACATGGGGGTCGTACCGCCGGAGACTGGATTCCTGAAGGGCCTGCAGGAAATCACGCACAGAAACGGAGCGTTGCTGATCGTCGATGAAGTGATCACTGGATTCCGCTTGCGCAATGGCTCGGCACAAGAACTGCTCGGCGTTGAAGGGGATCTGACCACTCTCGGGAAAATTATTGGCGGAGGAGTTCCCGTGGCAGCTTACGGAGGGCGCGCGGAATGGATGAATCATGTAGCCCCGCTCGGCCCGGTGTATCAGGCCGGGACGCTCGCGGGAAATCCGCTGGCGATGCGCGCGGGGATTGCGGCGCTGAAACAACTTACGAAACCGGATTTGTACGATGAGATGACCCAGATGGCCCGGCGCTTGGTCTTTGGTTTGCGCGCTGAGCTGAAGGATGCAGGAATTCCCGCGCACATCAATGCCATCGGCTCGCTCCTGACCATCTTCTTCGCGCCAAGGTCGGTAAGAAACTACGCTGATGCCAAGCGCTCGGACACCAGGCGCTATGCCCGGTTTTTCCGGGAGATGCTGAATCGCGGAATCTTTCTGGCGCCCTCGCAATTTGAGGCGGCCTTTCTCTCCGCGGCGCACACGACCGCGGATATCGACCGCACTTTGGCAGCGGCCCACGGGTCCTTGCAAGCAATGACAACCGAACCCGCTGCCTAAACCGGGCCCTTGCCCCACTCAATCAGGCATGCGCGGGTGGTTGAGAACTTCGCAGCAGCGCGATTTCCTGCGCCAGTCGTTCCAACCTTCCCAGCAACTCCTGGTGGCGCACGTCTTCGGTGCCTGGCTTCTTTCCCAGAAAGGTAAGCGTCCCGCCTGGCTCGAGGACGCACTGTTCGA
>Ga0209160_1004903_pt1 | contig 10645 bp, 5 predicted proteins | sample GraSoiAngelo_153_FD_186167 | JGI IMG/M metagenome (GOLD analysis project Ga0209160, IMG submission 186167) | Grasslands soil microbial communities from the Angelo Coastal Reserve, California, USA - 14_1009_12_40cm (SPAdes) (version 2) | ecosystem: Environmental > Terrestrial > Soil > Grasslands ...
AACTTTCACTACGCGATCGACCCACGCATGCTCGCGTGTGCCCGTCGCACGGCCCTGGTGGACATCGACCCGGGGCTGACACAGCTGTGGATCAGCACCGGGCAGCTCCGCGTCCCCACCCACGACGTCTATTTCACCATCGGCGAGACCGTCGGAACCCCTACGGCACGGTTCCCTGACTGCGGTGTGCGGTGGGTGCACATCCGACCGCCCGTGTGCCTGGAGCTCTGGCCCTACGTCCACGACCCGCAGTGCGAGGCATTCACCACCGTCGCGGGGTGGTGGTCTGGCCGGGTCAATGTGATCGAAGAGGGCCAGGCAGTCTGTCATGACCACAACAAACGGGCGGCCTTTCTCGAGTACTCGACGCTCCCTGAGCGAACGGCGCAGCCACTCGAGCTGGCGCTCCTGCTTGCGGAGGGCGACGTCGGAGACAGGTGCCTCCTCGAGCGCCACCACTGGCGCATCCGCGACGCGCGCCACGTCGCGAGCACCCCGCAGCGGTATCAGGCCTACATTCAGTGCTCCCGGGGAGAGTGGAGCTGCGCGAAGCCTGTCTTCGTCAAGCTCCAGAACGCCTGGGTGAGCGACCGCACGGTGTGCTATCTCGCGAGCGGGAAGCCGGCGGTGGTCCAGCACACGGGGCCGAGTGCCTACCTCCCCCATGGGGAGGGGATGTTCCGGTTCTCGACGCTCGAGGAGGCCGCCGCCGCGTTCGACACCATCAATCGCGATTACGAGCGGCATTGCCGCGCCGCCCGGGAGATCGCGGTCGCGTACTTCGACGCCAAGCAGGTCCTCACTCAGGTCCTCAGCGAGGCGTTGTCGCCGCGCCCTGAGGCGCTGCGGACATGATCGGCCATCCCTTGAGGACGTGCGCGTTCCTCGGCGCGGCGCTGGTGCTGTCCCCGGTGCCTCGCGCCCCGGCGCCCGCCGGCACGCCCCGGCCGCCGTCGTTCGGGCACGTTTTCATCCTGGTAGAGGAGAACAGGAACTACGCGAGCGTGATCGGGAATGCGGCGATGCCGTATCTCAACCGCCTGGCGGATCAATACGGGCTCGCCACCCAGTACTACGCCAACACGCACCCGTCCATCGGCAACTACTTCATGCTGACGGTGGGCAAGATCGTCACGAATGACAACGACTTCTCGGGGCTGGTGACGGACGACAACATCGTGCGCCAGCTCGTGGCCGCGGGGAAGACGTGGAAGTCCTACGCCGAAGATCTGCCGTCCGTCGGCTACACCGGGGATGGGCCGCGCCTCTACGCCCGCCGGCACAATCCGCTGTCCTACCTGGCGGACGTGGTGAAAGACTCGGTGCAGCGGCAGCGGCTCGTGCCGTTCTCGCAGCTCGCCACCGATGTGGCAAACCACACGCTGCCCAACTACGGGGTCATCGTGCCGAACCTGTGCCACGACGCGCACAGTTGCGCGCTCGACTCTGCGGACCAGTGGCTCCGAACGACCGTCCCACGGCTGATCGCGAGCCCGCAGTTTCGACGGGACGGCCTGCTGATCATCGTCTTCGATGAAGCCGAGGATGACACGGCCGGCGGAGGGGGACGGATCGTGTGGGTGGGCGTGAGCTCCAAGTCGAAGCGGAATTACCGGTCCGCCACCCGGTATCAACACGAGAGCACGCTGCGGCTCGCGGCCGAGGCACTCGGTCTGACCACGTTCCCGGGGGCGGCAGCGACGGCTCCGAACATGGCCGAGTTCTTCGGGGCACCCGCGTCTGGAGCGGCAGCGGAACCATGAGCGAGATGCGAGGATGAGGCGACCGCGAGTCGTGTCCCTGATGGTGCGCGAACTGCTCCGACCACGTCGTCTCTTGGGGATCGCCGTGCTGGTCGCGATGGCCGCGGCGCACCCCGCAGGCGCGCAGGTCGGCACCACGACCGATATCATCACCGGCACCGTCACCGGGCCCGACAGCCAGCCCCTCGCCGGAGCCGTCGTCACCGCCACTTCCCTGGAAACGCGGGTGTCACGGCAGCGGACGACCGACGCGCGCGGGCGGTTCACTATCGTGTTCCCCGACGGGGGCGGGCGCTACGAGCTGACCGCACGCTACATCGGCATGGCGGCAGTCCAGGTCACCGTCGCCCGCCAGGCGGACGAAGACCGGATCGAGGCGAGCATCCGGATGGGGCTGTTCGCGGTGCCACTTGAGCCGGTCACCGTCAGCGCGCGGTCTCGTTCGCGCAGCGACGGCTCGGGGCCGGGCTCCAGCGAACGCAGTTACAACCCGGAGCAACTCGCGCGCCTCCCCATCAACGCCTCCGACCTGAATACCGTGGCGACCTTGCAGCCCGGGGTCCTCGGGATTCGGGAGAGCGATTCCACCGCGACGGCGTTTTCCGTCGCCGGGCAGCGACCCACCGCCAACAACGTGACGCTCGATGGCTTGTCCTACGGCTCGGGGAGCGTGCCGCAGGACGCCGTCCGCTCGATCCGGGTCGTCACCAACGCGTACGACGTGGCCCGCGGCCAGTTCTCGGGCGGGCTCGTGGCCTCGACCACGCGCGGCGGCACCAACGTCCCGCAAGCCTCGTTCACCTATGCGCTGCGCGATCGCTCGCTCGCCTGGGGGGAAACCACGGCGTCGCCCTTCGGCCAGGGCGCCACGCAGCACCAGCTGAGTGGCGGCATGGGCGGCCCGATCGTCCCCAACAAGCTCTTCGTGTTCGCCGCACTCCAGGGACGCTGGCGCGCGCAGGCCCTGCCCTCGCTCACCACCGCCGATCCCGGCACGCTCGCGCAGCTCGGCGTGAGCCCCGATTCCGCCGCGCGCTTCCTCGCGCTCGCCGCCGCGACGGGCGTCCCGGTGACGCTCCCCAACCTCCCCGACGACCGCAGCACGAACACCACCCTCGCCCTGCTGCGCCTCGATTGGCAGGCGAGCGACGTTCACACCCTCACGCTGCGTCTCGACGGCAGTTGGGAGTCCCAGGAGCCCACGCGCGTCGGCACGCTCACCCTGCCCACCACCGGGGGGACGCGCACCACGCTCGCGGGCGGCGTGATGGCCTCGCTTACCTCGTACTTCGGTGGGCGCTTCATCAACGAGCTCCGCGGGTATGTGGCGCAGCAGCGCCGGGATGCGCGTGCCTTCCTCGCGCTGCCGGCTGCGGTCGTGGACGTCGCATCGGATCTGCCGAACGGCGGTCACGGCGTGGCAGCGCTGGCGTTCGGCGGCAGCTTCGGGCTCCCCCAGCACATCCACAACCGCAGCCTCGAGATCGCCGACGAGTTCTCCTGGTTGCCGGGCCGCACGGCACATCGCCTGAAGCTCGGCATCGACGTGATCGGGACACGCGTAGACGAGGGCCAGACAGCGAACCAGTTGGGCACGTTCACCTACCCGTCGCTCGCGGCCCTCGCAGCGGACAGCCCCGCCACGTTCACCCGCACGCTCGCACCCCGCGCTCAGGCAGGTACCGCTTGGAACGGAGCGGCGTACTTCGGCGACTCGTGGCGCACGGGTGGCGGGCTGCAGCTGATCTACGGCGCGCGGCTCGAGGTGACCCGCTTTGACGGCGCCCCGCCCTACAACCGCGCGGTCGATTCCCTGTTCGCGGTGCGCACCGATCGCATCCCGAGCGAGGTGCATGTCTCGCCGCGCGTCGGATTCACCTGGCAGGTGGGGGGTTGGCCCAAGGGGTCCACCTTCCTGCGCGGCGGGCTCGGCGACTTCCGCAGCCTCACGCCGACCTCGCTCTACGCGGCCGCGTTCGGCGCCCCGGGACTCGCGAACGCGGAAACCGAGCTCATCTGCGTCGGGTCGGCGGTGCCCATACCCGATTGGTCGCGCTACGCCCAGGACCCGTCCACCATTCCGTCGCAATGTCCGGGCGCAGCCGCGGTGCCGGTCGCTCCCCGTCCCAACGTGACGGCCTTCGCTCCCGGCTTCGGCGCGCCCCGCGCCCGGCGCGGGTCGCTCGCGCTGCTGCATCGCTTCGGCAGCAGTAACTACTGGGTGACGCTGGAGGGAAGCTACGCCCGCGGCGTGAGCCAGTACGGCTTCCGCGACCTGAACCTGGTCGCGGCGCCGCGCTTCGGGCTCGGCGACGAAGCCGGTCGTCCCGTGTATGTGCCGGCCGACTCCATCGTCCCGGCCACAGGCGCGGTCAACTCCGCCGCCTCGCGTGCCCATCCGGAGTTCGGGCGGGTCCTGCTGGTCGACTCCGATCTCCAGTCCGACACCAAGCAGCTCACGCTGTCGCTGACCGGAGCGACGGCAGGGGGCGCGGCGTTCCGCCTCGCATATACGCTCACGCGCGCCCGTGACCAGTCGTCATTCTCGTGCTGTTCGGCCTCCGCTGGGTTCGCCTCGCCGACCACAGGTGGTGACCCAGACGCGCGCGAGTGGAGCCGCAGCAGTCTCGACCGACGTCACGCATTTGTGGGCACCGTGACGCTCCCCATCACGCGGGCGCTCGACGTAAGCGCGATCGGCAGCGTCGCCTCGGGGGTCCCCTTCACGCCCGTGGTCGGGTCGGACATCAACGGGGACGGCGCGCGCAACGACCGTGCTTTCGTCTTCGATCCCGCCACGTCGACGGACGCCGCCGTCGCGAACGGGATGCGTACGCTCCTCGCCGCGGCGCCGTCCGCCGTGCGCGGCTGTCTGCGAGGCCAGTTGGGGCGCATCGCCGCACGCAATTCGTGCAGCGGCCCATGGCAGCCCTCGCTCGATTTGCAGCTCAACTGGCGGCCGGCGTGGTTCGGGCTCGACCGGCGGCTCACGATGTCGCTGCTGACGGTGAATCTGCTCGGCGGGCTCGACGAATGGCTCCACGGCGCAACGAACCTGCACGGCTGGGGCTACGCCACCGCGCCCGACCCCGTGCTTCTGTACGCGCGCGGCTTCGACCCCGCCACCAACCGATTCCGCTACGAGGTGAACGGCCGGTTCGGGACCACCGCCAGCGCCAGCAGCGGCGTCACCGTGCCCTTCCAGATCGCAGTCCAGGGGCACCTCGCGATCGGCCCCCTCCGGCTCCGCGCGCGCCCCAACCCCGGCGCGCGCCCTGGTCTGGGCGCGGACGGCCCGGTGCCGCAGGATGTCGGGGCCCGGTTCGCGGAGCTCCTCGCCAATCCGGTCGTGGTCATCCTGGGCTTGCGCGATTCGCTGGGTTTCTCCTCCGAGCAGGTCGCCCGGCTGCAAGTAGTCTCCGACTCGCTCGATGCGGGCAACCGCCCCATTGCGGATTCGCTGCAGGTCGAGGCGCAGCGGGCGGGTGACGGGGTCGATCCGACCGCCCTGTTGCGACGATTCGGACCCAAGTTGACCGAGGGACAGGAGAATATTCGGCGGGCACTCGAGCGCGCGCGGGCCATACTCACCGCCGAGCAGTGGAGCAAGCTCCCCGACGCCCTCAAGTCCCCCGCGCGGGGAGCGAGCGACTAGCGCTGCGCCCACTCACGACGCCGTTAGCCCGGTCACGTCTTCCGGGCGCCGCAGGTGCACGTGCGCCACCCTTCGTTCCTTCGCGAGCAGCGCGCGGACGTCCCCAGCCGCCTGGGCGCGCTTCAGCTGGCCGAAGGTTACGCCCATCTCGGGGATCTCTAGGTCGACGGCGTCGTCGGCGGTAAGCACGAGAAACAGGCCGGTGTTCGGACCGCCCTTGTGGAGTTGGCCCGTGGAGTGCAGGTAGCGCGGACCGAAGCCGAGCGTCGTCGCGATGCCGAGCCGGGCCGCCCATGCGGCGCGCAGCGCCCCGAGCGCGGCCGCGACCTGCGGGCGCGGCGGTAGGTAGGCGAGGATCGCGAGGTAGTCGCCCGGGCGAGCGGCGCGCTCCAGCTCCGCCGCCGTGAGCACCGCGCCCATGTCCCCGGCGCCGGGCCGGCGCCGGGCGAGCTCCTCGCGGGCGAACGCCTTCGCCGCCTCCACGTCGGGCTGATCAAAGGCGTTCACGTCCAGCTCGTTGCACAGCTCCCAGGTGGCGAGCTCCCATTTCAGGAACTCCGCGCCGAGATCGAGCGGGTCTTCGGAGAATTCCGACACGATCTGGGTGTCCGGGCGCCGCTCCGCGGCCGGGTCGTCGACGAGCGGGACCACGCCCCGTCCCGCCTTCCCCGAGCTCTCCGCCACGAGCTGTTCCACCCACGCGGCGATCGCAGCCACGCGCGGGGGCGGGCGGAGCACGAGCTTGTCGCGCCCGGCGAGGGCGGCGCGGGCCAGCGCCACGCCCCAGGCCTTGGCGCGCGCGACGTCCACCGCGAGGGCCCGCTCCAGCATTACGCGGCCGTCCGCGCCGATCAGCGCGGCCGGCAGCATGCCGACCACCGTGAGCGCGGCATAGCGTCCGCCCACGTCCGGCGGGTGGGGAAAGACGGCGCGGAGGCCGCGCTCCCGCGCGAGCGCCTCGAGCGGCGTTCCGGGATCCGTGACAACGACGACCTGCTCGGGCCGGGCCCGGGCGGCGAAATACCGGTACAATGCCAGCGTCTCGACCGTCGTCCCCGACTTGCTGACGACGAGAAACAGCGTGCGGTCGCGCGGTGCCGTGCCTTCGGCGTCGAGCACCGCGGCCGGATCGGTGCTGTCGAGCACGTGGAGCGACGTCGCTCCGTACGCCCGTGCCACCACCTCGGCCGTCAGGCTCGAGCCGCCCATGCCGCAGACGAGGACGTGCGTGAGCCCGTCGCGCCGCGCCGCGTCCGCGAAGGCAACGAGCGCCCTCCACTGCGCGAGCGACGCGCGGGGTGCCTGGATCCAGCCGAGCCGCTCCATCAGGCGGCGAAACATAACCGCCCTCGCCAGCACGGGGGGTGCGGATTAGCTTAGGCTCGGAGGTCGCAGTGATCCCACTCAGCCGGCAGGCCCGCCTCCTCGTCGCGATCGCGGCCGTCTCCTTCGCGGCGATCGTTGTGGTGTCGCTCGTGGTGCGGGCCGACCCGCAGACGCGCGGGCTGGTCGCCGGTCATTCCATCACCTGGAGCGCGCTCTACGCCGCCGTCTGCTGCGGCATCGCCTGGCGACGCCTGCGGGGGCGCCCGGCGCAGGGGACGTGGCTTTGGGTGGGGGCTGGCTGCGTCGCGATCCTGTTGGGCCAGGCGGTGTGGAGTTACTACCGCTTCGTGCTGCACGCCCGGCTGCCATACCCATCGCTGGGAGACGTCGCCTACCTCGGCGGCTACGTGTGTTTCGGCCTGGCGGTCGTGAGGCTCCTACGCGCCGAGCCGCGGCGCCGTCCCGACGCTGAGATGATCCTCGACACGGCGCTCGTCACGTTTACGGCCGGCACCGTGACTTACGAGTTCCTCCTCGCCCCGCTGCTGGCGGCCGGGGGCACGGTGTCGGCGATTCTCACCAGCATCGCGTGGGCCAGCGGGGGCGTTGCGGTCCTCTGGCTGATCCTCGTGCAGATGCTCCGGCGTGCGCGTTTCCCGCTCGCGACGGCCGGTCCGATCATGGCGGGATTGGCCCTCAGTTGCGTCGCGAACGTTCTGTACGCCGCGGGCGCCCTTGGTGGGACGATCCGGGGCGGAGGAGCATTGCACCTCGGCTGGGACGCCGGTCTCCTGCTCCTCGGCACGGCGGCGGCCGTGACGCCGGAGCGCACGGACCCGGGAGACCACGCCGTCTCGACGACCTCTTACTACGTCGCTCGCATCATTGCGGTGGCGATCGGCCTGGTCGGGATCTTGGCCGTCGCCGTGGCCGCCGCCGTCCGACCTGAGCCGTCCGCGGTCACCGCCGTGCTGGTCGGCGCCGGCATCGCCCTCCTCGCCGTGCGCTTCGCGTACCTGCTGCGCGTCGATCGCCGTTACGCCGAGCTACTGGAGCAAGAGGTGGCCAACCAGACACGCTCCCTGATGGACTCGCTCGCCGCCGCCGCGACCGCGGAGCGCAACCTGCGCCTCGTGATGGAGTCCGTTCCGGACGCCATCACGGTGCTGGATCGCGAGGGCCGGGTGACCGAGCTCAACCCCCCCGCGCGCGCGATGATGGCGCGGCAGGACGAGCTCCAGCCGGGGAGCGCGTTCGACTCCTTGGACGTCGACGCTGCCAAGATCGTGCGTGCCAAGCTCGCCGCCGCGTTCCAGGGAGAGGTGCAACGTTTCGACCTCCCCTTCCTCCGCGGCGACGGCACGAAGGGCTACAGCACCGTGGTGTACGCCCCCGTCCGTGAAAGCGGCCGGGTAACGCGCGTGCTCGCCCTGGCGCGGGACGTGACCGACCAGAAACGCACCGAGTCGCAGCTCCAGCAGGCGGAGAAGCTCGCAGCCATGGGGCAGCTCGTCAGCGGCGTCGCGCACGAGATCAACAACCCCGCGGCCATCATTTCCGGCTTCGCCCAAACGCTGCTGCTCGACGAGCTGAAGCCCGAGCACCGCGAGATGGTGCAAATGGTCTACGACGAGGCCACCCGCATCGGGCGGATCACGTCCAACCTGCTCGCCTTCGCCCGCGCCGGGAGCAGGCAGCGCGCCCTGGTGGACGTGAACGACCTGGTGCGCCGCACCTTTGCCTTGCGGTCCTACCACCTGTCGACACTCAACATCACGGTCCTGCTCGAGCTCGACCCGCAGGATCCGAAGATCTGGGCCGACGCCTCGGAGCTGCAGCAACTGCTCCTCAACCTCCTCATCAACGCCGAGCAGGCGCTGATGACGATCGAGGGAACCCGCACCATCACCGTCCGAAGCGGCGCCAACGAGACGGAGGTGCGTCTGGAAGTGGCAGATTCGGGACCCGGCATCGGTGCCGACATCCACGGCAGGATCTTCGACCCGTTCTTCACCACCAAACCGGAGGGGCTCGGGACCGGCCTCGGCCTCTCAATCTGCTACGGCATCGCGCAGGAGCACGGCGGGCGCATCTGGGTCGAGTCGGAGCCAGGCAAGGGGGCGACATTCATCCTGACCATCCCGCGCGACCCGCGGCAAGAGGGTCGGCAGGTGACCGAGCCGCCCCTGCCCCCCAGGCCCGCGACTGCCCCGCTCGCCGTGCTCGTCATCGACGACGAGACGGCGCTGCGGAACGCCCTGCTCCGGTTCCTGCAGCGGCGAGGCATCCAGGGCGAGGGTGTGAGCGACGGGGCCGAGGCGCTCCGCGTGCTCAAGGAGCGCGACTTCCACGTGATCATCTCCGACGTCCGCATGCCGGGGATGGCCGGCCGTGAGTTCATCCAGCGCCTGCGCCGCGACCGCCCGGAGCTCGTGGCGCGCCTCATCTTCAGCACTGGTGACACCTTCGCCCCGGACACGGCTGCCCTGCTCCAGGAGGTCGGCGTGCCGACCGTCACGAAGCCGTTCGACTTCGCCGCGCTGGAACGGGTGGTCCGGGAGGTCGCCGCCCAAGGCGCCCGCCCGCAGGCTTCGGCCTAGCCTCCTATCGACAGCCCGCTGACACCGTCAGCTTTTTTGACGCTCCGAACCTCGCCCGGAACGCCGCACTGCATCGAGGCTAACCGATCCCCGTACGGTGACTGTCAGATTCTTTGACGTTGAGCCCCCGCCGCGGCTGCCCAACCATCAGACTGTAAGACATTATGAAGTAATGGTTTATGTAATACTCTAACCAGGCACGGTCCCTGCTTTACCAGCGCGCGGAACGCAGCACCGAACCCGCATCCAGGAGTAACACCGTGTCCGCTCTTCGCGTCCGTCGCCTCGCGGTACTGAGCCTCCTCGGCGCCGTCGTTTGGCCCGCAGCGGCCAGTGCGCAGGGCTGCGCCGCCACGGCCTGCCGCGCGATCAACGTGGTGCGCGCGACGGTCGGCACAATCATGCGGCTCACGGTGAACGGCGCCACCACCATCGTCGCCTCGCCGAGCCCGGCAGCGTACGCAGCGGGCCAGGACGCAGTCGCCGGTCCGACGGCCGTCGTGAAGTCGAACGGCCGCTGGAAGCTCCAGATCAGCGCCGCCGAGCCGACGTGGGATGCGGCCGACGCCGCGGCACGCGCGGACAAGCCGGCCTCGGACCTGCAGTGGAGCACCCTGCCGAGCGGCCAGTACACGAGCGTCGCCACGACGCCTTCCGACGTAGCCGAAGGCGGTGCCACGGCCGGGACCCCGCTCCCGCTCCACTACCGCGCCCAGTTCGACCACGCCTCGGACGCCCCCGGGACCTATACGCTGGTCGTGAAGCTCACCCTCCTGGGCGCCTGATCTAGTCGCGGGTTCCGGAAGTGACAGGCGCGCCCGGTCACCCGGGCGCGCCGTTTTTTCTCCCGGGGTGTTTACGGCGAGACGATGGTGAACACCACGATCAGCGAGTAGGAGCCGGGGGTGTCCACTGTCCAGTTGTAGAGTGTGTGGTAATGGAAGTCCGTGGTGGCGACCGCCGCGGCTGCGCCGCTCACGGCGGTCACCGGGACGGTCGTGAGTGCCGTGAACGGACCGCCGGCTGCCGTGCTCCACTCGAGATCCGCCGCAGGCTTGTTGGGCCGCGCGGCAACACCGGGCTGGGTGCTCGTGGCCGTCCACGTAGGCGCCGCCGCGCTGAGCTGGAGCCGCCAGGGGCGATTCGAACTCACGATCGCCGTCGGGCCCTGGTTCGCCACGAACCCGGCGTCGTAGTCGCTGAGGGCCGGCCCGGCAAGCGTCGTCGTGGTGGAGCTGAGCGTGAGCTGTAGGACGAGGCCGACCGTCAGCGTGGTGCTGGTGGTAGCCGTGCAGGTCCCG
>Ga0209160_1004907_pt1 | contig 10642 bp, 5 predicted proteins | sample GraSoiAngelo_153_FD_186167 | JGI IMG/M metagenome (GOLD analysis project Ga0209160, IMG submission 186167) | Grasslands soil microbial communities from the Angelo Coastal Reserve, California, USA - 14_1009_12_40cm (SPAdes) (version 2) | ecosystem: Environmental > Terrestrial > Soil > Grasslands ...
AGTTTCAGCACATGCGTTTGCTGTCGTTCGATGTCGAAAAGGACATCCGTTGGAGCTGGGAAAAGTTCCTTCGGTGTGTCGCTGATTACACGAAGCGAAAGCACCGGAATCGCGTGAGCGGCGCAGGCGCGCGCGATGAATTCCGTCTCCATGTCCACTGCCACCGCTCCCGATGTGAGCGCAAGTTTGTTTCGTTCCTCACTGGAATCGATTAACGCAGGTACGGTTAGAAGATCAGCAATATGAATCGGCAGGGTTGAAAGGGAGAAATTTTCCTCCAATCGAAGCGTCGAGAAATTTTTCGCGAGCAACAGATCGCCAAGTTGCAGTTCATCGTTGAGCGCTCCTGCAAAGCCGGCACTGATCAAATAGTCGAAATTCTGATCATGATCGCCAGGGCGGATCCGTCCTGTAGCGGACAGAAATTTTCCAACGCGCTGTCGGCAGACTCTTTCTCCAACGCCGGTATGAAGAACTTCAATCGTCCGATCGTCGATCTTGCCGCGAACTGTTCTGACACCATTGCGATCAGCTCGGGATTTATTGGTCAGCGAGCGGAGGAATTCCCGGCTTTCTGCCGGCAAAGCAAATGTAACCGCAATCATGAGTTCACTTTGACGTTCTGTTTGTCATGTTGAGCGAAGCGAAACATCTCTGACTATTGGCTTCGTGACTGGGAACCGAGAAATATCTGAGATTCTTCGCTTCGCTCAGAATGACAAGCTGACGTCCAAAACGGTCAATCAGACCTTTGTATTTGCTCGACAATTTGGACAACGAAACTCTTCTTCTCTGCTGTAGCAGCTGTTGTGGCCGGGGTTGTTGAGGTGGGCGCCGATTTCCCGGCAATCGACGAAACCGCCGCGCGAAATTCCGCCTCGCGATTTGACGGAACATCGACAAGAACGCTGAGCCGGCCCTGGTTCGGAAGACCTTTTGCAGCGGAACCGCCGAATCGCGAGGCAATGGTGACTACTTGATCGGCAACTATCTCCAGTCTCCCAGTTGGCGCTGGAACCGTAATTTCACCCACACCGAGCAGCGCAGGCGTGAACGTCGCCGCGGCGTGCTCCAAAGAATTCGCGATCTGGTCCCGCATTTGCTTTTCAAGCAACGCCCGGTTTGGGTTCTTTGTTTCGTGCCTGGCGATTAACCAAAGACCGATCGCGACGTTGACAGCCATGAGAACGATAAACGCTGCGCCAACGCGAAGCGCCATTTTCCGGCCACGGGCAGAAACATCTACTTCGGTCGGGAGCAAAACTTCGCGAGAATCGCCCTGCGTGCCCGCATGAATTTGTCGCGAAGCGCCATCTTACGGCCTTGCTCCGTCACATCGGGCCGTGCTGCCAACAGGACTTCGCGAGAATCGCCGCGCATTCCCGCATGAATCTGTCGGGCCACCGCCAGCTCGCGTTGCAATTGCTTGTCCAACATCAGTCGCTCCTCCAGCGCGGCGCGCTCTGCTGCGGGCAGCCTGTCGTCAAGATAATCAAAAAGCTTGTCTGGATTCATTATTCAGAAACGTGGAAAGCGTCATACCATAGGTTTCTGCACGCAACGATGAAGTCGAAGATCGGTGCGGAATGTGATATTTGCTCTCTCAGAAGGTGGCACTACAATCGTTTTGGTGGCCGAAAACGATCAGAAAGAGGTGCGGCGCCCTGGTCGGATTTGGCATCGTGTTTTGGTCGGCCTCGCTGTGTGCGCGGCGTTCTTGGTCATTTTTCATCGCCCTATTCTGTTGGCAATCGGACGGCAGATCGTACTGCGGTACGCTACGCGCGAAAATTTAAAGATCGATTTTCGCCTGGAAGGCAATCCTTTTGGTCATCTGACAGTACGAAACCTTCGCGCCATACCGACCGGAGCATCCGGGATCGAATCGATCGACATCGACTACCTATATGTTGACTACAGTTTGGTCGGACTCGCGCGACATGGACTGTCGCGTTGTTTGGACAATGTGGAAGCGCGTTCGGCGCAGGTTGTCTTCAATCCTGCGAAAGCGCCGCTGCGCAAACCGCATCCGAAACAAAAGCTGAAATTACCTTCGCTATTTCCCGAGCGGATTCGACTGGTGGATGCAACGATTGTTGTGAGAAATGAGCCTAACGACTTTTATGTTGAACATCTCGACCTCGATCTGAACCCGCGCAGGCCTGGCGAAGTGCGGATCGGAGAATTGCAGCTTCCTTCCGGGGATAGCTGGTCCAGAATTTCGGGGCAAGCATCGTATGGGAACAAGAATCTTGTTCTGCGTGATCTGGTTCTGAGCGACCAGGAAAAGATTCGTTACTTAAACATTGATGCATCGCGCATCGACACGAAAGCGCTGGGACTCAAACTCGACTGCGCAATTGGGGGCGGGCAATTATCCGCGTCAGCTGGACTGATCGAAACGGCATCGTCATTGAACGCGAAAATAAACGTCACCGGGCAGAAAATTGATGCGAAGTCGGTAAACAAATTCTTGTTTTTGCCGGAGGGCGGTCTTTCCGGTGAAATTGAGCGGCTCGCGCTTGATGCGACCGGTACAATCGAACTCCCGAGCACGTGGACCGGGACCATGTCAGTGCAGATCAGCAACGTCGATCGGCCAGAGATTCATTTCGATAGCGGCGTTGTTGAAGTTTCGGCGGAACGGGGCAGAGCGACCTTGCGGTCAGCCGACATTGTCCAAGACAAGAACGAGTTTCACCTTCGTGGGACAATGGAATTGCCTGCGGTTATCGAAGATTTCGGCCGAACTCCGACGACTGTGGAAATTGCGGGGACTGCGCCTGACCTTCAACGATTAACGACAGGAACACCTTTGACTGGCTCGGCTGAGTTTACCGGCAAGATTGACATTGTTAATGCGAAGATAGAGGCAACTCTTGGTGTGACAGGGAGCTCAGTCGGGTTTCCGGGTGGAACGATTGAGAAGCTGAACTCGACGCTGCGCGCGTCCAAGGGCATTGCGCCGCGTAACCAGAAGCCGGGGTCGACGACCCCGGCTACAGTAAAGAGACCGTGGTTCGCGGATCTTCGCACTGCAATGGAGTTCGATCTGGCCGGTATACGTTATCGCGATCGCATCATCGATTCGGTGCAAGGATCTCTAAATGGAAGCGATGATATTCTCGGACTTGACCGATTGAGTCTGCGGCGAAATCAGAACGAGCTAAATGTTCGCGGACGCTACAAGCTTCCGGCGGAAGTTGGCAAAGCTTCGTCGCAGCCCGCAGAGCTGGACGTTGCGCTTAACGCGCCCGAAGTCGGTGACTTCTGGGTTCCAGATTCGCCTAATAAATTGAGTGGGCCATTGCAACTGACGGCGCAAATAGAATGGAAACAACAAACAGCCACCGGACAGGTGTCGATTTCGGGATCAAACCTCAAAATGCGGGACTTGGTTTTCCACGAGCTCAACACGCAATGTTCGATTTCTAATAGCGTCCTGTATCTAAACGATTGCAGGGCGAGTTTGAACGATTCGGATTTTTTTAACGCGACCGGAAGGCTGAATTTGCGGCAGCCTTATCAATACAACGGCAAGATTTCCGCGAGCGTGATGAACTTATCGACGCTTCAGCCTCTGGTTCGGAGTTTTGGAAATCAAAGTGAACTGGCAGGCTCCGTCACACTTGACTGGCAAGGCGAGGGTCAAGGAATGACCCCGAAAGCCTTCGGGGTCGCTCCTTGGAAGAATTCAGGCAAACTGAAGTTCGTCCTGGAGAAGGGACGCTACGGAAATGCGCAATCGCTCCGGGCAAATATCGATGCCTCCTATTCGCCCGAAGGCCTTGATGTGCCGATCATCTTTTTTGCCAGCGGCAGCACGGATTTTCAGGCAGTCGCGCAGGCAAAAGGTGAGACACTCGAGATAACCAGGATTCAACTCGATCAAGGGCAGGCGAGGTTCGCGTCAGGTTACGTTTCTTTTCCGCTTGTGTGGAGAAATCTTGGGACGAACGCTGCGGCCATTCCGTCGTCTGGCAAAGTGTTCGCCACAATTCAGTCGGAAAACCTCGATCTCAAAAAATTGTTCAGCGATCTCGGGATCAAAGCGGGGACATCTGGTACACTGAACGCGAGGCTCGACGCGGATGGGACAATCGGAGACTTGAACGCGAGTCTCAGCCTGCAGATGCGGGATTTGCGAAATGATCGCTGGCCGAAAATGGAGCCGGCAACTTTTGAGTTGAGCGCACAGGCTGTGCACGATCGCCTGACAGTTTTAGGCAAACTGCAACAAGCGCGAATTCAGCCGCTCGAATTAAATGCGAACATGCCTTTTGATATTCCGAAAATTGCTCGCGCCCGGAAATTGCCAGACGAAACACCCATCACAGCAAAAGCACGTCTCCCTCGCACCTCGATGAATTTTGTTCGACAATTTATTCCGGCACTCGAGCAACTTGATGGCAATCTTGGATTGGATGTTGATCTGAGTGGAACGATCGGCAAACCGGTCTTTAGCGGGGCAGGCGACATGACAGTGAACGTTGCGCGTTTTACGAACGCGACTCTTCCGGCGTTAACGAATTTTAGTGCGCGCTTAAGCTTTGCACAGAACGCCATTAGCCTGGAACGATTCGGAGGTGATCTAGCCGGCGGCCCTTTTACCATGAGTGGCCGCCTCAATTTTCCAAAGCTGACTGAACCGACTCTGGATTTACAATTGAAAGCCAACAGTGTGTTGGTTGCGCGAAACGATACTTTGACCGCTCGCGCGGACGCCGACGTAGCGGTGACCGGCCCATTCGCGACCGCAACAGTCAGTGGCAACGTCGCAATGACAAACAGTCATATCTTGAAAAACATCGATCTCATTCCGATCGGCCTGCCAGGAAGGCCCGCGCCGGAGCCGCCATCAGAGCGCCCGCAAATTTCTTTTCCGGACCCGCCACTCCGCGATTGGAAATTCGATGTCGCAATTAAAACAAAAGATCCTGTGTTGATTCGCGGGAACCTGGCGACCGGCGCTGCGATCGCTGACATAAAACTTACGGGAACAGGTCTCCATCCAGAATTGCAAGGAACGGTGCGTCTGGAAAATGTAGAAGCGACGCTGCCATTCAGCCGGCTGGAGGTTTCCCAGGGCTTTCTTTATTTTGATCCGAGCGATTCAATGAACCCGAGGCTGGAGCTGCGTGGCACCTCGGTGATCCGCGATTACACGGTGCGTGTTTATGTTTATGGGACCATGCTGGCGCCAGAAGCCATTTTCACCAGCGAACCGCCACTGCCTCAGGAGGAAATTATTTCCTTGATCGCTACCGGCGTTACCAGGCAAGAGTTGGCCGGCCGCGGCAACGTTCTGGCCGGCCGGGCCGCCATGTTACTGGTGCAACAGCTTTACCGGAAAGTTTTCAAAAAAGGCGAGCCGACTCAGAGCAACGAATTCTTTAATCGTCTCGATTTGGACGTGGGCGCGGTCGATCCTCGAACCGGCCGCCAACAGGTTAGTGCCAGATTCAAAATAAGTGATCAGTTTGTACTCGTTGGCGATGTCGGCGTCGGCGGCGATTATCGCGGGATGCTTAAGTATCTGATTCGTTTTCGGTAAGCTTCTAACATGCGACACGGGGTCCTTTTCTTTCTCGGAAGTGTGGCCCTTGCAATTGAAGCCGCGGCGCAAACCGCGGTCGACGTCACACGGCCCGAAGAACGGCAAAAAGCGCAGCAGGCCGTTGTGAAAGAACAGGAAAAGCGTGCGAAGCACGCGAGCATCATTGAATTTCGCGGTGGGCAAGCCTTCAAGGAAAAGGAACTGCGCACCGCTCTGAAGGAGGAAATCACCACCATCGAAGACTTCGGGCTGAGTCCGGCGCGCGGCGACGATCTCGCCTTTTTTCTCGAAGTCTTTTACCGCAAGCATGGCTACGCAGACGTGAACGTGCACTACACGATTGAATCGGAGAACAGGTTGCGCCTCGATATCACAGAAGGTCCCCGTTACACACTCAGGACGATCGTTTTCGATGGGAATGTGCGGGAGCCAAGCGACAAACTCTTTGAGTACGCCGTTGGCCCCACGCGGGAGCGGTATTCAAGGACCGAGAAAAAGTTGCCTTTCGTTGCCGCTGACATGCAGGAAGGAGCGGATCTGGTGCATCGTTTCTATCTCTCCGACGGTTTTTTGGATGCAGTGGTCGATGTGCCACGTTTCACGTTTCACCGGGAGAGCAGTGAAGTGGACGTAGTCATCCCAGTCCACGAGGGGCGTCAATCCTTCTTCGGCAGCATTTCATTTAACGGGCGCACGATTTACGGCGCTGAAACGCTGCGAGGACAGATGCTCGACCTGTTGCACCGGCCCTACACGGATGCGCGAGTCGAAGACATTCCACGGCGTCTGCAGGCGTATTACAAGACACGTGGTTATTACGACGTGAAGGTCGTCGCCAGCGGCGTGCCGGAGGACGCAGTCAATGGCAGGGTGCCTGTGGACATCACAATTTCGCCAGGGCCGGTTTACTACTTCGACGGAGTCACAGTCAGCGGACTCGATCGGCTGCGTCCGAGTTATGTCGTCAAACGTTTCACCAAGCTGGAGGGAAAGGCCTATAGCCCGGAAGCGCTCGACGAGCGATTTCGCACGCTCATGCGCACCGGGCTTTTTAATGTTCTTCAAATCAAGCCAGTCCCTGTGGATGGACATCTTCTGCGTCTGGATATTTCCGCCGAGGAAGCCAAGAGCAAGGAATTCGGTTTTTTGATCGGCTACGGCACATTCGAGGGCGCCATTGGCGGCGTGCAATGGCGCGATCGCGATCTTTTCGGCTATGGCCGGCCGCTCACAGCATCGGTCGAAGTCTCACAACGCAGCTACAAGGGCGAAATCCTGTATGAAGATCCGTTCTTCTTCGATACGGATTTTTTCTTCAGAGCCCGGCTTGCCGCGTTCACTTTCGCTTACGATGGCTACACGAAATTCGAATTGGGCGGGCGATTCGAGCTCAATCGTAAAATTACGAAATACGACGAAGTCGGTCTGACCGTCGCCGTGCGTCATGTGAAAATCACCGACTCCGAGATTAAACCGGAATTTCTCCTCGGGTCGTCGACGAATTATCAGGTCAACTCGATCGGACTTACCAATACTTTGGATACGCGGCAAAGCCCGTATGTGAACCCGCGCGGGTTTCTGATCAAAAACACGCTGGATCTGGCATCGAACGCTTTTGGAAGCGACATTGAATTTATCCGGGGCACGATGAGCGCATCCTACTACCTGCCATTTTCGCCGAAGGTGACCACGCCTGGCGTGACGGAAGATCAAGGAGGCACTCCATTGCAGCACTGGTTCCAACAGTCCTCACTGGCATTCGGCGCGCGAGCCGGCATTATTCATTCACTCACCGGAAGCGGCTCGGATGAAGCAACTGCGATTCCGATAGACGAACGTTTCTTCAACGGCGGCGCCGATACGGTCCGGAGTTTCGGCGAACGCGATCTAGGTCCGCACGATAATCATGGGCATCCTGTCGGCGGTGAATTCTTCACCGTGTTTAATGTCGAATACACCTTCCCAATTCTTGGGGAATTGCAGGGAGCAATCTTCACCGATGCGGGCAATCTTTTGCCGACGTCGGAGGACATCGGTCTAAACGATATGCGTTATGCCGTAGGTGCGGGCTTGCGTTACAAGCTGCCGGTCGGCCCCATTCGTCTCGACTACGGCGTCAATCCTGATCCTCGTCCCTTCGAGGATTTTGGTGCGTTTCATTTCAGCTTTGGTTTTGCGTTTTAGCAGAGAACCCACGAATCACACGAATGACGCGAATGGACTCCTCACAATGCGGATGCCCTGCGAAATTCTGTAATTAGTGTGATTCGCGTGATTCGCGGGCTAATGATTCCTAGCGAATGAATCCAAAACAGAATCTTGGCGATACTTCACCTGATGAATTCCGTAGACAGCTACACGAATTGGCGGATTGGATCGCGGATTTCCGGCAAAATTTAGGGTCGCTGCCCGTTGCGCCTAACGACAAGCCGGGCGCGATTCTGGCTGCGCTTCCCGCCGAGCCGCCCGAAGAAGGCGAACCGTTCGAGAAAATTCTCGGTGACATCGATCAGGACATCGTTCCCGGGATGGTGCACTGGAGTCATCCGATGTTTCTTGGTTATTTTGGCTGGACGACGACCGCCCCTGCAATCCTCGGCGAAATCATCACCGCGCCGCTCAATGTGAATGCGATGACGTGGCGCACATGTCCCGCTGCGACCGAACTGGAGACGTTGATAGTCGATTGGATCCGGCAGTGGATGCATTTGCCGCAGGAGTTTGGTGGCGTCGTGTATGACACTGCATCCGTAGGCGTGATGCATGCGCTTGCTGTGGCGCGCGAGGAGGCTGCGCCATCGGTTCGGAAGCACGGGTTAGTGGGTGCCGGCGCGCCAGTGTTCCGCATTTACGCTTCTGAACAAGCGCATAGCTCGGCAGAAAAAGCGGCGATTGCGCTCGGCTTGGGCGAAGAAAACGTGCAGCGCGTTCCCACCGACTCGCACTTTCGTATGAATCTTGGCGCAATGCGCGAAATGATCGCTCGCGACGTTGCCTCCCGCGGCCGCGGGATCAGACCAATGGCTGTCATCGCGACAGTCGGCACAACTTCAACCGCAAGCGTTGATCCCGTTCCCGAGATCGCAACCATTTGCCGCGAAAATAAATTGTGGCTTCACATTGACGGCGCTTACGGCGCCGGCTTCGCCATTCTGCCAGAGAAAAAGTCGCTGACTGACGGTTGGAGTGAAGCGGATTCCATCGTTGTGAACCCGCACAAAAGTCTTTTTGTCCCGCTGGATTTCAGCGTCCTCTACGTGCGTAACCTCGAGAGGCTGCGGCGCGTCTTCACTCTTGTGCCGGAATATTTGCGCGGCGACACGGTCGAAGCCCAGAAAAATTACATGGATTACGGCATCCAGCTCGGCCGCAGGTTTCGCGCGCTGAAAGCGTGGGTGATTTTTCGCAGTTTTGGCCGCGAAGGAATGGCCGCACGTCTTCGCGAATTTGTCCGATTGGCCAATCTTTTCGCCGATTGGATCAACAGCGACAATGGCTTCGAGCTGGTCGCGCCGGTCAGCATGGGTGTGGTTTGTTTTCGGTACATTGGCAGCGATCCTGTATTTGCGGGAAGCCATCCGTCCCCTTCGGCGCGCCCGGCGGTCGCGCCCTACCTCACGGGTCGGCCTAACGAATCTGATCTCGATGCCCTAAACAGCGAAATCGTGGAGAGAATCAATGCAAGTGGTCGCGCTTATCTAACGCAAACGAAATTGCACGGCCGAACGGTGATGCGAATTGGTCTGGGTAATGTGCTCACGACGGAGAAACATTTGGGGGAGGCGTGGGAAATGATTCAGGAGACAGCGAAACAGTTGTGACGGCGAAAGAGTTATAATCGGCCGCGTGCGAATCAAAAGCGGCAGAGCACTGCCGCACTCCAAAACGTGGCCGTCATCTGTCGCGCATATTGCGTGCTTGCGTCTTGGGGTGCGCTGGCGCTCCGGCGCTTTGGATTTTCATCCTTTTCAACTTGGGCGCGCAACAGTTTGAGATAGTGATTTTTTGAGACATTTGCGGCTGAGGACAGCCGCCTCTACAATTTGTTCCGTTATGATGAAGTTACTGCGCAAGCACCGGGACTGGCTGATGATCGTGATCGCGATTCTGGCTATCCCGTTCATTTTCTATTTCGTGCAGCGGCCGGATTACGGCGCGATGCGCTCGGATAAATTTGCTCGCATTTATGATCGGAATGTTTCGATGTTGGAGGCGCAGCAGACGGTGCGACTACTCACTCTGGCGCAGGCACTCGGCATGTCCGATTTTGTGCAGACCCTGACGGCAGGGGCCGGCCAGAACCCGAATCAGACTGCTGTCCAATTCGTCGTCAACCTGCTGGTCCTTCGGCACGAAGCCGCTCGGCTCGGGATTCGTCCAGGTTACTCTGAAATTGCCGAAGTCGTGCGCACGTTACCGGCATTTCAAGGCGATTCGGGATTCGACATGAAAAAGTTCACTGATTTCGCACAGAATGCCTTGGCACCGATGGGTCTTGCCGAAGAGCATGTCGAGCAACTGGTTCGCGACCAGCTGTCGTTGAATCAGATCAAACAGCTTTTAGCCGCTGGTGTTACAGTCCCGAAAGGTGAACTCGATGAAAATTTTGAGCGTGGTCACGATACGTTATTTGTGACCATTGTTCGATTTCAATCCGCTGATTTGAGTAAGGACATCCAAGTTGGCGATGAGGAAGTGCAGAAGCATTATGACGCCCATAAGGCCGAGCTTAAGACTGATGAAAAACGCAAGGTCGAGTATGTCAGCCTCGCGCTCACCGATGAGGAGAAGAAATTAACCGGAAAAGAGCGCATCGAGGCTTTGCAAAAGCTTTCCGACCGCGCGACTGATTTTACGCAGGCGCTGTTAGAGAAAGGGGCGGATTTCAGCCACGCCGCTGAGAAACTTAAGTTGCCGGTACATGAGACGGGCGAATTTACCAAAGCAGAGCCTGATCCACAGTTGAAAGTCGACGCGCAACTTGGCGATGCGGCTTTCAAGCTTTCAGCGCAGGAGCCGAACAGCGATCCGATTCAGGTGGCGGATGGATTTTATATTTTGCATCTTGCAGGAATTACCGAAGCG
>Ga0209160_1004912_pt1 | contig 10634 bp, 11 predicted proteins | sample GraSoiAngelo_153_FD_186167 | JGI IMG/M metagenome (GOLD analysis project Ga0209160, IMG submission 186167) | Grasslands soil microbial communities from the Angelo Coastal Reserve, California, USA - 14_1009_12_40cm (SPAdes) (version 2) | ecosystem: Environmental > Terrestrial > Soil > Grasslands ...
AACCCGTGCCCGCTGAACCCGGCCGCGCACCAGAAGCCCTCGATCTCCGGCACCGGCCCGAGGATCGCCTGATGGTCGGGCGTCGTCTCATATAGGCCGGCCCACGCCGTTTTGATCCCCGCGCCGACCAGGGCGGGAGCACGCCGCGACGCCTGCTCGAACATCTTCTCAAGGAAGTTCCAGTTGACATCTGTCGCGTAGCCGGGCCCTTCGATCCGGTCGCTCATCCCGATCAGCACCCCGTCGCCCTCCGGGTGAAAGTAAAGCGAGGTCTGGAAGTCGACGGTCATCGGGTTGCTCCGCGGCACGGCCGGAAAGGTTCCCGTGACGGCAACGTGCCGGCGGTACGGGAGCACTGGGATCTCGAGCCCCGCCATACGACCGATGGAGGACGACCATGCGCCGGCGCAGTTGAAGACGACCCGGCTCGCGACGTCGCCCGCCGAGGTGCGGACTCCCTGGACGCGTCCGCCTGCGACGTCGATCCCCACCATCTCGACGCCCTCCTTCAGCCGGGCGCCATGGCGCCGGGAGGCCTCGGCGTAGCCGGACGTGACGTCGGCCGGGCTGGCGATGCCGTCGCTAGGGCAGAAGGTGCAGCCCAGAACGTCCTCGACGTTGAGCACGGGGACCATGCGCGCCGCTTCTGACGGATCGACCCAGCGCGCCTCGGTCAGGCCGACCCGATGCCACATTTCCATGTTGTGGCGGAAGTCCTCGACCTGCTGGGGCAGGGTCAGCACGAACAGGTAGCCGATCTGGCGGAAGTCCGCCGGGTGTCCGGTCTCCTGCTCGAAATTCTCGAAAAGCTGGACCGAGAGGCGCTGGAGGCGCACGTTGGCCTCCATCGAGAACTGCTGCCGAACGCCGCCTGCGCACCTGCCGGTCGACTGCGAACCCAACGTCTCGCGTTCGAGCAGCAATACGTCGACGTCGCGCCTTGACAGCTGATATGCGAGGGCGCAGCCCATGACGCCGCCGCCCACGATGACTACGTCAGCGCTTTCCACTGATGTCCGAAACCCTGGCCTCGCGCGCGCTCTTCACCATTCCCCACACCTCGAAGATGAGCTTCAGCGCCGCGAGCGTCGTGATATCGCTGTCGTCAAACGGCGGCGAGACCTCGACGACGTCGAACCCCACCAGGCGCGACCGTGCGGTCGCGCCGCGCAGCAGTTCGAGCGCCTGTCGTGTGGACAGGCCACCGGCGGATGGGATCTCTGTGCCCGGGGCAAACGCCGGGTCGAGCACGTCGATGTCGAACGAGACGTGCACCTCAGCGCCTGCGAGCCGGTCGGCGATCTTGCCCGCGGAACCATGCAGGTCGCGGGCGATCTCCGCCGTGGAGACGAGAAGCACGTTGTTGGCGGCGATGAACTCAAGCTCCTCGGGGTCGTAGTCGCGCCCGCCGGCGATCACCACGCGCGATGGTTCGATGCCTGAGGCCTCGAGCGCGCGACGCAAAGCGCATCCGCACGTCCAGTGGCCGCCGCGCGAGAAGTCGCACAGGTCGGGATGCGCGTCGACCCAAAGGAGCGAGAGGCCGGGATGCCTCCGTACCTGCGCCGCCAGAGTCGAGATTGCGGTGCAGTGGTCGCCGCCCAACACGGTCAGGAACACGTCGGGCGCGACCTGGGCCAGGCGCTCCATCGGGCCCATCCATCCGGCCTCGATGTCCCCCCCGGCGTCGAGGTCGCCGATGTCGCTGACACGCAGGCCGGTCAGGAGGTGGCCTTCTTCTGTGACGGGCGGCATCACAGGGGACAGCTGGCGGATGGTCCTGGGCGCGATGGCGGCGCCCTTTCGGTAGACGGCCGAGCCATCGTAGGGAATGCCCGCGACCACGACGTCAGCAGGCTGCCCGCCTACCAACCCTGCCCACGGACGTAGACCGTCGAGGTTCACACCCTTCTCCTCTTCTCCGGCACTTTCAGGATGCTAAGCGACCCGATCACGAACCAGACCGCAAAGACGCTGAAGACGACCGGAAACCCACCCGGAAGGCCGAGGATCGGAGGTCCAGCGTTGAAGGCGTCCAGGAGAGGGCCGCCGAGGAACACGGCGATGATGCCGGCGCCGGCGGTTGCGATGTTCGAGAAGCCCATGTAGAGGCCCCCCTCGTGCGGCGGAATGATGTCCTGGATGAAGGCCCAGTCGACCGAAAAGAACACACCGAGCCCGACCCCGATGAAGAGCCCCGTGAGCGTGGCCTGAGCGGCCAGGTCGGGCACCTTGAGGAACGATGCCAGGGGGCGAAGCGCGCCGTTTGGAACCCACTGGAAGTGACTGAAGACCAGCACCAACGTGCCTGCGGCGCCGAAGAGACCCGCGAAGAAGATGAGCGGCCGGCGGCCGGTGCGATCCGAGAGCCGCGACGCTGGCCATGTAACAAGGGCCGCGACAGCGATCGCGATTCCGAGCAGCGTCGACGCCGCCAACGCCGTCGCTTTGCGGTCCTGGTGGAAGAACACATTGTCGAAATAAAAGAAGGCAAAGTTCTGCAGCCCACCAAAGCCCATGAAGATGAGCAGCCTCGACACCATCAGCCATCGAAAATCCCGGTTGCGAAATGGAATGCCGAAAGTCTTGGTCAGGAGCTCGCCGAGGCTTCGAAACGGACTGTCGACGGGCATCGCTCGATCGGGGACGACGACCACGGTGGCGAGCATCGTGACGACGAGCACGATGGCGATCGAGGCGATCGCAGCGCTCCGTCCGAGATGCGCCAGCAGCAGCCCCGCCCCGACTGTTCCGCTCGCGATGCCGACGAGGTTGGCGACGCCATAGAAGCCGGACGCCTCGGCGCGCTGGGTGTCCGGCACCACGTCGGGAAGCAGTCCCTGATATGGAGCCTGCGCCGTGTTGGAGGCGAACTGCAACAGGAAGTAGAAGACGACCAACCACCAGTAGTTGCCTGCTAGCGCGATTCCGATCAGGAACAGCACATCGCCCGCGGTCCCGGACGCGATGAACGGACGCCTCCTCCCCCATCGCGTCACGGTGCGGTCCGAGATGCCGCCGACGATCGGCTGCCAGACGATCGCCACCAACGTGCCGAGCGATTTGAGAAAGCTCGCGGCGAGGCCTTCGTGGGCCCGGCCGACGAGCTGAATGATCATGTCCGGCAAGATCAGCGCGGTCAGGCTGTTCCACAGGTACCCGATCGCGATCCAATAGACCGACAGAAGGATGAAGTCGAATGTCCCGAGCCGGCGCTGCGGAGCCGTGGCTACCGCGGCGACGCTCAATCCGGTCGGTATGGCGGGAGCGACTTCTTGACCGGACGGTCGTCGCGATAGCCGAGCGCGTACTCGCCTTGCAGGATCGTGTGCACCTCACGCGTGCCCTCGTAGATGATCGGCGCGCGGGCGTTGCGCAGAAAGCGTTCGACGGGATACTCGGCGGAATACCCATACGCGCCGTGGACCTCGACAGCGTCATGCGCGGCGTTGAACGCCGCATCCGTTGCGTATTGCTTCGCCATCGAAACCTGTCGCGTGTGGCGAGCGCCCGTGTTCTTCATCCATGCGACTTTGAAATACAGCAAGCGGCAGATCTCGTAGTCGCGCGACATCTTAGCGATCATCTGCTGGACCAGCTGGTAGCGCCCGATCTCCTGGCCGAAGGTCTTTCTCTCGCGCGCGTATTTGACCGACGCGTCGAGACACGCGCGCACTGTGCCCGTTGCGCCGGCGGCGACGGTGAAACGCCCGTTGTCGAGACAGCTCATCGCGATCTTGAAGCCATCGCCCTCATCACCGATTCGGTTCGCCTCCGGCACCTCGAGGTCGGTCATGAAGATCGAGCCGACATCGCCCGCACGTATGCCCAGTCGATCCTCGATCGGCTCGGTGCGCAGCGCACTGCCGCAAGCCTCACGGTCGAGCATGAACGCGGAAACGCCGCGCCCACCCGCCTTGGGGTCGGTCTTGGCGAAGACGAGCAAGAAGTCCGCGGTGTCGGCGTCGGAGACCCAAACCTTCTGCCCGTTCAGGACGTAGCCGTCGCCGTGCCGGCGCGCCGTCGACTGCATCGAGGCCACGTCGGACCCGGCGTTGGGCTCGGTCAGGCCGTAGCAGGCGAGCTTCTTGCCTGAGGCCATCGGGACGAGCCACTGCTGCTTCTGCTCCTCGGTCGCCCAGGTGTAGAGGCCCATGCCGACCAGGCCAACGTGGACCGAGAGAACCGTCCTGTAGACGGTGTCCACATATTCGAGCTCCTCGCAGACTAGGCCGAGCGACAGGTAGTCAAGACCGTAGCCGCCGTAGCGCTGCGGAAAGCACACCCCAGGCAGGCCGAGCGAGGCGAGCTTGGCAAAGATGTCTGGGTCGTGGCGACCGGCGCGGTCGTCGGCGCCGATGCGCGGAGCAAACTCGCGGGCGCAGAACTCGCGGACCGCCGCCACCATCTGCTCCTGGTCTTGACTCAGGGCGAGATCGAGCACGAGACTAAGTTACTTCGTCGGCGTCGGAGTCGCGCACGCCGCGGGCGACGGGCTGGTCTTCGGTGTGGCGCCTGCCTTCGGCGTTGGCGACGGGCAGGTCGCTGGGCTTGTTGTCGGCAGCGGCTTGAGGTCGTTTGGCCCGACGTGGCCGATGAGCGGCAGGTGGTGGCCGACGCCGAGGATGAAAGGCGCCGTGCGCGAGCTGTGCAGCTGCGGCTGGATGAAGTCGCTGTAGATCTGCTGCAGTTGATGGATGCCAGCAACCGAATCGAGATGCGCGGCGTTGCTCTTGGCCGCGGCCGCCTTGAGCGCATTGAGGTCCGACTTGGAGACCATGGCCGCCGTGATCGGGTTGGAGAGAATCTCCGTCTCGAGCTGGTCGACCTGGCTCAAGGTCAGGCTGGCGCTCTTCAGTGCGGGTTGGAACGCGTTGTCCAGTGTGACCAGGGCCGACATCGCCAGGTAGACCACGACCACGGTTACCGCCGCGTGCACGAACACTCCCAGGAGCCCATCCACGCCGCGGATCGCCTCCATGCGGTGGAAGGCGCCGCCGATCGTCCCGCCGATCGCTCCCATGACCACGGCGATGATCAGGGCGACGAACACGGCAAGCACCGGTGTCAGGTGGAGAAGCTTCTGCATCTCGGTCGTGTACTGGTCGTGGAACCGGAATACGACCAGCAACGTGCCGAAAAAGAAGATCTCGGCCATCAAGGGTTGGATTACGCCGCGCTGGTAACCGGTGATGAGTGCGATCACCAGGACCAGGACGACAAGGATGTCGATGATCACAGGTCGGGCGCCATTCTAGATGACGGGCCTCCGAACTCCTTCTTGTCAGGCCTGCCCAGTCAGGAAGGTCGGGTTCGGTTAGACTCGGAGCGCTCTTGGCCCGAACGATCGCCGTAGCGATGCAAAAGGGCGGGGTTGGCAAGACCACCACCGCCGTCAACCTGGGCGCCGCACTCGCCGAGTTGGGTCAACGCGTCCTGCTGATCGATCTCGACGCCCAGGGTCACCTCACCCTCTACATGAAGCCGGCGGGCGAGCTCGAGAAGACCATCTACCACCTGCTGGTCGATCCTGAGACCACGGTCACCGACGTCGTCCAGGAGGCGTCCCAGATGGGCGTCCACTACATCCCGGCGGACATCGAGCTGGCCGGGGCGGAGAACCAGCTGATCAACGAGATCGGTCGCGAGAGCATCCTCCGCGACAAGCTCGAGCCGGCGCAGAAGCGATACGACTTCATCATCATCGACTGCCCGCCGTCGCTGGACCTGATCGTGATCAACGCGCTGGTCGCGGCCGATGAAGTGTTGGTGCCGCTCCAGGCGGAGTTCCTCGCCCTCAAGGGAATGCAGGAGCTGTTGGTCACCATGGAGCGCGTCAAGCGACGGCTCAACCCGCGCCTCGAGCTGATCGGAATCCTCCCCACCCTCTACAAGCACCGAGCGCTTCACTCGCAGGAAGTGCTCGCGGCGGTGAAGGAGAAGTACGGCACGAAGGTCTACGACTTCGCGGTCACCGACTCCATCCGCTTCGCCGAGACTCCGCTCGCGGGTCAGTCGATACTCACATACGCGAAGGAGTCGGATGGGGCGAGGGCGTATCGTGCGCTGGCGGTGGCAGTAATCGAAAATCATCGGGTACAGGACTGAACCAAATGCCAAATTTCAAGCGCGTGTCACTCGTCGGGTCTGAGGAGCTCTTCCGTCCGACGCGACCGCAGGTCATCACCGACACGGACGATGTGATCAGGGACGCCGTCGATCGCCCGAGCGCGGTCAAGGAGGTCGTTCTCAAGACGCTGAACTTCGCGCCTGAGGAGATCGAGCTGCTGCTCGAGGCGGTGCAAACGGCGAAGTATCCCGACCGGCCGCGAGCCAAGCCGCCCCTGGACAAGTTCGACTCACTGGACGCGCTGCGTCTGAAGATCCAGGCGGTCCTGGACCAGTAGGTAGGTAGCGGTCCTCCCCACTCATGGGGAGGCGGGGATGGGGCGGCGCCAGAGGGGCTGATACGAATTCCTAAAAACGGTTCTTAGAGCGCCTCCTGAAGTAGCCATAGGTCCAGAAGAGGCACACCACCAGGAGCCCGACTCCAAACCCCGCCGCCGCCACGCGCTCCATTTGCGGTACATAGTGATCGATGCCGAAGCTCTCCATCGTCAAGGTCAAGCTCGACCGAGAGGTGAACTGTTACATCGTCTCGTGCGCCACGACGAAGGAGGCCGTCGTCATCGACCCGGGGCAGCCGGTGGAAAGGATCGTCGAGCAGGCCGGGAGCGTGACCGTCAAGTACATCCTGGCCACGCACGGTCACCCCGGACACGTCGGCGGCAAGGACGACCTCAAGGCGATCACGGGCGGCGAGACCGGCATCCACTCGGCGGACGCCAAGCAGTTCCTGCGCTCCGCCGACCGCTACCTGCTCGAAGGAGATGAGCTCGACTTCGGGGAGTTCAAGCTTTCAGTGCTCCACACGCCCGGGCATACGCCGGGCAGCGTGTGCTTCGTTGTCGCCAACCATGCGTTCGTCGGCGACACAATCCTGGCCGGCGGTATCGGCCGCCAGATGCCGGAAACAGACCTTCGCCGCCAGATGATGAGCATCGGTACGAAGCTCCTTCGCCTGCCGCCCTCCACGGCGCTCTACCCGGGTCACGGGCCCGCGACCAGCCTGGAGCGAGAGATTGCGCAGAACCCCATCTTCAGAGGTGCCGGGGTTCGTTAGCCAGACGGGCTGACCAGGCTCAACAGGATCTTCGTCACTCCGTTGTCGGAGACGACCGCCAGGCTTCCCTCGACGTGCGAGTTGGACTTGCGCGAGACCGTCGCCGCGAAGGCGCCGTTGGACGATGCGCTGACCTTGATCGTCCAGTCACCCTGGGCGAACTTCGTCGTGTAGAACGCCTGTACCTTGTCGACGCTGTCCAGCGTCTCCCACTCCATCCCCCAGGCCATCTGGCCAGTCGAGGTGAAAGACGCACCCGCGGTGAGCCGGGCGTGGGTGTAGATGGGTACGTCCGCCGGAAAGCTGGGCGGCATAGGGACTTCCGCGTCGAGCTGGCCCGACGCCTTGGCGAGCGGAGTCCCGGTCGGGCTGGCGCTGACCGAAGGCGACGCCTTGGCGCTGCCCCCAGGCAGGTGCGAGCACCCCGACCCGACCAACAACGCCACGAGCAAGACGATCCAGAGTCGCGCCACTGCTCAGGTCAACGCACGACCAGGGCGGGTCTGACCATGCGGCCGCGCCCTTGGCCGGCCCTGGAGACCGGCTCGCCGCGCAGGTAGACCTCCTTGATCGCAAAGTCGAACTCCTTGCCGTCCAGCGCCCCACGCCGCTGCCGCGAGTGCATCTCGTCCGGTCGCACGCGCGTCCGAGCGTCCGGGTCCACGATCACGATGTCGGCGTCGAATCCCGGCGCGATCGAGCCCTTGCTCTCTTCCAGGCCGGCGAGCACGGCCGGAGCCTGGCTCACCCACCGAGGCGCGAGCCAGACGTCGCCCATGGTCTTGGCCAGCTGAAGGCAGGCCAGATACAGGGTCTGCACGCCCGGGCTGCCCGCGGGCGCGTCCTGGAACGGCCGCGATTTCTCCTCGTCCGTGTGCGGCGCATGGTCGGTGCTGACGATGTCGATCACGCCCCTGCGGAGACCGTCGATGAGCGCGTCGCGGTCGGCCGCAGTCCGAACGGGCGGAAGCATCTTCATCGCGAGGCCGACGCGATCGAAGTCCTCCGCGGTCAGGAAGAGGAACTGGGGGCACGTCTCGAGACTCAGTGACGTCCCGCTACGCATCGCGTCCTCCGCGGCCGCCAGGCCGAGGGCGCTCGAAAGGTGCGCCACGTGCAGATGGACGCCGGTGTCTCTCGCCACGGCCGCCGCCGCCGACACGGCAACCGCTTCCGCCTCCGGCGGACGGGAGTCGAGGAGGTCCGAATACGTGAGCAGGGGGCGGCGAAAGGCAGCCAGGACGGCCGGGTCTTCGGCGTGAACCGCAAGCGGCAGCCCGAGGCGCGCCACCGCGGGCGCCAACCGGGCCAGGGTGCCGTAGTCCGCGGGCGGTTCGAGGTCCGGGTCATCGGCGCCCGGCGAGTACAGAACCTGCTTGCGGCTGTGGCTGAACGAGTAGGCGAGGTAGGCCTTGAAACCGACCGCGCCGGCAGCCGCCATCCCAACGAGCTCGTCCGGCGTCGTCGTCGAGCGGATGAGGCCCCAGAGTCCGAAATCGACGCGTGCCTTGCTGCGCGCCAGTGCGGCCTTGGATTCGAGGACGCCCGCGCTGTCGACCGCCGGCACTGTGTTCGGCATGTCGAGCACCACCGTCACCCCGCCGGCTGCGGCCGCCGCGGTCAGGGTTCCGAAGTCCTCCTTCTCAGGGAAGCCCGGGTCTCGGCTGTGGACGTGGACGTCGATGGCGCCCGGGAGCACGAACTTGCCGGTGGCATCGACCTCTTTTCCTTGCGAAGTCAACGCGAGCCCTGTCTCGACCCGCGTGATCACCCCGTCAGCGATCAGCAGGTCGGCCTGTCGCGGGCCGGCAGGCGTGTAGACGGTGCCGCCTTTGATGAGCAGCTCAGTCAAGTTCGAGGTCTTGAATCCGGAATAGCGGTGAGTACGGAATGCCTGCTTCGCGGATGTTGTCCTCGCCGCCCTCTCCACGATCCAGCACCACGATGAGATGGATCACCTCCAGCCCCGCGTCGCGGAGGACCTGGATCGAGCGCAGCGAGTCGCCACCGGTGGTGACCACGTCCTCGATGACCGTCACTCGCTCGCCCGCCATATATCTGCCCTCGAGCTGCTTCGCGGTCCCGTACCCCTTGGGCTCCTTGCGCACGAGCAGCAGCGGGAAGCTTGTCTCCATCGAAACGACACCACCAAGCAGGACCGCGCCCAGCTCGGGCGCGGCAAGACGCTGTGTCTCAGCCGGCACGAGCGGGGCGAGATGGCGACCGAGCCGTTTGAGCAGGACGGGATCGGTTTCGAAAAGAAACTTGTCGAAGTACCGATTCGAGCGCTTGCCGGATCGCAAGACGAAATCGCCTTTGAGATACGACGCCTTGACAAGATCGCGCGCGAGTTCCTTGCGTTCGGCGATCACCGTTTCAATCTAATGGATAGAAGCAGGCCGCCTTGTGCTCGTCTCCGTACTCCTCGAGCGGTGGCACCTCTTCGGCGCAGTGCTCGCGCGCACGCGGGCAGCGTGTGCGAAACCGGCAGCCCGAGGGTGGGTTGACCGGAGAGGCAACGTCGCCTTGAAGGATGAGGCGCTCTCGCCGCGTCTCGACCACCGGGTCGGGAATCGGGATCGCCGACAGCAGAGATCCGGTGTAGGGATGTCGCGGTCGCTTGTACAGCTGCGTGCCACCCGCCACTTCCATGATCTTGCCCAGGTACATCACCGCGATCCGGTTCGAGATGTGCTTCACGACCGAGAGGTCGTGCGCGATGAAGAGATACGTGAGGTTGAACTTCGACTGCAGGCGCTCGAGGAGGTTGATGATCTGGGCCTGGATCGAGACGTCGAGCGCCGAGATGGGCTCGTCACAGACGATGAAGCTCGGCTCGACTGCCAGCGCCCGCGCGATGCCGACTCTCTGCCGCTGCCCGCCCGAGAACTCATGCGGGTATCGGTCGACGAACCGCGGGTTGAGGCCGACGACGCGGAGCATCTCGCGAATCCTGTCTTGCCTCTCCTTGCCCTTCGCCAGGTGGTGGATGTCAATGGGCTCGCCGACTATGTCACCGACCGTCTGGCGCGGATCAAGCGACGCGTAGGGGTCCTGGAAGATCATCGCCATGTCGCGGCGCAGGGCGCGCAGCCGCTCGCCGCGGAGATGCGTGATGTCGTCGCCCTTGAAGAGAATCTTGCCGGCCGTCGGCTCGAGCAGCCGGATCGCGGCGCGGCCGAGGGTCGATTTGCCGCAGCCGGACTCCCCCACCAGGCCGACCGTCTCTCCGGTCTTGATCTCGAGGTCCACGCCGTCCACCGCGTGGACGTGGGCGATGGTGCGCTGCAGGATCCCTGAGGAGACCGGGAACCAGACCTTCAGGTCGGAGACCGAGACCAGCGGGTCGGCGGTCGTCCACGCGCGCGTCAGCGTCTTGGCCGCCTCTCCCAGGGGTCCCCGCGAGCTCACGGCGCAGCCTCTGAGTTCGTGGGGATCTCGTCAGGCACCT